>Ga0268281_1000642_pt1 | contig 24671 bp, 18 predicted proteins | sample saktaG_10_FD_190134 | JGI IMG/M metagenome (GOLD analysis project Ga0268281, IMG submission 190134) | Saline water microbial communities from Sakinaw Lake, British Columbia, Canada - sak_2011_5_24_50m | ecosystem: Environmental > Aquatic > Non-marine Saline and Alkaline > Saline ...
TTTTGATGAAGTAAAATGAAAAAGCTGTTTCAAATCATAAAATATTTATTATGCTGTTTTCTCCTTTCATAATCAATGTCTACGTGATTCTGCTGTCAGCTTAACTGGACAGTAGTGAAATAGTATAAATAATGTTTTGAACCATTCTTCATTACACCTTTCTTTTGATTCTTTGAACAATATATATGAAAGTTGGAAATTGATTTCATAGATGTTCATCTTTTTTAATTCAATTAATTTACTGGGTATTAAATTCGAATATTTTAATAAGTTTCCGAATGCAATTGTTATAAATTTTAAAAGATTTATATTTTCATTTTCCAATATAGAATTTAATATATCGATCGTTTTATCTAATAATGCCATTTTCTTGTCTATTGAATAATCCAAACTACCGATGGCACTTATAGCTCCTTGTTGGATATATTCTGAATTATCAGTAATTTGTTTTATTAGAATAGAATGGATTTTCCTTAAATCATCCTTAGACAATGATATATATATTGCTGCAATATAATCTACAATAAAAGGCTCATTATATCCTTCAAGTTTTTCTAATAAAACAGAAATAAATTTTGGTTGTTTTGCTGAAAGTTGTGTTATTAGATCGGTTATATTACAGTTACCTTTTTCATAAGCTATCTTAATAAATTCTAATGTTGTATTAATCTTTAGTTTAAATTCAGGAAATGCAGATTGGATATTTCGTTTAATTGACCAACAATCATAATCGTCACTAATCGCCTTAAATCCTAAAAAACAAAAATCAATTTCAAATTTCGTGTTTAATTCTATCAATAACCTTGAAAATTCTTCAGTTTTTGATTTGAAATTATCAATTCTAATCTTATTCAAAGTTTTATAAAAATCTTTAGGTGAATCAATTAATCCAAGCAATTTTTTAGTAAATTCCATTTACTATTTCCTTTATACAGAATAAAGTATGTATCTCCGTGCCAAAAAGGTCAGGGATAGACCCAATTTGGGACTACCTACTATAAATTTCGTTGATGTACAAAATATATGTTCTAAATAATTTCTTTCCATAACTTATCCTTCGCAGTCACATAATTACAGCATCAAATTTTTTGCTTAATCGTTTATTTAATTCCCTTCCCTCATTGTCAATTTTTTAATATCTTTGACTCGGTGTATTCTCCAGCTGGCGGATAGGGTGGTGCACAGCATAGCACAGTCGAAGGGTCAAATTATTATAGCAATTAACTCATATTCCGACGGGTTATACCCGTCGTTACCCATTTATTTTCATACTGAACTCCATCCCACCGACTGTTTATGAAGTCCATCCTGAAGGAGATTAAAGAAATATTCAAATGTCTTATCTCTAATTTTATAAATCAAAGTGTTTCAGTTTTTTGGTGTTTTATCCTCTTTTATGATTCTTATTGGGCGTCTTTCAGGTTTCTCTGGTGGCTTTGGTTGTTGGTTGGGTTTAGGTTGTTGATTTGGTTTTTCATCACTGTTCTTACACATTTATTACCTCCATATCTATTTTAATAAATTATTAAGAAAAAACATAAACGAACTTAGAATTAAAAATACAAGTATTCCAATAAACCACTTATATGTCATATGACGAAAGTATGATTTCATATCATTATTTGTTGTATTTTTTTCACTTGATTCTATGTACCAAGTTGTTATATAATTTCTCATATCTTCTTCAACTTTATTCGAAATTTTATCACCATTTACAATAATTGTTTTATAGTATTCTTTAAAATCTTTTATATCTTTCTCAATTTCTTTTGGTTTTGGCAAATAACCATAAGAATAATTGTGGTACGTTCTAATAAAAAAGTATGTTGATACAAAAATGCAATAAATTAACATAAAATATAATGCAAAAAACATTATTGCAAAAAAACAAGAAAAAAAATTGGGCAAGTTATCAAAAAAATAAATGCTTACGCCACAAATAACAATTATGATGCTTATAATATGTATTAGACTTTTTTCAATTTTATCTTTACGGTCTAATTCATAATGATAAATATCTTTAAAAAAATTTTCAAAATAGCTTGAATAACTATTATTATCATTCATTATCTCTCACCTACACTTTCACTTCCACCACCTGCAGCGTATCATTTCCCAATATATCAACTACCCTGACTGCTATCTTATACTTTCCCTTTTCCGGATATGTGTATTCTGCAGATTTGAATTCGAGATTGTTATTTTTCTTTGAACGGAATGTCTGCCATTCATTCTCAAAAATATAATTTCCAGTCCAAACCTTCTCGTCATTTCCATTTATTTTTATCATTTCCTTTTTACTTTCATAATCAAAATCTACCGCCCAGTAATCGATCCAGTCGTACCAATTCTTGGTTAAAATCTCCTGTGATATAATGTCATCTTTATCTTTAGAAATTTTTATGATCTGTCCGTTCTCTATTACAACCTTATCACTTCCCTTGCGCATGCTCTGTTCTATTTCAACGAGGTCGTCCTGCGTGTATTTCGTTACAAAATCTTTCAACTCAACCTTTACTGTTCTACCCTTCAAGTGTGGCTTAACTTCCAAATATGCTACATCATAGAATTTTACCTGTCCCTTTTGCACTGCTCTTTTATCAAATACTTCTCGCGGTATGTTCTTCATAATAAGATCTACACCATATTCGGATAATTCCTGTTCAATATAAGGGATCAAACCCATCTCAAATTCAAAGCCCAACACATCCACTTTTGTTATCGTCTTTTCTACACATTCTTCCAATATATCCTCAATAACTGATTTCGTTACAGGAAAATCCAGAGGTCCTACATACACAAGCCGATCTGCTTTTTGTCCGTGCAGTGTAAGAAAACCCGACACTCTCTTTGCTTTGTAACCTTCCAGAATTAAGGAAATATACTGCTCCTGCTTCATTTCCATTTGCTTTTCTTGATCTTCTTCCGAAAGATTAGTATTTACATCGAGGAAATATCTCCTCTCATATTTTCCAAGATTAAGGATCTCAAAAGACCTGAAATTTTTACCTTCGTCTTTTAATTCTCTTTGAATGTTTATCATCCTTTTACGGGTGGTATGAATGGCAAACCTGCCCAGATCAGCAACAATCCATTTTCTGTTTAGTTTTTCTGAAACTGCTGCAGTTGTACCTGAACCTACAAAAATATCTACCACGATATCACCTTCATTTGAAGATGCTTTGATAATTTTTTCAAGTAGTTTTTCTGGTTTTTGTGTAGGATAATTTAATCTTTCAATAGCATTGCTATTTATCATTTCTATTTGCCACCAGTCTTTAGGCAAACTACCTTTACTAATATATTGACGATAAGTTCCTCCTAGATTTGTTTTTTCATCATTAATAGATAAATCGCCTTGTCCTGATTTACTCCTTATCATAAATTTGCCTTTTTCATCTTCATATTTAAACCTTCTTATATAATCTTCAGGATAATCTTCATAAATAATATTGTATATAGGATTACTTGTTTTTTGATAAATAAATAATGTATCATGTTTATTAGCGAATCTATTTTTTACAGTTTGCATAGTTCTATAACACCAAATAATTTCATTTCTAAAATTAAAATTTCCAAAAATGTCATCTAAAACTAACTTTAAATATGAACTTACTCTCCAATCACAATGCACATAAATAGAGCCATCATCGGCGAGTAAATCGTGCATAAGTTTGAGCCGTTCATACATCATAGAAAGGTAACTGGAAATTCCTCTTCCCCATGTATCACGGTAAGCAATTTCTTCGAGAATACTTTGTTTTTTTGCTACTTCGTCATTTCCGATTTTCACATCAAAACCAAAATCCGCACCAACAGCAAATGGCGGGTCAATGTAAATAAGTTTTATTCCACCTTCCTTTTCAATTTCTTTTCTCAAGGGACCGTTGGCAAGAGAGGAGAGAATGAGTTTATTGTCGCCCCAGATCAGTTTGTTCGTCCATCCTTTGAGCTGTCTTCCACGTTCATCAACGCTGAACAGGTCGAGTGCAACGGATTTCTCAATTTTTTCTTTTCTTGGTTCGTCTATATGCTCTATCGAGTGAAAGGGTAAAACTGCGTTTGTAACCTCTTCGTTTCTTCCGTTCCAGAATAGGAAAACATCTTCATCATCTTTTGAGAGCTTGTATAGATATTTTTTTGGTATTGTTTTCCCGTCTTTTATATAATTTATTACTATTTCTTTTTCTTTGTCAGAGAGCAGGTTTTTATCTTGTATCATGTAAACTCCTATTTCCTATCAACCTCTGAATGTCCGCTATCTGCGGACTTCCGAGTGTTGAGTATCTACTTTATACAAACATTCGGATGTCCTTCGGACAATCGGAAGTTTGTTTTCCATGAACAAATTATTCAGATTTTTGGGCACGATTATATTTATATGCACAACACTTGTGCACGTTTTTGTCTTTGTGCACAAAAAATTGGAATTATTGAGCACAAAATTATCAAGACTTAACCAAAATATCATATAGCTGTTTATTCAGATATAAAGTTTCTTTGCCTTCTTTATGGATATTGAGGATACCCATATCAACTAATTTATTTAGATATTTACTGGCAGTATTTCTGGAAGCGATTTCGGGGGCTTGAAATTTAATTATTTTTTACCTCTTGTTATTTTTGTAAGACTTGTGTGCTTTTGCAATTTTGTGACTTATTATTAAAGAGATACTGAGTTATTTTATAGTTATTTTCTTCAATCCTATTTTTAATTGTATCTTTTTTAATATGAAATTCTTTTTTGTTTCTTTCACAAAAATCAATAACTTTTAATGCGTTTGAATTATAGAAATCAATATGATTTTTATAAGATGAAGTTTTAACATTATAATTTAATTTCCCAAAAATGATCTTATCAACAAATTTTACTTTTTCCAAAATATCCTTAATGTTTTGTACAACAATATTTGGAGTAGGATATGGCTCAATGCTGACCCAAGTTTTTAATCCGGCATTATGAAGTTTTCTCAAAGCATTTATTCTATCTTCATAATTGGCTGAGTAGGGTTCATAATGTTTTTTATAATCATCATCAAAAGAAACGAGTGTAATTCCATATTCATTGAACGGTTTATATTTTTTTGAAATCAGTTCTTCAGGAAAAACACCTTTAGTTAAAACTGTCACTTTGATGTTAAATTGATTTAATTTTTTTATGATATTCAATGTTAATTTATGCACTTCAGGGTAATCCATCATAAATGGGTCGGTCATAAAACTAAGATGAACAAATTTTATTTTATCCTTATATTTAGGAATTTCTTTATCCAACAATTCAAGAGCATTTGCAACTATTTTTGGCTGAATCCATTCATCATAAGTTTTTATTATTCCAAATCGTTTTGCCATATTCATAGCATAACATGGATATTTACATCCGTGTGAACATCCGACAATATGATTTATTGTAAAGTCTCCATATTCAACGGCTGTTTTGTATAACAGGGATTTTCTAATTATTTTTTTCATAATAGACCTACGTTTATTTTAAATTAATTTTAACTTTTATATTTTTTTTTATAAAATTTTCATAGTTTAGATAAAATGAGCTTTTTCTTGCAAGTTTATTTTTTTCAACATCCCAAACAATAATTTTATCTTCTTCTTGTAATTGTTTAAGAACTTCATTTGCGTGTTTTGGTAGAAATTCATTTTTTAAAACATATTCATAAAGTTTAATATTATTTCTAAACGTTACAGATAAATAATTAATCAATAATTCTCTCAATTCTTTCATCCTGTTTATTTTTTTTGTATTCAATATATCTTTTCCGAATAATGTTAACTGTCGCGTTTCAGGTTTTTCAAACCCACGACCTTCTCCTTTATCTAATTCCCATTTTGTCCCTAAAATTCTTTCAAATCCTAGAATATTAGGTGTAATAAAAAACAAAGCATAGAAATTTGATTTATCTCTTTGAATATAATGTGAAGCACTATAGAATTTACCTGAAAATGAAAAAGCTGTTTTAAGATAATTTATAAAAGTAAATATATTTATATCATCACCTTTTCTTATTGGATGTTCGTCTTCAAAGAAATCATAAATAAAATTTCTTAATTTTTTATAAGAATTGTTATCAAAATCTTTTTGAACAATATCTTTGAATCTATACATAAATTGAATTGGTAAAAAAAGAATTATTTCAGTTTTGTTGGTTTCTAATAAATCAGATAACTCTTTCTTATGAATTTCTTTATATCCATATGGGTCAATAAAAATTAAATTTCTTTCATAATAACTCTGATTTTGAATGTCCTGTATCGTTTTTTGAAACATTTCTTCTGAATCCAATTCATTAAAATCTAAATCACAAATTTGTTCCTCTTGATTGAATTTTAACAGATGTTCTTTAACTTTTTGAACACTTTGAGAGTTGCCATCATTAACAATTAATGAAATAGGTTTTAATTCCCATTTTTTTTGTTTAAAAAAATCTCTATTTTGTTTGATACAATGATATGCAATTATTGGACTTCCCTTATTGCCATCTTCATAAATGCCAGTTCCACAAAATATGTCATAGATATTTATTTTGTTAATTGACTTGGTGACTCCTAAAATCGAAAGATACTTTACTAAATATTTTTTGTATAATTCTAATTTTGCTTTTGTATGAGATAAAATATTAGTTTTTGCACCTTTCCTTTTTTTTTCCATTGTTCCTTCTTTTATTTGAAATTAAATAATTCAGCTACATCATCAAAATTTTTAATATCTTTCTTATATTTATCCCAATTTTTCTGTTTAATGTACAGCGGGATATAGGTTATTTTCGTTTTTTTAGAATTATTAACGTCGCCGCACCATATTTTCAGTCTATTTATCTTTCTTATATCATCCAGGTCTTCCCTTCCTTTAGTCTCTATTATGTAAATTGTTTTAAGGTCTTTTTTTACAATAAAATCAGGGAAGTAATTCTTTATATTTCCATCTTCTGCATGGTACTCAATCTGGTAATGAACACTCAAAATGTTCTTTGCAAAGGAGATTATATCTTCGCAATTATCAAGAAAATGAGCGAACTCTAGCTCGAAATCATTATCTCCAATAATAATATTGAATATTGACTTCTGAGGATAGAAATGATTTTTATAATCATGTACAGTGGGTTTCACTTCTCTTAATTTAATATATCTTTTTATTTCTGCATATCCTGCATCAGAAATAGTAAGTCTTGATATTGCTTCTTTGAAGGTATTGAAAATTATTGTCTTAGGTGATGCTTCTGATAGATTTCGTAGTATATTTTTATCTTCAAGATCAACTTCCTTTTCGAATAATTTGTATTTAATGAAATCTCTTACTTTGGGATATAATACTTCAAATCCGCTGAATAAACGACTTTCTTTCAATATTGAGCTTGTAAAAAAAGCTACAACGTTTCTGTAATCAATCTCCGATCCTTTAAAATCGATCTTGTGAGAAAATTCACCATCAATATCTGTAAAAACTATTTCTCTGATCTGATCTTTTCGGAATTGCTTTATCCTTACTCTATTATTCTTAAATTTATAAATATCAATAAGTTCCAATTTTTTATATTCACGATAAATTCTTGGCGTCAGTACAGGTACCAAAATATCCAATTTATCCAGATCCTTTTTTGTATTTTCTTTATCCGGTTCTATTATCAATGTTCTTTTGGGCTTGTACTGTAATCCCATTGGTCTGTAAGAAAGTTCTACACCCTCTTCTTTTATTGATTCTACAAAATCCATAAAAGCGTCAGTTCCAATTACAGCAAGTTCTTCTTCCGGAAGCTCTGGGAACATACGTCTTAATCCTCTCCCAATAGTTTGTTCAGGTAGGATATTGCTGTTATCTGAATATGGACGTAATCCCACAACCGTTGTCACATTTTTCACATCCCATCCTTCTCTAAGCATAAGAACTGATACGATTGCTTTGTATGGACTTTTATCTAAATCTACTTCGTCAGCAGCTTTTCTTAATTTCTCTAAATCTTCTTTTGATTTTTTTGTTGTAGTTTTCTCGTTTATCTCACCACTATTATTTGTATGAATTACTAAAATGGAATCCTTGCTCTGAAATTCTGGATAGCTTTTTTTTAAATGTTCAGCAATTTGATCACTTTCTTTTGTTGTAGTAGTCATTATAAATAATAAAGGTGTTTTCACTTTTTTGAAATGATCATATTGCTTTTTCCATTCCACATACCCAAGATCAATATAGTCTTTATATCTTTCTACAAATTTGTCTGTTTCCTTCTCCCTCAGTTTTGCTCTTGATGGCTCATCCGGAAGTACAAGTTTTTTTACAACATTTTGCTTAATTGCTTCAACTAGTGGATAATCACATATCGTTTGAACAAAAAAAGCTCCACCTCTATGTTTTGGTGTTGCTGTAAAATCAACCTGTATTGCAATAGGATTTTTCTGTTTCAGTTTTAGTGTGTTATTTATGTCTTCTATATTCTTAAACCACGCTAAGCTTTTATCATGTATGTGATGAGCTTCATCGTTTATTATAAGTAGGTCCTTTATTTTATTACTTCTTAATATTTTTCCAAGATCAGTTCCTTTGTCTTTATCTGCATCAGAGCTTGGTTTTCTGCCGGCAAAGTAATCAAGCACATTATCATCTTCATAAGTTGGTTCTTGATATGATGAAAGAAATATTCTATGAACATTGGTTACAAATAGATTTCCTGCTGGCGATATTGCTTTTACTTCATCTTGTACATGAACAGTTAATTGAAAATCAGTATTCCAGTTTTTTTCGTGCCATCCATCTTCTGGTATTACTGGATCATCTTTATAAATATTCTTATTCTTAAAATCTTTTAATAATCTGTTTAATACAATTATGTTTGGTGCAATTAGCAAAATATTTTTTGATAATTTAGAGTTTTCTTCGTACTGCTTATTAAAATATGACCACGCAATCACTAAACTTGCTACTTTAGTTTTCCCTGAACCTGTAGCCATTTTTACAACATACCTTGTCCAATCCTCATCAAACATACCGGTCGAAACCATTCCTGAAGAATCAAATTTCATCATTTCATATTTATCATGTGCTTCAACAACTTCATAAAGATATATTATTGACTCGATAGCTTCTCTTTGCGCAAAATAATATTGGAATTCAATTTCTTCATCATCTTCGATTTTTTTATGTTCAGTCTGAAACCAATATTTTAACAATTGTTTTGAGGTGTCAGTAGCACCTTCATAATTAGTCAATCTCCATTCATAAACTTTATGCCTTATTTTATGCACAAAAGGTGGTAGTAAATTAATAAAACTTGCTTGTTCCAGTTTCTGCCGCGTAGGCACCCATCTTTTATCAGGATGCATTATTGAGAATGGATCAAATATTTTTTCTTGCTTTGGCATATTTATACCTTATTCAATAATTTATTCCTTTTTTTTCCATAACTTTTCCTTCCACGCCTACATAGAATTCAGTTTCAATTTTGTTTAAACTTTAATTTCAGTTTCTCCCCTCATTGTCAATTTTTTTGTTTCTTTGTCTCAGTATATTTGCTAGCCGGCGGATGGGAACGAGAGGAATTAAGACAGCGTGTAATAGAAGATAAGGATAAAATTATGTACAAGATAAGTTTTGCAAACAAGCATACTGTAAAATTTTTAAAAAAGCATTGTCATTCTGATGATTCCCGATTTATCAGGATGAAGAAGAATCTCCCATATTTTTTAATCATTCGGGAGTGTTAACTTAACTGTGTCTGGAAAGGCACATAAAGTTGGTTGGCATAGGAAGTTACAATAGATTATACTTGTGTCATGAGTATAACGAAAAAAAACGGTGTCAGGAATGTAGCAGTTTAGACACAAAAAAGAACGGCTTCATCTATAGTCGGATATTCACGCTACGAGGTTCGGTAAAACGGAGAACACAGAGATATTTTTGTAATCATTGCGGGACAAGTTTCAATCATTTTGGAAAGGACAAACGCAAGAAAACAAGCGATGGTCTCAAGAAGAAAGTAGTCTTTGATTATGTCATTAGCAAGAGTTCACTACAAGACATAAGAAGACGTTATGGCGTATCGAGATCAACAATACTGAACTGGCTTTATAGTATCTCATCTACAACCTTACGGATAAGAATCGATTCTACACGATGTAGTGGAGTCATACAGATTGACGGTAAAGAGCTAAAGATCAAAGGCAGGAAGAAGACGGTGTTTCTTTCCATAGATGCCAAGACGAAACAGCCACTATCGTTTATGGTGTGTGATGGAGAGAACAAATGCACGGCAGAACAGTTTTTAAAGAACCTTAAAGAACTTTATCCACGAGAGATAAGAGGGATCACCAGTGATTTTGGTAGAGGTAAATGCTTTCTTGGTGTTGTAAAGAAGGTCTTACCTGATGTGTCACACTAAGTCTGTTTGGTTCATTTTATGCGCTATATGTGGTTGTTCATTCCTCGCACAAAGCGATGTAAGTTTTATCTTCGTAACCGGTTATTAAAGTCTTTGATAAAACAAGTGATAGAGTCTTCAACAAGAGAGGAGTCATTATTCTGGTTGGAGAGGGTCAATCACTTCAAACCCTTCTTTCGTGCTTCTTATCATAAAAGATTTATCAGATCGATTAATAAGAATTACGATGTCCTTACCAAGTTCTTTGAGTATGATTTTCTCGATACTAATACCAATATTGTTGAAAATATGATTAGACAATTAGAAAGAAAATTAAAGAATCTCGATGGCTTTAAATCTGAGAAAAACCTTGACTATTGTATCAACCTTTGGTTCAAATGTTATCATGAAAATATCGTCTATTAGCCACAGTTATCTGAACACTCCCTATTTTTCAGATTTTCAATATTTGGCACACAAATTGCAAATAAACAAAACAAAAGCACTAAATATGACAAAGGAGAAAAGATGGATAAGTCTTTCAATGCATTTAAAATGGCACAAGATCAGTTTGATGCTGTTGCTGACAAATTAAACCTGAATGAAGCATCAAGAGAACTCTTAAGAACTCCAATGCGGGAATATCATTTTACTATTCCTGTCAAAATGGACGATGGAACCTCCAAAGTTTTTCGTGGATTTCGCATTCAGCATAATGATGCCTTAGGACCATGCAAAGGTGGAATTCGATTCCATCCGCAGGAAACTGTTGATACAGTTCGTGCACTATCTATGTGGATGACATGGAAAACAGCGGTTGTGGATATTCCGCTGGGTGGCAGTAAAGGTGGAGTGATCTGCGATCCGCATAATCTTTCAGCCAGAGAACAAGAACAGATCTGCCGCGGCTGGATTCGCCAACTTCACAGAAATGTAGGTCCACTGCGCGATATTCCCGCTCCTGACGTGATGACCAATGGACAGCACATGCTGTGGATGCTGGACGAATATGAAACGATCACCGGCGAAAAATATCCGGGAATGATCACCGGGAAACCGGTTGGAATGGGTGGTTCACTTGGCAGAACTGAAGCTACCGGCTATGGAGTTATTTTTACTGTTCGTGAAGCTCTGAAAGAAATGAATTTAAACATCGAGAATACAACAGCTTCCTTCCAGGGATTCGGCAATGTTTCACAATATGCAATAAAATTATATAATCAACTTGGCGGGAAAGCGCTTTGTGTTTCCTGTTGGGATCAACAGGATCAAACATCCTATGCTTTCTATAAAAAAGAAGGAATCAATCTGGATGAGCTTCTGAATATTACAGACAGATTTGGCGGAATCAACAAAACAAAAGCTAAAGAGCTTGGGTATGAAGTACTCCCAGGTGAGAAGTGGATTGAGATAGACTGCGACATACTGGTTCCTTCAGCTATGGAAAATCAGATCACTGGCGAAAATGTGAATAAGATCAGTTCAAATGTAAAACTGGTTGCAGAAGGAGCAAATGGGCCCACTACACCGGAAGCCGATGAAGTGCTAAAAAAGCGCGGCATTTTCATGATCCCGGATTTTCTGTGCAATGCCGGCGGAGTTACCTGCAGCTACTTTGAGCAGGTACAATGCAATATGAATTATTTCTGGAGCAAAGACGAAGTTCTTGGAAAACTGGATTACAAAATGACTACTGCGTATCACAAGGTTTCAAAACTCGCAAGAGAAAAGAAACTATATATGCGTGACGCAGCTTATATGATTTCTGTCGACAGAGTAGTACGAGCCTCTGTTTCCAGGGGCTGGATATAGAGAAATATCCTCCTATACATAAAGGGCAGATTCACCTCTGCCCTTTATATAGTAGCAAAAGGAACTGCTATGAAAAGCGGACAAAAATTCGAACGGGAGACCGGATTCTTTCATGATGGTTTTACCTATATCGGAAGTGGTTTTCCGGGCGGCAAAGCCTCGGGTTTGGCTTTATCACAAGATATTTTAAAGAAACACTTCCCGGAAGGTGATATTGCTGGAATGCGGGTAAACATACCGCACACAACCGTGTTGTTGAGCGGAGTGTTCGATCAATTTATGATGGAAAATGAGCTTTATGAAATTTCTCTCTCAGATGCTTCCGATGAAGAAATTGCCATCAGTTTTATTAATTCCTCTTTTGGTGGCTTATATACCGGAGATCTGTACTCTTTGATCTCAAATATCGATCAGCCACTCGCAGTACGTTCTTCAAGCATTTGCGAAGATTCCCTGAACGAACCGTTTGCCGGATTTTATGAAACCAAAATGGTGGCAAATAATCAGGTAAGCAGCACAGACAAATTCAATGCTTTGGTCAATGCTATTAAATACGTCTACGCTTCACTTTTCTTTAAGCAGTCCAAAAAATATTTCCAAACCATTAGCATCGATATCTGTGAGGAAAAGATGGCTGTTATTATTCAGGAAGTTGTGGGTGATCAGCATGGAGATTATTTCTATCCCTACATTTCCGGTGTGCTGAAATCCTACAATTTCTATCCTTCCGAACAGATCGAACAGGATGCTGGTTTTGCTGCTTTGGCTTTTGGTTTGGGTAAAACGATCGTTGACGGCTCCACTTGCTGGAGCTACTGTCCGCGTTATCCTCGCACTCCTCAGCCCTTCAATAACATGAAAGATCTATTGAACAATACCCAGAAAGAATATTGGGCTGTGAACCTGGGGAAGATCAATAATTACAATCCTGTGGCTGAAACCGAATACTTGGCACATAATTCCATTTTCGATATCGGGGACAGAAGTCTGCTCAAACATATCTGTTCCACTTATGATCACATCAATGATCGTCTTATAATGGGAGTGCAGAATTATGGGGCTCCGGTTCTGGATTTTGCTCCTACTTTACGGGCTGAAACTTTGCCTTTGAATACTGTGATAAACCAGATAATAAAGGCATGTGAAGATGAAACAAACAGCAAAGTAGAAATAGAATTTGCTGTATCTTTGGGCACAACAAAAGATCCTCAACCACGATTTGGCTTCTTACAATTACGACCTATTAACATATCAAATGAGATTATCGATTTGCCGGAAATCACTGATAGTTCAGACGAGGTTTTGCTTTCTTCAAAAAATGTGATGGGCAACGGTATATCTAACGACATCTGTGATATTGTTTACATTCGTCCAGAAAATTTCGATACTCAATACACCAATCAGATAGCTGCCGACATCGCCGAATTTAATGCCATTTTCACTTCCAATAAACGTAAATATCTGTTGATAGGATTTGGACGCTGGGGGACTTCCGATCCGTGGTGTGGAATTCCGGTGCAATGGCCACAGATTTCCAACGCCAAAATAATCGTTGAAACCGTTCTGCCCAGCATGAGAGCAGATTTCAGCCAGGGCGCACACTTCTTTCACAACATGACTGCTCACAATGTATTCTATTTTTCTGTGGATAGGGAAGATGCAAAAAACCTTGACTGGAATTGGATTCAGCAGCAGAAAACAATCAACGAAACAAAATTCGTGAAGCACGTTAGATTGAAGCAAAATCTGAAAGTGCTGGTCGATGGCAGGCACAGCAATGGTGTGATCATGAAGAATGAAGATAATAAACAATGAGCACAATCGAAAAAAATTCAAAAAGATTAATTGAAAGCCTGAAAGAAAGACAAAAAGAGCTTAACTGTATTCACGGACTGGAAAGTATTTTAATCGATTTTGATTCTCCCTTGGAAAAAATATTTCAGAGGATTTTGGATATTCTGCCCAACGGCTGGCAATTTCCCAATATATGCTTTGCCGAAATCGAATACTATGATAAGATTTACAACAATTCCAAATCACCCGACACAGAATATGTACAAAAATCTCCCCTGCACAAAAACAATATTCGATTCGGAGAAATCCGGATCTACTATTCCGATGTTCCGCCTGAGCTTCATCATAACCCTTTTCTCAAGGAAGAATACTCTCTTTTAAACACTGTTGCAAGCATCCTGGCTTCCTATCTCGCAGTGCGTTCATACAGGGAAAACACACCCATCTCAGCACATCGGGGTGAATGGAAAGTTATCATCAATATGTTGCAAAAAACAGATATAAAGCTTTTTTTGCGCATAGCTAGGAAACTGTTGAATCTGCTTTATCAAAAAGGAATCAAAGAAGTAAAATCGATCTATGCATCCTTTGGTGCCACTACCCGGGATTCCCAAATAGATTTGAGTTCTGAGGTCAATGTTCCTCTCAAAAAAAGGGATTACAAGGAAACTATTAAATTAAGCGATCAGATATTCGAAATTGCTGATCAACATTTTTCCGATGAAGAATTAATGGATTACATCCGCAAATGGATGCAGGAAGATAAATTGAATTTCCTAATCATATCTCTGGAAAGTAAGGATACAAACCTGTCCGACCTGCAAGACGCAATTTTCCATTATAATAATCAGGATATTGATAAAGAAAGTCTCTCACCCTATGCTTATATGAATGTAAAAGTGCTCCTCATTCAGAAGTTGTTCACCAATCAACTTGAATTCATTAATGTTGCTAAGAACTATATTGAAGTTGATGATTTTTATGAAGTATTGCAGCATACGATCTTCCCTAGCAATTCACATGGAAAACTGGGCGGGAAAAGTACCGGTCTTTTCTTTGCCAATAATATTGTTAAACGCGAAGCAGATGAAGAATTCGGCAAATACATTAAAACTCCACAAACTTGGTATATTACTTCCGATGCGATGATTAACTTCCTTCATTATAATAATTTGGAAGAAATCGTAGAACAAAAATACAAGGATATTGAAAGCATTCGAGCGGAATATGGCAATATTATCCAGATGTTTAAAAATTCCCATTTCCCCCACGATATTTCCAAAGGATTATCTCAATTCTTGGATGTGTTAGGTGACAAGCCGATCATTGTACGCAGCTCTTCTCTTTTGGAAGACAGCTACGGTGCTGCTTTTTCCGGTAAATATAAAAGTCTTTTCCTGGCTAATCAGGGAAATAAGCAGGAACGATTGAATGCATTGCAAGACGCCATTGCAGAAGTATACGCTTCCATCGTAGGACCTGATCCGATTGAGTACCGTAAGGAACGCGGTCTTCTGGATTTTAAGGAAGAAATGGCAATCCTGATCCAGGAAGTGGTTGGAACGAAATGCGGAAAATACTTTTTCCCTGCTTTTGCGGGAGTTGCTTTTTCCAATAACGAATTCCGGTGGTCGTCACGCATAAAAAGAGAAGACGGGCTTGTACGAATGGTTCCGGGATTGGGAACACGCGCTGTGGATAGGTTGAGCAATGATTATCCTGTTTTGGCATCTCCGGGAAAGCCAGGTATCAGGGTTAATGCATCTACCGAAGAAATATTAAAGTACAGTCCCAAATATATCGATCTGATCAACTTGGAAACGAATTCTTTCGAAACGATGCCAATCAGAGAAGTTATAAGGGAATGCAAAGAACAATTTCCTCTTTATCAGCAACTGTTTTCAGTTTATGAAGATAACCAGCTCATCGAAAAATCCGGTTTCAATATCGATTTTGAAAACGATGACCTTATCGTCACATTCAATGGTTTGATCAACAATTCTTCTTTTTTGAAAAGGATAAAAAAGATTTTAGAGATACTGAAATCAAAATTGGATACTCCGGTCGATATCGAATTCGCTGTGAAAGATGATGACTTTTACCTTTTGCAGTGCCGTCCGCAGAGTTTTTCCAGTGTCGATGAGCCACAACCAATTCCACAGGATATTCCCAGTAAAGACGTTTTGTTCACAGCACACAAATATATTTCCAATGGTTACATTCCGGAGATTTCTTATATGGTTTATGTAGATCCGGAAAAATACAGTGATTTGCAGACTATCGATGAACTGCACAAAGTAGGACTTTGCATCGGAAGGCTGAATATGTTACTTCCCAAAAGGAAATTTATCCTGCTTGGACCGGGACGTTGGGGTAGTAAAGGTGATATTAAATTGGGTGTGAACGTAACCTATTCGGACATTAATAAAACTGCTGTTCTCATCGAGATAGCAAAAGAAAAGGGAAATTATGTTCCCGATCTTTCGTTTGGGACGCATTTTTTCCAGGATTTAGTGGAAGCGCAGATTCGTTATATTCCACTCTATCCGGATGAAAAAGATAACATATTCAATACAAGTTTCTTTCGATTTTCTAAAAATATTCTACCAGATATCCTTCCTGATTTTATCGATCTGATCGATTGTGTGAAAGTGATAGATATTCCCGCAGAAACTGATGGCAAAATACTGAAAATATTTATGAATGCCGATCTGGATGAAGCAATTGGATATGTTGGTGTTCCGGGTATAAGCAGAGACTACATCTTAAGTCAGCCAGAAAGTTATGACACAGGTGTCGAAAATTATTGGTATTGGCGCATGCAAGTATGCGAGTTTCTAGCACAAAATATCGAAGCGGAAAATCTGGGCGTGGAAGCTCTTTATATTTTTGGTAGTGTGAAAAATGCTAATGCGGGTCCAGCCAGCGATATCGATCTGCTGGTTCACTTTCGGGGAGATGAGATGCAAAAAAAAGAACTTGTTGCATGGTTGGATGGTTGGAGTATTTGCCTGGATTATTCAAACTACCTTAAGACCGGTTATAAGACCGGAGGACTGTTGGATGTGCATATCATCACGGATGAAGATATCGAGAATAAAACCAGTTATGCCGTAAAGATCAACGCTGTTACCGATGCAGCCAGAAAACTGGATATGAGGAAATGATTCCGGCTCTCTTCACCAGCGATTTGCATGGCTCAAAAAATAAGTATGAATTTCTCTTTAATAAAATTCTAACCATAAAACCTGCTGCTGTTTTCCTTGGGGGAGATCTGATGGGCTTTGCTGCTAAAGCACAAAACGATGCGATTCCTACTGGTGAAGACTTTTTATATGATTACCTGGCAATGAATCTAAAAAAAATCAGAGATGAACTGAAAAATGAATATCCTGCTATTTTTGTGATCCTGGGAAATGATGATCCAAAAATTCACGAAGCCGCGTTGCTCGATATTTCTACTACTGGTCTTATCAGTTATGTGAATGAACTAACAGTGAAATTCTATGATTATACTGTAATCGGCTATTCGTATGTTCCACCCACCCCGTTTTTAAATAAGGATTGGGAAAAATATGATGTTTCTCGCTTTGTGGATGTGGGTTGTGTTTCTCCTGAAGCAGGTTATCGCAGTATTCCGGTTTCGGATCATGAGCTGCGCTTTTTTACAATAAAGCGTGATTTGGAAAGACTGTTTGCTGATGTAGATCTCTCCAGAACGATTTGCCTGTTTCATTCATCTCCTTACAATACAAAGCTGGATCGAGCTGCGCTTGACGGCGTGAAGGTTGATCACGTACCGGTGGATGTTCATGTGGGAAGTATTGCTATCAAAGAATTCGTTCTTACAAAATTTCCATATATCACTTTACATGGTCATATTCATGAATCTTCGAGTATTACAGGCAGTTGGATGGAAAAAATCGGAAACACCGTCTGCTTCCAGGGTGCAACAAAAATGGACGAAAATGGCATCATCCTGTTTGACTTGGATAATCCGAAAAATGCTGAGATGCTTAGAGATTAAGCAAATTTATCCAGATGGTGGATGTTGGTTAATAAAAATTCCTATTCCTCTTCAACTGATAAAAAATCGTATTTGCAGCAATTGTGATAGCAGCAGTTTCTGCTCTCAGAATATGATTTCCCAGTGAAACGATCTGTGCTGAGTGTTCTCTTGCAAAATCTACTTCTTGCTTTACAAAGCCACCTTCGGGTCCAATTATTAGACAAATATCTTTATCAGCATGTTCAAATACCTCATGAAGTCCGTGCCGGTCTTCTTCTTCCCAAGCAAGAACAGGATAGTAATTTTGGGATAAATTTTTAAGTAATTCCCCGAAAGCAAGCGGCTTATGAATTTGAGGTAAATGAGTTGAATCACATTGTTTGAGCGCAGCGATTGCGACTTTTTCAAGTCTTTCAAACTGGTGAGTAGAAAGAGATGTTTTTACATTCCTTTCTGCAAAAAATGGGAAAAATTCATAAATACCAAGCTCGGTACATTTTTCGATAATCAGTTCATTATGCTGTTTCAATAGGGAAAATGCCAGTGCAATATGCGGATGGGATTTCTCTTTTTTGTCGATCCTTTCAATTTGCAGGATTATTTCTCGGGGTGAAAGTTCTTTTATAATGCATTCTGCCAGTAGCCCGTTTCCGTTTGTCAAATTAAGTATATCACCGATTTTCTTTCTTAATGTATTTTTAATATGCTTGAATTCTGTATCAGAAATTGTAATCTCTTTTGAAGAAGAATTGAGAGTTGGTGTATAAAAAATTGGCATTTACGTCAAATTGAATTATACAAAATAGTCTTTGATCTTATCGAAAAATGATTTGCCGGGTTTGAGATTTCTCTTTTCGTCAAAGGGAGCGATCTTGGTGTACAATTCTTTCTCTTCGCTGGAAAGTTTATTGGGGATGAGCACAATAATTTTCACATAGAGATCACCTTTTCGGTTGCTGTTCAGATGGGGTAAACCCTGACCGCGCAATCTGAAAACTTTTCCGGATTGTGTGCCGGAATGTATCTTCATCTTGGCATGACCTTTCAGCGTAGGTACTTCCAGGGTATTGCCGAGTACTGCGTCAGTTACAGTTATCGGGAAGGTGCAGATAAGATCCTGTCCATCTCTGTCAAATAGATCGTTTCTCTTTTCTTTGATATAAACCAGGATATCACCAGCGGGACCGCCCTGTTTGCCGGCATGACCCTGTCCGCGGAGATTAAGATATTGTCCATCCGAAACACCGGCAGGGATCTCAACCTTTATAGTTTTAACTGAGGAAATTCTGCCATCTCCATTGCATTTGGTGCATTTATTTTGGATGCTCTGACCTGTTCCGTTACACGCAGGACAGGTCGTAATGGTTGACATCTGCCCGAAGAATGATTGGCGTATCTGTTTGACTCTTCCTGAACCGCCACACTGCCGGCAGGTTGTAATTTTTCCGTCTGCTGATCCGGTTCCATTACAAGCATCACAATTTTGTTTGAGGTTTACTTTTAGACGCTTGGTAACTCCCTTTGCGATCTCTTCCAAACTGAGTGATAGTGAGATCTTCAAATCGCCACCGCGGTTAACTGTGCGTTGATGTGGTTGTCCCCCAAAACCAAATCCACCTCTACCACCTCCAAAGAAGGTTTCAAAAATACTGCCGATATCTCCAAAGATATCAGAAAAATCGTTCGCATGAGTGAAATTATCCCAGGTAAATCCACCGCGGCCAAATTCACCCTCGAGCCCAGCATGACCGAATTGGTCATACTTTTTGCGTTTTTCATCATCACTCAAAACTTCGTATGCTTCGGATGCTTCTTTGAATTTTTCTTCAGCGTCCTTATCATCTTTGTTCTTATCAGGATGATATTTCAATGCCAGTTTTCTGTAAGCACTCTTGATCTCACTTTTAGATACGCTCTTATCCAAACCGAGTATTTCGTAGTAATCTCTCTTTGCCATTTTCTGCTTTAACTTTCTTTATTGATATGCACGGGAATCGCGAATGTGCAATTCCCGTGCATGAATTATTTATATGTGTTTATTTATCCTCTTCGTCATCAACAACTTCGAAATCGGCATCTACTGCATCGTCATCATCAGATGGTTCCTGCTGCGTTTCAGTCTGCTGTTGCTGCTGGGCTTGTTCCTGACCACCTGCCTGCTCTTGTTGCTGTTGTTTCATTGCCTCCTGATACACGATCTCACCGAGTTTCTGAGCTTTCTGCTCAAAATCAGCTTTTGTCTGTTTGAGTACTTCTTCATCTTCAGAATCGAGTTTCTCTTTTGCCGCTTTGATAGCATCTTCGATTTCTGCTTTATCATTATCTATTAGCTTATCACCGTATTCTTTGAGTGATTTTTCTGTGCTGAAGATCAGGGTATCGAGCTGGTTGCGGAGTTCCACACGTTCTTTGAATTTCTTGTCTTCCTGCGCGTGTTCTTCTGCTTCTTTGACCATTTTGTCGATCTCATCCTTGGAGAGAGCACCGGCTTTGTCGATCTTGATCTGCTGTTTTTTACCGGTTCCTTTATCCACTGCAGAAACATGAAGAATTCCATTTGCATCGATGTCAAAGGCTACTTCGATCTGTGGGAGTCCGCGAGGTGCAGGAGGTATGCCCACAAGGTCAAACCTGCCAAGCGTTCTGTTCTGCGCAGCCATATCACGTTCACCCTGCAGTACATTGATGGAAACTGCAGTTTGATTATCCGCAGCAGTTGAGAATATCTGGCTCTTCTTCACAGGTATTGTTGTATTTCTTTCGATGAGTTTGGTCATCACGCCACCAAGAGTTTCGATGCCGAGGGATAGGGGAGTGACATCGAGAAGAAGGATGTCTTTCAAATCTTCATCACCGGAAAGAATTCCACCCTGAATTGATGCGCCGATCGCTACAACTTCGTCAGGATTCACGCTCTTATTGGGTTCTTTTTTAAAAAAATTCTTCACAGCTTCTTGAACTGCAGGAACTCGTGTCGAACCACCAACAAGGATGATCTCGTCGATCTCAGATACATCGATTTTTGCATCTTTCACAGCAGCTTTACAGGGTGTGATACTTCTTTCAATAAGGTCGTCGATCATTCTGTTGAATTCAGAACGGGACAGGTTCAAAGAAAGATGTTTCGGTCCGCTGCTGTCTGCTGTAATGTAGGGAATATTGATATTTGTGGACTGGGTTCCGCTCAGTTCGATCTTTGCTTTTTCAGAAGCTTCGCGGATTCTCTGCATTGCCATTGGGTCTTTTGAAATATCAATGCCATCGCTCTTTTTGAATTCGCTGACGACCCAATCTATGATCCTTTTATCAAAGTCATCGCCACCGAGGTGAGTATCACCATTTGTGGAGAGCACTTCGACCACACCTTCGCCGATTTCCAAAATGGAGATATCAAAGGTGCCGCCGCCGAAGTCATAAACTGCGATCTTCTCATCTTTTTTCTTTTCGAGTCCGTATGCAAGCGCTGCTGCTGTGGGCTCGTTGATGATACGTTCAACTTCCAAACCTGCGATCTTACCTGCGTCTTTTGTTGCCTGTCTTTGGGCATCATTGAAGTAAGCTGGAACGGTGATAACAGCTTTATCTACTTTGGTGCCGAGGTATTCTTCGGCTGTTTCCTTCATTTTCTTCAGAATGAATCCGGAAATTTCCTGAGGTGTGAAATCCTTTTTCTGATTTGGTATCTCGATCACGACTTCACCTTTACTGTCAGCTTTAATTTTGAAGCTAACTTCGGATTCTTCGGTCTTTACTTCATTAACTTTTCGTCCCATGAAACGCTTTACCGAGTAAACCGTGTTATGGGGATTTGTTACTAATTGATGTTTTGCTAATTGACCAACCAGTATCTCGCCGTCTTTGGTGAAACCAACCACAGATGGTGTTGTTCTTCCACCTTCCGAGTTTGGAATGACAGTGGGTTTTCCACCTTCCATGACCGCAACACAACTGTTGGTCGTTCCTAAGTCTATTCCTATTATTTTACTCATTGTTATACTCCTTGATTTTTATTTTTTTTATTTACCTTTATTTTTTTCTTTTTTTTATGAGAATTTATTTCGATCTTTTCGCCTTCACCCTGTGGAATAATGTTTCGCATTAAAATCTCCGATTTTATTCCATTGGGTTCATCTTGATCTTCAAAAATTTCCTGATCTTCATCTATCTCTTCTTCAGGAGCTTTTGCCACTGCTACCCGTGCATGACGAAGCACTTTATCGTTCAGGATATAGCCGTTCTGGATACAATCGAAGATGATATTATCATCAAAACCATCTTTTGGAGTGCAGATAATAGCTTGATGATACTGCGGATCAAACTCTTCTCCCACTGCTTCAATGCGTCTTAGTCCATATTTTTCGAGCAAACTTTTCAGCTGATCATGAACCATAACAATACCTTTGCGGAAGTTTTCCGGAACCTGATCTGTATTAGCAGATTTCATTGCCATCTCGAGATGCTCGTACACATTGATGAGTTCCAGAATGAGATCTTTATTAGCGTTTTTGATCCAGTCGATTCTGTCTTTTTCATTGCGCCTGCGAAAATTTTCAAATTCTGCTGCTGCTCGCAACCATCGGTCTTTATAGGAAGCTGTTTCTTCTTGAAGTTTTTCAATTTCTTCTTCAAGCATTTCTATCTTCGCTTGTTCATATTCATTATTCATGTCGTTTTCTGTTTCAATTTCCTTTTTCTTTTCGGTCATTCATTTCTCCTACATATAAATATTCCTAACCACGAAAAACACGAAAGGCACGAAAAAACTGATGAAGACTCAAATTTTCGTTTTTTCTTAGCTTCATAATACAATTCTTTCAATCTCAACTTTGGGGTGAGAACAGAAATTGACTAATAAACCTAGTTTAAGATCTGTAGCTTTGAGATAATTGAGGACTTGAGCTCTATGTATATCAATAAGTTGTTTTACAGATTTTATTTCAACAAGAATCGAGTCATAGCATATAAAATCGGCTCTGTATATTTGGCTTAATGGAGTATTCTTATAACTCAATTTTATCTCTTTTTGGCTTTGAAAAGGGATTTTTCTTAAATCAAATTCTTTTTCTAAGCATTCTTGATATACTGCTTCCAAAAATCCTGAGCCCATTTTTCTATATACTTCAAAAATTGCTCCCTGAAGTTCGTAACTTTCTTTTTTATAAATTATCTTTTCGTCTTTTTCGTGATTTTCGTGGTTCATATTTCTGATGTTCATAATTTTACACCGCACGGTAGGGCATAACAGTTCCTGTTGTGGTCATTTCTGTGATCATGCGTGAAGCAAAGCATATCATAGGTATGTTTTCCCGATAATCCATACGTTTTGTGCCGAGAATTCCGATAAAACCGGTCAGATCCATCACACGATATCTTCCAAAAATAAGAACGAGATCTTTATATTCATCTCCTTTGATCTCATCACCCATGAGGATAGTGTAATCCTCTGTCGCATATTGCTGAAAAATATCGAGGAAATCCTTATTATTATCAATGATCTTGAGCAGTTGTACGATCTTTTCCTGAGAATTAAATTCCGGCTGATTTATAAAACCAGCCTCACCTTCAAAGCGGATATTGTATTGCTTCACTTGCTGAATTATTTTCCTTATTTCAGATAAGATATCAGACAGAAATGATTCCTTTTGAGCATCGAGAATGAGATCATTAAAAGCAATTTTCTCGATCTTATGAATGGGCTTTCCTGAGATTCTTGTATTAATGTAGCGGTTCAAAGCGTTGATTTGCGCATCAGAAAGAGAATAGGTATTATGAAGCGTAAAAGTCTTTTCAATACCACATTCGAGATTCACCACGATGAGGAGTTTGTTACCTTCGATCTTGAATATCTGAATTGAACGCAGTATGCCAAGAGAATAATCGGGTTCTGCAATAATGCTTAGTTGACCCGATATCTTTGCCAGGAAGTGATGTATCGCCCTGAGCATTCGATCGAGACTCTGATAGTTTTCGGAGAGGAGCTGTTGCATCATTTTTATTTTTTGTTCAGGAATACTCTTATCAAAATCAATTATATCATTAATATAAAATTTATATCCTTTTTCTGTAGGCATCCGACCCGCTGAAGTGTGGGGTTGCTCGATATATCCTTTTTCTGCAAGTATACCCATCTCATTGCGTATCGTTGCAGTGCTGAGGTAGAAATCATAGCAGTTTGCAAGGACCTTTGAGCCAACGGCTTGTGCGTTCTTAAGATATTCAAGAATGATTGCCCGAAGCAGTTTTTTCTGCCGGTCTGTCAATAAGTTATTATCAATCTGATCTGTATTATTAAGCATGATTATTTTTCCAATTTTAGCACTTCATTTATAAGAGTGCTAATTTTAGTTAAAATTTAGGTTTGTCCCGTATTATGTCAAAATATTAATTGGATTTTTCATACATATAAATACTTTTAACCACTAAGTACTTTTAACCACGAAAAACACCCGAGTTGAATAAAAAGAGATTCAACGGGGCAGGCGAAAAAAAGAAAGAAAATTAAAAATAAAATGTTATGCACTTCAGCGAGCATAGAAATTTCCACTTGTGGTAAGGTAATTCTACATAAAAAAGGCATGTCATTGTATATTGACTACAAATATAATAAAATTATAGATATAGTCATGCAAACAGAGATAGAAAGGAATAAGGGAAGGTGAGCAAGCTTATCATGTCATTGGTTTTACAGACCGCAG
>Ga0268281_1000647_pt1 | contig 24549 bp, 29 predicted proteins | sample saktaG_10_FD_190134 | JGI IMG/M metagenome (GOLD analysis project Ga0268281, IMG submission 190134) | Saline water microbial communities from Sakinaw Lake, British Columbia, Canada - sak_2011_5_24_50m | ecosystem: Environmental > Aquatic > Non-marine Saline and Alkaline > Saline ...
GAATGTCCTTTTAATTTAAGTTTAAAAAATTCTTTTCTAATTAATTCTTTTTTCATAAAATTAGTTCGATTTTACACGCGAACTAATTTTCGGTTGCCTACGACATATGTCTGGTGGGAGCACACTAATAACAAATAATTAATTTATATCCCAATAGAATTTAACACTTTTTAATTGAAAATTAAGGATTACAAATCAATTTCAGGAACTTTTTTTGCTTCTTCAGAAATTTTTATATATTCTTTTTTCTTTCGGCCATATAATCTAAAAAATACAACTCCCGGAAATTTTTCAGACGCATTTTCAAGGAATAGAACAGAGTCATTATAATATTGTCTTGCATATGCAATTTTATCTTCTATTGCTGACAATTCTGTTTGTAAGTGTAAATAATTTTCATTTGCTTTTAATTGTGGATAATTTTCTGCAATCGCAAAAACAGACTTCAATGCATTTTGGAGTTTATCGCCTGCTTTAATTTTTTCACTAATTCCTGTTGTTCTTAATAAAAGACTTCTTGCCATTATTACATTTTCCATAATTTTCCTTTCATGCTTTGCATATCCTTTAACAATTTTGACTAAACTTGGGACTAAATCTCCTCTTTTTTTTAATTGAACATCAATTTGTGCAGTACTATTCTTTATTCTATTCTCAAGAACGACAAAACGATTATAATAATAAATACACATTGCGATAATAAAAATAAGTATGCCCCCAATAAGATAAATTACCATGTTTTCTTTAATTTTTTATTGTTTATAAAAGTTTTGATGCATTTTTAAAAATCCTGGCTTAAAAAAATTATGAATCCCCTAAGAAAAATCTGAAGAAACAATAATTAAAATCTGCAATTTAAACCCCCTAATAAAGTTATTATATCCTCTAATAAACTTATTACACTGCCTAAGAATTTTATAAAATCTTAGAATACAAAAATTTAAAAAGAAAGATATCTTCAAACCATTATGGAAAGAAAAAAGATAATAATTATTGGCATCTGCTTATTAGTTATTTTTGGCTGTGTTGAATATTTTATTTTTTCCGGTAATGCTATTTCAAATTCAGATAAAATAGATAATCAATTTAAATCCTGTTTGCAACAGCAAAATATCACATTATATATAAATTCTGAGAATTCTGCAGAAATTTTGAAAAAAATGGATCTTATAAATGATTTTGAGTTTTCAGATTATCTTGAAGAGATTAAAATTAAGAATTGTTTTAGAAATAAACAAATTTGTTTAGATAATTTAATAGATAAATTTCCTACCTGGGAAATAAATAATGAAAAGATTGTTAGGGATTTGCAATTTAATGAATTAAAAGAAATTACTGGATGTAAAATTTAATTAAATCCATAGATAAAAAATTATTTCTAAAGTTTACATCTTAAAAGAAACATTTAATTAGTAAAAGTTTTTAAAAATTAATATAGTTATCTTAAAACAAAATGTTATATTTAATAGGATTAGGGCTTAATGAATCTGGATTGAGTAAAGAAGGAATTGAGATAATAAAAAAATGCCCAACAATTTATTTGGAATCTTATACTGTAGAATTCCCTTATGAGATAGAAGAGTTAAAACTAAATAAAAAAATTATTAAATTAAAAAGAGAAGAAGTTGAATCAAACAAATTAATAGAAAAAGCGAAAAAAGAAGATGTTGCATTACTAATCTATGGTAGTCCATTATTTGCAACAACCCACATTAGTTTAGTTTTAGAAGCGAAAAAACAAAAAATAAAAACAAAAGTTATTTATTCTGCAAGTATTTTTGATGCAATTGCAGAAACTGGATTACAGTTATATAAATTTGGAAAAATTTTAAGTATGCCTCAATGGACAAAAGATTATCAACCTAAGAGTTTTTTAGATTTTTTTGAACAAAATGAATCTATTGGGGCGCATAGCCTTATTCTAATAGATATTGGATTGAATTTTGAAAACGCATTGAAACAATTAGAAGAATCTTTTATAAATTTTAAAGGAAATAAAAATGGTTTAAAAAAGATTTTAGTTTGTTCTAGGATGGGAAGTAAAAAAGCAAAGATTATTTATAAAAATCTGAAAGATTTAAAAAAATTGCAGGGTAAGAAAATTTTAGCCCCTTTTTGTTTTATCATTCCTTCAAAAATGCATTTTTTGGAAAAAACCTTTGTTGAAAGATTTTCTTGATCTTTCGTCTAGATATATTTATAAATATGAATTTCTTTTCATACTAATATGGTAAAAAAGATTAAAAAGATTGCGCAAAATCCTTATCACCTTTTTTTTAAAAATTTGGCAAATCCCTTAAAAATAAAAATTATAACCAAATTAAAAGAAAAACCCCTTGCTGTAAAAAATTTAGCAAAAGAACTCAATGAAGAACAATCTAAAATTAGCCATGCACTTTATTTATTAAAACATTGCTCAATAGTAAATTCTAAAGAAAAAGGGAGAACAAGGATTTACAAATTAAATAAAAAAACAATATTACCCATCTTAAAGATAATAGATAAACATAGAATCCAATTTTGTAAAGGAATTAAAGAGAAAAACTAAGCAAAAATAAAATTAAAATCTATAAAAAATAAAATGATAAACAAATCTCAATCCATCTACTTAGATAATGCTGCAACAACAAAAGTAGATGAAAGAATCATTAAAACAATGTCCCCTTATTTTAATAAAAAATATGGGAATGCAAGTTCTCAACATTTTTTTGGGCAAGAAGCGAAAATAGCATTAGAAGAAAGCCGAAGAATCATTGCAAAATCTATTAATGCAAAACCAAGTGAAATTTTATTTACTTCTGGGGGAACAGAATCCAATAATTTTGTTTTAAAAGGTTTATTTTTTAAAAATAAGAAGGAAAATCATGATAAAAATCAAATTATAACAACGAAAATAGAACATGATAGCATTCTAGATAGTTGTAAATGGCTTGAACAAATTGGTGCCAAAACAATTTATTTAGATGTAGATTCTGAAGGTTTTGTTGATTTAGAACAATTAAAAAAATCTATTTGTGATAAAACCTTGATTGTTTCGATTATTCATGGAAATAATGAAATTGGAGTTCTACAAGATCTTGAATCAATAGGTAAAATTTGTAAGGAAAAAAAAGTTTATTTTCATATAGATGCTTGCCAAAGCTATACAAAAACAAAAATCAATGTAAAAAAACAAAATTTAGACTTTGTGACTTTAAATTCCCATAAAATTCATGGCCCAAAAGGAATTGGTGCAGTATACATAAGAGAAGGAATTGAAATTTCTCCTTTAATAAGCGGGGGTGGTCAAGAATTCAAATTAAGAAGTGGAACTGAAAATCTCCCAGGGATTATTGGATTTGCAAAAGCAGTTAAACTTGCAAAAAATTCAGATATTAAAAAAATGACAAAATTAAGGGATAAATTAATCAAAGGAATTTTAAAAATTCCTTTTACTAAATTAAATGGCCCTCTTAAAAATAGATTATGCAATAATATTAATATTTCTTTTGAAAATATTGAAGGAGAGTCTATTGGTGGGCATTTGGATGCCTATAGGATTTATAGCTCAACAGGAAGTGCTTGTGCATCCAATACTTTAAAAAAAAGCCATGTTTTAAAAGCAATTGGATTATCTCATTTAGAAATAAATAGTTCAGTTAGATTTAGTTTAAGTAGATTCAATAATGAAAGAGAAATAAATTATTTATTAAAAATACTTCCAAAAATTGTGAAAAAATTAAGAAGAATAAGTCCAATAAAAAACATTTCAAATGAATAAAAACAAAATGAATAAAGATAGAATAAGCAAAAACAAAATGAATAAAGATAGAATAAGCAAAAACAAAATGAATAAAGATAGAATAAGCAAAAACAAAATGAATAAAGCTCGGATAAATTTAAACATGAATATCCAAGAGATTGTGAAGAAATTTCCAGAAGTTGAAAAAATTTTATTAGAAAAAGGAATGCATTGTCTTACTTGCCCTTTTTCAAATAAGGAATCTTTAAAAGAAGGTGCAATTGGCCATGGCATTAATCCTAAAAAATTGGTTAAAGAATTAAATAAAAAAATAAAGAATATCAAATAAAAAAATAAATCAGATTAAATAAAAAATGAGTGACTATAATAAGAAGGTGAAAAAACTTTTTAAGAATCCTACAAATATGGGGAAAATTAAAAATCCAGACGCTATTGGGGAAATTAGTAATCCTTATTGTGGAGATATTATGAAAATTTATCTTAAAATTAAAAATAAAAAAGGAGAAGATTACATTAAAGATATAAAATTTCAAACAATGGGATGTATTGCAGCGATTGTAACTTCTTCTATGTTAGCTAAATTGATTAAAGGAAAAACATTAGAAAAAGCAGAAAAGATAACTCGCGAGGAAATACTTACTAATTTAGGGGGATTACCTAAAATTAAAACGCATTGCAGTGACTTAGCAATAAATACTTTTAAAAAAGCTATACAAAATTATAAGGATAAAAAACCTTAAAATTGATAAAAAATCTATAAACTTAAAAAATCTATTTTTTCTTTTTTACTTTTCTTACTACTTTCTTTTGAGGTTTATTCAAATTCTTTTTGATTTTCTCGTCGGGTTTTAACTTATTTTTCTTTGATAACTTTGAAAAAACAAAAATATAAAGTATTTCTAAAATCCCAAGTGTATTGAAAATTAATAAAACTATAAACCAAATCAAATGGTTTTTCTTTGAAGATTTCCAAAGAGCAAGCCCCTTCCATACTAAAGACCATATACTAACTAAAGATAAAAAAGCAACTACAAGCCCAACAGAAAGTCCTAAAGAATTTGCAATGCCTTCATAAAGATTAAGATCTCCTAATCCTGAAATTATTGTTGAATCAACCATCTTTTTATTTAAAAAATAAAAATCCAATGTTTATAAATGTTTCTAGAAATCTTGTGGAATCTTGAATATTTGTTCAGAGATATATTAAAAAATACCATATAAAATATTCAGTGGATTATAAAAATCTTTATAAATCTAAAAATTCTAAATAGAAGAATTATACAAATTATAAGGTTTTTATTAAGTAAAAACACAATATATTGTATATTTTTAATAAATTAAATCAATTATATAATTAAAAGTAATAATATGAAATGTATTTTCTGTAATTCAAAAACAAGGGTCAAAGATAAAAGAGAAGCTCCAGAGGGAACAAGGAGAAGAAGAGAATGCATCAAATGTAAAAAAAGATTTACAACATATGAAAAACCAATAGAGAAAGAACTTAGAGTTATTAAAAAAGATGGAAGACGAGAAACCTTTCTTGATGAAAAATTAAGATTAGGAATTATTAAATCTTGTGAAAAAAGAAAAGTTTCTATTGATAAAATTGACAAAATTGTAAAAGAAATTAAAGAAAAAATAAGAAAAAAAGGTAAGGAAGTAAGCGCAAAAAAAATTGGGGAACTTGTAATGATTAAATTAAAAAAATTGGATAAAATAGCTTATATTAGATTTGCTTCTGTTTATAAAGAATTTAAAGATGTTTCTGATTTTAAAAAAGAAGTGAGGGGGTTGTAAAATGAATAGTCAAAAATTAGAACTGACAAAGAAAAAATTAGGAATAGAAAGATATTTTAGTAAGAAAAATAAAGAGCCTAAGATCTACTATGTTAAATCAGATGTCCAAATAACAGACAATATTGGTGTTCCGCTTTTTATACAAAAAGATTCTGAATTTCCAAATTATTTTAGTGAACTTTCAAAAAAGATTGTTTCATCTAGATATTTTTATGGGGAATCAGGCACTTCTGAAAGAGAAACCTCTTTTAAAACTTTAGTTGAAAGAGTAACTAAAACTTATGAAAAATGGGCGAAAAAACAAAAATACTTTAATGAAGAACAAGCTAAAATATTTCAAAAAGAACTTGAAATTTTAACTTCAACCCAAAAAATGGCATTTAATTCCCCAGTTTGGTTTAATGTTGGTACAGATAAATATAAATCAAGAGAATCACAAGATGAAAAAGAAATATATATCATAAGTGACAAAGATCAAAAGATTAAAATTTTTACTGATTATGGTATTTTCAAACCCAAAATTAAAAAAGGCGATGCCATCCCAGTTCCCACTGGGAAAAATCATTTGTTTCCTCAAACTTCTGCTTGTTTTATTCAATCTGTTGATGACACTATGGAAGACATCATGAATTTATCAAAAAAAGAAGCCAGATTATTTAGACATGGTTCTGGAACTGGAACAGACTTATCAACCTTAAGGAGTTTAAGGGAAAAACTATCTGGTGGGGGAAATCCTTCTGGGCCTCTTGCATATTTAATCTTTTTTGATGACGTAGCCGGGATTGTTAAGTCCGGAGGTAAAACAAGAAGAGCTGCTAAAATGGATTCCTTAAGAATTGATCATCCAGATATATTTGAATTTATTAATGCTAAAAAAATAGAACAAAATAAAATAGAAATTTTAAGACAAAATGGTGTTAATTATAAAGACGCTATAGAATCTGGGCATTTTCAAAATACTAATGTGTCAGTTAGAGTTACCGATAAATTTATGGAGGCTGTAAAAAATGATGAAGAATGGCAAACTATTCCGGTTCATAATAAAGAGATGCTAGAGATGCCAAAATATAAAGCAAGAGATTTATTGCATTTAATTGCAGAAGGAACTCATGCTTGTGGTGATCCAGGAATTCAATATCATGATACAATTAATAAATGGCATACCTGCCCAAATTCTGGGGAGATTAAAGCGAGCAATCCTTGTTCAGAATATATGTTTATTAATGATACTTCTTGCAATCTCGCATCATTCAATTTAAGGGGATTTATTGATCATGAAGGAAAATTTAATACAAAGGATTTTGAATCTGCAATAAGAACCACAACAATTGCTATGGATTTAAATTATGATAATTCTAGTTTCCCAACAAAAGAAATTGCAGAAAATTCTCATAAATTTAGAGCACTGGGGGTAGGTTATGCAAATCTTGGGGGATTGCTGATGTCTTTGGCATTACCTTATGATTCTGAAGAATCAAGAAATATTGCAGCAGCAATAACTGCTTTAATGACTGGAAAAGTTTATGAAACCTCTACAGAAATGGCTGAAAAACTCGGGACTTTTGAAGAATATGAAAAAAATAAAGAGCCGATGATGAAAATAATAAAAAAACACCAGAATGCTTTAAAAAATATTGATAAAAATAAATTAAATGGTCTAGAAAATGTTTTAGAAGAAGCCTATACTGTTTGGGAAAAAGTTATTGAAAATGGAGAAAAATATGGATTCAGAAATGCCCAAGCAACAGTTTTAGCACCTACTGGAACTATTGGATTTATGATGGATTGTGATACTAAAGGTATTGAACCAGAATTTGGATTAGTTCAAACAAAATTATTAGCAGAAGGCGGAACATTAAAAATTGTTAATGGAATTGTTCCACTGGCTTTAAAAAATTTAGATTATAATGAAAAAGAAATCAAAGAAATTATAAGGCATATTGGTGAAAATAAAACTGCAGAAGGTTGCGAAATCTTAAAAAAAGAACATTTACCTATTTTTGATTGCGCGAATAAACCTAAAAATGCGCAAAGAGTAATTAGTCCTTTAGGACACCTTAAAATGATGGCTTCTGTCCAACCGTTTTTATCTGGGGCTATTTCAAAAACAGTTAATTTATCTGAAGAGGCAACTGTTGAACAAATAGAAGAAATATCTAAAGATGCTTGGAAAATGGGATTAAAAGCAGTTGCAATATATCGGGATGGAAGTAAAAGCGGGCAACCTCTCAGTATTGATAAAAATTCAAAAAATAAAAAATTAGAAAAAATTGCTCAAGAACCTATAAGAAGAAAATTACCAATAACTGCCCCATCTCTAAGACATAAATTTAATATTGCAGATCATGAGGGATATTTACATATTGGATTGTACGAAGATGGTTCTCCTGGAGAAGTTTTTATAAGTATGTCAAAAGAAGGTAGTACTATCGGGGGTTTAATGGATACTATTGCACTTTCTACTTCTATGAATTTACAATATGGTGTCCCTTTAGAAACTCTTGTTAATAAGTTTAAAAATTCTAAATTTGATCCACGAGGCATTGTTCTTGAGGGACATGAAGAAATTAAAACCGCAACTTCTCTTATAGATTATATCTTTAATTTTTTAGGTACAACCTATCTTACAGAAGAAAAGGAAAAAGAGGAATTTGAACCAATACAAGCTGAAGAATTTATAAGGATAACGCATGAAGCTGAAGAAGAAAATAAAGATAAAAAAACTAAAATTAAATTTACAGAATTACAAGGAGACCTGGGGGGATTTTGCCCTGTTTGCGGAGATCAATTGATTAAGAGGGGGCATTGCGAAGAAATTTGTGAATGTGGTTATATTAATCAAAATGGGTGTGGGGCATAAACAAAAACCTTTATTAATCATTTATTTTTAATTTAAATTAAGATTAAAAAAATATAAAAATTAAAAAATGCCTACAAAAAATAATATAGAAATTGAACCTAATCTTTCAGAATTTAACAAAATAATTAGCTCAAATAACTTAGTTCTTGTGGACTTCTTTGCAAAATGGTGTATGCCTTGCCTAATGCTTGCACCAATTATTGAGACCCTTGCCAAAAAATTTGAAGAAGTAAAATTTATTAAAATTAACATTGATAGTAATCAAAAATTAGCAAGTGATTATGAAGTTAGTTCAATACCCTGCCTTATTATTTTTAAAAAAGGAAAAGAAATAGATAGATTAATTGGTTTCCGTTCTGCAGAAGATATTGAAAAAAAGTTGAGAGAATATTAAAAATAAAAGAATATTAAAATAATATTTTGCAAATTATATTTTGGAAATACCATTTCTAGGAATAAGCATACTTATAAATTAATTTAATTTAATTTAAAAATGCCTCAAATAATTAATCCCGAAGTTAATATTTTAGATTACGGTCCAAAAATTATGCTGAAAGATGGGGAAATTATATATCCTGATGAAATTATTAGATATGCTGCGCTTGCAACTTATAAAGATATTTCTTTTATTGATGAATTAATAGAGCAAAAGAAAAAAGATCCAAATTATTTAGAGAATCTTTCCCAGGCCATAAATAATTCTGCTGGAAGAGGTCATGCTTCTATGGCAACTTCAATCACCTTATTCACAGAGTTAAAAGGAAATTGCTCTAAACTTGTTGATTCTATGCTTACAGGGGTTAGATTTGGAAGCTCTTTAATGCCTTCTGGAAGAAGAATTCCAATACAAAAAGAACAAATAGTTATTAGTGAAAAAATACATAAAAATTCAGATGCAAAAAAATTATATATTTCAGGATCTGAAAAAAACATTCGATTATATGAAGAAATAAAAGAAAAAAATAAAAACTGGAAACAAGAAGCAAGTAAAATTGTTCAATATGGGCTTCATGGTGGAGGATTTATGGCAATTTCATTAGAAACAATTGTTAATCTTTCAAGAAATATTGAAAATAATCCTTTTATGCCTGATGAAGGAAAAGAAATCCTTTCTCAATTAGAAGATTTTATTATTAATAGGGGTATGGATAGGACATATAATGCAAGGAAAAATGCTCCAAGAACTGGATGTATAAATCCAAATATATTCCATAATAAAATTAATGAAACTCATAAGTCAATGCGAATGAATTTTTCAGATGTTAAAGAAAATCCAGTTTTATCAAATTTAAATTATTTTCCTTCTAAAGAAAGAGATAAACGAATTGATAATTGGATAAAGAGAAGAGATAAATTAAGCAAAAATCCTTTAAATGCTTCTTCAAATTACCTTCTATTATTAAATGAGTTAGAGAGTATTGTTTCTGATTTTAATAATTCTATTGAAGCAACTTTTGTTACAAATACTCCTTGGAGGGTTTGGGGAGAAGTAAAAAGACATAGAACAATGCCTCAAACACCTGAATCAATTTATCAGGCTATTGACCGTGCAAAAGAAACTGTTAAAAATATGGGCAATATAAATAATTTTGAAACTTTAAAAAAAGAATATTTAAAGATATTTTCTATACCTTCTTTTATTCAAAAAGATACAGAATTATTTAAGAAATGGGTGGGAAGAATTAATAGTTCTATAGAAACTTATGAAAAATTAATTAAAATAGGAATTCCAGAATCTGAAGCAATAGCAATAATCCCTAGAGGTTTGAAATTAGGAATTATTAAAAAAAAGGATTTCTATAATTTAACTTTGGGCTATGATTCTCTTAGATTATGCCAGACTGCAGAACCAGAAATGAGACAAATAACTGAACAAGAAAGAGATTTATTGTTAAAACAAGATATTTCTAATTCAATTAAAAATCTGCTTATTCCTAAATGTGGTTATGTTAATTTTTGCCCAGATAGATATTGCAATAAGAAAATAATAAACAGATTTGTCTCAGGGTATAATCGGGAATTCCATGATACAATTCATTCTCAGATTGAAAAAAAAATAGGAAGATAAATTTCTTAATTTTTGTTAATTTTAAATCTTTTTAATAAAATTCTTTGTTTATTTATGTTCAGGTACTAAAAGTAATTGTGTTAAAAGTAAGAAAAGTTAAATATATAAAAAGAATTTGTTTTTTCTAAGTTATGACTTATGCAGTTTATACAACTGAAAATTTTGAAAAAGAGAGTGAAGAATTGCCTAAAGCAGAAATAAGAATAATCAAAAAAATATTCTTACAGCTTAAGAATAATCCTTATGTAGGAGATTCAATAAGATATCACTTTTTTCGTGAGAAAAGAATAAGAAAAAAGAGAATGTATTACCTTATTTATGATGCTTTGTCTGCTGTCTTGGTTGTTGCATTTGGAGGGAAAAAAGAACAGCAAAAAACAATTGAGAGAATAATAAAGTATCTCCCTGAATTTAAAAAATATATTTTTAGATTATTGGGCTAAGCAACTCTTTTTATTTTTCCAATTTTTACATTTTCCAAACTTTTTTTGAACTGGGTTTCTAAATCATTATCTATTTTTTTTATCACAACTAAATCTTTCATTATCCCCACAGCAAGTATTGAACCTGCATTTATTTCTAATTTATTTCTAATCCTTTGAGGAATAACCATTTGTCCCTTGGTTCCTATTTTTGTTAGTTCCATGTAAGAAAGTAGGATTTTCATACTTTTAAAGTTTTCGGCTAGAAAAGACTTTTGATATTACTTTTACTAAAAAATAATTAATTTTAGAATCCTGAGGATAATTGATTCTTAAGGTTTTTATCATTTTAAAGAATTATCACTGTTCCCTTTGGATGCACAAATTCTATGAAAAAATAAGCAGGAATCTCCCCTTTTTTCTCCAATGAATTAATTAACACATCCAGATTTATATCAGAAGAAACAACTTTATTATTTTTTATAGCTACAAATTTTGAGGTAAATCCTTTATTTCTTAATTCGTCTGTATGCTCGTGAAACCATTTACTGTCTTTCCCAAAATTGTGCAATAACTTAATTTCTTGATTTATTTCCATAAAGGTTATAGGGAAAAGGTGTTTAAAAATATATTTTTAATTTAAACTTTCTAAACTATTTTTTAATGATTTTGCCATTTTTTATAGTGTAAATATCAGAAAATCTAGAATTGAGAATTTCTACAAACAATCTCAATGTTTTTAATGAATCTTCTTTTAGATCCCCCTATATCTCTTGGATGAATATATTTATTTCAGATAGTGTTTTTAAGTAATTTATCATAAGATTCTAATGTTATCACTTTAGATTTTTTCTTTAGAAACCTCTAATTTAATTAAAAATTAAAATTCCTATTAATATGGCTAAAATCCATATGATTGAGAAGGTTATTGATACCATTTTTACCTCTTTTTTTTATGATTAAGTAATTAACTGTTTAAATTATATAAATGCTTTTAGAAATTTACCTTATCACTTTAAAACCCTTAATCAAATGAAGTCTTTTTTTAATTGAATTATAAATGTTTTCAAATTCTTCTGTTTTTAATTCAATGATTCCAGAACTATTCTTTCCTTTAAAACATAAAGAAACCGATTCTTCATTTGGATTTAAAAATTCTTCATTTATCAGAACTTCTTTTATTTCTCCAGAGGTCTCTACTTTTGTAATTCCATCTTCATTTATTCGTTTAATCCTTATTTTCATAATTCTAATTATATAAGGTAATTTAAAGTATTTTTTATACTCTAAAATATATAACGAAAAATTACAAAAGATTACAAATTATTTTTTAATTTCAAAAGGCTCTTTTAAAACTATAAAATCTTTCTATATTTTTATTAATACGAATTCTTAATAATACTAATTCTTAACTTTTGAATAGAGCAATGCCCCTACAAAAACTTTTTAAAGTATTTTTTTTTATGGACTCTATCTTATTTATCTTATTTATTTATCTTATTTAATTTATTTAAGATTTACATTAAGGTTCCATAGCTCAGCCAGGTTAGAGCACCGGCCTTTTAAGCCGGGTGTCGGGGGTTCAAATCCCCCTGGGACCATATTTTTTTATTAATTGAATAGGCTTATCTCAAATAAATATTATTTCTTATATTAAAGTTTAAAAAGCCATTGACCCATTTCTTTCTATGAATAATAAATTAAATTATGAAAAAAAGATTGCAGAAGAAATAGGAAACGCATTATCTTATTTAGGATTAAAAAAAGAACCCAAGGAGATTTTAGATACACTTACTTGTCCTCCTTCCCTAGAATTTGGGGATTATTCCTTCCCTTGTTTTTCATTAGCAAAAGAACTAAAGGAAAATCCAATCAAAATTTCAGAAAAAATACTTAAAATTGTTCAGAAGAATCCTGCAAAATCTGGAATAATAAAAAAAATTGAAATAAAAGGTGCTTATCTAAATTTTTACATTAATCGAAAAGATTATGTGGAAGAGATTTTAGAAAATATTTTAGAGGAAGGCTTAGAATACGGGAAAGAACCAAAAAAAAATAATAGAATTGTTATAGAATTCCCTGCACCAAATACCAATAAACCACTTCATTTAGGTCATGTAAGAAATATGACAATTGGAGAAAGTATGTCTAGAATATTGGAATATACTGGAAATACAATAATTCGTGTTAATATGAATAATGATCGAGGAGTTCATATCTGCAAGTCTATGTTAGCTTATGAAAAATGGGGTAAAAATAAATCTCCAGATAAAAAAAGTGATCATTTTGTTGGTGATTTTTATGTTTTATTTAATGAAAAATTTAAACAAGACCCATCATTAGATGATGCAGTTAAAGAAATGTTAAAAAAATGGGAAGCGGGAGATCCTAAAACAAGGGCTTTATGGAAAAAAATGAATAAATGGGCTTTGGAAGGGTTTAGAGAAACTTATAAAATTTATGGCATAACTCATGATAAAGAATATTTTGAAAGTGATTATTATATGAAAGGAAAAGAATTAGTTGAAGAAGGACTTAAAAAAGGAATATTTCAAAAAAGAAAAGATGGGGCTGTAATAATTGATTTGAAAGATAAGGGATTAGATGAAAAAGTTGTCTTAAGGGCTGATGGGACTTCTGTATATATTACTCAAGATCTTTATCTTGCTAAATTAAAGGATAAAGATTTTAATGTTAATGGCTCTATCTATGTTGTTGGAAACGAGCAAAAATATCATTTCCAAGTTTTATTCGAAATATTTAAAAAAATGGGCCTCTCTTTTGCTGATTCCTCCCATCACTTAGCTTATGGAATGGTAGAATTACCTGAAGGAAAAATGAAATCAAGAGAAGGCACTGTTGTTGATGCAGATGATTTATTATTAGAATTAAAGAATCTTGTTAAAGAACAAATGATAGAACACGGGAATAAATTAACTGAAGAAGAGCTTGAAGAAAAAAGCTTAAAGATTGCTTTAGGTTCAATAAAATATTCTTTATTAAAAACAGATATTTTTGGAAATATGATTTTTGATCCAAAAAAATCAATTGAATTTGAAGGAAATACTGGAACATATTTGCAATATTCTTATGCTAGAGCAAATTCTATTCTGAGAAAGGCACCAAATATAGAAGCTAAACTAAATATTTTAGAGGATCCAAATATCAAAGAAGTAGGGCTTGTTAAAAAACTTGAAAGTTTTCAAAAAGTTGTTGGAAAATCTGCTAAGACCTTAAATCCTTCAATATTGGCCCATTATTCTTATGACCTTGCAAGATTATTTAATGAATATTATCATGCATATAAAATAATTGGCTCGGATCAAGAATCATTCAGATTAAATTTGATTAAAGCATTTAAAATAGTATTTAAAAATTCAATTAATTTATTAGGAATAGATGAATTGAATACAATGTAATCTTATTTAAAAAAATTTAAATTAATTTCTCATTACTTATTCTCTAAATAATACCTGGGTAGTGCAATGGTGTCCACCATACATATTATTAATCTCCCTATAGGGAACATTTAGCCAAGTGACTAAATTTTTTATTTCTTTGCCATTTTTATTATCTTTTAAGATTCCGGTGATGGTTTCTCTCCCAAGATTTAAAAAATTTAGATTATATTTTAACTGCATACTCTTAGGGATCCCAATTATCCTCACTCCTTTTTCTTCTAAATATTGATTAAAGGGCATATTCTTTGTTTTTTTATCTAGTTTATATTTTCCACCTTCTTTGTACCATCTTTCAATCAAGGGGATTCTCCCTTTTTCTAATCTATCTCCCAACATTACTACTAAATCTTTTTTAAGAACATTAAAATAAGTATCTAAATGCATTGTTGATTGATCAGAAACTTTATCTTTAACTAAAATAACTTCTTCTGTTCCAAAAACATTATTTTCTAATAATTGCATAGCTCCATCATATCCTGTTCTGCTTCCAAGGCCTAAAAGACAAAACTTATCCATTGGATAAAAATCCCCGCCCTCCAAATAACTTTCATTATTTCTCTTTTTTACATTATAAATAGGATTTATTCCTAAAGACTCTAAAACAACCCGCATTATATCAACTTCAATTTCTCTTTGATGGGACCTCATTCTTGATAAAACAATTCCTTTTTTTGTGGTAATCATTTGATCTCTAGTGAACAAAAGATTTCCAATTGGCCTATAAATTCTTATTGCATCTTCGCATAATCCATTTTTGTCATCCCCGCTCCAGCTTATATTTGGATTCAACAGAATAATATTTACTAATTGGTCCCTACCGCAATTATTAATTGTTTCATCTTTTATTTTTTCTTGATCATATTTATTAATTTTTCTTTTAGCATATTTTAATTGCATTTTTGCTAATTCTCTTAACTTATTAATGTCTGTTTTCTTTCTTAGAACATCTCTGACTAAAATAACCTCAATCCCTTCTTTTTTCAAAATATTCACAAAAAATTGATGCTGTTTTTTTGCATCATCAACATTCACTGATCTTTCATAAAGGGCGCTAGGGTAGTGATGGGCCATTAATTCTGCTTCTAAACCTGGTTCATGCATCAGAATAGTTTTTGCTTTATGCCATTCTGCTTTGACACCGGTTTTATATTTTTTCATTATTCTTTTAATAAAATTATCTTTTTAAATAATCTGGTTTTTATATAACTTTTTAAATTATTATTTCTGTAGATTATTATGCTTTAGCGATTAAATTGAATAGAGAAATTGCCTTTTAATCAATAGATTGCAAATTCCATTCAATCAAAGGCATCTGGGCGTGTAGTTTAATGGATAGAACAACAGGTTTCGGCCCTGTAGATGGGGGTTCAATTCCCTCCATGCTCATTATAAAAATGAAAAAAATTAAAATTTATTTTAATGAAATAAAAAATTTTGAAGCACCGAAAAAAGAAGATCTCACAAGGGAAATTTTAAATAAATTTTCTTTAATAGAAAAAAAAATTAAAATAATTTCAAAAAAAGAACTGTTTATTTTAAATGCTTTAATTTTAAATAAAGTAAATGAAATCCAAATAAAAAGAAAAGAGAGAGATTATAGTAATTATTTATTCTTTTCATATGATAAATTAAAAAATAAAATTTCAAAAGAATTAAAACAAAGAAAAAGAAAGAAAATTCCTAATCTATTAAAAAAAGAAGAGATATTAAAAAAAATTATATTTGATTCTTCGAAAAATAATCATTGTAATTTCCCGGATACTATAAATGAATATTTGAAATTAGCTGGAGAAGAGAAGATTATTATGGGTGCCCCAAAATTATTTAATGAGGGCAGATTTCCAATAATTTATTATTCAAATGAAAAGGCCTTGAAAAATATTCAAAAATTAAAAAAGACTAAAATTGTTTCTGGCCATTGCCTTATTGGTTTAGATCCAAATCAAAATAAATTAGATCAGATTAATGCGGCCTTATCTAATGGGCTTCCATTACATGATTTAATAATTTATGATAATCTTAAAAAGATTTCGAAATTTTTAGAAAAAAAAATCAAGATCGAAGGAATAATAATTAATTTGGATACATATTATTATAAAATTAAACTTTTAGAAATTTTAAGGGATTATCCATTAGAATCTAAAAATACGAATGGGATTATAGAACACCTCGCAGAAGACCATAAAAAAACAATAAAAAAGATATTTCCAAAAGCCACATTGGTTAAATCAGATTCAAAAGAGGATTTAAAAAAATTAATGGAAATAGTCAATGGCGGTTTATTAGATTTTATAATTAAGAATATTAAAGAATATATGGGACATGATTTGAAAAAAAATAAAGAAATGGCAAGGGCTCTTGCAGTAACTTCTGCCACATATATTTCACCAATTATTGAGGACAATCTCCCAATATTAGTAATAGAATCTGCTTTGAACACAGAAAATCCTGCGAAAATTTGTCAGAAATATCTAAAAAAAATTGGGAAAGGTGATATGCTGACTTTTCTTTCATTATTTCCATTACCAGATACAAAAACGAGTCATGGCTGTATGTATTATGGAAATTCAAATACCAGTAAAATATTTTTAAGAAATACTAAGGAAGAAATTAAAGATAAATTAGAAAATTGTAATACAGATTTTAAAAATCCGAAAAATTGCTTTATCATTAATTATCATCTTTCTCGAGGAAAGCAGATCCCAAAAGAATGCAACAATGAATTTTGTAAAATCCACGTCTTAAAATTAAAAGAGGATATTTTCAATTTTTTAGATAAATATAAATAATATTATTCCATCTTTTCTTATGCGTAAATTATTTAATATAAAAAAAAATCTTGGAGACAAAATTATAAATGTTTTTAATACCCATACTGGCGGAGAACCAACTAGGATTTTATTTGGAGACCAATTATCTTTAAAAGGGAAAACTATAGGGGAAAAAAGGGATTCTTTTAAAAAAAAATATGATTGGATAAGAAAAATTCTTATGAGAGAACCAAGAGGCCATAAAAATATGTTTGGCGCAATTATTTTAAAATCAAAAAAAAAGGATTTTGCGATTTTTTTTATGGATAATGAAGGTTATCTTGACATGTGTGGCCATGCAATCATTGGAATTTCTGTTTTATTAAATCAAATTGGGAAATTAAAGGATAAAAAGAATATCTATTATGAAACCCCTGCCGGGAAAATTGGTGTAAGACTTCATAAAAACAAAAATAAAATTACAATAATTAATTTCATATCATACTTACTTTTTGCAAATTTTAATATAAATACTTCTAAAGGAAAAATTAAAGGAGACCTCTGTTATTCTGGAAATTATGTCTTTATTGTGAAATCAAATAAAAAATTATTGATAAAAACCCTTATTTCCTACGGATTAGAAATTAAAGAGAAAATAAATAATTTAAGATTATATGATTCTATAAAAAAAAGATACTTTAAAATTTCTTTAGTGGAATTTTTTCATCAAGAAAAACCCCAAGTTTATTCTAATTTTGTTGTTTTTGGTTCTGGACAATTAGATAGGTCTCCTTGTGGAACTGGAAGTTGCTCTAAATTAGCACAGTTGTATTCTCATAATAAATTAAAAGTTGGTAAAAGAATCTTAGTAAAATCCCCTATTGGTTCTTTATTTAGCGCAAAAATCATTGAAGTTAAAAAGATTGCAAAAACAGATTTATTAAGTTCTGAAATTACGGGGAGTGCATTTATAACCTCTATTCAAAAAATGTATTTAGAAAAAAAAGATATTTTTCAGAAAGGATTCATAATTTAAAAGAACAATCTTTATAAATTAAATATTATTTTTAATTTTGTAAAAAATCAAATTTATTTGCCCTGGTAGCTCAACTGGATAGAGCGATTGCCTTCTAAGCAATAGGTTGTGGGTTCAAGTCCTGCCCAGGGCATTTCTTAAATTTTAAACTTTATCTTAATTACATAAAGGCCCTAATTATCTTTTATGCGATTTTATTATAAATTAAATTTTATTCTTTACAAAATTTCCCTTTCCTGCAGAAGTTTTTTTAACAAATAATAATGGAAAAATTATATCACTTAAACAACAAGGTAATAAAACAGAAAGAAACAAAAAAATAAAAATAACCATTATTAAAAAAGGATTGATTACTACCCCGAGAGCCATAATAATATGAAATAATGATGCCCAAGTACTTAGTAAAACATGACCGGCATGAGGAATTTTAGTTTTAGGATAAAAATAAGCAACAATTATACCTAAAAATGCTAAAGAATTTACTAACCAAAATTTTTCAATAAAACCAATATGAATTCCTTTATTTGGAAGATTAAGTAGTAATTCACCGAGATAAGGGATAATAGAATCACTTATTGTCGCAATTCCAATAGAACCAATATAACCAATTAAAATTAAGATTATTAAATTTGGCTTTTTCTTATAAATTTTATATATTGCTGTTGTCGCAAGTGCACTTAAAAAAACATGAATTGGATGAAGGATATAAAAAATATTGTGCGCTGCTCCTAAAGGAATTTTATAGAAAAAAAACATAATAATTATTCCGGTTATTGCTCCAAAAATAGTAAATGGTGCATGGTCTTTCAATTCTCTAATTATATTTTTATTCATTTTGTTTTTTAATTGAATTTTAAATTTATTTAAAGAAAACTGAGATATAAATCTATTCTTTAACTTATTATTTTTATTATTATCTGTTAAAAAAATTTCTTACAAAAAAATTTATGATAAACTCCTTTAAATTATCCTTAATTAATTTTAATTAATCTTTTGGATAATTTCTCGAACTTTTTTTCCACTTGTTTCTTCTTTAAATTCAATTCCTTTTTCTTTTAAGGCAGAAAGCATATTCCCGCCAATTTTTCCTGCAATTACTAAGTCAATTTTTTTATTGGCTAACATATATGCTACAGAAAAACCTGCTCCACCACTGCCTTTTGCAAAAGGATTTTTAATTGATTCTATATGCGTTTTATTTTCAAAAATAAGATAATAAGGTGCTCTTCCACCTTTTTGGCTCATTTCTGAATCTTCATCTTTTCCTTCTGATGCTATCGCTATTTTCATTTTTTACCTCCAATAATTTATTTATTACCATACCTTGAATAACTGAAATAATAATCATAACAAAAGATAAAATTATAATATATTTCCATCCAAAATAAAAAAAAGCAATTGGTAATAATGGAATTTTAATTGCTCGGTTATATAAAAAACAGGCAATAAGCCCGTAACTTAATCCTTTGTTTTTTAAATCTGCTAAAAGAGGATACCACATATAAATTGGTCCAGTGGATAAAATTCCTCCAAGGATTATGAAAAACCATTTTTTAATTCCTTTTTCTTTTAAATGTTTCATTATTATTTTTGGGGTTACAAAATAATTTGTTAAGGCCATCAAAACAAAAACAAGAATAAAAATTGGGATTATTTTTAAAAAGATATTATAAAAGAAATTTGTACTTGAAGAAAATAAATCTTGCTTAAAAATAAATAAGAGAAAATAAATTAAAATTATAATTATTAAAAAATACCAAGACCCAGAGATTTGTTTTAACTTATTTTTTATTTTCATATTAAATCATTTCTAATAATAATACTGTAATTATAGCTACAATAATAGCTAAAAAGATTGCAGTAATATTTCTTAACAAAGCAAATTTTTTTCCTAAAATTACAGATTCTGCAGGAATTTGTATAACACCAACAGTAACCCAAGCCACTAAAAAAGCAGTAACAGCCAATAAACTAATTCCTTGCTTTAATAATTCTCCCCCAAAAATATAACTAGTTATAGGATTTCCTGCAGAAATACTTCCAATTAAACTTCCAATAAAAGAATTCAAAAACATATTTTTACTAAAAATTGTCGTGTAAAAGGATTTTGGGATTAATACTGAAATTAAACTTATAAGTAAAATTGTTCCAAAAATCATAGGTAAAGCCTTCAATAATCCTTTCCCTGCTTTTGTTATAGCATCTTTTATCTTTCTTTTTATATTTTCTTTTATTTTTTTCATTTTATTCTTTTTTTAGTTTTTATAATTTAGTTATCTTTTATTAAGTTTTAATGACCACAATTTAAATTTAATTCATCAAGGCTATTAATATTTTCAATAACTTCTTTTACGATATTATAATTTCCAGTTTTAAGGTTTACTTTTTTTTCATTAAATAATTTTATCGCTCTCTGCCCCATACCCAATGAAAAGATAATATCTGGATTAAATTTCATAATTTGATCAACAGGATTAAGATTTATGCTTGAATGAACTAATTTGTTTTTTACTATTTTCATTTTTTTTATATCTGTATTGTAAATTGCAAAATAAGAACAATGTCCAAAGTGTTCGCTAAGTTTAGAATTAATTCCCTTATTTTCATCTATTGCTATTAATAATCTCATTTTAAATAAATTCTTTTTATAATTTTGAAATTAATTTTTATTTATGCTCTAGTCATAATACTTCCACATTTAGGGCATTTCTTTTTTACGCAAGGTTGTCCTCTGATTTGGGGTTCTTTATATCCACACTTAAGACATTTACAAATTCCTCCTGGGCCTGCTGCAAATCCTTCCATTCTACCTCTGCCACCAAAACTTCTATTAATAGGGCCCCCTCCTTGCCTCACACCTAAACCTCTTGCTCTTGGGGTTTCCATTTTAAAATCACCTCCTTGAATTTTAATTGCTTGACCATTAGTTATAGCATCAGCTAATTTCTTTCTCCCAATTTTAAGTAATCTTGATAATGTGGATTGACTTATTTTCATTTTTTTCCCAGCCTTATTTTGCTCCATTCCTTGAGAATCTATTAATCTTATTGCTTCTAATTCATCAAAACTCAAAATAGTTTCCTTTAAATTTATCATAGGAACACCTGCAGGTTTAAAGTAAGTTACATCTGGCTGAAAAAAGATTCTCCTAATTCTTCTTGGTCTTACCATTGTTTAATCAATCCCTTAGTTCTTTTAATCTTTTCTCTATTTCTTTTATGTCTTCTTTTAAAGCACTTAATTCTTGTTCTAAAAATTGCTTTTCTTGTTTTTCTGTAATAACTGTTGGCTGAGCTGGTTGGGTTTGTTGGGCTTGCTGAATTGGTATTGATTGCATAACTCTTACACCCATACCAAATCCTCTTCCATAACCAAGGCCTCTTCCAAAGCCTCTTCCAAAAATAGAATTTGCGAATCCAGGTGCATTAGCCCCTGCACAAAATCCAGTTCCTCTTCCAGTCATTGGCCCTTGTCCATCTGGGCCTGTTTTGTCTCCTTGTGGCATTTTATTCTCCTTGCTTTTTCAAGCGAATTTAATTATCTCTAAAAACTTTTATGGTTTTTGGAGGTTTGAAAATCAAAGATTTTCATTATGAATATGTAGTCATAATACTATTTAAATGTTTTGTTTTGCATAATCATTCATAACTTAATAGATCAGAAAAATTCCTATTTAATTATACTTATAAATCACAGACAAACCCCAATCTTTATCACATTCAAAAACTTTCTCAAAATTCTTATCTAAATCTTCTTTAATCTTAATATGTTCTTCGTCGTAAAGAGGCATATCATAATCTGTAAAAAAAATGTAAGTCCTATTTTCGTCGTTAGTATCTTTAATTGATTTTCTTAATGCCTCTAAACTCCAGGGATTTGAATAAAATCTAATTTGTTGTTTTGTATAATAATACGCAACAGCAGATTCATCACTTATTACTAAAACCCCTTGGTCAATCTCCCTTAAATAATTGTTTGCTTCTAAAAAACATTGGTTTGTACCAGTATTAGATTCTTTATAATAAGAATAAAATTGCCAAGTATTTGATAAAATTAAAATTGTTATTAACGAAAACAAAATTAATTTTTTATATTTCTTAATTTTATATATAAAAAATCCAGAAATTAAACAAATAACCGGGACGATCGGAAGGATAAATCTTTCTTCTTTATGCGGCAGATACATTGCTAAGGCTAAAAAAAATACAAACCAAATTAATAATAGATATATTTCTTTTTTTATAAATTCTTTTTTGTATAAAATATAACCTAATGACAAAATAAATAAAAAACCAATGATTGAAAACATTGCCCACCAATATCTAAAATAGAATAATGCGCTTTGAATTCCCCCCCAATAAGATGCTGCATTTGCTCCATGTATAAATGCGCCTAAGGGATTTCCATAAGTAAATTGCCCATAAATAAACCAAGGAATTAACACAATGAAAAAACCCAGTATAGAATACCAAAGATATTTATCTTTAAGAAATTTTAATGATTTATTCCTAATTAGAAAATAAATTAAAAAAATAGGCATTATCCAAAGAATTGTGTATCTTGCTAAAAGCGCTAATGCAAAAAAGATTCCAAAAAGAACTTTATGCTTTTTGTTTCCTTCTTCATATCCTTTCCAAAAACTAATAAAAATTAATAAAATAAAAAGGGTTGAATAAACTCCTGTAAGCACCATGCTACTATTTAAAATATGTAATGGAATTAACATAAAAAAAATCGCGGAATAAAATCCGATTTTTTCATTAAATAATTTTTTACCTAAAAAATAAATTAATATAACACTCAGGGCCCCGATTATGGGTATAAAAAGCATAACTAAAAAATCTACTTTAAGAAGATAAAAGATCATTAAAGTGTATGGTAAAAGTGGGGCCCTAAAACCCATATTAGGCCAAGCATAAGGTGGATTTCCTTTTGAAGGAATAAAATCACTCCAAGAAGCTCCTTCTAAAGAATAGTGGAAGGGATTGCTACTTAAATCATAACCCAAATTTGCATAAACTGTTTCATCCCAAATTTTAATTGGTGTACAAAAAAGAAAGATAAATCTAATTATCAGGGCTAAAAGAAATAATACTAAAATTATCTTATGTTCTCTTTTCATTTATAACTACCAAATTTTTTATTTTTCCCTTTCATCTTGAAAACGTGTAAATTTTATTGCCTAAAAAATTTGCAATTAAGGCAATTCCTATCGCTAAGATTTGAGAAATTATATAATAAATCCCAAAAAATTCTGTAAAAATATACAAGAAAAATAAATTTATTGAAAGTGCAGCCACACTAACTAAACTAAACTGTAAATATTTTTTTCCTACCTTTAATTTTATATTCTCTTTAAATGTCCAAACTTTATTTAAAATAAAATTGCTTGTCATAGCAATAATAAAAGAAATAATTGCTGAAAATATATAATAAATCCCTATTTTTTCTGTTAATAAATATAATATTGAAATATTAACAAGAGTTCCAATTCCACCAACAATTGCAAATTTAAAAAATTCTCTAATCACCTTTTTTTTATAAAATAAATATCCTATTAAATTTCCAAGATAGAATAAAATTTCTTTTGTTCCGGCTTTGCTCTTTCCTTCAACTCGATTAATAAAAGTTATTGGAATTTCTTTTATTTTTTTATAATCTGCCTTTATAATTAATTCTAGAAGGATCTTAAAACCTTTAGGATTTATTTCTTTATTTTTTATACATTCTTTTTTTATCATGAAAAATCCAGTCATTGGATCTTTGACTTTTGTATAAATTCTTGCTAAAAAAGTGGCTGCCTTAGACATTAATTCTCTTTTAAAATTCCAACCTTTTATCTTCCCACCAGGAATATATCTACTTCCAATTGTAAAATCTGCCTTGCCTTTTTCAATTTCCCAAAAAAGATCTTTTATTTTTTCAGGAGGATGGCTTAAATCAGCATCCATAACTCCTAAAACATCACCATCTGCAATTTTCCAACCTTCTAAAACTGCTGAAGAAAGTCCTAATTTTCCTTTTCTATGAATAATTTTAAGATTTTTTTGCTCATTTTTTTGCTTTTTCTTTAACTCTTCTAAAATATCGCCAGTCTTATCTGGGGAATTATCATCAACTATGATTATTTCTCCATTAATTTTATTTTCTTTAAATTCTTCTTGAATTTTTTTAATAAGTTTTTGAATATTCTCTTTTTCATTATATGTTGGAATAACTAAACTTAATTTCATTATTACTAAAAAAAGTGTTAACCATTTATAATTTTATCTTTTTTGACAAACATGTGCGACCCATAGACATATGTCGTAAGAACCGAAAATTAGTTCGCAGATGAAATCGAACTAATTTTATGAAAAAAGAAATAATTAGAAAGGAATTCTTTAAGCTCAAAAGTAAGGGACATTCAT
>Ga0268281_1000653_pt1 | contig 24439 bp, 16 predicted proteins | sample saktaG_10_FD_190134 | JGI IMG/M metagenome (GOLD analysis project Ga0268281, IMG submission 190134) | Saline water microbial communities from Sakinaw Lake, British Columbia, Canada - sak_2011_5_24_50m | ecosystem: Environmental > Aquatic > Non-marine Saline and Alkaline > Saline ...
GACTGGACTCCGATGGAGAGCTTCTTCATGTGCTTATCATCCCTGATCCTAAAGGTCTTGAAGATTATTAAGGTCTGGCCGTCAGGTTGTTGCTGCCCATCCTTCGACGTTGCGTGTATCGAGGCTGAAGTTGATGCCGAGAAGGATCACTCTTCGACCGCTTCTCCGATAGGGTTCGGCATAACCCTTCTCCTTGATCTGCGAAAGCGCAGCTTCAGCGCTCTGGCCGCACTTGAACTCGATTATGTAGACCAAGTCCTGGAGGGACATGACCATATCGATCCGGCCCCGGCTGGTAAGGACGCTGCTCTGAGCGGCTCCGCCTGTCGCCGAGAGAGCCAGGTAGCAGATCGTGTGGTAGTAGCCCTCGTCGCGCTTCGTCTGGATGTCGTAAGGGATGGCGGCGAAGATCGCCTTCAGCGTCTCGAAGAAGGCTTCCAGGTCTTCGTCTTGCAAGTATTTGGATAGGCGAAGCACGTGGGAGCTGGCCTTTGGTTCCAGACCAACGGTTGCCAACAGCAGCGCCTCGGTAAAGGCGGTTTTCACTTCCTGGTTGGGGTAGTTCAACGTGTAGATATTGTCCTGCACATCCTGGATGGTGAGATAGCCGGTCTGGAAGAGCAAGGCTTCGGGAGAGAGGCGCTCCAACTCGAACGTGGAAAAAGCAGCCTGGCTGACCTGCAATCCCTCGAGTTGTGGCGGAGAATAGCGTTTTTCATGGAGCAGGTTGACGAGGAATGTCGGCGTGCCGCTCTCGAACCAGTAGTTGCGAAACTCCATCTCCTTGAGGGCGTTTAGCGTCGAGAAGGGATTGTAGACTTTGAGCGGGCGGGTGGAGAATCGATAGCCGTTGTACTGCTGCGCCAGGGCCTCTACCACCTGGGCGGGGTGACGATCGATTGCCGCAGCGAAGCGCGCGATATGTTCATGGAAACAGCCTTCCAGTTCGGACTGGGTGTAGCCCAGTAAGTCCGCGTATTGCGCGCTCTGTGAAATGTCCTGCAGGTTGTTCAAAGCCGAGAAGATCGAGACGCGGCTGAAACGCGAGACGCCCGTCAGCAGCACGAAGCGAAGCAAGGGCGAAACGGCGCTGCCTTTGAGCACGCCGTAAAAGGCGCGCAGCACCTCTTGGTTGGCGCGCGCTATCGCAAGCCCAGCTTCGCCCTTGCCCAGGTGTTCTACAAGCGGCTTGTCGTATTCGTCAACCAGAACCACCACTGGCTGCTTACTATGGCGATAGAGCGCCTCGATCAATTCGCCAAATTTCTCGACTAACGATGGGCTTTTCAGCGTCACGCCGGCGGTCTCTGCCATCTGATCCAGACGGTAGGCCAGGCCCTGCTGGAGATGTTCTGGCGTATCCAGCGCAATGCCATTGAAATCCAGCACCACCACCGGATGAGCCTGCCACTCCCAGCGGCCCGGCGCATCGATCCACAGCCCCGCGAAGAGTTCGCGCTTGGCCTCGAACAGGCACTTGAGGGTGGAGACCAAGAGCGACTTTCCGAAGCGACGTGGCCGGGCTAGAAAGTAGTACATCCCTTCAGTTGCCAGCTGGAAAATCCCCTCGGTCTTATCCACGTAGACGAACCCCTGCGTCCGCATGACCTCGAACGACTGGACTCCGATGGAGAGCTTCTTCATGTGCTTATCATCCCTGATCCTAAAGGTCTTGAAGATTATTAAGGTCTGGCCGTCAGGTTGTTGCTGCCCACCCTTCGACGTTGCGTGTCTCAAGGCTGAAGTTGATGCCGGATATCCATACCGCAGGCCGCGCTCCAGCAGCGGCGCAACGCGGTGAAATGCGGCGAGGGAGATGAGCGATCCCTAGTCCGCCAGCCCGGCAGGCGTCATCTCCTGCGGCGCCTCTGCTGTCAGGAACGTCTGCAGAGAGCGGACGAGGTCAAAGGCGCAAAGACTCTATCGGCCATCGGAGAATTGAGGGCCGAAGGCCCCCACTACCCCCTATTCCCGTTATACGCATACCAGTATATCGCGCCTACGAAGACGGCGCCTCCCACGATGTTGCCGAGCGTCACCGGTATCAGATTTGTGATGAAGAACTGGGCCCAGGTGACGTTTGCCCCGTAGAAAATCCCCGCTGGGATGAAGAACATGTTTGCGATGCTGTGCTCAAACCCGATTGCAACGAATGCCATGATCGGAAACCAGACGCCAAAGAGCTTGCTTATCACGTCGTCGGATGCAAGCGCAAGCCAGACGGCGAGGCATACGAGCCAGTTGCAGCCGATCCCCTTGAAGAAGAGGGGCCAGAAGTCCTGGGCGACCTTTCCCTCGGCGATCGCAACTATCGCCCCGTGCCACGGCTCGGGCGCGAGAAGGCCGGTCATGTATGTGAGGAAGAATACGACGAAGATCGATCCGATGAAGTTTCCTACATACGAGACGGTCCAGTTCCTCATGCATGAGGCCCAGGAGATCTTTCTCGATAGCAACGCCGGAATGCAGCAGGCGGTGTTTCCCGTGAATAGCTCGGCCCCGGCAACGACGACGAGCATCAACCCCACGGGGAAGGCCGCGCCGAAGAGGAACTTCTGCAACCCTGGGTTATCCGCCTTAAGGCCGGGGACGCCCCCTCCTACGATCACTGCCAAGAGGCCGCCAAAGGCGATGAAGGCCCCCGCGAGAAAGCCGAGCGTTAGAAGCGGTCCAAATGGCATCTCCGCCTTGGCACAGCCTATATTATCGACGGCGCACGTCGTATCTTTCGGTGACTTGAATCCCATCCTACATTACCCTCCCAACTCGTATCATATCAAATTTAACGATTAATCACCCCAATATGGGGATCATGAGGCTGAGATCCCGATTGCGGATCCGGGTGAGAAAGGTGGACAAAGGGCGTTATAAAAGCTATGGTGGGATGGCACTTATTAAAACTTCATAACTCTTCTTAACGCGCGAATGGGGCGATTGCCTTCAGCCTTGCATTCGCCAGTTTGGATTGATCACTCATATTAATTTGCATAAATAGGGTGCCACGGGGGGGGTTCAACTCCTCCAAGCCCCGCCTTGCCGAAGCCAGCGGTCCATGTCGACTGCAGCCTTCTTTCCCGCGCCCATGGCGCTGATCACGGTTGCCCCGCCCGTTGTGATGTCGCCCCCGGCCCAGACCGCTTCGAGGGTGGTGCGGCCGTTCTCGTCTGCGACGAGAGTCCCCCACTTGGTCGTATCGAGTCCCGGCGTGCTCGACGGGATGAGGGGGTTTGGAACGGTTCCAACAGCAATGATTACGGTATCCACATCCACTAGGTGCTCTGAACCCGCCTTCTCGACAGGCCGCCTCCTCCCGCTTGCATCCGGTTTCCCGAGCTCCATCTCGATTACCTCCATCGCCACGACGCGACCTCGATCGTCTCCGACGAAATGCGTCGGATTGGTCAGGAAGTCGAAGATCACGCCCTCCTCCTTGGCGTTCTCCACCTCCTCGAGCCGGGCCGGCATCTCGGCCTCGGAGCGTCGGTATACGACGTGGACCTCCTCGGCTCCAAGTCGGCACGCGCATCTCGCCGAGTCCATGGCGACGTTTCCTCCGCCTACCACCGCAACCTTCCGACCCTGGCTTATGGGCGTGTCGTACTCGGGGAACTTGTATGCCTTCATCAGGTTGACCCTCGTCAGGTACTCGTTTGCCGAGTAGACGCCGCTCAGGTTCTCGCCTGGGATGTTGAGGAATCGGGGGGCCCCTGCCCCTATCCCCAGAAATATGGCGTCGAATCCTCGCCCGAATAGCTCATCGAGCCTGACCAGTCGGCCTATGACCGAGTCGAGCTCCAGCTCAACTCCGAGCGACTTGATGTACTCGACCTCCGATCTGACGATCCCCTTGGGCAGACGAAACTCGGGAATGCCGTAGATGAGAACGCCGCCTGCATCGTGCAATGCCTCGAAGATCGTCACCTGATGTCCCATCCTGGCAAGCTCGGCAGCACAGGTGAGGCCTGCAGGACCGGATCCAACGACTGCCACGCGCTTTCCTGTGGGGGGCTGGATCTTTGGGCGATCCCTCCCCTCTTGGGCGAGCTCCCAGTCGGCGATGTACCTCTCGATCCGGCCTATGGCAATCGGCGCCCCCTTCTTCGCAAGCACGCACCTCTCCTCGCACTGAACCTCCTGGGGACAGACCCGCCCGCAGATCCCAGGAAGGCTGTTCTTGCTCTTGGTGATCCTAACGGCCTTTCGCATATCCCCATCCCGTACGGCTTCGATGAAGCTGGGGATATCGAGGCCAACGGGACAGCCCTCCATGCATCTTGGCTTCTTGCATTGCAGACATCTGCCGGCCTCTTCCACGACCTGCTCGTCGCTGTAGCCAAAGGCCACCTCATCGAAGTTATGCCTTCTCAATTCAGGCTCCTGCTTTGGCATCTCCACTCGATTCAGGTTCAGCTTCTTGCTCTTTGACATCCTCACCAGCCACCGTTTTCAGGGATGGTCTACCTCATAAGTCGCAACAGGGCGATAGCGATTTGCCAGACGCTCCGAGCGATTCCCCTTGACCGTATATATACCTTTTCTGAGCTCTACAGTGGACTACTACAAGTGAACTGCTGCAAGTGGTTCTCGTCGACGGATATCCGGAAGGGGCCTCCTGCCTGCGAAACGCAAGTCTGGCTGGCCTTTATCCTCAGAGCAACCTTCTAATAGAAACAAATTAACTTCACCGGCAGCTACCCGGTGGTAAAGATGGATGAGATAGCTATAACTATTGATGGACGGCAAGTCCGGGTTCGGAGGGGGTCTTCGATTCTGGAAGCGGCTCGGAGTTGTGGAGTTTACATTCCCTCTCTATGCGATCACCCAGACCTCAAGCCAACAGGCTCGTGTAAGCTCTGTATCGTCGATGTACAGGGCTGGAATAGCCATCCACTGGCCTGCACAACACCGGCTGAGGATGGAATGGTGATAGAGACCGCCACCGACGAGCTTCAGGAGATGCGAAGGCACACCCTTGAGATGCTCCTTGCATTGACCAATCATCCGGTAAGCTGCCTCTTTTGCGATCGCAAAGACGAATGCACGGATCTAAGGGAGTGCATGCGCAAGTTTCCCGCAACTGTCGGCTGCAAGTACTGTCCTCAAAATGGCGAGTGCGAGCTGCAGAAGGCCGTGGAGTACACCGGCCTCAAGGGCATCCGCTATCAGGTCACCTATAAAAACCTCCCCGTCTTAAAGGAGCCCTTCTTCGATAGGGACTACAACCTATGCATCCTCTGCGGGCGCTGTGTCCGCATCTGCCAGGAGGTGAGAGGAGAAGGAGTGCTATCCATCCATCCAGACTTCCACCGGCGCCATTGGATCGGCCCCCTCTCTCTGATCGAGTCCGACTGCAAGTTCTGCGCCTCCTGCCTGGATGCCTGTCCGACTGGAGCCCTCTACGCCAGGTTCGAGCGATGGGAGAGGCCGAGCGAGACGGTGACGACCGTCTGTCCATTCTGCGGCGTAGGCTGCCAGATCGATGTCGGCGTAAACGATGGCCGAATTGTGAGGACGAGGGGCCGAAGGGGGGATACCCCCAATAACGGCCAGCTCTGCGTGAAGGGCAGGTTCGGCCTCGAGTTTGCAGAGAGCCCTGAACGGCTGAAAACCCCCCTGATCAGGAGAAACGGAGCCCTCGTCCCTGGAACCTGGGAGGAGGCCTTGAGCCTTATCGCCGAGAAGCTCTCTCGATATCGGGGCGATCGCTTTGCCATGCTCTCCTCAGCAAAGTGCACAAACGAGGAGAACTACCTCGCCCAGAAGTTCTGCCGTCTCGCGATGAAGTCCCCCCACATCGATCACTGCGCTCGCCTCTGCCATGCATCGACAGTAGCAGCTCTCGCAACGGCCTTTGGAAGCGGTGCCATGACGAACTCCATAGAGGAGCTCTCCGATGCGGGATGCATACTTATCATCGGCTCAAATACGTCGGAGCAGCACCCGGTAATCGCCCTCAAGATCAAGGAGGCGAAGAGGAAGGGGGCGAAGATCATCGTTGCCAACCCCCGCTGGATCGATCTCTGCAAGATCGCCGACGTCTGGCTGAGGCAGAGGCCTGGAACTGACGTTCCACTGATCCACGCCCTCTGTCGTGTCATACTCGACGAGGGCCTTATCGATGCGGAGTTCATCGAGGAGAGGACAGAGGGCTTCGAGGACCTGAAGGAGTACCTGAATGGGGAGGTCACCCTGGAGGAGGCTTCGGGGATATGCGGCGTCGATCTCACCCCGATCCGGGAGGCTGCCCGGCTATATGCCCTGAACAAGCCCTCCTCGATCGTCTACTCTATGGGGATAACTCAGCATAGCCATGGCGTGGACAACATCCTCGCGCTTGCAAACCTATCGATGATGATTGGAAGCATCGGCATCCCCTCCTCCGGCATCAATCCCTTGCGAGGCCAGAACAACGTCCAGGGCGCATGCGATATGGGGGCTCTCCCCAACGTCCTTCCCGGATACCAGGCCGTGCTCAACCCGGAGCTTCGGGGAAAGTTCGAGAAGGCCTGGGGATGCGAGATCCCTGCCGAGATCGGCCTTACCGTCGTCGAGATCATGAACTCAATACCGGAGAGGATCAAGGCCCTCTACATCATGGGGGAGAACCCGGTGCTGAGCGATCCGGACAGCTCGCACGTTGTCGATGCCCTCGGGAAGCTGGAGTTCTTGATCGTCCAGGACATATTCCTCTCGGAGACCGCGCGGCTCGCCCATGTCGTCCTTCCCGCAGCAAGCTCTCTCGAGAAGGATGGAACCTTCACAAACACCGAGAGGAGGGTGCAGCGTGTGAGAAAGGTGCTTTCCCCGCCTGGAGAGGCCCTGGCCGACTGGCAGATCATAGCGGAGATCGCAAAGAGGATGGGATACGGGGATGAGTTCTCCTATAGCGATCCTTCAGAGATCATGGAGGAGGTCTCAAGGCTTACGCCCATCTACGGGGGAATTCTTTTCCCCCGGCTGGAAGGCGGCGGGTTGCAGTGGCCATGCCTGAGCGCGGATCATCCGGGGACCCGGTATCTGCATAAGGGCAGCTTCACCAGGGGAAAGGGCCTATTTCACGCAGTGCGCTACAGGCCATCGATGGAGCTTCCGGACGGAGATTATCCATTGGTCCTCACAACCGGCAGGATCCTATGCCACTTCCATACCGGGACGATGACCCGGCGGGTTCCAGATCTCAACCTGCTCCGGGATGAGGAGCTCGTCGAGATCAGCCCCCAGGACGGCGCATCCCTGGGAATTGCCGACGGCGATCTAGTCGACGTCTCCTCCAGGCGCGGATCGGTCAGGGCCCGGGCGAAGATCACCGAGAAATCGCCGCTGGGCGTGATCTTCATGACGTTCCACTTCTCCGAGGCGCCCACAAACGTCCTCACAAACGCCGCCCTCGATCCCGTCGCGAAGATCCCCGAGTATAAGGTCTGCGCTGTCAAGCTGAGCAAGGTGGAGGTTTAGTTCCATGTATCAGATAGCAAAGAAGGAGACGCTCGCCCCAAATCTAATATTCATGAGCTTTCGGGCCCCGGGAATAGCGGCGGCTGCAAAGCCCGGCCAGTTCGTGATAATCAGGGTCGATGAGCTGGGAGAGAGGGTCCCGATGGGCCTAGCCGGCTGGGACGAGGCCGATGGCACCGTGGATATAGTCTTTTACGTCCTTGGGACGAGCACGATGAAGCTTGCTTCGTTAAAGGAGGGAGATTCGATCCTGAACCTGGCAGGTCCCCTGGGAAGGCCGACCGAATTGGAACGCAACGGATCCGTAATCGTTGCCTGCGGCTGCTTTGGAATCGGGCCCTCGATGCCTCTCATCCGTGAGCTGAAGGCGATTGGAAACCGCGTGATTGTCGTCGTCGAGGCGAGGGGATCTGGCTTCATCTTCTGGGAGGACCGCCTGCGAGAATTGAGCGACGAGCTCCATATAGTGCTCGGGGACGGGAGCTGCGGTGTCAAGGCCTGGGCCGATGACCTCGTCGCCGACCTCCTGAAGGCAGGCCGGAAGGTCGACAGGGTATATGTCCATGGCTGTCCCTTCATGATGAAGGAGGTCTCGGAGGCCACGAGGCCCTTTGGCGTGAAGACGATCGTGAGCCTCACGCCCATCATGGTTGACGGGACCGGCATGTGCGGCGCCTGCCGCGTCGAGGTGGCTGGGAAGACCAAGTTTGCCTGCGTTGACGGCCCCGACTTCGACGGACACGAGGTCAACTGGGAGGTTCTAACCCTCAGGATGAGGCAGCTCATGGCCGAGGAGGACCGATCGCATGCCCTTTGGGAGCGCGAAAACTGGCACAAGCTGATCGCATCCCCCGAGGAGCTCGCAAGGATGATGGGCGAGGGGGGAGGCCTGCCCGAGCATCGAGGTGGTGCATGTTGGACCTGAGGCCCTCGGCCATGGGGATCCGGCTGTGTAAAAGCTATCGGCATCCTCGTCAAGCCTTGCATGCGGCAAACAGCTGCCTAGATATGCGAGGGCTGGCGAGGGCCTGGTATGAAGCTCGAACGGGATGAATCCGGTCTGGTTGGCGGCTCGGACGGGGATCTTCCCATCCACGCCCTTGGGCGCGCCTTTGGGCTGGATCCAGATCTGATCGAGGAGGCGGTTTCCGGGATTCGCAGCGGGAAGTCTCCTATTGAATGGCTCAACAGATTGAAACCGGACGACCCAGAGACGCTTGCGAACTTGGCGATCCTCCTCATTAGCTCCGGCCAGAAGGAAGAGGCCGAGAGGCTTCTTCGCCGGGCGATCGATCTCGATCCCATGAGGGTAATGTCATGGGTTCAACTCGGAAGCCTCCTTCTTGCGCGAGACGATTTCGATGAGTCACGGATCTGCTTTGAGAGGGCGATCGATCTCGATCCCGAGGCGGCCGGCGGGTGGTTTGGCATGGGCATGCTCTACCTCAAGGAGGGCAAATATGACGAGGCGGTCAAGCATCTAGATAGGGCTGGGGAGATCGAGCCAGAGAGCCGTGCCGTCTGGATTTACAGGGGGTTTGCCCTGAGCTCGAGCCGGGATCCAGTCGGTCGTTATGACGAAGCGATAGCCTCCTTCCAGAAGGCTTTAGCACTCGATCCGAAGGACGGATCAACCTGGCGCCATATGGGCGTGGTCTACCTACAGATGTGCGATTACTCCAAAGCAGCACTCGCCCTGAGGAAGGCAACACGCCTTATGCCCGCCGATCCTGAGATCTGGTACCTTCGAGGCCATGCCCAGCGCATGCTAAAGAAGTACAAGAATGCCTTGCGCAATCTCGATTGTGCCATAGAGCTCGATCCTGGCTGCGCGAAGGCCTGGGTGGAGAAAGGCCATCTCCTGGGGGCAATGGGGCGGAAGGATGAGGCGTTAGAGGCCCTATCGCATGCAAAGCAGCTTGAAAGGAAAGAGGATATATCTGAAGCTTTGACGCGTTCAAGCGAGAGATAAAATGTTCGAGATAATCGAGAAGAAGGTACTTGTTCCAAGCATTATATATATGAAGGTAAGAGCTCCCGAGATCGCAGCGGCAGCACAACCGGGCCAGTTCGTAATGCTTCGTGTGGACGAGATCGGGGAGCGCTTCCCCATGTCCCTTGCCGGCTGGGATAAGGATGAGGGCACGGTCGATATCACCTTCTACGTACTTGGCACGAGCACGGTGAAGCTTGCAACGCTCAAGGAGGGCGAGTCCATCCTCAACATGGCAGGCCCGCTTGGAAAGCCTACTGAGGTGGATAGCTTCGGCCGCGTGATCTGTGCCTGCGGCTGCTTTGGGATAGGGCCCACCCTCCCATTGGTCAAGGCCTTGAAGGAGAAGGGGTGCGAGGTGATAACCGTCGTCGAAGCCCGCAGCAGGGAGGCGGTCTTCTGGGAGGACCGCCTGCGCGAGGCTAGCGACGAGGTCCACCTCGTCCTGGGGGACGGAAGCGGCGGCGGCAAGTGCTGGACTGACGACTACATCGGTCATCTGCTGAGGGGGGGAACGCATATCGACCGGATCTTCGTTCACGGTTGTCCCTTCATGATGATGAAGTGCGCCGAGACGAGCCGCGGTTCCGGCGTCAAGACGATTGTGAGCCTTCTTCCCATGATGGTTGACGGAACCGGCATGTGCGGCGCCTGCAGGGTCGAGGTAGGGGGAGAGACCCGCTTTGCCTGCGTCGACGGCCCGGACTTCGACGGACACGAGGTCAACTGGGACGGCCACGTCCTCCGGCTGCGCCATTTGACAACGGAGGAGTCTCGCTCATACAGCCTCTGGGAGAGGGAGAACTGGCATAAGCTGATGGATATCTCCCCGAAGGCCGATCTGCTCCAGGAGAGGGAAGAGCATCAGGTGGCGAGCAAGAAGAGGAAAGTGCCCTGTAAGATCCAGCTCGTCTTTTGAGGGGGGCTTGGGGGGAGGGGCCGCTTTGCCCTCCGCAAAGCCCATCTGCAGCGCTTCTCTAATCGGACGAAAGGCCGGCCTCTCCCTCGATCAGGCCACCTTCTTTCCGGCATCGGGGCCGGGCGCGCAGCTGTAGACCTCGGCAACCTTCAGTATCAGGAGCGATTTTGGCTTAAGATCTGGCTTTCTTTCCAAGGCCAGCGCCTTTCCCGCCTCGAACTCGTCGCCTTTGGTCTTTATCGTCACATCGGCCTTGATCTGGATGCAGCCCTTAGCACCTGCGCCGTATACGTACAGGGCTGCCTTGGGATTCTCCGTCGCGTTCTTCAACGTCTTCTTCATGAAGCTGTCGACGATCCAGATGGTCTCAGGGTCTCTTAGAAAGACCATGCCCATTGGTGCGACATTTGGAGCTCCCGCAGCCGATGCGGTTGCCAATGGGAATATCTTCACAGCCTTGAAGGACTCCATTATCTCCTCGGTCATTCTTGCCATGGCATGGATATCGATCTCCATTACCTATTAAGCGTTCGGAAGGCAAAGCCCTGGCCGAGGAGATGGTCTGTTACTTGATGGTCGAATATATACGCTATATAGATAATCCCACTCTATAGTCAATAAATTAACATAGGATACTTGGAGTGGTGGATGGAAGTGATCATATGAAGACAATACATCTTGCCGCAGTCGCCTTGGCGGTTGCGATCATAGCTTTTTCCGGCTGCATTACAAAGGAAGGGCCGAAGATGGAGGTAGTCGACGTCACCGTATCCGGATCCACAACGGTCATGCCGCTTGCCGAGTCCTGTGCAGAGGAGTTCAACAGGATCGGGAATGCCTATCACGTCTTGGTCACCGGAGGCGGGTCGGGCGTGGGGATCACTAACATTGCCCAGGGAAGATCCATGATTGGAATGGCATCGAGGGAGGTCAAGTCAAGCGAGCGTGAGAGGTTCCAGAATGGGGACAGGAAGTTCGAGGAGCACCTCGTGGCCTTCGACGGCATATGCATCGCAGTAAGCCAGGCCGTCTTCGATTCTGGAGTGACCGCCCTCTCCAAGGAAGAGGTGAAGGCCATCTACAACGGCGAGATCACGAACTGGAATGGGTTGGGCGGCCCGGACGAGGAGATCTACGTCGTGGCGCGTGAGCTCGGCTCTGGCACGAGGGATACCTTCAACGAGATGGTGATGGGCGACCTAAAGGCCGAGACGCCGGGGATTCAGACGGTTGGGGCCAGCAACTCCGAGATCAAGACGGCCGTTGCGAGCAGCGATCACGCCATTGGCTACCTTGGCTACAACTACGCCCAAAGCGGGCCCATCAGGGCTCTGGCCTACGATGGTGTGGAGCCGACGATCGAGAACATTAAGGATGGGTCGTATCCCTTGACGAGGAAGCTCTATTTCTACACATTCGGAAAGCCAAGTCCGGGTGCCCAGGCGTTCATCGATTTCATAGGAGGGCCTGATGGGAACGCCATTGCCGAGGAGAACGGCTACATCCCGGCATGATGCAGGTGTGAAGCTGTTATAGGGGGAGCCTATGCCTCCCCTCCTCCGGATCCCTCCCACATCAAAGGGCCGCTAGATCAGCGCCGGGTACTTGCGATCATCTGGAGCAGGGCCAGCCCCCTGGCTGCTGATAACATGACGTAGGATATGCGGACTTGCATGGGTAGGATTGGCATGGGTACTGGCATGGGTAGGAGCAGGGATTTGGCCCGTAGCATGGCCTGGCCGGATACTGCAGCGGCGGCAGCGGTGGGCATTGGCAGCCTCCACAGGGCTGAGCTGCATAAGCGAAGGTTGTGGAATAGCAGCAGCTGGTGTAGACGGTTTGGGACTGGATCATCGGCTGGCAGGGGCTTGTTTGCTGGCAAGGGATCTGGCATCCGCAGGGATTCGATGCGCAGGAATCCCAGTATGGCGGAGGATAGATGAGGGTTGCATATCCATTGTCACGTCCACAGTCATGCCCAGATGCGCATAGCGCGCATACCATCGCGACCACTAGCGATGCCTTGATCCATAATCCGTTGTCCATTGGAGACCCCTCCTCGCTGCATTCTTACTTCTTTAATTATTGAGATAAAAGGCTAACCGATCGTCCGGCTTCCCCTGCTGGCAGTATGGAGGTTGCAAGGGCGAATGGCCCTTGGCTCTCGCTCCTCCGGTCGGCAGTTGCTGGAGCTGCGGACTCGGTGGTCATGCCTCGATGAGGCTGGTCTCTGCTGTTGCAACGGACACGTCATCGCTCTGGTTTACATTCACCCCCTCCAGTTGGAGGCCGTCATCGGTGGGGGCGAAGGGCTCTATCAGCAGCAAGGCGGGTCCGCTCCCGGTCTCGCGAGATCTGAAGGCCACCCGATAGTCGGCCTCGTTGATGGGGACTAGGACGAAGGATATCCTCTCCGCGGTGGCATTATGGACCGCTCGCGTGACGTCGAAAGCGAACACTCCCTCCTCGTCGCGGCGGTCCAGGTGGAGGGCCTCCACATCCTCCATGCTCCCAAATCCCTCCCTAAGAGACGTCATGATGGGATGGAAGACCTCTTCGAGCTCCGACGGCGTCGCGTTCTCGCTCCAGGAGTGGGTTGAGGTGAGACTTGCCATCCCGGTCTGCTCGCCTCCGCGGCGCTCGACGAGGACCGATTTGAGCGCGAGGATCGCGATTCCATCCTCGCTGAGGTTCTCCCCGGAGAGGTTGAACTGCATCACGGGAAGGGCTGTAATGGTCTTGTTGACGAGTTCGCAGCGCAGCACAACTGTATTGCATACAGTGCCCGTCCCAAGGTCCAGATATAGGTCGTCTGAGGCGGGTATGGCTTGGAGCTGGCCTTCGGCGAGGGCGATGCAGGCCATGAAGAGGAAGGCCAGTGTGAATATCTTGCGGCTCATAGAGGAACATCTCACCCTCAAGTGAGCGCTCTATAAAAATAAATATATCGCTCCAAATGGGGTCGGGGCATCTCTCGATCGGTATGGGTTGAATCCCCAGGATCTTCTGCCTTTAGGTTCGACGGAGGGATGATGGCCCGTATACCATTGCCATTGTGCGCATAAGGGGATCCATTGCCTACGACTCGCAAGTCCCTTGTGGCGGGCGGCGAGAACTCGCGAGCGCCTCACATGAAGTCGGCAAGCCCCGTCTGCCTGGCCTTATCGTTGTTGAAGACCGAGTCGATCTCCAGGCCGAGCATCTCCAGCCGTTGCAGTGTGTAGGGGGAGACCCCGTACTCCCGGGCGACCTTGAGGGAGACTTCCAGGTACTTCCTGACGCTTCCCTCGTGCACCGTGAGGATCAATCGTCCGCCGCATTTGGGACATAGCTCCCGGAGTGGCGGGCGGCGGAACTTTGCACCGCACTTGACGCAGCGGACGCTCTGCCTCGAAAAAGCCCTCAGGTTGCCGATGAGGTCGGGGAGGAAGTGCGAGTTGATCACCCGCTCGGCAACGTCTGTTGCATCCACCGCTCGAATCATCCGCGCAAGCTCGAGCTGAGCGTCCATCTTGTCGATCATCGTCTTAAGCGTCTTGTAGGCGCTGTTCTTGGGACCGGCTGCGATGTCTTCCGTGTCGTGGGTGAATCTAAATCCACAGTACTGCCCAGCAGTCCCCAGCCGTTGGGAGACGAGGTCGATCTTTAACTCGATATCCTTTGGGCTTCTGCCCTCGAGGGTTGCCCGATAGAACTCCAGTGGATAGAACGAGGGGATGTCGAGGTTGTGGGCCTCCTTGTCCACCTCGGCGGGATTCAGCCTGGTTGTGAGGACGAGAGGGGCGTCCATCTTTCCACCCCTCCTCTCCGGCAGATATGACATGGAGAAGTTGAGGAGGGCGTCCATCAAGAGCATGACGCAGTCCTCGTCTCCATCGCAATTCCTGCGCTTTGCCGCGTGGAAGAATGGATGGCCGTATCCAGCGCTCGCCCTGGTATATCCGATCAGCCGGCAGAGCACGCCTGCAGATGTATGAGGGGCAAGCCCCACCATCAGGGCTCCCACCAGGTCCTCTGGGCTCTTCGCCCTGTAAAAGCGGTCCAGCCCGTAGAACTTCTCCAGGAGGTCGTCGACGAAGCAGGCAACGCGAAGAAGGTAATCTCCAGCATCTCTGCAGAGTATCACGTCCTGGACCTTCAGCTCCAGGACCTGATCCTCATCGATGAGGGAGCGGCTGTCCATGTCCTCTCTGTAGCCGAGGAGGTGGAGCCGCTCTATCGACGTGCCTATCTCCCTCGGGCGGAAGTGGGTCAGGGGAAGGTCGGTCAGATCGTATCGTACAGTGCCGTCCTTGAAGATGTAGACCCCGTGCTTGGCCCTGAGTATGCCCTTCTCCATGGGTTCAGGGGTGCTGTCTCTCGACGTCAGGCCGAGGACGCCCCTGATCATCTCCGGCTCCCTCTCGCCCAGCCTTTCGAGGGCCTCCAGATAGCATCCCCTCACGTCTATATCCATCCGCGTAGCAGCGCTTGTATCCTTGCCGCACTTGGGACAGCGCTCTTCGGCCACGATGCCGCACTTGGGGCATGTCCGCTTTCGTTCCGTATGGGTCCCGCAAGCGCACATGAACCGGTACCCCTCAAGTCCGCATCTCGGGCAGACCCTCCTCTCCATCTCCGTCGCAATTACTCCCGTGCTCTTTGGGGTCTGATGTCGCGTGGCCTCCTTTATCGAGCGGCTCCTTCCCCCGGCCTCGCCCGTTGGGAAGAGGAGGTGAGGTGGGGGGCGCATCTCGCGCTTGTCCGACTTCTCCGGCCGTCCCATGCGGCTGCCTATCCGGGTAGGTGCGCGTGCTCGTACAAGAATCCCGGCAAGGAGGTTGACGACATCTAGGGTGCTTCCCTCTGCCCCAACGGGGCCTTCACCGCTTGGGCCGCGAGCGTCATCTCCAGCAAGTCCCACATCTCCAGCAAGTCCCAGACAGAGGAGGAAGGGCGTTGGGTCCTCCACGAGAATTCGCCCCTCCCTGACCTTGTGGAGCACGAGCAGCGTCTCGAGCGAGTCCTTGACTTCCAGGGGAAGCGAGAGGATATCCCCGGGCATGATCTTCCCTTCGGTGGAGACCGTCCTTCTGAGGAGGTCGAACTGCTCTCTTTCCAGATCATGCCAGAGGTAGGTATGCTGGGGATGGAGGGGCACTCCGAACTTCTGGGAGAGGGCGATTGCCTCATTGCCGGATATGCTCTCATTTCCCGCAGGATCGCCTCCGGCTTCGGCAAGCTCCATGGCCCACCACTCGTAGCAGTAAGAGGAAGGGGCAAGCGTGCGGTTGTTCTCGAGAAAGTCGCCGAAGCTGATCAGAATCTCGCCCACGTCCACGATCTTCGAGACGTGATCGCGAAGGCCCGTAGGGCTTTTCATCCATTCGGCGACGACCTCGCAAGATTCGATCCTTACGAGGTCGCCGTTCAAAAGGCGCAAAGTCGGCCCCTCGATGCTGCTCACTGGAGAGACCGCGGCCGCCTTTCCCGGCTGCTCGACCTTGATCTGGGTGCCGGCTGCCAGGAACTCGTTGAGGATGATCATGGTTGCGGGATTGATCCCTGCTGCGGCAAGGCCGGTGTTTCGCGAGCGGCCGTAGCGCAGGCGAAATCCCCCCGGTCGATGTGGGTGCGAGAAGACCGGCCTTCCTGCGATCAGGTCCCGGAGGAACTTCTCGCCGGAGCTCCCCCCCTCCTTCTTGCTGCTGGCAAGCGCATCCAACCAGTCCCACCCTTCTATTCCCAGCCGGGATACGTGCTTCTTCAGCTTTGGCCTCTTTAGGGCGATTCCCTCGGCAGAGACGAGCGCCATCCCTCCTCTCACCCGATTGGTCTCTATTCGGGGGAGATCGCGATACCCGGAGACCTCCTCCTCCTCGGTTGGCTCCCCATCTATGCAGATTGGACAATTCCGAATTATCGTTCGCACCTCATCATCCGAGGGGGTGTACTGCAGATTGGCAACCCTCTTGTAGAGGGCGATCTCCTCGACGTAGCGCTCGACCTCCTCGGGACGTGGGTGATAGGCCGCGATCCCGACGCGCCGGCGCACGTAGTCGGCAACGAGCACCGAGAGGGCCTGAGCGGTACCCCCTGCGGATCTGATGGGCCCTGCATAGTATATCTTCAGGTACTCGGTTCCGTCGTCGTTGTTTCCAAGGCCCACGCGGGCGATGCCCTCTATTGGTGCAGCGACGACCCCTTCCGTGAGGAGGGCTACAGACGTGCGAATCGCCTTCTCGACCGACTCGATCTTGCTTGTGAAGCTTCCCACCCTCCCCTCGGCGAAGTCAACACCGATTGCGAGAGCTGCCTCCTCGCGGCTCAATCCATCCGACTCGTACTTGCGGATGCGCAACGCAACGCCCTCGATTCCCACAAGCTTCTCAACCCTCTCCGCAAGGTCGATTGCAAGTGGTATCTCCACATCGAGGCTAGGATCGAATCCACGTTCGCGAGCCTGGCGGGCGAGAGCTATCGCATCGCCGAGGCCTGACTGCAAAGATAGGAAGTACTCCTCCAAAACCTCACCACAAGTAAAGGCCGGTCGTACTATCGAGACGACGCTCCAATTGAGTGCCCATCAGCTCCTGGATGTAGAGCTCGGCTGCAAAGACGGATCCACCTACGAGGTGGCCTCCCATCACCCGTCCGTCCGAGAGGGCGAGTACTGCGTGTGCGTGGATAAATGGCTGCCCGTCCTTCTTCGTCAGGTTGCCGATGCATGAGGCGATCTCCGCCGGCTGGTCGATGGAGATGGCCTCGTATCGATGGGTCGACTGGTCGTAGAAGGCGAGCCTTGCATCCTGTAGAGCTCCTATGGCGCCTAGATATGCCATCTGCACCCCGGCCCCCTCTGCAACCTCTCTCATCTGCTCCAGAAGATCTCGACCATGCTCAAGCCGGGCCATGAAATGCCTGCCTGCTCGAAGTTCACCCACTAACATAATAGCAACCCCCACCATTCCAATGGATAGCGGTGATCGGTCCTGGATAAAACCTTCTCGGTTCAGGGGGCTTTGCACCCAATGGGCTTCTTCGGCCCTACTTTGGGTGCAAGTCTCTGACGTTAGGTGCTGAATGGGATTCAGGTTCAAAGCCTTGGCCCGGCCCATCATTGCAGGCCCTCTCGATCGGAGCGCAAGGGTTAATATGCCCCTTCTACCGAGGTAAGAAGGTCGGGTGCAGTCGGGTATAGAGATCATCCTAAAATTATTTACCAATCGACCCCCTTGCTTCCCATGAACTAACATGGTTATAGCATCTGGTTTGGCATTCAAAACTTTATCAAGTTTAAATATATAATTTATACAGTATGAACACATCGATATCGGCAAAGTCCGTCATAACAGTCTAAAGCAATGCTTCCATTGGAACGCCCGGATATTTGAAGGTTCACCGTCATCTTTTTTTGACCATATCCCCTCATTGCGATGGATGAACCTTGACTCTCTGGCTGCTGAGCTTCGTGGGTTTGTGGGGATAACCCGAAAGAAGAGCATCGGCGAATTGATCCATCACTTCCCCATCACCTCAGATAAGGTAATTGCCTCCTTTGGTGAGGATGCAGCTGCGATCGATAACGGCGATGAGGTGTTGCTCCTTGCAGCCGACGGCATATGGTCGAAGCTAATGGAGGCCGATCCCGAGTGGGCAGGGTACTGCGCTGTGCTCGTGAATGTGCACGATATCGCTGCCATGGGCGGCATGCCCCTTGCAATGGTCGACGTCCTCTCTCTTGGCTCCTCGGAGATCGGTGAGGCGGTGCTTCGAGGCCTCAATAAGGGCATTGAGAAGTTCAACGTCCCCATAATCGGGGGCCATCTCCATCCGGATACCCCTTATAGCTCTCTCGATGTTGCTATCCTCGGAAAGGCGAGGAAGGACGCCTTGATCCTAAGCAGCACCGCTCGACCGGGAGAGGCCGTGGTTGTAGCAGTCGACCTCGATGGAGACGCCCATAGCAAGTTCGAGATAAACTTCGACTCAACGAGCCAAAAGGATGGCAGATCCCTTTTGCGCCAGCTAGGATCGATGCAGGAGCTTGCAGAGGCGGGCCTTGTCCGGGCGGGAAAGGATATCAGCAATCCGGGCATGCTCGGCACGCTCGCGATGCTCCTCGAGACGAGCGGCGTTGGAGCAGTTGTCGATATGGATGCCATTCCAAAGCCGGACGGCATGGATATGGCATCCTGGATGAAGATGTACCCCGGCATGGGATTCGTCGTGACGACGCCTGAGGAGTCGGTGCATCGTGTGATCGAGATCTTCAAGGGACGCGGCCTTTCTGCCTCCCGCATTGGCGTCGTTGTGGAGATGAGGCGACTGACCCTCAGATCCGGAGAGGATGAAGCAGTGCTCTTCGACTTCTCCAGGGACTCCATCACGGGGATCGCCGGATCATGAGAGGGGAGTTTGCAGAGATCCTCAGGGAGATCGCTCGAAGGGAGCGGCCGAGGATCGGAATAGGCATTCGCGAGCTGGATAGATCCACATTGGACGGGTTGAGGAGATCGCAGGAGTATGCTCGCCTCGTCCTCGTAGGCCCTTTTGAGGTCGATTCGTCGCACGGCCTGGAATTCATCGAGAGCGAGGAGCCTGCTGAGGATCTCGTGGACCTGCTCGCCAGAGGCGAGATCGACGGAGCTGTGAGGGGAAACGTCTCGGCCGCGCGGGCAATGAACGCCCTCGAACGATGGATGGGGAGGAAAGTCAAACGGATGGCCTTCATGGCCGCTTCTGGCTGGCACTTCCTACTCGGGCCGGTTGGGATCGCCGAGGGTGACTCTGTTGCCGACTTCTTGGATATAGCCTCTGGCGGCTCGGAGCTGCTCCGCAGGCTCGGCGTGGAGCCTGCGATCTCCATCCTATCGGGTGGCCGCCTGGAGGACATGGGACGGAGCCCCCGCGTGGACAAGAGCCTCGAACAGGGAGAGCTGATCGCAGCCCTTGCAAGGGAGAAAGGGATGAATGCCGTCCACAAGGGGATCCTCATCGAGGAGTGCTGGGGAGACGACCTGATCCTAGCTCCGGACGGGATCTCGGGCAACCTGATATTTAGAACGCTTCTCTTCCTGGGGGAGGGGCAGTCGTTTGGGGCGCCTGCATTGATCGATGAGATCTTCGTCGACTCCAGCCGGTCCCGAAGCGAGTTCACAGGACCGATAATGCTCGCGGCAGCCCTTGCGGGGATCAGGAGGAGGGCTTGAGGCCGGCAGGCTTTTTGCCCCTAGCGTGAAAAGCTCGCACAAGTGCGGAGACGAGCTCCTCTATTCGCACTGGCTTGCTTACATAGTCATCCATCCCGCCCTCCAAGCATCTCTCCTTGTCGCCCTCAAGGGCGTGAGCGGTCATTGCGATGATCTGGGGGTTCTGGCCTCCGGGATGGCGCCCCCTGATCAATCGCGTCGCCTCCATCCCATCCATCTCCGGCATCTGTATGTCCATGAGGATCAGATCGTAGCTCCTCTCTTTGAGAGCCTGGATCGCCCTAAGGCCGTTTGAAACGGCATCCGGCTTGTAGCCCATCCGCTTTAGCATGCGGATTATGACCTTCTGGTTGACTGGATTGTCCTCCGCAAGCAGTATCTGTAGCGGAAAGTGCTCTGCTAAATGGGGATCGATCTTGGGCTTTGCAGGCGCAATCACCGTCATCTCCTCGCCAAGAAGGCCTGCGAGCGCCTCCTGGAGCTGGACTGGCTTGACAGGCTTTGTAAGGTGCGCTGAGACTGCCGGGCACTCCTCTTTGTGTCCAAGGGAGGTTAGCATGATGATGGGGCCAGTCCTGCCCCTCAGGCGTGCGATCTCCTCGGCGAGTTGGGTTCCGTCCATCTCAGGCATCATCTGGTCGAGGATAACGAGGTCGAACTCCTCCCCCCGCATGATGAGACCGAGGGCCTCCTTTCCGGAAGAGGCAAGGACGGGGACCATGCCCCATGACTGGAGCTGTTTTGAAAGTATCAGCCGATTGGTTCGGTTATCGTCAACGACAAGAGCGCTTCTTCCCCGTAGATAGGTCGGCTGGATTTGGGCTTTTTCCTCCTCCACCTCCTGCGCCGCTACGGTGAAGTGAAAGACGCTTCCCTTCCCTGGGGAGCTCTCCGCCCAGATGCTGCCCCCCATCATCTCTACGAGCCTCTTGCTTATGGCAAGGCCAAGGCCCGTTCCCCCATACCTGCGAGTCGTAGATGCATCCACCTGGCTGAAGGACAGAAACAGCCTGTCCATTCGCTCCTTTGGAATCCCTATTCCCGTATCCCGGACCGAGATGTGGATGAGGTCGCCCTTCTCTCGCCCGGCCATCACCACGACCTCCCCCGACTCCGTGAACTTGACGGCGTTTGCGAGGAGGTTGACGAGGATCTGGCGCAGACGAACTCGGTCTCCTAGGATTGTCTGGGGAGCATTCCTCATGTCGTAGGCAAGCTCCAGCCCTTTCTCCGCAGCCCTGATCGCCACCTGATCGAGGGACTCCTCGATAGTCTCCCGCAGCGATACTGGCCGCCTCTCGAGTTCGAGCTTCCCCTCCTCGATCTTGGAGAAGTCAAGGATATCGCTGATGACCGATAGGAGGGCATCGCCGCTCGTCGATATGGTCTCCACATATTCCATCTGCTCCGTGGAGAGTGGGGTTTCCATGAGGAGGCCTGCCATGCCGATTACCGCATTAAGGGGGGTGCGCAGCTCATGGCTCATGTTGGCAAGGAAGTCGGACTTCGTCCTGCTCGCATCCTCTGCCGCCTCCTTCGCCACCAGGAGCTCTTCCTCGATCTTAATTCGATCGGTGATATCGATGCTTACGCCAAGCGCCGCATACATTCGGCCCTCATCATCGAATAGCGGATAGGTCGTGAAGAGGGCAGGAAATCTCTCGCCGCCCTTTCGAACGAGGGTGGTTATGCAGGAGAATCCCTTTCTCTCCTCCCGCATCCTCCGGTGGGTCTCGAGGAACGCCTTTGCTTCCTGGGGAAGGTGTAGGACAGAGACAGGCCTTCCCAATATCTCCTCCCTGGAGTAGCCGAATATCTTCTCCGCTCCCGGGCTGAACTCCATGACCATGGGCTCCGGATCCTTGGCATCGGTGATTATGAATGAGACGTTCTCCGCCGCCCTGAATATGGTGCGCAACCGCTCATCCCTCTCCCGAAGCTCCCTCTCGGCCCGCTTTCTCTCCGTTATATCCTGGACGTAGACCACCAAGGCCATTGCCTCTCCCAACTGATCCCTAAGGATGCTTGCGTCGTTCAGGGCAGGAAAGGTTGAGCCATCCATTCGAATGTGATCTGCCTCGAAAATATGGTGGCCCTTCTGATGAGCGAACTCGATCTGCGAAAGGTGTGCCTCTCGATCCTTTGGGGCGAAGACCTCAGAGATCCTCATCTTCATCATATCTTCAATCGTGGTGCCATGCATGCGGGCGTAAGCCGGGTTCATCATCTCGAATCTCTCTTCGTCTGCGCTTACAACCGCAACCCCCCAGTCTGCATTCTCGAATATGTAGGACCATCTCCGAAGGAGCACCTCGGCCTCCTTCCTCTCGGTTATGTCCAGTATGATGCCCTGAAAGTGGGTGATATTTCCGTATGCATCCCGCCGGACGGTCGTGCTATCGTGAACCCAGCGAACGTCTCCCGACTTGGTGATCACGCGGTACTCCTGGACGAACTCCTCCGCCCCCTCACGGGAGTGTCGATCAACCTCCTCGGATACTCGGGGAATGTCATGTGGATGAATGATATCTGCGAAGATGATCTGCCCATCGGTGAACTCTTGGGGGGAGTAGCCAAAGATGCAGGGATTGTCCGATACGAGCTCAACGGGCCAGCCATCCTCCGCACGCCATAGGAAGACGACTATCGGGCTTCTTGCGATGATCGCTTCGAGCTCCCTTCTTCGAGAGAGCTCCTGGCGGAGCGCCTGCTCTGCTTGCATCCTCTCGGTGACATCCCTTGCTATGCCGACCGATCCTGCCACCCTCCCGTTCTCGTCAACTACTGGCGTCTTTATGGTCTCCATCCAGATCTCCTTGCCGCTCGACTCCTTGAGGGCCTCCACCACACGTTTCTGTGCTCGAACGGCCATCACTTCGCAGTCGTCCTTGAGGTATCCCTTGGCAAGCTCGCTTGGCCATATGTCGAGGTCGGTCTTCCCCACGAGCTCCTCTTGTCTTTGGCCGGCGGCTCGAGCGAAGGGTTCGTTTACGGCGATGAATCGGCACTGCTCGTCCTTCAGCCATGCCATGTCAGGGATGTTATTCAAGAGGGCCATCTGTCTTCGCTGAACCTCGCGCAACTTTTCCTCTGCCAGCTTCCTCTCGGTGATATCCTCTCCTATCGACTGGTACTCGACGATCACTTTCTCTCTGTCGAAGAGGGCGCGATCGGTCCAGCGCTGCCATCGCGTGATGCCGTTTGGTGCGAGAACGGGATGCTCATAGGAGATCATTGGCGTATCCGAGCTCAATGAAAGGTATTGGGCCATCGCCCCCTCTCTATCCTCCTCGGGGATGAGATCCAGGAAGGACGTTCCCAAGAGCTCATCTGCGGTCCTATCGAAGTAGCGGCAGTAGTTCTGGTTGACGAACGTGAGGGTTCCATTGGGGAGGAAACGGCAGACCAGATGGGGCATATCCTCGACGATTGCGCGAAACTGCGACTCCCTGTTGGAGAGGGCCTCCCTCGCCTGCACGATCTCTGTGATATCGTGAAATATCTCGAGCTTGGATATGCTGCCGTCGGCGTTTCTCACAGGCGTGTCGAAGAGGTCGAAGGTTCGGCCGGTTATGGGTGATGTCCACTCCCAGGTTGCCGTCTTTCCGGCGAAGACCTCATCGTTATTGCACCATGGGCAGGGATCTGATCGATGATGGAAGTACTGATAGCATCTTCGCCCATCGACAGGTCCAAACTCCTTCATGATGGAGGGATTGATATATTGTATCCTGTGGTCCTTGTCCACCATGTAGACGCCGTCTTTCATGGAGTCGAGTATGACCTTCAGATTGGCCCACTCAGCGCGGATGGCCTCCTGGGCGGCTTTCTTCTCCGTTATGTCCCTAATAGTTGCAAGTATCAGATCCTGGCCCCTCATCGTCACCTTGCGGAGAAATACCTCTCCTTCGAAGTGGCTATCGTCTGCAGGCCTCCTGCAGTGCCAGTTGAATAGCTGGGGCTCGCCTCTCATGACCTTTTGCCAGCGGACGACGAGGTCCTCCAATGGATTGTCCGGACCGGAGAGGTCCTCTGTGATGGTAAGCATGGAGAGCTCAGATTCGTCGAGGAGGAAGAGCTCCAACATCTTCTCGTTGACGTCCAGAATCTTTCCCGAGGCATCGTGGATGATCACCGCCTCGTTCAGGTTGTTGACGATAGTGAAGAGCTCCTGCCTTGCGTCATCGAGATTCCTCTCCACCCTCATGCGCATTCCTAGCTCCACCTGAGTGGAACGAAAGAGCCGGTAGTACTCCATCAGGCCAAAGTAGGCTACGAGCGGAGTGAGGATGGTCACGAAGATGATTGTAATAATATGTGAGTTCCAGATGGAGATCTGTGGGAAGATGAGCTGCTTTGTCACCTCATACGCCGAGATAAGTATGAAGGCCGATAGGGCTATCCTTCCAAGGGTAGCAGCGAAGTTCGGAAGGGTGGCGGTGTCGGCCATATCCCTCTCTGGCCCATCCTCCGAATGAGGGGGGTGCATTATTGCATCGCTCATCATTCATCAATCCTTTGAATAGATGCCGCTATACAATTAGCCTGGGTTATGAAGTTTTCCCGGGCCGAAAGTGTGAAGGATCAAGAGAACGTGGGATTGCTCAATGGAGGGTAATAAGGGATTGGGCAAGGCGGCTCTTGATCGCCCTTCTCCTCACCTCGGCAATACTTGCGATGGAGGTAATAGGTGGGCTCTGGACTGGAAGCTTCGCCCTTCTATCGGATGCCACCCGACTTTAGGACGAAATCAGGGCTAATCCCCGCCTTTTTAAAGGCTGGATACAGCCCGTACTTATTGATAAGTATATATACACATGGTGACCACATGTATGAATCAGGATGACTAAACAAGAGCATTGGGTACGCGCAAGAGGATGT
>Ga0268281_1000658_pt1 | contig 24284 bp, 38 predicted proteins | sample saktaG_10_FD_190134 | JGI IMG/M metagenome (GOLD analysis project Ga0268281, IMG submission 190134) | Saline water microbial communities from Sakinaw Lake, British Columbia, Canada - sak_2011_5_24_50m | ecosystem: Environmental > Aquatic > Non-marine Saline and Alkaline > Saline ...
TTCTAGATCATGCTATTGAAGTTCCAGAAACAATTGAAGAACTTTCTCCAATTATCAATACTATTTCTCTTCAATTACTAGCATATTATATTGCAGATTTAAAAGGATTGGATGTGGATAAACCAAGAAATCTTGCAAAATCAGTTACAGTTGAATAGAAGGATTTATAAATTCAATTTAGCTCTAAAAAACATCCAAAAGACTACATCGGGATGAGATAATTTCTATGTTCATCGCGCATACTGTAGAAGGATAAAAACAGAAAAATGGCAAGTTTTGAAGAATTAACACAACAAGCAATAGAAGAACTAAAAAAATCAAAAGAAAGAAAGTTCAACCAAACAGTAGACTTAATTATTAATCTACAAAAATTTGATGTTAGAAAAAACCAATTAAATCTGTTTCTTAAAGTTCCACACAAAATCAAAGATAAAAAAGTTGCAGGATTTTTAGAATCTAAAAATAAAATAATTGACACCATCACTGTAAATGAATTTAATAATTATAAAGATAAAAAACAATTAAAAAAATTAGTTGATAAATATGATTTCTTTATATCTCAAGCAAGTTTAATGCCAAAGGTTGCTACTACATTTGGTAAAGTATTGGGACCTGCTGGGAAAATGCCTTCTCCGCAATTGGGAATTATACTTAATGCAGATGATAAATCAATAAATGAATTAAAAGAAAAAATAAATAACACAATTAAAATAAAAATCAAAGAAGCTAGTATTAAATTGCCTGTTGGTAAACAAAATATGAAAACAGAAGATTTAGTTGAAAATATTTCTCATATATTTAAAGAAGTTGTTAAAGCTCTTCCAAGAGATAAAGAAAATATAAAAAATGTTGAAATTAAATTCACAATGACTAAACCTATAAAAATAAAAATAAGATGAAACCAACAGCAGTAGAAAACATACCTGAAAACAAAATAAAAACTGTGAAAGAACTAACAGGTTTTATGAAAAATAAGAAAACTATTTTAATTGCCTCTATAAAAAACATTCCGGCTTCTCAATTTCAAGAAATAGGTAAAAAACTTAGAGGAAAAGCTATTGTTAAAGTTCCTAAAAAAAATATGATTTTAAGAGCTATTGAAGATTCAAAATTAAAACAAAGTGAAGAATTTAAAAAAAATATTAGTGCTAGCATAGCTTTACTTTTTTCAGATTTAGATTCTTATGATTTGGCAGCAGAATTAATTAAAAATAAAACTCCGGCAAAAGCAAAAGTTGGCCAAATTGCTCCAATAGATATTGAAATATCTGCTGGACCAACAGACCTTGTTCCAGGACCTGCAATTAGTGAATTAGGTGCCTTGGGAATACAAATACAAATTAAAGAAGGTAAAATTGAAATAAAAGAATCAAAGATTATTGTTAAGGAAGGCGCTAAAATTTCGCAAGGTGCTGCAGATATTATGGGGAAATTAGATATTAAACCATTTACAATTGGATTTACTCCTTTGGCAGCATTAGATAATGAAAAAGGAATTATATACACAAATATTAACATAAATCCTGAAGAATTTACAGAGAATCTTAAAACTGGATTTGGAAAAGCTTTGGCTTTTGCTGTCTCAGTTGGATATTCAAATGAAGATACAATCAGATTCTTATTATCAAAAGCTTTAAGTCATGAGATAGCTCTTGAAAAATTAACTCCTCAAGAAGAAACTAAAGAAACTGCACCCGAGGGTGTACCCTCAGACCAAGTAGGTCCCGAGGAAGAATTAAAAGAGAGCAAAGAAAAACCAGTAGAATCTAAAGATGCTCCTTCAGAAGAATCTGAAGTTAAAGAACAATCTCAAGAAAACAAATCAACTCAAACTCCTGAAGAAAAATCTAAGGGAGAGGATAAATAAATGGAATATATATACGCAGCACTTTTGTTGCACAAACTCGGTAAAGATGTTAATGAAGAGAATGTGAAGAAAGTTGTTGTAGCTAGTGGCGTAGAAGCAGATGAATCAAAGGTAAAATCTTTGATTGCAAGTCTTAAAGATGTAGACATTGCTAAAGAGCTAGAAAACGCTAGTTTGGTTTCAGCTGCTCCGGCAGGTGCAAGTGCCTCTGTAGAAGCAAAGCAAGAAGAAAAACCAAAAGAAGAAAAGAAAGCAGCTGCAGCAGAAGGGCTTGGTGCTTTATTTGGATAATTTTATTTTTAATTTTAAATAAAAAGCATCAGACCCTTTCTCTTCGTAGTCTAGACACTAATTCTTAATTAGATAACTTAACATATACAATAGAAGGAAGTGCTTGGAAATGGTTTCTTAGTTTTGGCCTGCTTTGTGGATTAATTTGGATATTTAAAAGATAGTTCTTAAATATATATTTTGTAATATATATTATGGAAGATATATTTTAGAATATAACTCCTTTAAATTAATGCTAGAACTTTTTTAATCCTTCTATAAAAAATCTCTTTTTAAATTTTGATATTTTTAATTTTTTTATTAAAACTAAAAATTTATTTTTTAATTTATAAAAAACTACAAATATGGGGAAAAAGTTATTTGATTCTTTACTAATTTGATTTAAAATAAATTTTCTTTTTTCAAAATATTCTTTTTTTGAAAAATTATGATTTTTCTTAAAACCTTTTCTTTTTTTTCTTGCCAAGATATATATTGTTTTGGGAAATACCTTATTCTTATCTAAAATTAAGATGGGTTCTAGTCCTGATTTTATCATAGCATTTTTAATAGAATTCTTACTGAAATAATGGGTGTGTGGAATTTCAAAAAAAGTTGTTAAAGAAAGATCTGGATTAGACATATTTGGAACAGACATAAAAACTAAACCGTCTTCTTTAAGAGAATTACTAATTTTTTTTAAAACAGATAAGGGGTCCAGCATATGTTCTAAAACATTTCTTATGCTAATAAAATCAAAGAAATTTTTATATTTTTTATTCCAATTACTTTCTCCATCTTTAGCAATTACTTTAAATCCTCTTTCTTTAAGTTCTTTTATACAAGCCTCAGAAGGTTCAATAGTATAGAAATCAGAATCTTTTTTTAATAGAAAGGATCTTAAACATTCCAAATCAATTCCATCTCCTGCCCCAATATCTAAGATAGTTTTAGGAGAAAATTCTTTTATTTTAGCTTTTTTTAAAGACATAAAAAATTCAATTATTCTTTCTTTCCTAAATTCACTATCTTTAGATTCAGAATTAATGGAAACTCTTGAGAAATCATAATCTACCTTATAAAAAGCATTATATGTTCTTTTATCCCAATGAGGATTTAATCTAATTAGTCCACAATCTCTGCATATCTCAACAAAAAGATCTTTTTTTTCAAATAATCTTTCATAATCTTTACCCCTGCATATAGAGCATTTTTTTTCATAAATAAATGTTTTTTTCATAAATTCTAGAGAAATAAGAGTTATTTAAAGATATTTATAGTCATTTAAGAATTTTGCTCTCTTTATTACAATAAACTTATTTAAAAAAGCTAACTATATTATATTATAATAATATTAATAAATAAACGCCCTGCCAGGAGAATATTAAAAGTGATACATTCTTGTTTTATTATACTAAAATGCACATGCCGAGCAATTAAAGTTAGATATTTAAAAGATATTTTATACCCCCATAATATTTATAAATAAAAATGAGGATAGATTCTTATGAGAACCTATAGAGCAATCACAAAGATGCTAAAAGAAGATCCAGAACTCTCTTTAAAATTATACTTTATTGATATGTCTTATGGGGTTAAAAATTTTCGTACAGCCTCAATTTATGAACCAAATCCTTATGAAGGAAAGGTAGCAAATCCTGAAAGTGGTCTTGATCAACAAGTCTTAGAGGGACCAAGGAGAAAAAGATTTGATCATAGTTTTAAAGCAAAACACACTATACAAGCTTTAGATTTGCTAGAAAGAACTTGTAGTGGAAAAAAAGGATTAAAAGATAAAGTCCAAGAGAGTAGAGGAAATAAATATTTTGCCTCAAGAAATTACAGACCCCACATCCACGGGTATGGATTTCCTAAGTCCGGTTTAGATACGTGGATATTCAATGATTTTATGTTTGAAATACAACAAGAAAAAGAAGGGAAAATGATTTTGAATGCCACAAGTGGAGAATTTTATGTTCATGGTACTAAAGTTTCTTCTATTCCAATTGCTAGTGTTGGAGAAGCTGTTGCATTTTATCAAGATCATCCTGTAAATAATTCAGTTTTAAGAAATCTTCAAAAGGGAATTTTACTAAAAGAAGGAATTTCAAAGTATGCGGGTTTAGAAATAGATGAAAATTTTCTCAAAAATGCAGAAGGAATATTTGCTCAAGAATTTTTAGATGAATATGACTTTGCTTTAGAAAGTTTAACCCCTTTTAATATTCCTAAAAAAGTTCAAACAAGAATATTTCTTGCTATGTTGTTTGATAAGTTTCATTCGAAAAAGAATTAAAAATCACGCCCCTGCCATGCATTATATAGAAATGATTACGCCTTTGTTTAATTGTGAACTTATTGATTTATCGAAGATAGTAGAATTTTTAAAAAGAGTCATCATCCAAATTTTATTTTTTCTATCTCTTTCCTGAACAAATGTAAATCCTTTTCTATTATATTCCAAACTCTATCAATATTTACACCAAAATAAGCATGGCTTAAAATATCTCTAAAACCTGCTATGTCTTTCCATGGAATACTTGGATATTTTTCTCTGAACTGATCTGGAATGTTCTTTACAGCTTCTCCAATTATTTCCAAACTTCTTATTATAGCATTTTGCTTCAATTTATTGCTTGCAAATTCTTTTTTTGTTAATCCCTTAGAGAATGATTCTATATCCCCTATATTTTCTAATATATCTTGAATAAACAGATTAACCTCCCTTTTCATATTATCTTTATTTCCTCCTTTAAGATATTTTCTTTTATAAGAGGTTTAATTGCAGAATATTCTACTAAATCAACTTTTTTATTTAGTGCTTCTTCTAATAATCTGATTAACCTGATAAAACCAATCAAACTCATATTTTTATCATCAATATTAACAACTAAGTCTATATCACTATCTTTTCTTTGCTCTCCTCTTGCATAACTTCCAAATATTCCTGCTTTGTTTACTTTATTATTTTTTAATAGAGGAATTATTTTTGATTTAATTTTCTCAATTTCCTTATTATGCTTTATCTTTTTAAATAATAATTTTTCATCAGCTTCTTTTTCTTTATGCGAAATATCTTGTTTAAGCAGTTCGCATCCAAGGTATACTCTTTTCTTTGAAACTTTGTTTTTCTCTCTTACTGAGATAACTCTATAATAATACTTTCTTCCCTTAATGTTCCTTACTTCTGTGTAAACCATAGTTGTTTTATGTCTACAATATTTATAAACTTTTCTAAGTAGACACAAAGGACTTTCAAGTCGTAGACCATAATTATAAATGTTTTCTTGACCCATGAAAAACTAACCATTATTGTTTTTTAAATAATGATAACAATGGCATTTCTTTTTCCGACGAACGCCCCCGCCAGGAATCGAACCTGGAAGCCCAAAGGGCACCGGTCTCAAGCCGGTCGGAGTAACCATTGTCCCACGGAGGCATAGAATTAAAGATATTTTAAGGTTTAAAAAGTTTTATAGTTGTGAATTTAATACTTCTTGTGCTTGCTTTTTATTTAAAAGTAGTTGATATGAAAAATACTTTCCTCTTTGCAAATATTCTTTTATGGGTTTTCTTAAATTAAATAATTCGTAAATTAGATCAGATATATCCTCTAGAAATAATTTACTAGCCATATGGAAAACAATTTGTCCTCCTTTTTTAATAGAACCATCTGTTATTGTTAATCCTTTTAAAAATAATAGCTTTTCTTGCCTATTACTTTTCCAAATAACCTCTGGAACTCTTAACTTAAATTTTTTTAACCCGATTGGAAATCCTAAACTAGATATTTTATCAAAAGCCTCCTTGGAATAACTTCTAAAAGCATATGTTATCTTTTTCTCCTTCCTTGTATCTGGATAATAATTCCCTTTAACTCCAAAAACCTCTAAAAATAATTTCTTAAAATTCTCCATTAAATCTAAATTTGAATTATAAAAAGCAGTTACATAATTTTTATATCCCCTATAGCTTTTTGTAACTTCTATCAAACAGCCATCCCCCACAGAGCATTCCTAGAAACAAAGCTAATTTTCCCCTATCCATTAATTAAAAAAGCTTAAACAATATAAATAACGTAGTTTACCCTAGAAAATTACAATAATAAAATTAATTAAACCAACTCTTAACCTGTTTCCAAAAAGAAGATTTTAATTTAACAGGATTATTTTCATGATCAAGAAGTTCATAGTTAATGATTGGTTTTTCTTTAAATGCAGGAGCTTTTTCTGCTAAAACTTTATTTGCTTCTGTAAAAGCCTGATCAACTGCTGTTCTAGAATAACCTTGCTTTACTAATGAAAATTTTAAAGAATCAGAGGTATATCCTTTTTGCAAATTCTTTTTAAAATAATCTATAAGTTGTTCTTTGTAATCTAATCTTCTCATTTAATAATAAGATATTTTGTATTTAAAAAATTAGCTATGCTATTGTAAATATGTCTTTTTCTTTATAATACTTCAAAACTTCTTTTAATCTTGAATTTGATTCAGCATATAAGGTAAGCAACCTACTATCTCTTTTTACTTTATTTCCAACATTGTGATGTAGATATATCCCAGAAGATTTATCTATTGGACATCCAGCGAATCTTGCAAGAGAAGCTAATTCTTGATTATTTATTCCAATTATCTTACCTTTTCTTTTAGAATAAATAACTTTTTTATATTTTGCAAGTTCCAAATCTATTACTTTTCCTCCTTGGGCAACAATTATCTCCTTAAATTTCTTAAATGCTTTTCCAGAATCTAAAATCTTTTTTGCATAAAAATATCCTTGCCCTTTTTTTACTTTTTTAGTTAATTCAAATATTTCTCCTGCCAACATTAAAGATTTTTTTTCTAAATCTTTTGGACCTTGTTTATCTGGATCTAAAATATCTAACACATCTATCATTTCTAAAACAGGGCCAATTCCCTTTCCAATAGGCTGATTTCCTTTTGTTAATAAAACTTTTAATTTTAATTTAAAATGTTTTCCTAAATTTTCAAATTTTTCTTTTAATTTAATTGCTTTTTGTTTAGTAACTTTTGCACCTTTTCCATAAGGAACATCTATTAGGATATATTTGCTACCTACTGCTAATTTTTTTGACATTATAGATGCTAACAATAATGCTTCTGAATCTATTTTTAATTCTTTTTCAATTGAAATAATCTTTGAATCTGCTGGAACCATTCCTAAAGATCCTCCCCAAACTAAACAAGCATTTGTTTTAGAGATTATTTTTTTTACTTTCTCAATAGGTAAATCTACTTTAGCCAATGTTTCTATTACATCTGCTGTTCCTGCTGCACTTGTAATTGCTCTTGATGAAGATTTTGGAAAAACCAATCCTGCTGCAGCACAAATTGAAACTACTATTGGCGTGGTCCTATTTCCTGGAATTCCGCCAATAGAATGTTTATCAACCACATATTTACTTTTCAAAGAAAATGTTTTTCCAGAAGATAAAATTGCTTCTATCAAAGAAATTGTTTCTTTAAATTGCATTCCAGTTTTATAAACTGCAGATATAAATAATGCTATTTCAGATTCAAATAAATTATTTTCAACTATGTCTTCTACAATCTTCTTTATTTTGAAATCCGAGAGTATTCCGCCATTTAATTTTTCTTTTATAAATTCTAAACTTTGTGGAGGAGAAGATATCTTTACTTCTAAAAAGTCTCCAGCATCGACCCCTAACTTTTGCTTGGCCTCCAGAGATAATTGTATTTCTCCTTCTCTTATACCAGAATTTACAATATCTAAAATTGTTGAAACCTCTTTAGAGCCTTTAGATGGTTTTGTTAAAGATAATCTCTCTTTAGCATGTGCGCCTATTTTAGCAGCTGTTTGTTTTCTTAACATTGCTACAGGCAAACCTGCAGACCATGTGCTTTTTTTTACTTTTAATCTCATATTCTTAGAAACCTACTTTTTATTTGTTCCCTCATTTATAAAAACTCCTGGCAATCGTTTATCTCTATAGATTTCTAAAACAATCAATAAATATGCTAAAATTAAGGGTCCCAGTATAACCCCTAAGATCCCGAAAACAAATATTCCCCCAACCATTCCGATAAGAATTATTGCAGAATGTAAACTTGTTCTCTTTGAGATGAATATTGGTTTAATAATATTCTCAAGTATTGTAGAGAAGATTCCAAATACCACTATTCCTAATGCTTGAAAGAGTCCATTTGTTACCATCATATATACTGCTACAGGCAACCAGATAATCAAAGTACCAATAATTGGAAATATCCCTGCAAGACAAGCTAGAAGCATGAATAAAAGAGCATTTGGGACTCCAAATATAAAAAACGCTAAACCAACAATCAACCCCTGTAAAATTCCCAAAACAACTTGCCCATATAAAACAGAAAAAGTTATGTCTTTTGAAGATTTGAATAATTTTGCTTCAACTTCTTTTGGAAAAGGCAATAAACTTTGGATATAACTTACAAGTTTATCTCCATCTCTTAAAACAAAAAAGAAAGTAAAAACTAAAACCAAAAAATGTAAGAAGAGGGTTGGAAAATCTAAAATTAAATTTGAAAACATATTCATCATAGAATTTGTTACTTTTGTTATGAACGAATGTATTACCGAAGCGATCTCTGTTGAAAAAGTTTCATATGAAAAAAGTGTAGGAAATGCATTTGATAAAGGCGTTATGAAATCTATTTGTAAAGATCCTCTAAATAGATTAATTGATTGAGTTAAAAGCATTGGTGTTAAAAACCATAATGGAACTATAATTATTGCGGCCAATAGAATACAAATAATTGAAGTAGACAGATTTTTGTATTTTATATATTTTAATAATTTTTTATATGCTGGCGTGAATATAAATGCTAAGAAAATTCCAAAAAGAACAGATAAAATAAATGGTTTTATTACAAAATATGATAAAACTAAAAGCGCCAGTAAGATTACTCCAGTGGTTATCCTTTTTATATAATTTTGATCCATGTGCACCTCATAGAAATTAAACAATTAAAACTTATAAAGTTTTGTGATAGTAAATTTTATAAGCTAAACAAATTAAAGATAAATATGAATTTTTTAAAAAAAGTGGTTGAGAACAAAATTGACGAAAATGTTCACTCCCAATTCATTAGATTTGGAAAAGGCGAGTATAAAGGAAGATTTCCATTAAACCTTATGAAGTCTAAAAGAATTAAAGTAAAAGCCGGATTTGAATTTGCAAATACAATTGTTGCTCTATGTACTGAATTTGGACCTTGCAAAGGTTCTGGGATTGTATTAAGTAAAAAAGACATATCTAAGATAATGTCTGAAAAAAACATAAAAGGCAATTCTGAAACAAAAAAAGGAGGACTATATTATCAAAACAATATAGAAACTCAAGAATTTACAAAAGAACAATTACAAGAACTTGAAAAAGAATCTTATTTAACATTATTAGATCTTGAGGGAAATGAATTTAAGCTGAAAATTAAAAAGAAACTTCCAAAGCCTGGAAAAGATGAAGCTAAAATAGATGATAAATTCTGTCAATTGGAAGTAGATGCAAAATACTATTCTAAGATAAAAGAAGATCTTTTTTGGGATGTTCCTGAAGCTAAAAAGATTCAAATAAGGCATTCTATAATGATAGATTCAATTATTATGCCTGAAGGTGAGAAAGATTTTGCAAAAATTAGAGAACTATCTAAAAGAAAAGGTAAAATTTTTAGGAATATGCATGTAGATGGTAAAGAAATTGTTAAAGAATATAATCTTGAAGCTTGATCAAATACTTTATTAAGCTGCTTCTAAATCTGAAATAGATTCTGCTGTTGAAATAATTGGACTAATATCTAATTTTTCTGGTGCAGGATATTTTTCTCTCATTATTTCTAGGGGATATCTTGTATCTTCACTCTCTTCGCACATGATTTTATCCAATTCGCATAAATGGTCTATCCAAGGTCCTTTTTTAAAAGAAAAGATACGATATTTAAATATTTCCTCTTCAACCTCTTCTTCTAAAATATTTTTTCCTTTTAGACTTTCATCACTCAAAACCAAGCTCGCTTTAAAAACTTCTTCTTCATTGCATCTTATTACATAATGTGTCTTACTATTATCTAAACTACAAGAATATGCAAACACTTTGTTATCTGCATAAAATTCATAACTAAGAACTCCCAAGAAGGTATTATCTTTGGTTACTGTTACAATATCCCTATTTGGATAGTCTATTACTCTTATTAAAGCTCCAATAACATCTTTTTCTTTTATTAAACTCAAATCTTCTAACAAAATCATATTAAAACACTAAAAAGATTATTTATAAAAATTATTGTCCAAAAAAATAGATAATAATCTGGATTTAAAATGCTCCTTTTCCCCCATAAGCTTTAAAAACCCTTTTTCTCTTGATATTTAATCCAGGGTAAGTAAAATGATAATTTCCGCACTATTAAAAAATATAACAAATGCCGACAAGAAAATCACCAAGAAAAGGAAGTTTGCAATTTTGGCCAAGGAAAAGAGCCAATAAATTTCTACCTAGTGTAAACTGGAATGTTATTAAATCTGATAAAAATCTAAAGGGAACAATCTGCTATAAGGCTGGAATGGCTTCTGGATTTGTTAAAGATAGTACTCCTGATTCTATGACTAAAGGAAAAAATATAATCATACCTTTAACTATTCTTGAATGCCCCCCTGTAAAAATATTTTCTGTAAGATTCTATAAAGATAAAAAAGTTGCTAAAGAAGTTCTAACAGCAAACCTAGATAAAGAATTAAAAAGAAAAATAAAACTTCCTAAAGATAAATCTAAATTAAAGAAAATTGAGAATATTAAAGCTGAAGAATTTGATGATATTAAGGTTATTGTTTATTCTATTGTTAAAAAATCTGGATTAAAGAAAAAACCAGATTTAGCAGAAATTGGTTTATCTGGATCTTTAGACGAAAAAATGAAATATATTCAAGAAAATATTAATAAAGAAATATCTACATTAGATGTTTTTAAGAAAGGGGATTTAATTGATTTAAGAGGATTGACAAAAGGAAAAGGTTTTTCTGGTCCTGTAAAAAGATTTGGAATTCAATTGAAAGTTTCTAAATCTGAAAAAGGTAGAAGAAAACCTGGAAGTCTTGGTCCTTGGCATCCTGCAAGAGTTACTTTTAGGGTTCCAATGGCAGGACAATTAGGAATGTTTACAAGAGTTATATATAATAACAAGATAATTGACCTTGGAAAATCTAGTGATAAAGAGATAAAAAACATTAAAAATTATGGTAATATTAAAACAGATTATGTTCTTGTATATGGTTCTGTTCAAGGCCCTGCAAAAAGACAATTAATTATGTCTAAAAGTGTACGCCCAACTAAAAAACAATTAAAGAAAAATTATGAATTAATGGAGATAAGATGAAAGAAACTATAAAATTTTCATGCATTCAAAATAAAAAAAGGAGAAATTTAAAATGAAGGCAAACATATTAACAATCGATGGAAAGAAAAAATCTCAAATAGAATTACCTAAATGTTTTTCTGAAAAAATAAGACCAGATTTAATTCAAAAAATAATTGAAACTAAAAAAATTAAACAACCATATGGCCCAAGTCTTGTTGCAGGAAATCAATCTTCTATAAGTGGAAAGATTGTGCATAGAAGACATGTTTGGAAAAGCCAATATGGAAGAGGAATGTCTAGAATTCCAAGAAAAGCAATGTCAAGAAAAGGTTCTCAATTTAATTGGGTTGGAGCTGAATCTCCAAATGCGCGTGGAGGAAGAAGAGCACACCCTCCAAAAACAATTTCCATGATTAATATAAATAAAACAAACAAAAAAGAACTTGGCTTAGCTTTAAGATCTGCTTTAAGTGCAACAATTATTCCCTCATTGATATTAAAAAGATATGGAACTCTAAAAGAGCTTAAAATTCAAATGCCAATAATTCTTGAATCAAATATAACTTCTTTAAAATCAAAACAACTTCTCTCTGGATTAAAATTAATTCTAGAAGATTTATTTAAGATTGCTGTTAAGAAAAAATCTATAAGAGCAGGAATTGGAAAATTAAGAGGAAGAAAATATAAAAAGACTGCTGGTGCTTTGATTGTAATTGGAAATAAAGAAAAATTAAAATCTAGTTATTTTGATATTGTTAATGTAAACCAATTAAGTGTTCTGGACCTTGCAAATGGTGGAGTTGGAAGGTTGACTATATATACTGAAGAAGCAATTAAAGATCTTGGAGAAAAATTAAAATGATTTTAAAACCAATTGTTACAGAAAAAGCTGTTATGATGATTGAAAGAGAAAATACCCTTACATTTCAAACTTCTATGACTGCTACAAAACCAGAAATAACTAATGAATTAGAACAACTTTTAAAAATTAAAATAGAAAAAATAAGAACCTTAATAAGGGATAATAAAAAATATATTTATGTTAAATTAAAAGGAGCTGCTTTGGCAATAGATGTTGCAACCAAGCTAGGCTTAATGTAAAATGGGAAAAAGAATAATTCAACAAGCTCGTGGAAAAGGAAGTTCTACATATAGAGTTAAGAAGAAAGCTTTCAAATATAGGCTTCAATATCCAAAAAACATAGAAGGAACTGGAACAGTTATTAAACTTTTAAATTCAGCAGCTCACACATGTCCTTTGGCAAAAATAAGACTAAAATCAGATATTTTCTTTATTCCAGCATTCAATGGAATGGTTGAAGGTCAAACAATTAACCTTGATGGAAAAGAGATAAAAGAAGGAAATATTTTAAGATTAAATGAGATTCCAATTAAAACAAGGATATATTGTATAGAATCTCGTCCAGGAGATGGGGGAAAGTTTATTAAAACAGGTGGAAATTCTGCAATAGTTAATAGGAAAATTGGGACAAATGTTCTTGTTGTTATGCCATCTAAAAAAGAAAAGAAATTCCATGTTAATTGTAGAGCAATTGTTGGAATTATTGCTGGCGATGGAAGATTAGATAAACCAATTTTAAAAGCAGGCAAACAATTTCATATTAAAAAATCAAAAAGTAAATTGTGGCCTAGAACAAGTGCTGTAAAGATGAATAAGATAGATCATCCATTTGGTTCTGGAAGAGGAAAAAATCCAAAAAGCAAGATTGCTAAAAGAAATGCTCCTCCAGGTAAGAAAGTTGGTTTAATTAGGCCTAGAAGAACAGGTAAGAAAAAATGAGCATAGAACTAAAGAAAAAAGAATTCACATATCGGGGAAAGACTCTTGAAGAGTTGCAAAAGCTAGATGTAAGAGAATTTGCAAAATTCTTAGGATCAAAACAAAAAAGATCTGCATTAAGACAATTTCAAAAAATTGAAAACTTTATTAAAAAAGCTAAAGATAAAGAAGAAAAAAATAAGAAAATTAAAACTCATGATAGATCTTTGATTGTTTTTCCAGAGATGGTTGGATTAAAAATACATATTCACAAAGGAAATCAATTTGTTCCAATTGAAATAATCCCAGAAATGCTAGGACATAGGTTTGGAGAATTTGCTCCAACAAGATCAAGAGTTGCACATACAAAAGCAGGTGTTGGTGCAACAAAAGGAAGTAAACACAAATCAAAGAAATAAAAATGACAGAAAAACAATATGCTCCAACAAAAACTGAGAAAAAAATTAGTCAAAAGAAAATTGAAAGTCCAAAAAAAATAGAAAATAAGGAAATAAAACAAAAGAAAGAAGAAACAAAAGAAAAAATGGAAAAATCTGAAGAAGAAAAAATTAAGGAAACTGAAAAAATTGAAGAAAAGAAAGAAACAAAAGAAGAAGTAAAAAAACCTGATAAAAAAAACACTTCTCCAAAAGTTAAAAGAGATTATGCTATTGTGAATGGAAAAAGTCTACCAATATCTACAAAAGATGCTGTTGCAATATGTAGATTTATTAAAAATAAGAAAATCTCAAAAGCAATAGAAGATCTTGAACAAGTTTCTAATTTAAAAAAGCCAATTCCAATGAGAGGAGAAATTCCTCATAGAAAAGGAAAAATTATGTCTGGTAGATTCCCTGTAAATTCCTCAAAAAAAATTATAATGCTTTTGAAAAGTTTGCAAGGAAATGCGACTATGCATGAAATTGAAAATCCAAGAATTGTTCAAGCAATTGCAAATACTGCTCAAAGACCTTTTGGAAGATTCGGTATAAAAAGAAAAAGAACACACGTAACAATAAAAGCCATGGAAATAAAAAAAACTGAACAAAAAAACAAAAAAGGAGATAAAAAATAAAAATGGAATATAATTATTCAAAAAATAATTTGGCAAGGATATATGGTGCTTTCTTATTAGGGGGAGCAGGATATCTTACGAATTTGGTAGCAACATTTGGAGAATCAAAAGACTTATTGTGGTCGCTTCCATTGGCTATTCCTCTAGCCATAGAAGGTGCAGGAGATTTGGTAACAGGAATTCACCACTTTTGCTCTCAAAAAATTCATGAAAAAACAAGTCAACTAATTAAAAAAATAGGAAATAATCACAATGGAAGAAAGAAAAACTGTTAAATTCAAAAAAGAAGAATATGCAATTAAAGAAAGATTAAAATCTGAAATTGGAAAAGGAAAAGTGAGCAAGGTTAAAATCGAATATACTCCTATGGGTGAAAAGATAATAATCTCCACAAATAAACCTGGTTTTGTTATTGGACGTGGTGGAGAAAGAATTGAAGCTTTAACAGAAATACTTAAGAAAGAATTCAAATTAGAAAATCCTCATATTGAAATTGATGAAATTACTGAACCTGATTTAGATGCTCAACTTGTTGCAGATGATATTGCACTTGGATTAGAAAGATTTGGACCTTTAAAATTCAAAGTACTTGCATATAGATACCTTCAAAGAATTATGAAAGCAGGAGCATTAGGTTCAGAAATAAGATTAGGAGGAAAACTTCCAAGTTCAAGAGCTAGACTTTGGAGATTTTCACAAGGTTATTTAAAGAAAACAGGAGATGAAGCTAAAATGGTTGATAGAGCTCAAGCAAAAGCTCAAACAAAACCAGGAACTGTTGGCGTAAAAGTTAGTATTTTGAGACCTGGAGTTAAACTTAAAGATAAAATAACTATTGATGATGCTTTAATTACAAAATTAAGAGAAAATAAAGAAAATGCAGAATTAAAAAAAATGATAAAACCAAGGAAAACTAAAAAATGAGTAAAATAAAAGAAATCAAAAATTTGAATAAGCCAGACAGAGATAAAAAAATCAAAGATTTAAAAGTTGAATTAATGAAAGCAAAATCTAGTGCACAAAAAACTGGAACTTCAAAAATAAAAGAAATTAAAAAAACAATTGCAAGAATACTTACAGTTGAAAACATGGAGAAAAAATAAAATGGAAATATGCTCTAAATGTGGACTTCCTGAACAAGCGTGTGTATGTGAACAAATTGTTAAAAGTTCACAGCAAATAAATGTTAAAAATGAGAAAAAAAGATATGGGAAAATTGTCACAACAATCTCTGGATTTGACAAAGGAATTGACATTAAAAAAATTGCAAAGCAATTAAAAAATGAACTTGCTTGCGGAGGAACTGCAAAAAAAGGAAGCATTGAATTACAAGGAGACCATAATAAAAAAATAAAAGAACTCCTTATAGGGCTTGGATTTGAAGAGGAATCTATAAACTAAAATGAAAAAAGAAAAAACAACACAAAAAGATGCATGTGGAGATAGAGATTGTCCTATTCATGGAAATCTAAAGACAAGAGGAAAAATCTTTAAAGGAACTGTAATCTCAAAAAGGCAAAAAAGAATATCAATAGAATTTGAAAGAATGATTTATGTTAAAAAATATGAGAGATACTCTAAAGCTAAAACAAAAGTCCATGCTAGGCTGCCAAATTGTATGGAAAAAGATATTCAATTAGGAGACCTTGTAAAAGTTCAAGAATGTAGACCTTTAAGTAAAATTATCCATCTTGTGGTTATAGAAAAACTAAAAGATGCAGGAGAAAACAAATGAAAGAAAATATGAAATCTTCATGCATTCAAATTCATGGAGGTAAATTAAAATGAAGGCAATAAGTGCAAGAGCAACATCTGGAATAAACATTGGAAGCAAAATGATTGCTGCAGATAATAGTGGAGCAAAAATAGTAAGAATAGTTTCAATAAAAAAAGGAAAAGGAAGAAAAGGAAAACAAGGTTTTGCAAAGCTTGGAGATTGGGTTAAAGTTAGTGTTAAAAAAGGAGTTCCAGATATGAAAGGAAAAGTTTTTGATGCTGTTTTAATTAGACAAAAAAAATCATGGAGAAGATTAACTGGAGAAAGAATTGCTTTTGAAGATAATGCTGTTGCAATCTTAAAAGATGAAAAAGGTAACCCAAAAGGAACACAAATAAAAGGCCCGATCCCAAAGGAGATCTTAGAGCGATGGCCGTCTGTTGCAAAAATCGCCTCAATTGTATATTAAAATGAAAAAAATATTTAGTAAACACTGGACTTCGAGTAAAAATCCTAGTAAGAAAAGAAAATACTTAGCTAAAGCTCCCATCCATATAAAGAAAAAACAATTATCTGCGAATTTATTTAAAGAATTGAGAACAAAACACGAGACCAGAAATATTGAACTTAGAAAAGGAGATAAAGTTAAAATTATGAGAGGAAAATATAAAGGAAAATCTGGGAAAATCAATGAAATTAAAATTAAAAGATTAAAAATATATATTGATGGAATTCAAGTAAAGAAATTAGATGGATCAAAAGTAAATGTGCCTTTAAGAGCTTCAAATTTGCAAATAATAGAACTTAATTTAGAAGATAAAAGAAGAATAAACAAAAATAAAAAAACAATTGGAGAAATTAAAAAATGACTCATGTAAAAAGACAAGCAGCACCAAAAGCATGGCCAATTCCAAGAAAAGGAACAAAATTCATAATTAGAGGAGAATCTACAGGAATTCCTATCTTAATTCTCTTAAGAGATGTTTTAAAAATTGCTAGAACAAAGAAAGAAGTAAAAAGAGCAATATTTGAAAAAAATCTTATGGTTTGTGGAAAACTGGTAAAAGATGTTAGAAAAAATGTTGAATTATTTGATGTTATAACTCTTGTTTCCTCTAAAAAAAATTATAAGTTAATATTTACAGAAAATGGAAAATATACTTTAATGGAAATAAAAGAATCTGAAAAAGATAAAAAAATAACAAAAATAATCAATAAAAAAATTTTGAAAGGTAAAAAAACTCAATTAAACTTATTGGATGGTAGAAACTATCTTTCAACAATTAAATGTGCTGTTAATGATTCTGTAATAATTGACTTCAAAAAGAATGCTATTGAGAAAGTATTACCTTTAAAAGAAAAAACAAATGCTATTGTGATTGGAGGAAAACATATTGGAAAAACAGGAGTAATTCAAAAGATTGATAAAGACCTAAAGATAGCAGAAATAGAATCAAATAAACAAAAACTAAATGTTTTAATTAGACATTTAATGGTTTTAGAATAAAATGGAAAAAGAAAAACAAAACAAGATGAAAGAGAATGTAATGAGAAAAATAAAAATTGAAAAGGTTGTTTTAAATGTTGGAGGGGTTGGAGACCCATTAGAAAAAGGATTTAAATTATTAAAATTTTTAACAAACAAAAAACCAGCAAAAACAAAATCTAAAAAAAGAATCCCTTCACTAGGAGTTAAACCAGGTCTTGAAGTTGGAGCAGTTGTTACAATTAGAAAAGATATGGATAATTTCTTAAGGAAATTACTTGAATCAATTGATAATCAATTAAAAGTAAGCCAAATGAATGAAAATGGTTTTTCTTTTGGAATAAAAGAGTATATTGAAATTCCTGGGTTAGAATATCAAAGAGATATTGGTATTTTAGGTCTCGATGTTACAGTTTGCTTTAAAAGATCTGGACGTAGAGTTAAACTTAGAAAAATAAAAAAAGGAAAAATACCTCAAAGACAAAGAATTCAACCTAAAGAAATAATTAAATTCATGGAGGAGCATTTTAAGACTAATTTCAAATGACTGCAAGCGATTGGAAAAAAGTTTTTAAGCAACTGGATGCAAAACCAGAAGTAAAAAGAAAATTCATTAAGCATTGCAAACCCAAAGAAAGAAAAATTGGAATTGCCTCAAAAAAATGTGAAAGGTGTGGACGGTTTGGAGCACACATAAAATCATATGGTCTCAATTTATGTAGGCAATGTTTTAGAGAGATTGCAGTTGAAATCGGATTTAAAAAATATTCATAAAATGGAAAAAACAAATAAAATTGGAGAGAGAAAATGTCACAAGATATAGTAGCAGATGCTTTAAATATGCTGAGAAATGCTAAGAAAGCAAAAAAAGAAATTGTTAAGATCCATATAATTTCAAATTTATTAATTGAAGTTTTAAAAATAATGAAACAAAAAGGTGCTATTAAAAGATATAAGATTAATACTGCTGAAAAAACAATGGAGATTACTCTTGGAGATCTCTCAGAGTGTAGGGCTGTTAAACCAAGATTTACTGCTGGAAAAGATGCAGTTGAAAAATATAGGAGAAGATATCTTCCTTCAAGACATCTTGGAACTGTGATAATCTCTACAAATAAAGGTTTAATGACTCATGATGAAGCTCAAGAAGAAAAAATTGGGGGGAGCATAATTGCTTATTTTTATTAAAATGAAAAAAAGTTTATCAAAAGCTATAGAAATACCTGAAAATGTGGAGGTTGCTCTAAATGAAGGTATCTTGAATGTAAAAGGCCCTCTGGGAGAAGTCTCAAAAAAAATTGATTTAAAAAAATTAAATTTTGAAATTAAAGATAAAAAAATAATTTTAAGCCACGATAAGGCCACAAAAAGAGAGAAAAAAATAATGAACACTCTAGAAGCACACATTAAGAATTTACTTAATGGGGTTATAAAGAAATTCGAATATAAATTAAAAATATGTTTTGGACATTTTCCATTTACAGTAAAAATAGAAAATAATGTTGCAACAATAAAAAACTTTTTAGGAGAAAAAGTAGAAAGAAAAGTAAAAATGCCTAAAGACGTAGAAATAGAGATAAATAAAGAGATAATCACAATAAAATCTTCAAATAAAGAAATTGCTGGACAAGCAGCTGCAAACCTTGAAGCTGCTACAAAAATAAGGGGAAGGGATAAAAGAATTTTCCAAGACGGAGTATATATTATAAATAAATGTGGTAAGGAAATTTAAAATGGTTGTAAAGAAATTTTTAAAGAGAGATACGAAAAGATTTTCTAAATTTGGAAAAAAGAGAAAAAAATTATTAAGTTGGAGAAAACCAAAAGGAAGAGATAATAAAATGAGAGAAAAAAGAAGAGGATATGCTGCTGTTGTTAAAATAGGTTATAAAACAGAAATTCAAGAAAAAGCAATTCTAATTAAAAATCTCAAAGATCTTTCTAACTTAAAAAATAACGATAAAGTAATTCTTGGAAACATTGGTAAAAAAAACAAAATAGAAATTGTTAAAAAAGCAAAAGAAATGAAAATAAAAATATCTAACTTAAATATAAATTCTTTCTTAAAAGAAATAGAAAAGACTAAAGAAAAAAAGGAAAATAAAAAATGAATTTAAGAAATAAAAAAGAATTGGCAGCGAAAACATTTAGTGTTGGAAAAGCAAGAATTGCATTTGTAAAATCTTCTTTAAAGGATATTGGGGAAGCAATTACCAGAAGAGATCTGCAGGACCTAAAAGAAGAAGGGGCAATAATAATTAAAGAAGGAAAAGGAAGAAAAAAAATAATAAAAAAGAAAGCTAGAAGATCTACTGGAAATATTAGAAAAAAAGTCAATACTAGGAAAAGAGATTATGTTATAATGACTAGAAAGTTGAGAAGATATGTTGCAGACTTAAAGAAAAAAGGAGAACTTTCAAGAGAAGAAGTAAAAGAAATTAGAAAAAGAATAAGAAATAAAGACTTTAAAAGCAAGGCTCATTTAAAACAACACATTAAGGAGAACCTCAAATGAAAACCCAAAAGAAAAGAAGAAAACAAAATAAAACAGATTATAAGAAAAGATTAAATTTACTTAAAAGTGAAATCCCTAGGTTGGTCTTTAGAAAAACAAACAAATATTTTATTGTGCAGTATGTTTTAAGTGAGGAAGCAAAAGATAAGGTTCAATTTGGAATTAGTTCAAAAAAATTACTTTCTTTAGGTTGGCCCGAGGAGTTTAAAGGCAGTTTAAAATCTATTCCTGCAGCATATTTAGTTGGATATTTTGTGGGTAAAAAAATATTAAAAGATAAATTAAAACAACCAATAGTTGATCTTGGAATGATTCGGTCTCTTCATAAAACAAAACAATTTGGATTTTTAAAAGGATTAATTGATGCTGGAATAAAAATTGATTGTAAAAAGGAAGCTTTTCCTGAAGAAGATAGAATAATTGGAAAAAGCTTAAAAAAAGATTTTTCAAGCAAATTTAAAGAAATAAAGGAAAAAATAAAATGAAAGAACTTAAAATAAAAGAAGATGTAAAAAAAACAGTTAAAGCATATGGGACTGTCTCAGAAGAAAAAGTTCTTGAAGAAGCTAAAAAAATAGAAGTAATTACAAAAAAAATGATAAAAGAAAAAATAGATGAAGAAAAAGAAGTAGAAAGTAAAGAAAAAGTTAAAGAAATAGTAAAAAAAGAAGACCAGGAAAAAGGTAGGGGAAGATATCCTAAAGTAACTATTGAAGAAATAAGAGAAGCATGGGAACCAAAAACAAAATTAGGTCAAGATGTTAAAGCTGGAAAAATAAAAGAAATAGATGACATCTTAGATAAAAACCAAATTATCTTGGAAGAAGGGATTGTTGATTATCTCTTAAATCTTGAATCAGATTTAATTGCAATTGGTCAGGCAAAAGGAAAGTTTGGTGGTGGGAAAAGAAGAGCTTGGAGACAAACCCAAAGAAAAACAAAAGAAGGAAATGTTTTAACTTTTTCGAGCATGGCTGTTGTTGGAGATCAAAATGGACATGTGGGAATTGGTGTTGGAAGAGCTTCTGAAACATTGCCTGCAAGAGATAAAGCTATTAGAAAGGCTAAATTAAATGTTCTTAAAGTTAAAAGAGCTTGTTCAAGTTTTGATTGTTCTTGTTCAGAACCACATTCAATACCTTTTGAAGTTACAGGAAAATCTGGAAGTGTTAAAATAACTTTAATACCTGCGCCTCAAGGAACAGGTTTAGTTGTTGCAAATGAATTAAAAAAAATATTAAAACTAGCTGGAATTAAAGATGTTTATAGTAAAACTTCGGGAAAAGCAAGAACAACTTTTAATTTAGCAAAGGCATGTATTGAAGCTTTAGAAAAAACAAATCAAGGAGTTAAAAAATGACAATTGCAGTAATAAGAATAAAAGGGCAAGTTGGATTAAAAACAGAAATATCTGAAACATTGTATAGATTAAGACTTAGAAGGAAATATATTTGCGTTTTAATAGAACCTACAAAAGAAAATCTTGGAATGATAAAAAAATTAAGAGATTTTGTTGCATTTGGTGAAATTAATGAAGAAACAAAAAAAGAATTAATAAAACAAAGAGGGAAAAAAGATAAAGATGGAAATTTAAAGCCTTTCTTTAGATTACATCCTCCAAGAAAAGGAATTAATTCTAAAGTTCATTTTCCTCAAGGAGTTTTAGGAGACCATAAAGATAAAATTAACGAACTCATCGGGAGGATGTTATAATGAAACTTAAAAAAAGCAAAAAAGCAAAAATCATGAGGGGAAAAGGCATGGGAACCCATGGAAGCGGATCTAGAAAAAATAAAAGAAAATCAGGGCACAAAGGTGGAATTGGTATGGCTGGTTCAGGAAAAAGAGCAGACCATAAAAAAACTTTAATCACAAAACTATATGGAAATTCTTATTTTGGAAAACAGGGAATTACAAGTAAAGGAACAAAAAAAGATCAAAGAGATAGAATAAATTTATTTGATATTCAAAAAAATATTGCAAAATATGGAAAGAAAAAGGGAACAGAATGGGAAGTTATTTTAAAGAAATATAAGATTCTTGGAACAGGAGAAGTAACAGAAAAAATGATAATTTATTGTTTAGCAGCTTCTAAATCTGCTATTGAAAAAGTTCAAAAAGCTGGTGGGAAAATAATTATTAAAGAGAAAAAGAAAATTGAAACTCCCTTGATAGAACGTTATAAAAAACATTTGAAATAAATTTCAAGATTCGCCTTTGAAACAAAAACGAAAGAAGTAAGAGAATAACCAATAAGCTTTAAAAACAATATTCTCGATAAATAAATATGGATTTTAAAAAAGTATTTGCACTAATTCCTGAAGTAAAAAAACCTTCAGAAAAGAAAATTAGTTTTAATGTTAAATTAAAATGGACATTAATAGTTCTAGGTGCATTTTTTATTCTTGCAAATGTTCCTTTGTTTGCTCTTTCATCTGCAGCATTAGAAAGATTTGAATATCTTGCAATTATTCTTGGAACAGATTTTGGTTCAATAATTTCATTAGGTATTGGTCCAATAGTAATGGCTTCTATTATTTTACAGCTTTTAACAGGAGCTGGAATAATTAGAATAGACTTAAACACTGTTGATGGAAAGAAATTTTTTCAAGGACTTCAAAAAATATTAGTATTTTTCTTTATTATATTTGAATCACTTGTTTATGTTTTAATGAATGGTCTTGAAGCAATGCCTGGACAAACTGGGATAGTTATATTTCAATTAATACTTGGAGGATTAGCAATTTATTACATGAATGAGGTCTCTGAAAAATGGGGATTTGGATCTGGTGTTAGTTTATTTATTGGAGCAGGTGTTTCATGGAGATTAATTGCAAGTGCGTTTCAATTTATTAATGCTCAAGGAAAAAGTTGTTTAATGGATTTTGCAGGAACACCTTGTTCAGGTAAAGTTTTGGTTTTACTTCAATCATTAGTTAGTAATCAGAGAGATCCAACAGAATTTTTAGCTGCTGCTGCAGCAATTATTGCAACTGTAGTAATATTCTTACTTGTTGTTTGGGCTCAATCTCTAAAAGTAGAAATTCCATTGTCATATGGTAGGATAAGGGGTTATGGCACTAAATGGCCATTATCTTTCTTTTATGCTTCTGTTATTCCTGTTATATTTGCAGCAGCATTAGTTGCAAATATTCAATTGTTTGGAGGGTTGCTTGAAAATTGGTTAGGACATGCAACATTCTTAGGACATTTTGTTAATGGCCAAGCTGTCTCGGGATTATCTTTTTGGTTAGGATCAACACACATATTAGATTTGACTATACGTGGAGGATTTTTACCAGTTTATCTTTTACAAGGATTAACCCACACAATATTTTTTGTGATACTTTGTGCAATCTTTTCAGTATTTTGGGTAAAAACCTCTGGAATGGATGCAAAAAATCAAGCTCAAAAAATAAGTGCATCTGGCTTACAAATAGCTGGATTTAGGCAAGATAACAGGATTTTAGAAAATGTGTTAGAAAGATACATTATGCCTTTAACTGTGATGGGTGGAGCAGCTATTGGTCTTTTAGCAGCATTAACAGACCTATTGGGAGCATTAGTGTCTGGAACAGCAATATTGTTAGTAATTATGATTATGTATCAATTTTATCAAAGCATTGCTCAACAACATATGGAAGACATGAATCCTGCATTAAGAAAATTCATGGGTAAGGTATAAAATGGAAAATAAAGAAGGAAAATCTGGGTTTAAAATGATTATTATTGTTATGGTGATTTCATTAGCAATTGCTGGATTATGGGATAGGGTTGGTTTTATTAAAAATGCTATTCATTTTGTTTTAAATCCTACTGCTGGTTTTTTACTAGATTGGCATTTAACAATAGGTATGTTAATTGTTGTACTTGTAATAACTTTATTGACAACAATTGTTCAAAAATATGCTACTGATCAAAAAACACTAAGAGAATTAAAAAAAGAGCAAAAAGAAGTTCAAAAGCAGATGAAAGAATTTAGGCATCATCCCCAAAAGATGAAAGAACTTCAATCAAAACAAATGAGTTTTATTCCAAAACAATTCAAGCTAAGCATGCGATCAATTGTTTATACAGGTGTTCCTTTAATATTGTTTTTTAGATGGTTTGATGATTATTTTACTATTTTGGCAACAGCAACAGGAGAACCGGTTAGATTTCTAGGGTTTATGGGGTGGTTTATCTTTTATTTAGTTGCTTCAATTGTA
>Ga0268281_1000662_pt1 | contig 24219 bp, 22 predicted proteins | sample saktaG_10_FD_190134 | JGI IMG/M metagenome (GOLD analysis project Ga0268281, IMG submission 190134) | Saline water microbial communities from Sakinaw Lake, British Columbia, Canada - sak_2011_5_24_50m | ecosystem: Environmental > Aquatic > Non-marine Saline and Alkaline > Saline ...
CAAGAATTGAGCTTACACCCAAAGAGTCAATTGAAGCAAAATTTAAACTCATTTGGCAAAACCATCAGCTTGAACATAATGGTTTTAGGTATGGAGCCTGTTTTATAAGATTAAAAGAGGGCGATGCTCATATTTTGCGGAATATTTGTTCAGGCCTGTCTCTTATTGATAAAAGATACATAGAGCTAACAGATAGTTTTGCTCAATATGTACAAGTGTTAATATCTGAGCTTAATGATTTTGATAGGAAAAATCCTAGTAGATCAACACAAATTGCTTTTTTGGAAACACGAAAAGAAGAAATATTTAAAAAGTTTGATTTGTATTTTGAGCAAATATGGGAGATCGTAAAAAAGCTCGATCGTAGTACACGCATGATATATTTATATAAATATGCTTACGAATTCAACCGTATATTTGGGCAAGATATAGCAATAAATTGGCGTATTTATATGAAACCACTCGGATATGCAGGCGATTATATTGTAATGAATTATATATATGATTACAGCGGCAGTGAATACATGGGTAATTCTTCTTTTCAAAGGCTCATTAACAATTATACATGCAATATCCCATTTGCAAGATCAAATATAGCAAGGAAAGATTTTATCAAAGGAAGAATCTTAAGTACCATAAAATGTAAGGAAAATCCTACTATATTGAGCGTTGGTTCTGGTCCTATGAGAGAATTGATAGAGCTGCTAAGAGAAGGCAGGGTTAAAAATGATATAAAGATTACTTGTTTGGATTTCGAAAAAGAAGCGCTAGATTATGTAAAAAATGAGATAAAAAAAATAACTCAAAAAAGCAATACGTTTTTAAATGTGATATACGAACATAAAGATGTAATGGATTTTGTCAGTTTGAAAATAAAAAATACCAATTTCGATTTAATTTATACCGCAGGACTTTTTGACTATTTACGGAATGCTACTTGCCTGCGGGTATGCCGCAAGTTATATAGTTTGTTAAATGACGAAGGCAATCTTTTAATATGTAATGCTTCCTTGGATAATGCAACTCACAGAGGTTATTATGAGTTTTTAGGAGATTGGGTTATGCAATACAGAAGAAAAGAAGATATGCTTTCATGGGTAAGAGAACTTGATGGTATTCCTGAAATAAGCTTTGAGCAACCATCCGATTGTTTAAACTATTTATTTATGTGTGTTAAAAAATCGTTAAGGTAAAATATCGTGAATTTAGCATATGCCGTAGCTTCCTTTTTGACTTTTTTAATTTGTTGCGTAGGTGGTGTCTTCGTGTATTTAAAAGGGAAACACCTCCCGCTTAATCGTTGCTATTTGTTGATAAGTTTTTCTATAGCATTATGGTCGCTAGGCATCTTTATGCACGCCACTGTTGTTAATCCCGAAAGATGCCTATTCTGGGCAAGATTTTCTCATATAGGTGCTGCTTTTATACCATTGTTTTATTTCTTATTCGCCGTTAAGTTCATTAATCCGGAATTCCGTATTACAAAATCAACGATAGCATTATTAATCGTACCTATTTTTTATTCATTACTTGCTTTTAATAGAAATTTTTTTGTCAGTGTCTCTCCCAAAGTTAATCTAATGCGATGGGCAGATCCTGGTTTATTGTATCCTTTATTTGTTGTCTATTTTTTGAGTCTTCCAGCTATAGCGCTTGCGTATCTTGTTTTTAATTTTAAAAAACAAGATTCAATTAAGAAAAAACAATTATTTTATATTATATTTGCGTCTGTATTATGTTATATAGGTGGTTCTAGCACATTCCTAACAGTTTATGCAATAAAGATGCCCTTTATTCATCCATACGGGTTATTTTTAGTTTCCGCTTATAATGTTATTATAGCCTATGCTATTCTCCGCCATCAGCTTCTTGATATCGAAGTCATCATCAAGAAGACCCTTGTTTTCGCTGGGTTATTTGGTTTTGTGTTCGCGGTTATAGTTGCAGCGGCTCTTTTAACACAGGAATTCATTGCAAGCTATACCCCGCATTCTAAGTATCTGGCATTAGCTGTAAGCGCCGCTATTATTGTATTTTTACAACAGCCTGTTTATAATTTCTTGGTGAATATAACCAACAGATTCCTTTTTCAGAAAAAATATGATGCGCGAAAAATGCTCAAGGATTTCTCCAACGAAGCATTAACTATTTTAAATCTCGATATACTTTGCAAGGTTACTATAGAGGCATTAGTCAGGCATTTGTATTTATCAAACTGCGCGATTTTACTGTTAAGCAGAGAAGAGATAGGCTATCAGATATATGATTCATCCGGCATAGAGGATAAAGGTATATATTTTGATTCAAATAATAGCCTTGTGAGCTCTCTTAAAACAGGTTACCTGCCGTTGTTGTATCAAAGTTATGATAAAAGTATGCAGGCTTCTGAATCAGCAAAAAAAGATATGGAAAGGATAAAATCCAGGCTTTGCCTGCCGCTGATTATCCATAATGAGATGGTAGGTATCCTAAGCTTAGGCGCGAAAAAGTCCGATCAGCCTTATGATGAAAACGATATAGACATATTGACAACCTTGATAAAGACCCTGTCAATAGCCATCAGCAATGCAAGGCTTTTTATGCAGGCTGCCCAATATGAGAAATTAGCGGCAATAGGCACCTTAGCCTCTGCCGTAAATCACGAGGTCTGCAACCCTCTAAATAGGATAGGGGTCCAGATACAGGCTTATATATTAAACAAAAAGACTAAGATTTTTGCGAATAAAGCGCTGGAGGAGCAGTTTAATGAAGTGGAAAAGATAATGCGTGATATAATGACCGAAATCCAAAAGGTCGCTAATATAACAGGCAAATTATCAAGTTTTGCCAAGCCCAGCAAAATTGTTGCTTCAAAGCCTATTGATATAAGACAGAGCATAAAAGATGCTCTTGATGTTCTTGCCCACAAGTTTCAGCTGGATAGAATCAATATAGAGGAAAATATCCCCGCAAACTTATCCAAGATAACAGCTGATGAAGATCAGATGCAGGAGATATTTTTTAATCTCCTTAAAAACGCTGCCGAAGCCATAAAAGAAAAAGGTACAATTTCAATCACGGCAAAAGAGGACAATGACAAGGTCAGGATAGAGGTAAAAGATTCAGGCTGTGGAATACCGGAAGATAAATTGGATAAGATCTTTGAACCATTCGTTACAACAAAAACAGACGGTTCAGGTTATGGGCTGGCTGTAGTGCGTGAGATTATTTTACGTAATAAAGGCAGTATAGCGGTAAAAAATAATGTAAATGGCGGAAGCACGTTTTATTTGGAATTTCCAAAAGCGTAAAGGTGCCTAAAGTGAAAATTTTAATGGCCGATGATGATATAAAGGCATTAAATATGCTGGCTTCGGCTTAAATCCGCTTTTCATTTTCGGGTTGGCATGCTCGGGGCTTAGCTACCCTTGGTGTTTCCGTACCCCTAATTAATTTGACACAACCCTGTTATTTATTATATAATACCAATCCTAATGAAGACTACCATAAGAAAAGCATATATAAGTGATGTGCCGAAGATTCAGGAGCTCATAGGGTATTTTGCCAAAAAAGACCTTATGCTCTCGCGCTCCCTTATGGATCTTTATGAAAATATAAGAGATTATTTTGTAGCAATAAGCGGCAAAAAGATAATAGGTTGCTGCGCCCTTCATATATGCTGGGAAAACCTTGCTGAAGTAAAGGCCCTGGCTGTTGATGAAAATATGCATGGCAAAGGCATTGGTGACAGGCTCGTTAAAGAGGCCCTTAAAGAAGCGAAGAAGCTTAAAATAAAGAAGGTGTTCTGCCTTACATATGTGCCTAAGTTTTTCACTAAAAGGGGTTTTAAGAATATAGACAGAAAACTGCTCCCCCATAAGATATGGACAGAGTGCCTGCAATGCGCTAAGTTTCCAAATTGCGATGAACAGGCCATGATGCTTAAAATAAAATGAAACAGACAATCACAGAGAAAATACTTGTAAGGCATTATAATAAGAAGAGAGTATCTCCTGGCGAATTTATAAACGCTAAGGTAGACCTATGCCTTGGAAATGATATTACGGCACCTTTGGCGATATCTGAGTTTGAAAAAGAGTGCATAGCAAAGCCCTGGGACAGGAATAAGATTGCCCTTGTGCCTGACCATTTTACGCCTAATAAAGACGCGATGAGCGCCAGGCAGTGCAAGGTGTTGCAGGAGTTTTCCAGAAAACACAGGATAAAGCACTATTTCGAGCAGGGAAGAGTTGGTGTAGAGCACGTCCTTTTACCTGAAAAAGGTTTAGTCGGGCCAGGTGACCTTGTTATAGGGGCAGATTCTCATACATGCACATATGGCGCATTAGGTGCTTTTTCTACAGGTGTCGGCTCTACGGACTTAGCCGCTGTTATGGCAACAGGCAGGTGCTGGTTTAAAGTGCCAGAATCTATAAAGTTTATATACAATGGAAAGCTGTCAAAATGGGTAGGTGGTAAAGATTTAGTGTTATTTACAATAGGACATATTGGTGTGGACGGGGCAAATTACAAGGCAATGGAATTTACAGGCCCTGTCATAGAAAAACTATCAATGGATGACAGGTTTGCCATATGCAATATGGCTATCGAGGCAGGAGGTAAAAACGGGATTATAGCGCCTGATAAAATTACCCTTGAATATATAAAAGGTACAACAGGTAATCGTTATGCAGCGTATGCCAAGAGATGTTTTTATCTTTTCTCCGATGAGAATGCCCAATATTCCGATACCTATGAATGGGATTTATCTAAGATAGAGCCTCAGGTCGCTTGCCCGCACCTGCCAAGCAATGTAAAAGGCGTAAGTGCCCTTAAAAAAGTATCTATTGACCAGTCAGTAATAGGGTCTTGCACTAATGGAAGAATATCTGACTTTCGCATTGCGGCAAAGATATTAAAAGGGAAAAAGGTGAATTCCCGCGTGCGATTAATAATAATACCAGCAACGCAGAAGATATATCTGCAGGCTTTGAAAGAAGGCCTATTAGAGATATTTACAAAGGCAGGTGCTGCTGTTGAAACACCTACCTGCGGACCGTGTCTTGGCGGGCATGCGGGCGTACTTGCAGAGGGAGAAACCGCTATTGCCACTACAAACAGAAACTTTGTAGGAAGGATGGGGAGTCCCAAGAGCTTTGTGTATCTTTCAAATCCGGCTGTCGCCGCGGCAAGCGCTATAAAGGGCAGAATAACAAGCCCAAACGATATTTAGAGGAAGAAGCAATGAAACTAAAAGGCAAGGTATATAAGTTTGGGGATAATATAAATACGGATGAAATTATCCCCGCGCGTTATTTAAATACAATAGATCCTGAGGTCCTAAGCCAGCATTGCATGGAAGACGCGGACCCTGAATTTGTAAAAAAGGCCCAAAAGGGAGATGTGATTGTAGCAGGCGCTAATTTTGGATGTGGCTCATCCAGAGAGCATGCCCCTATATCTATTAAGGCAGCAGGTATATCATGTGTAATCGCGGAAAGCTTTGCCAGGATATTTTATCGCAATGCAATAAATATAGGCCTTCCCATACTTGAAAACAGGGAAATTGTCAAGCAGGTAGAAACAGGTGATGAGATCGAGATAGATCTTTCAAAGGGCGAGATACATGATATAAAAAGAGGCAAGGTTTATGCCACGCAGGCATTTCCTGAATTCATGCAAAGAATAGTTTCAGCAGGCGGGCTGATGAAATATATCAAAAAATCGTAAAAGGAGCATTAACATGTATAAGGTAGCAGTAATGCCGGGTGATGGGACAGGGCCTGAAGTCGTACGAGAGGGTTTAAAGGTTTTGAAAGCAGCGTCCGAAAAGTTTAATTTTAAATATGAGACAAAGACATTTGACTGGGGCGGCGAGAGATATTTAAAGACAGGCGAGACAATACCTGAGGGCGGGCTTGATGAACTAAGAAAATTCGATTCTATATTTTTAGGCGCCATAGGACACCCTGGAGTAAAGCCGGGCATATTGGAAAAAGGTATTCTGCTAAAAACAAGATTTGACCTTGAGCAGTATATAAATCTTCGCCCTATAAAACTTTATCCGGGCGTATGGACGCCTGTAAAAGACAAGGGCCCTGAAGATATAGATTTTGTCGTTGTCAGGGAAAACAATGAAGGCCTGTACAAGGGCATGGGCGAGTTTCAGAATAAGGGGACCAAGGACGAGGTTGCAATACAGATATCCTACAATACCCGTAGAGGTGTTGAGCGCTGCATAAGGTACGCCTTTGAATTCACAAGAAAACGCAATAAGAGAAAAAAACTTACCCTTTGCGGAAAGACCAATGTGTTAACATATGCCTGGGATTTGTGGGAGCGCACCTTTAATGAGGTCGCAAAGGAATACGCGGATATAAAAACTGATTATGCCCATGTTGACGCGACATGCATGTGGTTTGTGAAAAATCCCGAATGGTTTGATGTTATTGTAACAGATAATATGTTTGGTGATATCATAACGGATTTAGGCGCTATGATACAAGGCGGCATGGGCATAGCAGCAGGAGGCAACATAAACCCTGAAGGTGTTTCAATGTTTGAACCAATTGGAGGCTCCGCGCCAAAGTACACAGGCAAGGGTGTGATAAATCCTTTAGCGGCGATAGGCGCTGTGCAGATGCTTTTAGCCCAGATAGGTGAAGATAAGGCCTCGCAGGCAATAGAAAAGGCTATTATGTATGTTACCGCGAATAAATTAAAATCATTATCAGCGGGAAAGATGGGATATTCTACCGCTGAAGTTGGGGACCTGGTGGTTGAGAATCTGTAATTATAAAATCAAGGAAAACCATGAAAAAATATAATATTGCAGTAGTCGGCGCTACGGGTGTTGTGGGGTGCGAAATGCTAAATACCCTCCAGCGGAGAAAATTTCCAACAGCAGAGGTGCGCTTGCTTGCATCAGAAAGGTCTGTTGGTAAAAAGATACAATTTAAAGGCAGGGCCCTAAATGTCCAACTACTCTCAAAAGACGCATTTAGTGGGATTGATATAGTATTATCCAGTGCCGGTGCTTCTCTTAGCAAAGAGTTTTTGCCATTTGCCGTTAAAGCAGGGGCAGTCTGTATTGATAACACTTCCGCATACAGGATGGATGTTGATGTACCATTAGTTGTGCCTGAGGTAAATCCGAAAGATGTATTCAAGCACAAGGGCATAATTGCAAATCCTAATTGTTCAACAATACAGATGGTAGTTGCTTTAAAGCCTTTGCATGACTATGCCAGGATAAAAAGAATAGTGGTCTCTACTTATCAGGCGGTATCCGGCGCCGGGAATCCCGCTCTTACGCAGCTTGAAGAAGAGATAGCCCTTATTGTGCCTAAGCGCTCAGGCAGACCTGCAAAAGGTTACAAGCCTTCCAAGTTTCCTTATCAGATAGCGTATAACCTCATTCCCCAAATAGACGTATTCCTTGATAATGGTTATACAAAAGAAGAAATGAAGATGGTCAATGAAACCAGGAAGATATTGCATGATAATTCTATAAGGATAACCGCGACATGCGTCAGGGTGCCTGTGTTTATCGCGCATTCAGAATCTGTGAATATCGAGACCAGGAAAGCCATTACTGTAAATAAAGCAAGACAGCTTCTGCAAAAGGCCCCCGGCATAAAAGTGGTCGATGATCCGCCTAAATTAAAATATCCTATGCCAATAGACGCGGCCGGAAAATACGATACATTTGTAGGAAGGATACGAAAAGACGAAAGCATAAAAAACGGGCTAAACCTATGGATTGTATCTGATAACCTTTTAAAAGGCGCTGCATTAAATGCTGTTCAGATCGCCGAAGTACTGATAGGTAAAAAGCCCGTTTCTTGAGCACGATAAAAATGAGAAATATTAGACTCAAGATAGAATATGACGGGACAAACTATAACGGCTGGCAGACGCAAAACAATAAAAACCGCGCAAGGCCTCAGAACACCATACAGCAAACCATAGAAACAGTTTTAAGCAGTATACTTCAGGAACATATAAAACTTATTGGCTCAGGCCGCACAGATTCAGGCGTGCACTCATTAGGCCAAACCGCGAATTTCAAGACAAAATCCGAAATATCCCTTAAGCAGATTCAGCGCGCCCTAAACGGGCTTCTTCCGAAAGACATTGTTATCGTAAGCGTAAAAGAAACCAGCCTTAACTTTCATTCCAGATTTGATGCGCTTTCAAAAACCTATTGCTATCAGATATTAAATTGTCCGCATGCCTCAGCTTTCAACAGGCTATATCAATATCATATACCTTACAAGCTCGATCATAAATTAATGCAAAAGGCAGCTCGGGTATTAATAGGGAGAAAAGATTTCCGGTCTTTTCAGGCATCGGATAAGAGAGACAGAAGTTCCATAAGAAACATCAAGAAACTATCTGTAAAAAAGCAGGGCCATATTATTGCTATTGATATCGAGGCAGACGGTTTTCTTTATAATATGGTGCGCAATATTGTCGGTACGCTTATAGAAATAGGAAGAGGTAAACTTGGGCCTGAAAGTATCGGAGATATTTTAAATGCAAAAGACAGGAAACGGGCAGGGCCAACAGCCCCTGCCAAAGGCCTCTGCCTTATGCAGGTAAAATATCAGCGGGATTAAGAGTATGAAAAAAAGACAGAGATGGGGTTCTAAGATAGGCGTTATACTCGCGGTTGCAGGAAGCGCTGTTGGCCTGGGTAATTTCCTGCGTTTTCCTGTACAGGCCGCTCAAAACGGCGGCGGTGCATTTATGATACCTTATTTTATATCTTTTCTTCTGTTAGGCATACCACTTATGTGGATAGAATGGACAGCGGGAAGGTTTGGAGGGGGATTTGAGCACTCAACAGCACCCGGCATATTCCACAGCATGTGGAAGAAGAATCGTTTTATAAAATATTTCGGCGTAATAGGCATATTCGGGCCGATGATTATCTTTATTTACTATACGTATATAGAATCATGGTGCCTTGCCTACAGCGTGTTTTCGATTATCGGAAAGTATAAAGGTGTCACCACTCAGGCCGGCATGACAAATTTTCTACAAGGTTTCCAGGGCCTTATAGAAAATCAGTATTTTAACGGCATAGGGGTTGCCTATATTTTTTTTCTTATAACATTTATTTTGAATATAACGGTAGTCTATTATGGCATAAAAGTTGGTATAGAGAGATTGTGTAAAATCGCCCTGCCTGTTCTTTTTATCTTTGCCGGGGTGATAATGATAAGAGTGCTGACACTTGGCGCCCCCAATGCATCGATGCCTTCATGGAATAGCCTAAACGGATTAGGATTCTTATGGAATCCTGATTTCGCCGCATTAAAACAGGCAAAGGTGTGGCTTGCCGCCGCAGGCCAGATGTTTTTTACATTAAGCGTGGGAATCGGCGTAATACTTACATACGCGAGTTATCTGAAAAAGGCGGATGATGTCGCGTTATCAGGATTATCCGCGGCAAGCACAAATGAATTCGCGGAGGTTATACTGGGAGGCTCTATAATAATACCGGCTGCTTTTGCCTTTTTTGGCCCGCAAGGTGTTGTTGAGGTATCCAAGCAAGGTGCTTTTGATTTAGGCTTTGTCACGATGCCTGTTATGCTTGGGCATATACCCATGTCAGCGGTATTTGGGTTTTTGTGGTTTGGCATGCTTTTTTTAGCAGGCGTTACATCTGCTATATCCCTTGCGCAGCCTGCCATAGCCTTCTTAGAGGATGAGTTTAATCTCATGAGAAAGAAGGCAACATTTATATTTGGAGCGATCACTTTTCTGCTGTGCCAGCCGGCCATATTCCTGCTGGGCAAAGGTGTTGTAGATGAACTTGATTTTTGGGGCGGGACATTCTGCTTAGTTGTCTTTGCCACTGTTGAGACAATATTATTTGCCTGGGTATTCGGAATAGATAAGGCATGGGATGAGATGCATCACGGATCGATGATGCGCATACCAAGAATCTATAAATTTATTATAAAATATATAACGCCATTATTCTTGCTATTGATACTTGGTTTTTGGCTGGCGCAGGATGGCCTGCCTTTTATCATGATGAAGGGCGTTGATAAAAGTTTAAGGCCTTATGTTCTGGGCACGCGGCTCGGACTTGTGGCTATATTTACAACGCTTTGTATACTTGTTAAGATCGCATGGAACAGGCGAAAGATGCAAACCTATCATTAAGAGGGTGGCTTTATGAATATGGGCGGATGGATATTTATGATATTATCATGGTCTTTTATAATAGGCCTTGGCGTATTTTGTTTTAGCAGGATATTCGGCCAGAGGCATGGTAAGATGTGAGGTCTGTAGTTTTTCAGACGTTTTGAAACCCAATGGGAATACTGCCCCAATCTTAAACGGGACAGTGTCCTCATTGGGTGCACAAATATCTTGACACTACTCTGACACTACTCTGAAGAACTTTTGTCTTCCATTTGCGTTTATTTTTAGGTATACTATTATTTACAGGCATTGGTTCCTCCTTTTGTTTTAAGGGGTTATTGGTTAGCCTTATTTTAAGGGGAACCTTGCTTTGCCTATTTCGCAAGCATTCTTTTACTGAATTTCAACTAAGTTTAGCATACCTTCAGATTGAAGAGTGGCTTAAAAAGAGAGAGATGAAAAGCAGAACTGCATATAAGATATAGAGTTATGTAAATAAATAACAAAATACCTGCTAAACCTCATAAAATTCTTAAAAATACCAATAATATTAGTAAAACCCTTGACAATATGAGGTTTATTATGTATAATTTAAGTGCAATGGAAAAAATATTGAAGTTAAGAAGCGAAGTTCTAAATATACTAAAAAATAAATTGGAAGGATTTTTTTTAGCTGGCGGAACTGCTTTATCTTTATATTATTTTAAACACAGAGAATCCTATGATCTGGATTTTTTCACGAAGGATTTTTCTCCGCCAAAGATAAAAAGCTTAATTTCTATTATTGGGAAGAGCCTGAATATTAATATAAAATCTGAGAGTAAAACAATAGTTAAAAAAGAAGCAGAGATGATAGTCTGCCATATACCAGTGGATAAAAATAGGCCTATAGATATAGATGACAACAAAACATATTTGAAGATCGATTTTATCCAAGATGTTTATAGAGATGTTGCGCCAAACGACCTCATGGCAAATGATATACCAGTAATGTCCAGAGAAAATATTTATTTGAGAAAGATTTATGCTGTGTGTGGTGTTTTTAAGATCGAGGATGATACAGGAAGAAAAAAATTTATTGGCGGCAGGCAGGAAGCAAAGGATTTTTTCGATTTATATTATCTTTCGCATACTTTTATGCATCTCTCCACCTTTGCGGGCAGGTATTGCTCACCGGATGAGATAGAAAGCATTATTAATTGGCATAGAACTTACGACAGATTTGCTATGGTAGGAGGAATTGTTGACATAATAACGGAACAAAAAACAAATTATAAAATTATGGGACAGCATTTTGATACAGAGATAAACAGTATTATTAAACATATGGTTGAATAATATGGAAGAGAATATATTCTGGGATAAGAAAATAACTGCTCAAAAAGTGAAAGAAATATTAAGCAATGATGCTAATCCTAGATTTATTGAGGTTGCTTCTTTTTTGCTTTCAAGAACGAATAATGTAAGGGTTATTTTCAGTTCATATATGAATAAGGTAATATTTTGTAAAAATTGGCCACAGATTAAAGCTGGAATGCGTAAGAATAAATGGAAAGACGAAAGGATAATATTTTGGGATGAAATCTATAAAGTTGTAAAAAAAGAATTAAAATTGAGAATACGTAAACGAAAACCTAAACCCGTAGTTTCTGAGACAAAAGCAATAGGGGGCATAATAAGAAAAGCGAGAAAAGATAAAGGATGGACGCAGAAGGAATTAGCAAAAAATGCAGGTGTATCCCAGCAGCTAGTCTCTTTTGTAGAAATGGGGCGTAATAATTTTTCTTTTGTGACCTTGAAAAAGATATCTACGGTTTTGGATTTAAAGATAATAATAGTTCCACAGAGAGAATCTAATTTTAGCACAGGGGGAAGCATCACTAGCACATCTACTAGCAGCTAATGGAAAATGCAATTGGTTGTGAATAATTTTGGTGCCCAAAAGGTGCTCCATCTTGTCCGATTTCTGTAGAATTTCCTTGACACAAATAGAGCATTTGTGTTACAATTCACATTCTTTAAGGAGCTACTGATGACAAAGACATTTATGGCAAAAAAGAAAGATATACAGAGAAAGTGGTTTATAGTAGATGCCCAGGATAAAGTACTTGGCAGGCTTGCCACTCGTATAGCTATTATCCTGCGCGGAAAACATAAGCCTGAATTTACCCCTCACATGGATTGCGGTGATGGCGTTATTGTTATAAACGCAAGCAAGATAAGAGTTACCGGGAAAAAGATGAGCGATAAAGAGTATATCACATATTCAGGATATCCCGGCGGGCAGAAGAGAAGGACGCTTGACGATATGATGAAAAAGAATCCAACCAAGGTTATCAAGCAGGCAGTAAAGAGAATGATATCAGATACGCCATTAGGAAGGGATATATTAAAAAAACTTAAAGTATACCCTGGCCTTGAGCACGATCACCAGGCGCAAAATCCGCAGGAACTAAAGGTTTAATTTAGGAGAAATTATTTTATGGCAGATGAGTCGGTATATAAAGCAACGGGCAGGCGTAAAGAGGCGTCAGCAAGGGTCATATTAAAGCCCGGAACCGGTATTATAAAGGTCAATAAAAGATCCTTGGAGGATTACTTTCCAAGAGAGACCCTTAGGATGATTATACAGCAGCCTTTCGAGGTGTGTGATCTTGTAGGAAAATATGATATAAGTGTTATAGTAACAGGCGGAGGCACCTCCGCTCAGGCAGGCGCTATACGCCATGGCATATCCAGGTCATTGGTAACCATGGATGAGAATTTAAAAAAGAAGCTTAAGAAAGCAGGTTTTATAATCAGGGACCCGCGTATGAAAGAACGTAAAAAATACGGGCAAAAGGGTGCCAGAAAGAAGTTCCAGTACTCTAAACGTTAATAAGAGTCCCGCGCTTCTACTGGCTAGAGGGGCGGGCTTAATATACAGGTAAACAGGTTTATATAGACTCCGCCCTTTGGCACTAAGAGCGGGGTTTTTTTACTTTATATATCAGAATATCATGTATGCTTTTGTTGGAGCGGCGCATAGGATTTTTTTGCCTTGATTATAAATATACTGCAAAAATACCCGCGATGCGAAAACAAAAGCATCCATGACATATTAGTTACTTATTAGTTATTAAGAGATTGACAAAATGGGCTGTTTTGTTTTATAATCAATGACTATACATACTAATAATAAGTATATTGTAGCAAGCGTTCCCATGCCCTGGGATAATAGCTTAAGAATAACACCTTAATTTTAATATTGGAGAAAGACATGATAAATACAGTTGTTTGCGGTATAACAGGCTATACAGGATTAGAACTTATTAGGGTATTGCTTGCTCACCCAAAGGTTAGTATAAAAGCCTTAACCGCGAGATTTGATAAGCCAACCAGAATATCAGATATATATCCTGAGTTTAAAGGCAGGCTGGATATCCTCTGTGAAAGCCTTGTGCCTGATAAGCTTTTAAAGAAAAATATCGATGTTGTATTTTTAGCCCTTCCGCATAAGGTATCTATGGAGTATGCCTCAAGCTTTATTGATAAGGGTAAGGTGGTTATAGATCTGAGCGCTGATTTCAGGATCAAAGATACTAATGTATATGAAAAATATTATGGGATTAAACATATTTCCAAAGAGTATCTTAATAGCAGCGTTTATGGTTTACCCGAGCTTTATAAGGATAAGATAAAGAGAGCAAGGCTTCTGGCAAATCCCGGCTGTTATCCGACAGGCTCTATATTGGCAGTCGCGCCATTAGTTTCCGGTAAAATGGTATCAAAAGAACCTATTATACTGGATGCAAAGAGCGGCGTAACCGGCGCAGGAAAGAAAGCTGATGTGGGCCTTATTTTTGGCGAAGTAGCTGAAAACATCAAAGCATATAAGATAGGGGTGCATCAGCATATACCTGAGATTGAGCAGGAGCTCGAAAATATATCCGGAAACAAAGTGAACATACTTTTTACGCCACACCTTATTCCCATAAGAAGAGGCATACTGACAACGGCTTATGTCGCATTGAAAAAGCGAACAAGCCTTTCAGGGTTGTTGGCCCTTTATAGGTCTTTTTACAAAAACGCGCCTTTTGTTAAAGTATATGATGAAGGTGAGATTCCGCAGATAAAGGATGTTGTAAACACCAATAACTGCGCTATCGGCATAGCTATTTCCGCCGATAAGGGCAGGGCGATAATTATAACAGCGATAGATAATCTGCTAAAAGGCGCAAGCGGGCAGGCTGTACAGAATATGAATATAATCTGCGGTTTTCCTGAAACCATGGGCTTGGTATAAATGAAAAAAATAAATGCGGGCATAACATTCCCTAAGGGTTATATGCAGGCGGGTATTCATTGCGGTATAAAGAAAAATAAACCGGATCTTGCCCTGATCCTGTCCCAAACGCCTGTAATAGCATGCGGGGTGTTTACAAGAAACAGTTTTCAGGCAGCCCCCGTTATTGTTACAAAAAAACACCTTAAAAACAAACAGCATTTAGGGGTTATTATCAATTCTGGCAATGCTAATTGCCTTACAGGCGAGCAAGGTATATCAGATGCCTTTTCTGTTTTACAGGCCTTGAGCGCTCTGATAGGGTGTAAAAAAGAAGAGTTGCTTGTATGCTCAACGGGTATTATCGGGAAAAGGCTGCCCATTGATAAAATTGAGAGCGTATTAGGCATGCTTCTTTCATCATTGCATGATGCTGATTCCAAAAAAGCGGCAAGGGCCATTATGACAACGGATACCTTTGAGAAGGAGTCCGCTTACAGTATAAGGATTGGCGGTAGGCAGATAAGGCTTGCTGGAATAGCAAAGGGCGCTGGCATGATATCGCCTGATATGGCTACAATGATTTCAATAATCACCACAGACGCAAAGGCGAGTAAGACGGTTCTTAAGAAAGCCCTTAGGGAAGCAGTGGAGGCTTCATTTAATTCCATAACAATAGATGGGGATATGAGCACAAACGATACTGTGATCCTGCTGGCTAATGGTTTATCGGGCGTTGAGGTTAAGGAGTCTGGTGCCAGTTATTATAAATTTGCGACAGCTCTTAAGGCATTGTGCCTTGATTTAGCAAAGCAGATAGTGAAAGACGCGGAAGGTGCTACAAAATTTATACAGATAGCGGTGAATGGCGCCAAAGATTATATACAGGCAAAAGAGGTGGGTTTAAAAATAGCAAACTCCCCTTTGTTTAAAACCATGTGTTATGGTAAAGATCCTAACTTTGGGAGAGTCGCTGCTGCCTGCGGGTCTATAAAAGGCCCGATAGATACAAAGCGAGTTGACATATATCTTAATGGTAAGATAGCCGTAAAGCATGGAGTAGCCTTTTCAGATACATTACCGAGTTCTTTATTTCAAGCAAAAGAGATAGGTGTTAGGGTGGAACTCAATGCAGGCAAATCGAAGGCAATAATTTATACATCTGACTTAAGCCCTGAATATGTAAAGATAAACGCGGCATACAGTTAAGCCCGTTTCTTAAGCATGCCTGCCTGCCGGCAGGCAGGCGTGCTTAAGAAACGGGCTTGGAATAGAATGCAAGCAATGAAAGAACGCATACTGGATAGCGCTTCAAAATATATAGAAGAATTTAAGGGCAAGGCCTTTGTTGTAAAATACGGCGGGAGCATGCTTGAGGATCAGGCATTATCAGACTCTGTCCTGGATGATATAGTGTCGTTCCGCGAAAAGGGCATCAATGTAGTAGTTGTCCATGGAGGAGGTTCGAGGATAAATGCCTTAATGAAAAAAAGAGGTAAAGAGCCTGTTTTCGTTCATGGACTGCGGATTACTGATGAGGAGACAGCAGGCATAGTAGACGAGGCGCTTTCACAGATTAATAGAGACCTTGTCAGCCGTATATCAGCAAGAGGGGCACAGGCAGTAGGCCTGATAAGCAGAGAAAGGCATATAATTATTGCTAAAAAAAGGCCCAACGCGATAGCAGAAGATTTTTTAGGTGATGTTGAGAGCATTGATACAGATAGCATAAAAGATGTCTTGGGGAAGAAAGGTATCCCGATAATATCTCCTGTGGGGATAGGTAAGGATAATAAGCCTTATAACATAAATGCTGATATAGCGGCATCTGAAATAGCGGCTGCCTTAAAATCGGAAAAGCTTATACTTTTAACAAATGTTAAAGGCGTAATGAAGGATAAGGATAACGAGAACAGCCTTATCTCTCATATAGATGAAAAAGAGGCCCTGGAGCTTATCGATAAAGATATAATATCCTCAGGCATGATACCAAAGGTAAAGGCGGGCGTAAAGGCGCTTAATAGCGGCGTTAAAAAAGTGCATATAATAAGCGGCACTATACCCCATTCACTTTTGCTTGAGGTGTTTACTGATGAGGGCGTTGGGACGGAGATATTAAAGGAGTGAGTATGCCGAACACGCAGGAAACAATAAATTTAGCTAATACATATATCCTTAATACCTATAAAAGGATACCCGTGGTTTTCACCAAAGGTAAAGGCACATATATATGGGATTCTGACGGTAAGAAGTATCTTGATTTTTTCCCGGGATGGGCTGTAAGCGGCCTGGGCCATTGCCATAAAAGGATAGTAAAAGCGGTCAGCAGGCAGTTAAAGGAGATTATACATGTCTCCAACAACTATTATAGTTATCCTCAGGCATTGCTTGCCCAGAGGCTTTCAAGCAACTCAATAGGGGGTAAGGTATTTTTCTCTAATTCAGGCGCAGAGGCAAATGAGGCAGCCATAAAATTAGCCAGGGCCTATGGAAGCGAAGACGGCAGGTACAAGATAATCTCAATGGATAAATCTTTCCATGGCAGGACATTGGCTACTCTTACTGCCACGGGCCAGGAAAAGGTAAAAAAGGGTTTCGCCCCTTTGCCTGAAGGCTTCTGCCATGTGCCCTTTAATGATATTGATGCTGTAAAACAGGCCATAGATGATGTAACAGTGGCAGTAATGCTTGAGCCTATCCAGGGCGAAGGCGGGATAAATATAGCGGATCAGGATTATATAAGACAGCTTAGGCTATTGTGCAATGCCAAGAAAATACTGCTTATATTTGATGAGGTTCAGACCGGTATGGGCAGATGCGGAAAACTTTTCTGCTATCAGCATTATGATATCCTGCCTGATATTATAACCCTGGCAAAGTCATTAGGCGGAGGCCTTCCAATAGGGGCTATGATAGCCTCTGAAAAATTCGCTGATGTTTTAAAGCCCGGTATGCACGCGTCCACTTTCGGAGGAAACCCTGTGGTCTGTGCCGCGGCAAACGCAGTTCTTGACGCGATAGAAAAAGACAGGCTCCTGGCCAACGCAAACAGGATGGGCGATTATCTTGTAAAGGGCCTTAACAAATTAAAGAAAAAATCTCCGGATGTGATAAACTGTATAAGGCATAAGGCATTGATGATAGGTGTTGAGCTTAATATAGACGGTAACCAGGTAGTCGAAAGCTGCCTTGAAAAGGGCCTTCTTATAAACTGCACCCAGGGTAATATATTAAGGATAATGCCCCCTATAATAGTTAATAAGGGAGAGTCGAACAAGGCCTTAAAGATATTAAATGAGGTGATAATAGCGTTATGAAAAAAGACCTTATATCAGTAAAAGATTTATCGAAAAACGAGATTGATGAGTTGCTTGAGCTTGCTCAGGCGCTTAAAGCAGATCCGTCTGCTTACTATGAAAAGCTTAAAGGAAAATCGCTGGGCCTGATATTCCAGAAACCATCTAACAGAACGAGGGTATCCTTTGAGGTTGGCATGTATCAGCTTGGCGGCTATACAGTGTATTTAGGCCCTGATGATATAAAGCTTGGCACAAGAGAGGCCACGAAAGATATCGCGCAAACCCTATCAAGGTATCTCGATATAATGGTAGCAAGGACATTTTTGCACAGGGATGTTATAGACCTTGCGGAGAATGCCACAATACCTGTTATAAATGGTTTAAGCGATCTTTTGCACCCCTGTCAGGGGTTGGCTGATATATTTACGATAAAAGAAAAGTTTGGCCAGTTAGAAGGCCTTAATATGGCGTATATAGGTGATGGTAACAATGTACTTCATTCGCTTTTATATGCTGTTTCCGCAACAGGTGTGAATATTAAAATAGCAGTACCAAAGGGCTATGAGCCGGATAGCGCTATTCTTTCAGAGGCAAGCAAAATCGCAAAGATAAACGGATCAAAGGTTGAATTATGCCATGACAAAGAGTCTGCCATTTCTAACGCGGATATAATATATACAGATGTCTGGGTTTCTATGGGGCAGGAGAATGACAGGGAAAAACGGTTTAGCGATTTCAGGAATTTTCAGGTTAGTTTAGATTTGCTTAAAAAAGCAAGGCCTGAATGTGTTGTCATGCACTGTCTTCCCGCGCACAGAGGGGAAGAGATCGCGGATGAGGTGCTGGACGGGCCGCATTCAATAGTATTTGACCAGGCGGAAAACAGGCTTCATATACAAAAGGCGATTCTGCTGCAATTACTTATGTAAAACACGAAAAGTGGGAGTACGTATGAAGAAAATAGTGCTTGCATATTCAGGAGGCCTTGATACCTCCGTTGCCATTAAATGGCTTAAAGACAAAGGCTTTGATGTCATCGCCTGCCTTGTTGATATTGGGCAAAAAGGAGATTTCAAAAAAGCAAGAGAAAAGGCGAAAAAAATAGGCGCCTCCAAAGTATATATTATCGATGCCAAGGATGAGTTTGTCAGGGATTTTATATTCCCTGCCCTTAAGGCAAACGCGGTATATGAAGGGAAATATTTCCTGGCAACAGCCCTTTCAAGGCCATTGATAGCAAAGGTCTTAGCAAATATCGCGAATAAGGAAGGGGCAAGGTTTGTAGGCCATGGATGCACAGGCAAGGGCAATGACCAGGTGAGGATTGAGGTATCTCTTGCGGCCCTGGCAAAGGGCCTTGAGATAGTAGCCCCTGTAAGGGTATGGGGGTTTGCTTCAAGAGAGGCCCAGATAAGATATGCCAAGACACATGGTATCCCCGTGACAGCGACAAAGAAAAGCCCATATAGCCTTGATGAAAACTTGTGGGGTGTCAGCATAGAATGCGGTGTGCTTGAAAATCCTAACACCGAGCCGCCAAAAGACGCATATCAGATTACAAAAGACCCGCAGGCAGCGCCTAAAAAACCGGCTTATGTAAAAGTTGGTTTTAAAAAAGGCGTGCCTGTATCAATAAACGGAAAGGCCTGTAATCCTATAGAGCTTATCGCAAAACTTAATTCCGCAGGCTCATTACATGGGATAGGAAGAAGCGATATGGTTGAAAACAGGCTTGTCGGGATCAAATCAAGAGAGATATATGAAGCCCCTGCGGCCTATATTCTTCATACAGCGCACAAAGAGCTTGAGGCATTGGTCTTAGACAGGGAGCTTATGCATTTCAAGGATATTGTTTCCCTTAAATATGCTGATATAATATATTATGGCCTTTGGTACAGCCCGTTAAGAAAAGCGCTCGATAAGTTTGTAGAAAATACCCAGCAGTGCGTAGAAGGAGAAGTCAGGCTTAAGCTGTATAAGGGTAGCCTAAGCGTAGTAGGCAGAACATCAAAGTTTTCGCTTTACAGTGAAGCCATGGCTACATATTCCTCAAAAGACAGCTTTGATCATAAGGCGGCAGAGGGTTTTATCAAGATTTGGGGATTACCTTACAGGAAAGGATAGCGTTATGAATAAGAAGCTATGGGGCGGCAGGTTTAAAAGCGAACAAGACGAAAGATTCTGGAGGTTTCAGAGCTCTATTGATTATGACAAGGCCCTTGCAGAGTATGATGTTAAGGCAAGTATCGCTCATGTAAAAATGCTCGCTAAATGCAAAATCATACCGCATAAGAAAGCGCAGTCTATTTTGAAAGGGCTTGAGAGCATACTTAAGAATATCCAGAAAGGCACGTTCAAGATAGACAAAAAGGCCGAGGACATACATAGCGCTGTTTATATAGCGTTAAAAGAAAAGATCGGGCCTGCCGCGGATTATATGCATACCGCGAGATCCAGGAATGATCAAATAGCCCTTGATATGAAGATGTACGCTAAGGATAAGGCATTATCATTGATAGGACTTATAAAGGGATTCCAGTCCGCGCTTCTTTTGCTTGCGAAGAAAAACATAGATATTATCATACCAGGCCTTACCCATACACAGCACGCAATGCCTGTTTTATTATCGCACCAGGTTTTAGCTTATGTCGAGATGCTTGAAAGAGACAAAGAAAGGCTTAAGCAGGCAGGCGACAGATGTGATGAGATGCCCTTAGGCGCCTGTGCTTTGGCAGGGACATCTTTTACAATAGACAGAAAATATACGGCAAAACTATTAGGTTTCTCTAGGATAAGCCAGAACAGTATAGATGCTGTCAGTGACAGGGATTTTGTTTTGGATATTGTGTATGCAATTTCAGTATTTTTCATGCATCTTTCAAGATTTTGCGAGGATATGATATTGTTTTCAACAACCGAATTCGGCATTTTAGATATACCGGAGGCATTTTGCACAGGATCATCGATCATGCCTCAGAAAAAAAATCCTGACGCGCTTGAACTCCTTAGAGCATCAACCGCGGAGTCATATGCTAACCTCTTTTCTATAATGGTTATGATGAAGGGGCTCCCTCTTTCATATAACAGGGACATGCAGTTGGACAAGAAGGCGCTTTTTGATTCTATAAAAAAGGCAGAGGATGTCCTTATGATTTCGGCAGAACTTGTAAAGGGTATTAATCTAAGCAAGGGATATGCCTTGGATAAGCTTGAGTGTGATGAGTCTCTGTTTGCCTTAGACATGGCAGATTATCTTGTAAAGAAAGGCGCCGCGTTTAAAGATGCTCACGATATTATAGGCAGGATAGTATCTTGCTGCCTTGATAGGAATATAAAAATATCTTCAATGCCTATTGATGAGCTTAAGAAAATATCCGAAAAATTCGACAAAGATATATACAGCATATTTGATCTGAAAAAATCAGTCATTGCCAAGAGGTCAATGGGAAGCACTAATCCTATCCTTGTAAGGCAGCAGATTGATAAGTGGGTTAAAAGGCTCAGGAACGGTTCTTGAGCACAAGTACTTGTGCTCAAGAACCGTTCCTGAGAGATAAAAGATAAAAGGCGAAGATGCATCATTTTAAGTACAGAAATAATAGGCTATGTTGTGAGTCGGTTGATATACAGGAGATTGCCGAAAGGGTTGGAACGCCTTTTTATCTTTACAGCCATAAGACTCTTATAGACCATTATACAAAGATAAAGCAGGCTTTTAAGAGATTAGACCCGCTTATATGTTTCTCCATGAAATCAAACTCTAACCTGTCTGTTATAAAGGCCCTTGTCAATGCGGGTGCCGGGCTTGATATAGTATCTGGCGGTGAGCTTTTTAAGGCAAAGCGGGTTAAGGCAGATACAAAGAAGATAGTATACGCAAGTGTAGGCAAGACCCCGCTTGAGATAAATAATGCCATAACCTCAGGGATATTATTATTTAATGTGGAATCTGTTCCCGAGCTTGCCATGATAGACAGGCTCTGCGGGCGTTTAAAGAAAACAGCGCAAGTAGCTATAAGGGTAAATCCAGGCGTTAAGGCAAAAACGCACAAATATATAACAACAGGCGCAAAAGAAAATAAATTCGGGATTGATGAGAGCACTCTTTTAAAGATATTTGATGAAAAAGAGCAATTCAGCAATATAGACATAGTGGGTATACATATACATATAGGCTCTCAGATAACAGAATCAGCGCCTTTTGTAAAGGCCATAAAAAAGGTGTCAGCCATTATCGCTCTTCTGAGGGGAAAAGGCCACCAGATAGATTATCTTAATATAGGCGGGGGCCTTGGGATTGTATACGATAAAGAGAGGCCCCAGACAGCGAAAGCGTTTGCAGAGTCTGTTATGCCGCTTATTACTAAATTAAATGTAAAGCTTATCCTTGAGCCAGGAAGGTTTATATCAGGAAATAGCGGTATATTGGTTACCAGGGTTTTATATGTTAAGAAATCTTACAGAAAAAACTTTATTATAGCAGATGCCGCTATGAATGATCTTGCCAGGCCAAGCCTATATGGAGCCTTCCATGAAATTCTACCGCTAAGGCGTTCTTCTGCAGGCACAGCCCGTGCACGATTTGATGTTGTGGGCCCCATATGCGAAAGCGGTGATTTTATTGCTAAGGATAGGATACTGCCCGTGTTAAAAGAAGGGGATTTCCTGGCTGTTATGAGTGCCGGTGCTTATGGGTTTTCGATGTCAAGCAATTACAACGCACGCCCCCGTGTGCCCGAGGTTATGGTTTTAAATGAAAAGTATTATGTTACCCGGTGCCGGGAGACTTATGAAGATTTGATACGGGGAGAAACAGTGCCAAAGGTGCTGAAGGATAGGGCGTGAAGAAGATTAATTTCTCTAAAATGGTTGCGACGGGAAATGATTTTGTAGTGCTTGATACTAGATACTGGGTGCCTGGTACCCGATATCCGGTACTCGCAAAGAGGCTTTGTGACCGCAAGATTGGTATTGGTGCCGACGGGATGCTGCTGATAGAAAAATCGAAATCAGCTGATTTCAGGATGAGAATATTTAACCCCGATGGCTCGGAACCCGATATGTGCGGAAATGGCTCACGATGCGCGGCGCTTTATGCAAAAAACAAAAAGATCGCTGCTTGCTCCATGTCAATAGAGACAAGGGCAGGGGTTCTCTATGCCAAGGCGGGAAAAAATAAAGTTAAGATAAATATGACTGAGCCTAAAGATATAAGACTATCAATATATTTAAAATCCGGCGCTAAAGCATACAGGATTCATCATATCCATACAGGGGTTCCGCATGTGGTTTTTTTTGCAAATGATTTAGACAAGATAGATCTGGATGCCTTTGGTAGAAGTATAAGATATCACAGCGCGTTTACCCCTGAGGGTACAAATGTTAATATTGTCAGTATGAAAAATAAGTCTTCTATATCGATAAGGACATATGAAAGGGGCGTCGAGGCAGAAACGCTTGCATGCGGCACAGGTTCTGTGGCATGTGCCCTTATTTCAAACCTTGCAAAAGGCATTAAACCCCCTGTCAGAGTATTTACTAGAGGAGGCCAGCTAAAGATATATTTTAAGCCTAAAGACAATAAATTTTATGATGTCTTCCTGGAAGGCCCGGCAAAGGAAGTCTTCTCAGGAGAGATAAGCATTTAGCGGAGATTGCTGCAAGTTTTCCGCAGGCTAAAAACAAACGGAACAAATAGGAGAGTTTATGTTTAAAGGATCAATGGTAGCAATAGTGACTCCGTTTAAAAATAACGGGTCAGAGCTTGATGAAAACAAGCTTAAAGAGCTTGTAAAATTCCAGATTGAAAATGGGACATCAGTGATTGTCCCATGCGGCACAACAGGAGAATCCGCGACCCTTTCCATAGAAGAACATGAAAGGGTAATTGATATTGTTATAGCTGCCGCCAAACCTAAAGCCAGAGTTATGGCAGGCACAGGCTCTAACAATACGGCTGAGGCTATTGAGCTTACAAGTCATGCTAAAAAAGTAGGCGCTGACGCGGCTTTGATAATAACCCCATATTATAATAAACCAACACAGGAAGGTATATATCGTCATTTCAAAGCGCTTTCTGATAAGGTTGATATACCTTTGATCTCGTATAACATAGCATCGCGGACAGGGGTCAACATTACACCGGATACGATGAAAAGGCTCTCTGAATTAAAAAATGTTGTTGGGGTAAAAGAGGCAAGCGGTGATTTAAACCAGATGTCAGAGATAAAGAATCTATGCGGTAAAGACTTCGCACTTATATCAGGTGATGACACGCTTACGCTCCCGGTTCTTTCTATAGGTGGTTGTGGTGTTATATCAGTGGTAGCTAACATAATACCAAAAGATGTATCTGATATGGTGAAGGCTTTTATGGACAATAATATGGAAAAGGCAAGGTCCCTACATTATAAGATGTTGCCGCTTATAAAAGCAATGTTTTTTGAAACAAACCCGATACCTGTTAAGACTGCCATGGGCATGATGGGCATGATAGAGCCAAGCCTAAGGCTGCCT
>Ga0268281_1000663_pt1 | contig 24217 bp, 26 predicted proteins | sample saktaG_10_FD_190134 | JGI IMG/M metagenome (GOLD analysis project Ga0268281, IMG submission 190134) | Saline water microbial communities from Sakinaw Lake, British Columbia, Canada - sak_2011_5_24_50m | ecosystem: Environmental > Aquatic > Non-marine Saline and Alkaline > Saline ...
GGTTTTTTCGAAAGATGCCGTCTACCGGGGATCGTTTGACCGGTTTGCCGAATCAACGAAAGGAAAGAAGGGGACTGCCAATGTAGACGATGAATTCCTCACCGAAATCGAGAACTGGCGGGATGCTCTTGCGAAAAATATCGCTCTCAGAAATACTTCATTAAGTGTTGAGGAACTGAACTATTCTGTCCAGACGATCATCGACAGGATCATTTTCCTGCGTATCTGCGAGGACCGGGGACTTGAGAAGCCGGAAACGTTAAAAGTCCTTCTTGACACGGAAGATGTCTATATCCGCCTTTGTGAATTGTTCAGGAAGGCAGATACGAAATACAACTCCGGTATCTTTTATTTCCAGAAAGAACCAGATAGGGAAGAGCCCGATACGCTCACCCTTTCCTTGAAGGTTGATGATAAAGCCCTCAAAGGAATACTACGACGCCTGTACTATCCGGAAAGCCCGTATGAGTTTTCTGTTATCCCGCCTGCAATTCTCGGGCATGTGTATGAACAATTTCTCGGCAAGATCATACGGCTCACGGAAGGCCACCAAGCTCGCGTAGAATATAAACCGGAAGTGAAGAAGGCGGGAGGAGTTTTCTACACTCCGCAGTACATTGTGGAATATATCGTACGGCACACTGTAGAGGAACTGGTGAAGGATAAAACCCCCCAGGAGGTCTCACAGATTCACATCCTCGATCCTGCGTGCGGCTCCGGATCGTTCCTGCTCGGGGCGTATCAGTCCCTTCTTGACTGGCACCTTGAATGGTACAAGAAAAACCTTGTCCCTCTCCTGAACAAGAAGGTTCCAATCATGGATCGGAAGGTGCAGGTGCTCCTTCCAGAACCAGCACAAAAAAAGAAAAAACCTGCAATATCAGCCGAACTCCCGATCTACAATACCGGTTACAGTGATGAGGTCAAAATACTGGAACGGACCCGGAGCGACTGGGTACTCTCGACAACCGAGAAGAAACGCATCCTTCTCAACAATATTTTCGGCGTCGATATCGACCATCAGGCGGTTGAAGTCACGAAGCTTTCGCTTCTTCTCAAAGTACTGGAAGGCGAGAACGAGGAGAACATCGACAAGCAGCTCAAGCTCTTCGCGGAGAGGGCGCTACCCTCGCTCCACGAGAACATCAAGTGCGGGAACTCGCTGATCGGGACGGACATCCTGACACCGGAGATGCCACCCGTGGAAGTGAAGCGGATCAACCCGTTCGACTGGGAGCGGGAGTTTTCCGATGTGATGAAGGCGGGTGGGTTTGATATCGTGATCGGGAACCCGCCGTATGTGAGGCAGGAGGGATTAAGGGAACAGAAAAAGTATCTTGAAGCGCATTACGTAGTCTATCAAGGTACTGCTGATCTCTATGCATATTTCGTTGAGAAAGGCATCTCTCTCCTACGTCTTAAAGGTCTCTTCTCATATATCGTTTCGAATAAATGGATGCGGGCAAATTATGGAAAACCACTCCGTCAATTTCTGTTAACAAAACAGATAGAGGAGATTATAGATTTCAAAGATTTGCCAGTTTTTAAAAATGCGATTGCCTATCCATGTATTATTCGAGTTTCCAATGAAAAACCCGCACACGAATTCTATGCATCGAAGGTTGAATCTCTCGACTTTCCGAGTCTTGATGATTATGTGAAAACGATCTGTCATCCGATTGATCCTTGCAAGCTAAATGATGAAGGGTGGACACTTGGAGAGCCTCAAACAGAAAACCTTTTGAAAAAAATCCACGAAAATGGAATTCCTATTGAAAAATATGTAAACGAACAAAATTATCGAGGAATTATCACTGGACTAAATGATGCATTTGTCATTGATGAAGAATTAAAAAACAAGTTGATTAGAGAAGATCCTAAAAGTGCGAATGTGATTAAGCCGTTTTTATTAGGTCGAGATGTTAAAAGATATCGTCCGTTGCATCCTGATAATTATTTAATTTATATTCCGTGGCATTTTCCGCTACACACCGATCCATCTATTACTGGTGCATCTAAACAAGCGGAAAATGAATTTAAAAGCCAATATCCGGCGATATACAAACATCTCTTACAATTCAAAGAGAAATTAATGTCTCGAAATGCTGATGAAACGGGTATTCGATATGAATGGTATGCTCTGCAAAGATATGGTTCATTTTTTTACACAGAATTTGATAAGCCAAAGATAATTTATCCTAATATCTGCCAACGACCGGAATTTACTTTCGATGATTCGAAATATTACACAAACCAAAAATGCTTCTTTATTCCACGAGATGATAAATATCTCCTCGGGATTTTGAATAGTAAATTAAACCATTTCTTATTCAAAATGCTCTTACCAAAATTACAGGGGAATTTCTTTGAGCCCAGCTGGGTATTTTTTAAAAATTCCCCCATCCGCACCATCAACTTCTCAGATCCGGCGGACAAAGCCCGCCATGATCGCATGGTTGCGCTCGTCACGCAGATGCTTGACCTGAACAAGAAATTGCAGGATGCGAGGCTCGAACAGGAGAGGACGATGCTGTCCCGGCAGATTGAGGCGACGGATGCGACTATTGATAAGTTGGTGTACGAGCTATACGGGCTGACGGAGGAGGAGATTGCGATTGTGGAGGGAAAATAATTTCTCCCAATTTCCTAATTAAATCTCTTGTAAGATTTGTTCTTCTTGCCATTTCAAAATCAAGTTTGTAACAAAATTTAATGAGAATTGAGCTTCCTCTTCAAGATCTTCATTATTTAACTCATCAATTTTTTCTACAATTATTCTAAATCTTAAGAAATCCATTCTATATTCATCCAAAAATTGCATTCCTGTTGCCGACATTCCCAATTGAAGAAGCGCTTGGCTTAATTCTTTCACAGGTTTGAAAAATTTTTCTTTTTTGTATTGATTTGGATAATCATCGTTTATTACTGTAATAAAATCTTCAGAAGTATTCCAATATCCTGTCAACATTCCGGCTTTTGTAAAAATATCCGCGACATCAAAAGTAGCTTGGGCAATAATATCATCGGACAAATTGATACAACGCTTAAAATTCTTTTTCTGAAATGCTGTTTCAGCTGCCATTGTTTTTTTCTGTAATTTTTTATTATGGATTAGTTGAGAGAGGTATAATTTTTCAAAAGGTGTTTCGAATATTTTAACACATGCTTCCTTAAAAAAATCCATTGTGTAATTCTTATATCTCACAACATCTTCATAAGATGGAATATTCCCATTATGTTGAATCTGATTTCTCCATGCATGTTGAGCTTTAAGTTGACTTTTTAAAGGTAAATCTTTATATTTATCAAAAATTTGCCCAATTAATTGATTAAAATCGCTTTTTGAGAAATCAATTCCAGCTTTAGTCCCCGCAGATTTCAAAACTAATTCGACGGTATTATCAAAATGGTGAATGGCAAACATTCTACTAATTTCGTCCTTGCCTGATGCATGATCGCACCCATGAAGAAACATTTTTTTAGCTAAGATTAGTCTTCGTATTTCCAGTTCCTTATTCTCTCTCATTGTGATTGGAGTTTTTTTTCTAGGATTTAATATCTATGTGAAGCACGGTCACGCTCATCACGCAGATGCTGGAGCTTGTCAGTCACTGTGAAACAGTGACTGGCTTGAGAAGAACTCGCAAGAGTTCTTCGAGCAACAAAAAGTTGCAGGACGCCAAACTCGATCACGAGAAGACGCTGCTGTCCCGGCAGATCGAGGCGACGGATGCTTCTATCGATAAACTGGTATACGAATTGTACGGGTTGACGGAGGAGGAGATTGCGGTTGTCAAGAAAGGGGGGAAAAATAATAAATCGGCTTTGTATACAGAACGACAAAAGTTTCAGTTTTTAACAGTGGTAATATCGGTAGTGTCCCTATACTGCTGTAAACCCGTCTTGAGGAATCACCTTAAAATGAATTCATTCATTAAATCCATCATTTTTGAGACTACTTTAGAGAGCCAAATACGATATGAGGCAGTTAATTGATCATCAGTGGGAATATTGGCAATCATCCAAGTATCCGGGATTTTTCGATTATTGGATAAGTTAATAGTTCGACTAGGCATTGTACGATGAATCAGGGTATTTCGTATTCTTTTTAAATTTTTATACTCATTTAAGGCCCATATCTCATCTAAATATTTAGTAATTGGTTCATTTTTGTAGTTTTCTCTAAATCCTTCTCGTAACATTGAAAGAGACACATGTTGAATTTGTTCTGATGTCAGGGAAAACTCCTCTGGGTTCTTTGTAGATGCAATAACGTAAAGACTATAAAAAATACTTTCCAAAAGAGCATGACCAACTACAAAGAAATTGAATAACGCATATTCTTGATTATATCTTTCTTCAGATGATGGCGCACCACCTCCATATCTCTTAATTGATACGGTATAATTCTCATCATTTTGTGCTAAGGCAATGAATTTAAAGGCAACGGAATTCCACGCTCCTGCGAATTCCGACCATTTTTCGGGAATTGCATCTTTTTGAATAACCATAGCGGCATTGATTTTTTCATAACCTTGAGTTGGAAAATCATCTGGAGCCTCAAGACCTATTGTTGAGAGTTTCATCGTGTTCTCACAATATTTACAAAACTTAAATAATTTGTGTCACTTGCGTTACGTTGAGAGTAATTCCCGTGATCTTTTCTCTATAACTTCGGAATAACGGCGATGGCTGGCGGGTGGGCTTGATCCGTTCGGATTGCAGCGGTAAGCCGTTCCTTTAAAGCTGCCGCAGGATCACAGCAGGATGTGTTCTATGGTCAGCGGACCAAAAAAGTGATGGAAATAGTAATTCAATTCATGCAGATGTCACGAATTTGATAATGTTCTTTTCCTTCAGGAATTGGGTATAACATCCAAAATCTTTCTTCGAGATTTTGTTGAATAACACTTTCTATTAAATTAGAGATAAAATATGAAAAAGAAAGGTGTTCCAAATGATAAATACTATAAAAAGATTTATCCCCACACTCCCGTCCGTGCGGATTTTCTCCTTTCTTCCAGAACTTAATAAAAATGTGCTCGCCCAATACCAAATGATTCACAACACCATTACATTGCACTAGTAATTCGTGAAATGTTGGACTTTCATGAATATTTCTCAGATTATTGTATGAAAAAATACCATTGAACGCCGAATGATCGATAAAATTTCTAACAGTAATCGCGGTTTCAATTGTTTTTCTTATATTGTTCTGTTGCAGGTTTGTTTTTACTTCTATGACGCCGCGAACATTTTTCTGGGTTGCGATTATAAAATCTCCTTCTGAAAACAAAAGGGGATACGTATTGTCGTAAATGATAATATCAATCTGGGGTGATGCGATGGCGTTTCTTCCTTCATTTTTTACAATGAACCCAGTACCTATATCCAAATTTGCAGGAAGAAATTTCCTTAAAACGTTTTTCAAAATGGCTTCTTTATAGGCACCGTCAGCACCCCAATTCGCAGAACCGATTAAGTTTCTAACACGGTTTTGGATTCCTTTTAATTCTAGATTGATTGATCTTTGAAATTGAATTGGATTTATTCGAATCTCTTCACCATCAATAGGCACACACAATTATATCGAAGGCAACTATCAAAAGGCTTTCTTTTGCCTCTCCCTGATCTTCCCCCGCTGATCATAAAATCCCCGTCGGTGTCCGTTGAGAACAAGCCTCGACCGGAGGCCCAAAACAGGCCTTTTTCCAGTTTTCAGGTATCACAGCCCGATCCGGCCTGAGATCGTGCCCCTAATTAGTGCTATTTGATGATTTTTTGGAGCCCGCTGGATGCCGATTCCAGCCAAACGGACGGCGTATTGGGGATTTCGTAAAACAATAGTGCCGGTTTTCAGTGAATTAGTGCCTAAAACCGGCTCCTGACCCAGTGAAATGGGCATGCCCGGATCTGTGCTACCGTCGGAGAGTGCCGGCCGGAAAAGTACTGCTGTTTCCCAGGCTTTCCGCAGCTCCCCGCACGGGTTGTCAGACACTTGCCTGACCTATCCCCAAAATCCTCGTCGGTGTCCGACGGTGGAAAACCGGGATCCGGGGGGCAAAACAGGGGTTTTTCCGGTTTTCACATATCACAGTCCGATCCGGCCTGAGATCGTGGCTTCAAAAGGTGCTAAAAGCGGTTTTTTCGGGGCCAGATACATGCCGATTCCAGCCAAACGGAGGGCGTATAGAGGATTTCGCAAAACAAAGGGGCCGGTTTTTGGCGAATTAGTGCCGATCTAGTGCACATGACCCCAGTTGGGGAAGGGCATCTCCGACGGAGAGGTGAGGTGGGGGGAGTGTAGGTCGCCGGTGGCCTATGACCTAGATCGCATACATCGGAAAATGGACCTAATCCTAACATTTCTCTAAGTTTACTGCTACCTAGATCCCACAATAATTCGTATCAGGGATTATTGTCACTGGCGGTGTATAATTGTGCAATTTCTGCGGTGAAAATTGTACACTTCTCACACTGGTTACTGATTTTCAAGGGGTCTGGAGAAAATTGCTGGCCCCTAACTCTTAATGCGGAAGATAGGATAGCCCTGGTCTCCATTTGTTGCTTCATTAGAGATCAGGGCATTTTTGAATTTACAGCAAATTGTTTACACTATCATGAACTAAATCGCCTTTTGGATTTTTATACAATAGAAATACTGAAAATCTTGTAATTTATGATTAAAAAAAAGGAGCAGTTTAAAGTTCGAACATACGTTTTTCCATCAGATAATATCCTGGACCGCTCGTGCTGAAAGATGCAGTGAGAATTATCTCTAACGCTTCCTGTATTGGTGCATCCGTCTCTATTGCATCAGCAAGTTTTTTGAGTCCATCGACAATTGTCTCAAAAACTTTCTCGTCCAGAGGTACGGTTACATCCCCACTTTTGATCCTCATGATCCGGTCCATTATTGACGAATAACTCGTCTGCAATACCAGTTCTGCAAGTAAGACATTTTTAGTAAACGCATAACGGTATGTTCTGCCCGCTACACCATACGCTGCGGAGAAATAATAGAGTTTTTTCTCTACGTTTGTCTCATCTTTCATCAAGCGGGAAACATTCCTGATCTCTTTCGCAAGTTCTTTTTTGAAAAATAATTCGGTTGATGTCATTCTTAAACCACACTCGGTAATCTTTGAGGCATAATCTGTACACTTGGTTTTTCACTCGTCGTTGATCCTGATTGCATACAGGTCTCATCATTCCAGTGGGATGGGTGGGGTACTCCACTCACAGTTCCCTCGAAGGCGGCATGAAGACCCAAACTTCCATCCGCAATCTGCATCGGTCCTTTTATCGGCCACGGCGTTCCACTCACTGATTCCGGAAGATTTTTTGCCTTAATTGATTGTCTTTGCTTTATCGCATCGTGGATATCGTAGAGAATTTCATCTCCAAGCATCATTTCGATGAACACATTGTTGCCATCCTGGAACCATTGCACAATCGGGGATGCGTAGTTCAAAGAATAATAAGTCACTGGAGCGACACGCCGGGTTTTTAGGAGGTCTTTTTCAACAAATTTCTTGACTACTCTGGTTATGGTTACTCTCGATACATTTACTTCATCTGCCAATTCGCTGATGTTAAATTCAACATCCTGCAATGGCAACAAGAACTCTAAAAGCCGGAGTTCGCTGCTGTTACCTAACACACCATCAAATGGCTGCCCCATATTATCACGTACGTCATAGAATTGGTATACAGAGAGGGACTAACTAGTCACCTCATGTCCGCAACAATGTTTATCATAATAATATTAAATCGTTTGTAAAGAAAAGTTTACACTGATGTAAAGTTATTTTATTGGCCTGACCCTCCCCTTTGTTACATCAAAACCGTGCTCAAAAAGGACTGGTACTGCTTTTCTGATATCAGAAATGTAAAATTTATCGTCAGATTTTTTTATTTTTGTGATATATCCGTCATTAAGGAGAGTACGAATTGCATCGTCATAATCTTTGGAAAAACCCCGTTTTATGTAATATTTCTCTATCTGCCTGGAATTCTTTCCAGCCGCCATGTTAAGACACCCTCTCTGATACAGTATATTTAATATGTATAATTCTCCGTCAGAAAGATTGCAACTCACGATAATATATTTTGGTAATAGGATGACTTAAAGGATAGGAAGTGAAAATTGGCTTCGGGTATAAAACGGATGTCCTCCATTACCGGAACTCACCGATCTTCGCGTCTGAATATATTCACCCGACCATTCCAATCCCAGCAGACGCTTCATCAAACCGCTCAGCTCATGAACCAACATAGAACAGCGCCGGTGAAAACGTCGGTTTCAACTCATTCCCCTGCGGACTGAAAAACCGTATCCTTGCCGACCCTGCTTATATCGCCCGCCACGATCGCATGGTCGCGCTCATCACGCAGATGTTAGAAATCCGTTTCTGGCCATTAGGACAGAGACGGATTCGAGAAGAACTCGTCAGAGTTCTTCGCTGTCTGAACAATAGCGGTCTTCTGCCCACAAGGGCGAAGACTGCTTTGAGAAGAAATCGTCCGATTTCTTCGAGGAAATTGCAGGACGCCAAACTCGATCACGAGAAGACGCTGCTGTCCCGGCAGATTGAGGCGACGGATGCCTCCATCGATAAACTGGTGTACGAGTTGTACGGGCTGACAGGTGAAAAAGTGAAAATCGTGGAATCAGGGAACGAGAAATGAAACAATATATTCATCAGACAACATACGCAAGATAGAGAACTAGTAGAGGATTTTCTTTAATGACAACTGATTCCAGCGAATGGTTCCGGCAGGCGCAATACGATCTCGGCACTGCCGAATCTCTCGTCTCCGCAGGGCGATATCCCCCGGCGATATTCTTCAGCCATCTTGCATTGGAAAAAGCTTTAAAAGCGTTACACACGGAGAAATTCAATGACAATCCGGAAAAGACCCATAGCCTTGTCTATCTGGTTGAACTTCTTGAACTGGAACTGCCGCAACACTATCTGGACTCGCTGTTTGTCATAAACCGTATCGGGGTTACCGGACGTTATCCCCATAACCTTGAAGAGGTTCTTGAACAATATACCAAAGCAAAGACACAAAAAATCGTATCCGAGACAGGGGAGATCCTTACATGGTTGATGCAAAAGTCCTCGAAGCGGTAAATTTTTTCAGCGCGCAAATCCGGAAAAACGGAATCCGCATCAACAACCTTATCCTGTTCGGCTCATCGAGCACTGGCACTGCAACACCCGGAAGTGATATCGATATCGCAATAATCTCTGATGATTTTGCAAACCGGGACATTTTTGATCGGGCACTCCTGACAAAAGATGCGGAGATGCATACGGTGAAAAAATTCAAAGTGCCCCTTGATGTGATCACCCTGACCACGGAAGAATATCAGGATCAGAAATCCCTGATTGCAGGCACGCTCAGGAAAGGGGTCGTTCTGCCAACGATCTCATCAACATGAAATTCAAAACATTACACCAGATCCAGCAGGAGGGACGTGACGTACTGATTGAAAAGCTTGGCCCGGACGATGCGATCCGGTTCCTCCGGATCTATGAACCGGGAAGCGGCGACTGGACAAAAGACCGGAAAAAATACCTGGAGAAAGACCCGGACAAAATTATCAAACGTATCATGGAACGAAGAAAAAAATTACCCGTTCCATGAACTCATTCTCCATTTTTCCACAACAATTACTTCTCCATATCCGTCCATCCGCATGTCCTCCCAAAGAGGACATAAAGGGGACATGAATGGGACATACGTCACATCTATCGGGACATGAACGAAATATGGATCAACCTTTCTTCACACCCGCCCTCCACACCATCAACTTCTCCGACCCGGCGGACAAAGTACGCCACGATCGCATGGTTGCACTCGTCACGCAGATGCTGGAAATCCGTTTCTGGGCATCAGGTCAGAGACGGATTCGAGAAGAACTCATCAGAGTTCTTCGCTGTCTGAAAAATAGCGGTCTTCTGCCCACAAGGGCGAAGACTGCTTTGAGAAGAAATCGTCCGATTTCTTCGAGGAAGTTTCAGGACGCCTCCCTCGATCACGAGAAGACGCTGCTGTCCCGGCAGATTGAGGCGACGGATGCGGCGATTGATGCGCTGGTGTATGAGTTGTACGGTCTGACGGAGGAAGAGAATGCGGTTACGGAATCGACAGGGAACTGATAATCCTCTTCTGAACAAAACACAATCACCAGAAGTAAAGGTACGATTGTCCTTGCGTGCAGATTGAGAGCCGGGGATTCTATGGAAGTTCAATTATGGCGGGTCTTCAGATCTTTTAAAAAGATGGTTTTTGATCCTTCACTTGATTCTGCGCATCTCCCTCTTTTTTATGATATACTCCTGTCACTCAAGTCGATTGAGTTATGAACATCGATGAATGCTTTGTTTATTTGATTTACCGGAAGTATCGTTGACCGGATCTTGGTAAGATTATCGATACTGATTTTTAAATTTAAAAGTGCAAAATTTATTTGTAATAGCGATATTGCGGCACGTTGACCAGGATCTGCCATTCCAATATTACTCTCTCCCGTGAGTATTAGATCTTCATTGGGAGAAGCTAATTTAAACATCAAGCATTTTGAATTTGCGTGAATTGCATAACTCGCCATACGATACGAGGGTAATAGATGACTAAGTTCTACATCTTCAATGAGATCGGCAAAACGTGGACTTTTTTTGTTTAATGCTTGGGCGGCCCAGCCATAACTCCCCCCAAAAGGTTTTTCGTACAATTTAATAAGAGTCTCAAAATTTTCGTGCAATTTTTCCATTTCTTCATTTGAAAAAGGAGTCTCCCCTATTTTTTCACAATATTTCTGCAATTCTTTGGCAGCTTTGTAATCTTCAATAATTCGATGCTTGATATAGCGTTTTGCCACATCGTCCCCATGCTTTGCAATAAAAAAACTGAATACTGCAATTTCATTAAGCGTTCGACACCTTGCATTTGCTCCATCCGGATAACCGCTTCTCATCAATGTCAGGACCTCTTTTGCAACGATGCAGGCTTTTGCATGGAGTCTGATAATTGTACCAAAAACCAGATCGTTCTCTTCTACCGCGAGCAGCCCGAATTCTTTGATAAACTCTTCATTAATACTCTGAGATTGAAGGATGAAGTATTCAAATAATGAAAACGGCATGGACCAACTATAATACAATCGTTCTTCAAATCCATACAATTGTGAATGATATTCTTCGAGTTGGCGGGGGAGTTCCGCATCTATATTTTTGAACTGCTCCTCCCCGGCTTTTGAACAATACGACAGGATAATATTATTGAGCGTTGTTTGATTATCATCAGAAATTTGGTTCTGATAAGTTAACGGTTGATCTCCGATTTTTCACGTCTTAAAAAATTCCCTATCAACTGTCATCTTATCAGAACCGTTTAACTAAAAATTCTATACTTCGAACTACCCCATTGTTGATCTCTCAATTATCTCGACACTGCCGGGAGAATTGTCCAGACCCGGAATAAACCCTCTTAAATACCGGAATATAATATCTATATACGATTTGGGGAGCAGATATGGATTTCAAAATTGCAATCGAACAAGATGAGGATGGCTGGTATATCGTCACCGTACCGGCACTCCCCGGCTGCATCTCTCAGGGAAAGACCGAGGAGGGGGCAAAGAAAAACATTGCCGAAGCCATCGAACTGCACCTTTCCGCACTCGCACGTGACGGTATCCCCTTCTATCACCGCCCGGGTGTGAAAGAAACCTTTGTCGCCGTTGACATATGACGGATAAACTTCCCATCCTTTCCGGTAAGGAAGTAGTAAAAGCCCTCGGCAAACTGGGCTACACGGTCAATGACCAGAAAGGAAGTCATATCCATCTCAGGCATCCGGTCAGGCACCCGCTGACTGTTCCCAATCATCCGGAAGTTGCCCGGGGGACATTGCGGATCATCATAAAGGATGCTGATCTCACGGTTGAAAAATTTCTGGAGTTTTTATGATTCCGGATCGTTGCAGTTTCTGCAAGGGAAAACTCCGCGAAGGAAAAACAGAGTTTCTTGCGCATGCTGCCGGTGAAGTCATCGTGATTAAAGATGTACCGGCATATGTCTGCGAGCAGTGCGGAGAGGCATATTACACAGCAGAAATCTCCCGGAAAATTGACGGGGTCATGCGGGACGCCCACCAGAAAAAATTATGCATGCGCCCGCTTCCCGCCGGTGAAGTGTCCCTGAATGGATAATTCTCGCATGGATGAAGTGAAATGCGCCAGCATTCAACAAGGCGATTACACAAAAGAGCGCAAGCAGTGGCTCAGTAATGACCTTGATGAGATCTGTAAAGAGATCCAGCAGATGCAGAAGCAGGAGTGAACCTATTTCTGATATCCAATATTGGGATCAACCTCTTTTCATACCCGGTGTCCGCACCATCAACTTCTCCGATCCGGCGGACAAAGCACGCCACGATCGCATGGTCGCGCTCGTCACGCAGATGCTCGAAATCCGTTTCTGGCTATCGGGACAGAGACGGATTCGAGAAGAACTCGTCAGAGTTCTTCGCTGTCTGAACAATAGCGGTCTTCTGCCCACAAGGGCGAAGACTGCTTTGAGAAGAAATCGTCCGATTTCTTCGAGGAAGTTTCAGGACGCCCACCTCTCTCACGAGAAGACGCTGCTGTCCCGGCAGATCGAGGCGACGGACGCTTCTATCAATAAGCTGGTGTACGAGCTGTACGGGCTGACGGAGGAAGAGATCAAGGTAGTAGAGAGGAAGTGAAAGAGCAGTCCAACAATAGAATACGATTCCACTTTATCCAGATGAATCTACTTTCGGAAGTACTGTCATAAAGGATCTCTGGTAATGATATGAGATCAGGGATTTCACCAGAGCCCTTTTTTGACAACAACACTCTTAACCAACCCTGCCAAGAATTGTAGTAGGGGTGTATTGATCGTGGCAAACACGCTTATTACGGAAGCAAAAGGGTACGAATTATTAAAAAAAAGCGGGATACCTGTACCCCGCTATGAGATTGCCCGTTCATCATCAGAAGCTGCAGGAGCGGCCGACCGTATCGGGTATCCTGTTGTAATGAAAGTCATTTCGCCGCAGATCGTTCACAAGAGCGATGCCGGGGGCGTCGTCACCAATATCGGGAATGCGGCTTTGGCCCGCGAAGCGTACGATTCAATTTTAAAAAATGCTGCTGTTGCATCACCAGCTGCGGTGATTGACGGCGTGATGGTAGAACAGCAGGTGTCGAGCGGGTTGGAACTGATTATTGGAGGAAAGACCGACCCGACGTTCGGGAAGGTGCTCACGGTCGGGTTTGGCGGGACACTGGTGGAGCTGCTCAGGGACGTTGCCACCCGTGTGCTCCCCATCGATGAAAATGAGATCGTTTCCCTGATCCATGAACTGCATGGGTATCCCCTCATTGCAGGATACCGCAACGAGCCGGCCCGGGACGAGCAGGCATTGATTACCATCATCGAAGCCGTTGCGAGTCTTTTTTTGTCACATCCTGATATTGTGGAGTTCGACATCAACCCCCTGATCCTGTACGAGAACGGCGGCTGTGCGGTGGATGCACGCTTCTTTGTAACGGAACACCTGCAACCGGAATTACCCCCTGCACAAAAAAATCCAATATCCGGGTTACTGGCGGTAAAATCCATCGCGGTGGTCGGGGCGTCCCAGGAACCGAGTAAAGTCGGGTACGCGATCCTGCGGAACCTGCTCACCTTCCCCGGTTCGCTCTACCCCGTCAACCCGAAACACCCGATGATCCTGGGCAGAAAATCCTACCCGGCACTTGGATCCATTCCCGGCCCGGTTGATATCGCCGTGGTGTCAGTCCCTGCCCGTATTGTCCCGCAGATCGTCAAGGAAGCCGGCGAGAAGGGAATTCCGCTGGTCATTATCATCTCGTCTGGTTTTAAGGAGAGTGGTGAGAACGGAAGACTCCTCGAACAGCAGGTTGTGGCGATTGCCAGACAGTACGGCATCCGGATCATGGGGCCGAACTGCCTGGGACTGATGCTTCCGTTACAGAGAATCAATACCACCTTTGACCCGGTATCGCCACGACCGGGAAAGATCGCGTTTATTTCCCAGAGCGGGGCGATCATCACCACCATCGTTGACTGGAGCCTCCCCGAAGAGATCGGGTTCTCCGCGGTCATCAGCGTCGGCAACCAGGCAGACCTCACGTTTGAGGATTTCATCCAGTACGCCGGTTCCGATCCCAATACGAAAGCGATCATCCTGTATATCGAGCAGATCCATGACGGCAGACGGTTCATGGATATCGTCAGCGCAATAACCCCGAAAAAACCCATAGTGGCAATAAAATCCGGTGCATCGAAGATCGGGCAGAAGGCGGCATCTTCCCACACCGGGTCCCTTGCCGGGAGTAACGAAGTATACCTTGCCGCATTCCGGAAAGCGGGTGTGATCCCGGTGCAGTCAATTAGGGAAGCGTTCCAGGCAGCAGAACTGCTTTCATCGGAGGGCTACCCGAAAGGCGTGCGGGCGGTGGTGATCACAAACGCCGGGGGGTTCGCGGTACTCTCCTCAGATTATGCCGAGCGGTTCGGCATCGAGTTAATTGAATTCTCTCAGGACATTATTGCCGATCTTAATGCCGTACTCCCCGCTGACTGGAGTCGTGAAAATCCCATCGACATGGTAGGAGACTCGAGTGCGGAACGGTACGCCCGCACCTTTGATGTGATGATGAAAAACCAGGACTTGTGGGATGTGGCATTTGTGATCGCGGTCCCCTCTGCAATCTCCGACCCGCTCCGTGTTGCAAATGAACTCGTGCGCTTCTCAAAACATACCCACAAAATGATCGTCGGTTGCCTGATCGGCGGGGACTCGATGAAGACCCCGCTGCGGATCCTGCGGGACGCAAATATCCCCAATTTCCCTGACCTTGAGGATGCATTCAGGGCGGTGGGAAACATCTGTAAAAACACGGGCATGTGCTGCCGGTTGAAGTAATACCCCGTCCATGGTGATGCGATCAAAGGCTGATCTTTTTTAATATCTGGCCATTCTTGAAGATCGTGATCCCGCCGCCGCTCTGCGAGACGACAATCCCGACTGATTTGGTAACACTGGTCATTGCAGCAACCGAGTTGTGACGGGTACCCATCCCTTTCGGAAGCGTTACACCGCTGGTATCAACGGTAATATACCTGCCGGATGCAGTGATGCACCCGTCACCGGTCACGACAAAAGCCCCGTCCAGCTGGGCAAACTCTTTTATGTTTTCTTTGAGGTCCGGGTTGGTTACAACCCGCATTTCAGGGGGGTGGCCTTCAAAAGAATTCAGCATGATCTGGCGGGACTTGCTCATGACGTTATCGGAATCCCCGACAAGAAATGTCGTACCAACTGCCTTGCCTTCCCTTCCCTCAATAGAGATCTCGGTGCAGATATGGAACACTGCATCAAAAACATCCTCCCGGATATCGGTGTCAGATACCACCTGGTCCTTCCAGGTATCCGTGCTGATCCTGACTTCCCCGCTCCCGCGCCGGCGATCGGTGATATCGTTTCCGATGCAGAGCACCTCTACGATATGCCCTTCCTCGTCCCGGATCGCCTTGTTGATCCATGCGATCCAGACGCGGTCGCCATTCCTCTTGATGTTCTCCATGACATTGATCGCATACCCTTCTGCATTGAACCCGAGATCGTTTGCCATCATCGAGAGATCGTGACCCGAACGTGTTTTTAATGGAATGATCGTCCCGACCACATTCTTACCAATCACTTCTTCTGCTGCGTAATCGAAGAACGCAAGCGCGTAGGTGTTTAAAAACGCGATATCCCCCCGCGTGTCTATCCGTATGATGATGCTCTGGGTGTTCTGCATCATCTCCCGGTACTTTGCCTCACTCTTCTTGAGGGCATCGGCAATCTTTTTGCGTTCGGAAATGTCTGTTGCAACAAAGGTACCTCCTTTTGAAACATCACGGGGATCGATAGGCTGCACCCGCACCTGGCAGGGGACCGGAGTCTTATCCCTGCCAAGGAGGTCGCAGTCTGCAAAAAGAGCGCCACCCCGGGAATTTCTTGGTACCTGGAGATCGCGGAGAACCTGCTCGTACTCCTCGTGGTTCCTGAATATCATCCCGATATCCTTTCCGACGAGCTGGTTCTCGTCAAACCCCAGCATTTCCGCAAAGGGACGGTTCACCCATTCGAGGATATGATTGCGCATCTGGAAGATACCCAGGTGGGTTGCGGAGAGGATAGCGCTCAGCTGTTCATTCTGTGCCTTGATCTCGCGGTCAGCCTTCTTTCGCAGCATTGTCTGTTTCACAAGCATCACGAGATCCATCAGCTGCGAGCGGGCATCTCCGGTTCTCGGGAAAGGCAGTTCGGTGCCGGCGATTACTTCGGCAATCACAACTTTATCTTTTCCTCTGCGGGCAAGAATGATGAACGGTGTCGCATTTCCCTGCGATTTTAAGTATTTTAAAAAGTCGATCCCGTTCATGTCAGAAACAAACTCGATGCCGTTGACCTCCGGCACCTGTTCGTAGCAGACAATAACATCGAAGGTCCGGGCTTTCAGCTTTTCAAGCGCCTGTTTTGTGGAGTGGACGATATCAAGACGTATCTCCCCGGATTTTTCAAGGACCGAACGGGCGTGCGCCATCAACTCGGAGTTATCATCCACAAAAAGAACAGTGATCATGAGGACTCTCCGCAATTATCCGACGGTACATTTCTTATAAGAGGTGGAGGTGGCAAAATAAATAGTTGTTGAAAACTCATGAGTCAAAGACGGATTTGGCAAACATGAATTGACCAGCGTGGATCAAGGAAGATCACAGAAAAATATACGGGTTCTTTTATTCGTCACCTGTTGTTTCTTTATCGACAGAATTGTCGTCGTCTTTTTGTTCAGGTTTCTGCCGGTACATCCACCAGCCGATGAGAAGTATGAGGGGGACACCTATAGGAATGGAAAAACCCCCTATGAACCGTACAAGTGCAGAGAAGCAAAAAAGGATCCCGCTGCAGAGCGTAATAATTGATGCTGTCCTGGTAAGTCCGGGGCGCTCGTTTACCCATGCAATAAGGGTGAGCACAAGTGCTAAAAGGAGCAATACGCTCCCGATTGCCCAGAAGGATGCTGCCAGAATGTTGTAAATCCCGGTTGTCTGCCCCTGAACAATATAGACGATATCCTTGTAACCCGGAATGATACTGGGTCCAAAAGGAGACTGCTGGTACCTGACGAACGCCCACTGCACATTGACCAGCAACCAGTTGCCCCACATATAGACATTGAGCGGGATCAAGAGAATTACGCACTGAAGAAACAGGAGAATTTTATACCTGACCATGATAAACAGCGTACTATTTTTGCTGATGCTGTATTGAGGATATCGCAATGAGTTTCAGATTACAATGTGCATACTTAAAGGACAAAAAAAGGGATTAATCAGTGTGCTGGACAATCGCCAGTTGGTACATCCAGTCCATGAGGGGGTGACATTGCTCGACGATACACTCGAGCTCACACCCAATGCAGGGGATGAGTTCATCACCTGCGAGCAGATCACGCGGGTTGACCGGAAGGCGTTTTACACGTAAAAGGAAGGTCTTTACCCCGTCCTTTTTGTACTCGACCCGGTCGATAAGCCCGCTTTCTACCAGCTTTTTTACAATCCGCGAGCACTTCCTGCTGTCAAGACCCAGTTCCTTCCAAAGCTCGCTCTGGAGCATGCCTTCCGGTCTGGACTGGATCAGTTTCAATCCCTCTTCTTCAGGGTCTCCCATAGGTTCCTCAGATGAGCGGGGCGATTGTTAAAATATTATTTCCCCTGATCACGACAATGCCAAGGTTCCTGCCCCGCTGGTTGTCCACAAACTCAATGGTCTCGTCCATGTGAATGTTTAAATATTCGTCTACGGCAATAAGACGTCCCTGCAGCTTGCGCCCCTCGTCCTTGATTTCAACGGAGATCTTTGAATCTACGAGGGCAAAGACCTTTTTTATCGGCAAAACAATTCCGTTAACCATCTGTCCTAATTTAGTGAGCAAGATAATTTAAGGTTTGCTTATCACAAGGATTGATCCTTTGAGTCCGGTTCCGGAATCTTCATGGCACAACCGGCGGAGAAATTGTCGAGATGAAGGTATGCAGATCACCGATAAAGCAGGTACCGCAAACCGTGATATTTTCCCAGTCATTAAAAAAATGAGATGTGTCGTCAGATTCAGGTAAGTGGGCTTTATTCCGGTATAGGTTCCCACCGTTTTGAAAGTTCCTTTTCGACTGCCGGAAGTGTTGTGTATTCCATCTCTTCAAGCGAGAGCCGGTGCGGCTCGAACGGCCCCTGTGCCCGTATCACATCGGCAAGCTCATTGCACCGCGCCCGCACCCGGTCAAATCCGGGATCATCGAACATGTCGGCCGGCCCGATGAGTCTGCCATTGCAGAGCTGGAAGCCGAAGCAGAGGACCCGGGGCGGCCCGTCAAACCGGGTGCAGTTCGCATCCGGAAGCCCGACCGGCATGAACGGCCCGTGGTGCGACCCCCGCATCCAGCCGGCGACCAGCACCGGCGTACAGAACGGTTCGACCACCTCGCCGACAGCGGGGAAACCGCTCTGGGACCTGACGATCATGACCGGGTCATCCTTCCCCACGTACTTCCCGGCAAGGAGGCTTAAGCGCTGGGTGCTCGAAGATGCTGCAATCGTGCCATCTTTTTTGAATACATGCTTGATCACGTACCGCGACGGGGCGCCGATATAGGCGAGCATATTGTAGATCTCTTCAGGACAGGTGAACATGATCCTGCGCTTTTTAAAAAGGTCGTGCACCTCGAAAACAAATCCCGCGTGCATGGACGGGTCGATGACGAGCCCCGGGGTGTTGAACGGGTCGGCAAAGATTTTGTACAGGTAGAAATTCCACGCGCCGGGCTCGGTCTTGTCGGCCATGAAGACGAGCACAGGATCAGACGCCCGTTCCTCAAACTCCATCTCGGCGACCCCGGGCCCCATGCCCTTGACGTTTCCTGAAAAGGCATCCGAAAGCATGTCCTGCCCGGCGCCGTAGAGCTTGAGGTCTTTTGCTATCTTTGTACATTCGAGGAAGACGTCCCAGGCAAGCTTGTGGACCTTTTCATTGTCCACGCCGTGGGTGTGGGTCATGATCAGCTCGAGGTCGTCGCCGCAATGGGTGACAAACGAGTCGATTAACAGTTTTCCTTCCTGCTCTTTTAACATCTTTGCGGCTTTTTCAAGGAGCGCCGGGTGGGTGCGGGAGTGTCCGGGATAACTTCCCACGTCCGCTTTGATGACGGATACGGTTGTCTTGGACATAAAAATTCACAGTATGAAATCTCCCGCTGAAACAAAAAGATTACGGTGTTGGATTATGGAAAGGTTTTCCTCACCAGGGACGCAGTCCCCTGCGAGCTGAACGCTTTGAAAAAGATGAGGCTTTCCGCGTACGCCATCGCCTGAATCGCATGTTCAGTGTCTTCCCCCACTGAATAGATCTCTTTATAAAATTCCTTGATTGCAAACTTGCAGTTGCCGTCAAAGATCTGCCGGTCTTTCTTCCCGGGATTTGCCGGGCGGTATTTCTCAAGCGTCCATTCCTGGATGTCTTTATATAACGCAGGTTCGTACACTTTCAGGGTAGAAAAGACGACATCCTGCCAGAACGTACCGACATTTCCCTTGATGATGTCGCCCTTGGGGAAATGCAGGTTTATTAAGTCCCTTGGCGTGCCGGTAATGCCGTGCTGGGCGATGCCGACCTTCAGGTTGTTCTCCCGGAGAGCTTGCGCGATCTCCTTTGTGCGGGGGATGTCAATAGACAGCTGCTCGACCACATTCCCGTTCGCGTCGTAGGTATGCCCGTGCGTGCTCCCGTTGGCGATCGCCAGCACATGGGGATACACATCATTCTCGTTGAGGGCTTTTATGAACCCGACAGCCTCTTCCGGTTTTGTCAGGATGAGCCCCCCGGTATCCTTCCTCCCGATCTCGCCTACTTCCACTTCAAGGCCGAAACTCTGTCCTTTCATCTTGTTTTTGATATAGAGCGCCAGATCAGAGGTGACCTGTATATTCTCTTTGAGCTCCTCTTTGACGCTCTTTCCTTCAAAATTGAAGAGATGGGAGGCATCGATGGCAAAGGAGGTGTACCCTGCTGCGATCTGGGCATCGATCAACTGCTTTGTCTGTTCGATCTCTGATGAGTCCCCTTTCTTTATCGTGATATGATCTGCATGGAGGGCCCAGACATCGAACTTCACTGCCTGAGCGGCTTCCCGCATCTTTTCCGAGAAATCACGGGGAGTTAATCCGGTATATCCTCCTTTTAAGTCGCACTCGGACCGTGCAAGTTCCATGAACAGTGCAGAATCCGTCTCTTTGGCAGCCTTGAAAATACCCTGTGCCACCGAAGCGATGCGGACGTTCGCGGCCATGATGATGGCTTTTTTACCCGAAATACCGGAAAAGATTGCTGATCCGGGGACCGGACCATACTCGTTCTGTGTCATATACTGATCACTTCTTCTTTAATCACCCTCACGCATAAATGTTTCAATCAGGCCGATCTCCTTTTTGCCGCCCACGTAGATGGGCGTTATCTCGTCAATTGCCCGGGGGGTGATCCCGAGAATATCCTCTCTCCCGTTGCTGATCGCCCCGCCGGCTTCATGGATGATCTTTCCCATGGGGTTCGCTTCATAGAGGAGGCGCAGTTTTCCCTTTTCTTTGCCTTTGAACCCGGGATACGTGAAGACCCCGCCCTTGTGGAGGATCTGGTGAACATCTGCAACAAAACTCCCGCTGAACCGGAGCTTGTAGCCTGCGTCTTCGAGATTCCCGATCCACCGGGCATGGACCGGCAGGTAGTCTTTCCGGAGAGCGCCGGGTGCGTAGATCTTCCCCTCCGGAATCTTTAAGTCCCTGTGCCGCAGGACAAACTCCCCCGCTTTATCCATGACGAACTCGTGCACACCGTTTCCCGTTGTCACGGTCAGGGTTGTAAGAGGGCCGTACAGGATGTATAGTGCGGCGACCATATTTGAGCCCTTGTCAAGGACATGCCCGGGGTAGATGCCGATGATGGATCCGACGCAGAGGTTCACGTCGATCAGCGATGACCCGTCGAGAGGGTCAATGACGATCCCGAACGTATTCTTCGGGTTGTCGATCTCAATGATCTGGTCCTGCTCTTCCGTTGCGATATATCGTACCAGCCGTGTCTTTTTCAGGCCGGAGATGAATACCCTGTCGGCGTACTTGTCAAGGGGCATCTGCTCCTCGCCGTAGACGTTCCGGGTCTTCTCATCAGATGTTCCCTTTTTTGTCGATACCAAAAATCCTTTCTTGACCTGCCGGGCCTGCTCGCTTAAGAACAGGATCAATTCAGCGAGATTTTTTTCCGTTCCTTGACTGACAAGAAAATCTTTAAGCAACATGTTCTACCACCTTTCCCCTCCACAAACCATCGGACAACGGATTATCCGGCCGTATCTTTTTTATTTTTACGTGATCGTTTGATCCAGAGACTTATCAGGATTATTATCCTGCTGCCGGGGAATTTTCCCGGGACAGATAGTCCCGGTAAGGATATATACCCGGAGAGGGCTTTTCCGGGGACTGTTGAAGAATAAAAAAAGTACAATGCAGATGATACAAAACAGAATAGTCAATACGTGAAAAATGGTTGTTTGATGTTATTTTTTAAGGCTTCCTTCTTTTTCCGGTGAACCTTTTGGAATCGTGAAGGTGATCTCGAGCACCCCGTTTTTTAAGGATTTCTGGTATGGTGCAGCATTCACCGGGGGCAGCATTGCAGATGTGTGGTAGTGACGGTCTGCATCACCGGCATCGATGATGAGCCGGTCTCCCTGCACATCCAGTCTGAGGGATTCATCGGTCACCCCGGGAAGTTCAACAATGACCTTCACTTCATCCCCGATCTGGTGCACCTCGGGAACAGGTTCGCCGGGATTGCGTGCCTGCATGGTACTGCCATCGGGAGAGTTCTGGGGCATTCCGCCTCCATGGATGATGATCCGGTAGCCCATTGCATGGGGTGGCATTCCGGTGACTGCCCCGCGACTCATTTCGGCAAACATCCGTGCCATCATCGCATCCATCTGGTCGAATATGTCCTGCGGGTCTTCTTTCATGATTATTCACCTCTGTCTGGTTACTTCTTCTCCATCTGTCCTTCAAGGGCTTCTGCCTGTTTTTTGATCATGGCAAAGTCCTTCGTGCGCTGGAAGGTCTGCTTCCTCAGTCCATCAACCGCCACCGGGTCAACCTTTGCTGCCATAAGTCCGGAGCGTTTGATTATGGAAACCGCATGTTCGAGCACGGTCCGCTGGTCCTGGTTGTACAGCATCTCCCATGCCTGACGCTCTGATCGTTCGATCGCGTCCCGGTCAAGTGACCCCCGTACCTTGCCCATCGCAGTCTCGAAATGCGTCTTTGTTATCATCACATTCTTGATCGCATCGGTCCGCTCCTGTTCGCCCTTGTCTGCCATCGCGAGGATAAACTCGCGCATTGCACCCATCTTTGCCTCGCGGACAAGTGCCTCGATGTCAGCACCGACATATCCTTCGGTCTGTCTGACGAGCTTTTCTACATCCACATCCTTTGCAAGGATCGCACCGGCTTCCCCAAGATACACCTCGAAGATCTTCTTCCGGCTCTCTTCATCAGGTGCCGGCACGTAGATATGGCGCTCGAGACGCCCGGGGCGCAGCAATGCTTCGTCCAGCATATCCGGACGGTTCGTCGCCGCCAGCACCGTCACGTTTTTGAGTTCCTCCATCCCGTCCAGCTCCGTAAGGATCTGGGAGACCACGCTTTCCGTGACATGGGATGACGCCCCGTAGCTCCCCCGTTTCGGGACGAGCGAATCGACTTCATCAAAGAAGATGATCGATGGGGATGCCTGCCGGGCTTTGCGGAAGATCTCCCGTACCCCTTTCTCCGATTCGCCAACCCATTTGGAGAGTAACTCGGGACCTTTCACCGCGATGAAGTTGCATTCGCTCTCATTTGCGACAGCTTTTGCAAGAAGCGTCTTACCCGTGCCCGGAGGACCAAAGAGCAGGATGCCCTTGGGAGGTCTCGTCTGGAGTTTCTCAAAGACGTCAGCGTATTTCAGGGGCCATTCGACGGCTTCGCGCAGCTCCTGCTTGACATCTTCAAGTCCGCCAACCTGCTTCCAGGTAATATCCGGTACTTCAACGAGCACCTCGCGCATCGCTGATGGTTCGACATGTTTCCTCGCCTCGTCAAAGTCCTCCTTCGTGACCTTGAGTGCATCGAGTACCTCGTTGGGGATCTCTTCATCGATCTTGATCTGCGGGATCACCTTACGCAGCGCATGCATCGCGGCTTCTTTTACTAAGAGCGCGATATCGGCACCGACAAAACCGTGGGTGGTGTTTGCAAACTCCTCGACCTTGACATCATCAGCAAGTGGCACACCACGGGTATGGACCTGGAATATTTCCAGCCTGCCTTTCTTGTCAGGTATCCCGATCTCTATCTCACGGTCGAACCGGCCGCCGCGCCGGAGTGCCGGGTCAATGGAATCGGGAAGGTTTGTCGCTGCAATAACAATGACCTGCCCGCGCCCTTTGAGCCCGTCCATGAGCGAAAGAAGCTGGGCGACAACCCTCCGCTCGACCTCTCCTTGTACTTCAGCCCGTTTCGGGGCGATTGAATCGATCTCGTCAATGAAGATGATTGCCGGCGCATTCTGCTCTGCCTCTTCAAACTTCTCCCTCAGGCCCTTCTCGGATTCCCCGTAGTACTTGCTCATGATCTCCGGGCCGGAGAGCGTGATGAAGTGAGCGTCAACCTCGTTTGCAACCGCCTTTGCGATCAGGGTCTTGCCCGTGCCCGGAGGCCCGTAGAGCAGCACCCCCTTGGGTGGCTGGATTCCCAGCCGTTCGAAGATCTCCGGATGGCGCAGCGGGAGCTCGATCATCTCACGGACAAGCTCGAGTTCTCTTCCGAGCCCGCCAATATCTTCGTAGTGGATATTAGAGGGTTCCTTCTTGCCCTCTTCCGCTTTGTACGGTTCCTCCTTGAGTTCGATCTCGGTCTCATCGGTAACGATTGCGATCCCCTTGGGCATCACCTTGGCGATTACGAGAGTGATGGAGTTGCCTATCACGTCAACACGTACGGTCTGCCCTTC
>Ga0268281_1000664_pt1 | contig 24193 bp, 16 predicted proteins | sample saktaG_10_FD_190134 | JGI IMG/M metagenome (GOLD analysis project Ga0268281, IMG submission 190134) | Saline water microbial communities from Sakinaw Lake, British Columbia, Canada - sak_2011_5_24_50m | ecosystem: Environmental > Aquatic > Non-marine Saline and Alkaline > Saline ...
TCTGTGATGTCTGACTTCTTGATGAGAAGTGTGTATTGAGCTTTACGGCCTGCTACTAAGGGGGTGTTGGTGGTTTGAGTGGTGGCTGTGTGGATGAGAGGTGGTTGAGATGATATTTGAGGTTTAGAGAACATCACGCTGGAGGCGGTGAACAATGTTGCGAGTGTTAGTGCAAAAACAAGTGTTCCCTGGGCTACTAAGACGGGGCTGAGTGAGATGTCTATGTTATACCTGTTCTTTATCCAAACAAAAATACGAGATTTATTCAAAAAGCTCTTCACTGTCTTTGGTTTTCTTAAATCTTGTTTGGGCACAGAAAAACCGTATTTAATTATTCATTTATTTTAACAAAAATATATACAAAAAAACATACATACAAGGTGTGGATAAGTTTTTAAGGTGGATAAAACCGCAGGCCACTCTTGCAGTGGCTCTTTTTTTGGGTTTAAATACAGCTATGGAAGGATTTAAATACATATTAAAAAATAAGCTAAATACACTGCCCAAAACAGCCGGCGTTTATGAGTTTAAAAATAGCAAGAATATTTTGTATATTGGCAAAGCAATAAATATAAAAAGCCGGGTTAAAAATCATTTTCAACAGCCAAGCTACAGGGATAATTTATTTATGGACCAAGTAAGTAAAGTAGGATTTTTAAAAACTGGCTCTGAAATAGATGCTTTAATTTTAGAGGCTAACTTAATAAAAAAATACCAGCCAAAATATAATGTGATGTGGCGAGATGATAAAAACTACTTTTATGTGGCTGTTACTAAAAACGAGAAGCCCATAGTTTTTATAACGCATCAAAGAATAGACCCAAAAGCTGAATATATTGGCCCGTTTGTAGAGGGCGTGGCACTCAAAAAAACATTAAGATTTTTGAGGAGAGCGTTCCCCTATTATACTTCTGCTAAACATCCAAAATCCAAATGCACTTGGTGTCATTTAGATTTGTGCCCAGGACCGGACCCAAATATAAAAGAATACAAAAAAAATATAAAAAAGCTAGTTTTAATTTTAAAAGGGAAAAAGGTCAACGCGATGACCTCTTTGAAAAAAGAGATGACGCGTGCCTCAAAAGAAAGTAAATTTGAAGAAGCAGGAAAAATAAGAGACAAAATTTATGCTTTACAACAAATTATGGCGCACACCCATGTTCTTACATTACCAGAACAAGTTTTTCAGCCAACTAATAATGCTCCAGAAATTTTAGCAAAAATTATTGGCCTGAAAAAACCAGCTTCTAAAATAGAATGCTATGATGTTTCTAACATACAAGGCAAAAGCGCCACTGGCTCTATGGTTGTTTTTACAAATGGCCATCCCGATAAAAAACAATACAAAAAATTTAAAATAAAAATGGAAAATAAACCCAATGATATCGCCATGTTAAAAGAAATTTTGGAAAGACGATTTTCACATCCGGAATGGAAATATCCTGACGTTGTTTTAATAGACGGTGGAATTGCCCAGCTAAATATTGCCGTTAAATCAAAAAATAAAAATAAAAGCACCAAACAAATAAAAGTTATTTCTATTGCAAAAAAAAACAAGGAATTGTTTATCGAAGGGAGAAAGTCAATTTTGTTAAAAACTCTTCCACAAGAAATTTATAATTTGATTATCCAGCTAGATGATGAAGCCCACCGCTTTGCCATAACTTATCACAAAAAATTAAGAAAGAAAAACCTGATAGGATAAATGTTGTTTTTTAAAGCAAATAGTGCTATTATATATCCATGAAAAGTCTTTTCTCTCAGATTGCAGCTGCAATCGCGGGATTGTGGCTGGCCTCAATGTTTGTGCCTGGGGCCATAGTACGAATATATCCAGATTCCAGTTTTTTTTGGTTCTCACTTACAGCGCAATGGCAAATTTTTTTGATATTGGGGATTATTTTGGGACTTCTTAACTTTTTTGTAAAACCCATTTTAAACGCCATAACCCTGCCTTTGAGAATAATCACTTTAGGACTTTTTAGCATTGTTGTAAGTATGGGGATGATTTGGATATTAGACTTGATGTTTGCTGAAATATATATACCTTGGCTATTCCCATTATTGTGGACAACATTAATTATATGGGGAATGGGAATAGTTTTAAATCTTATTTTAAATAACAAAAACGACTAACGAATAAATTCATGAATACCATTTTATTTTACATTCAAATAATCGTGTCTGTAGGGTTAATTATTCTTATTGTAATACAGCAAAAAGGAGCTGCCTTGGGAGCCGGATTTGGTGGAGGTGGCGAGGTTTACTCTACAAAACGCGGAGCGCAAAAGAAAATATATTACGCCACAATCGTACTATCAACCGTTTTTCTTGCTTTAGGCGTATTAAATATATTAATCCCATAGCACGTAATTATAAATGAACTCGAAAAAGCTTCCTACGTTTTCTCAGTGGAAACAAATTTTTAAAGTGCTTGGCAAGACCGAAAGAATGTTTTTTTTAGTACTTGTTATCCTGACTTTAGTATCAGCAACGTTTCTTACAACTGTTTTTTACATAAAAAACACCACGACTACCCCTGCTTATAAAGGGAACTATATAGAAGGTGTTGTGGGCCAGCCAAGGTTTATAAACCCTGTTTATGGAGAAACCAACGATGTTGACAGGGCATTGATTGGCTTAATTTATTCCGGGATAATGACCTACGACAAAGAAGGAAATATTGTAAACGACTTGGCCGAAAACTACCAAATTTCTGAAGATGGCACCACTTACACTTTTGAACTTAAAGATAACTTATTTTGGCAAGATGGGATTCCTTTGACATCAGATGACGTAATTTATACAATAAAAACAATACAAAATTCTGAATACAAAAGCCCCTTAAGAGCAAACTGGCTGGATGTAGGAGCGGAGAAAATATCCGAAAAATCATTTACTTTGTCTTTAAACGCACCCTATAATTCTTTTTTAGAGAACTGCACGGTAAAAATTATACCCCAGCACATTTGGAAAAGCGTTTTAGCGCAAAACTTTGCTTTATCCGTTTACAATCTCCAGCCCGTAGGTTCAGGACCCTACACAATTTCAAGTATAGAACAAACCAACAGCGGATTTATAAACAGTATAAACCTAACTTCAAACCATAAATATTACGGGAAACTGCCATATATTTCAAACGTTTCCTTTCGTTTCTTTGAAAATGGCAACGACTTAATTAAAGCCGCAAACCAAAAAACCATAGACAGCTTTACTGGTGACTCTTTAAACGTTGACCAGCAGTCCTTAGAAAAAAACTTTAACGCTTATCCTTTTTTAATGCCTAGATATTTTGCTGTATTTTTCAACACAGAAAAAAATAGGATTCTTTCAGATAAAAACATAGCCCAAGCTTTAAATTATTCTGTAAACAAACAGGAGCTTATAGCAAACATAAGTGATTTGTCTAACGTTTCTGCGGTCAACTCTCCTATTTTGCCGGACTATTTTAACTACACCCAGCCCATAACAATTTATAATTTTGACACAGAAACCGCAAACAGTCTTTTAGATAAGTCGGGATATAAACAGCAAGACAACGGGCAAAGGGCAAAAGCAAACGACAAAAAGCCTTCCTTCCAGTTTACAAGCTATTTAAAAATAGGCTCAAGCGGAACCCAGGTTACAGAGCTACAAAGTTGCCTAGCAAAACTGGACCAGGCTTTCAATGATTTAATACAAAACGAAACTATTGGAAAATACGGAGAGGGCACAGGAGAAGCCGTAAATGCATTTCAAGTAAAATATCTGCCCGATGTAGAGCCAACAGCTGAAGTGGGCACGGGTACCAGAAAAAAACTAAACGAACTTTGCTTTGTACAAGAAGACAATTTATTACCTTTGCAGTTTACCTTGACAACCATAAACCAGCCCCAATTAGTCCAAACAGCAAACTTTTTAAAAGGTTATTGGGAAAATATAGGAGCTGTTGTAGATATAAAAATAGTTGAACTTTCAGACTTAAAAGATATTATTAAAAACAGGGATTATGATGCATTACTTTATGGAGAAGCTCTTTCCAGTTTACCGGATTTATATCCTTTCTGGCACTCCACACAAGTAAATGATCCTGGACTGAATCTGTCTTCATACCAAAATAAAAACGTTGACCAACTTTTAAAAGAAGCAAGAGAGACCCTTGACTCAACCAAAAAACAGCAAGATTACGAAAAGCTTCAAGACCTGATTTTGGCCGATTCCCCTGCCCTATTTTTATACAACCCAGATTATATTTACTGGGTTTCCGATAAAATAAAAGGAATTGACACCACAAAAATAATTGACCCTGCAAAAAGATTCTCAAACATACAAAATTGGTATATTAATACAAAACGAATATGGAAATAGACTTATCAAAATTAACACCGGATATAAGATGCTTAAATGACATGGAAGCGGTTATATATGATAAAGAATGGCTCAAAACAGCCGATAATCTTGAATTGTACTATATGTATAGAGGGCTGGAAGAAAAAGATGGATTAAGATATGACATAACTACCATCCCATCAAAAATGCTGGGTTCTGAATTTGTAAAAACAAAAGGCCATTACCACGTAGGCGCGGGTCAGGAGCTATACACTGTTTTAGATGGAAGTGCAATATATTTGTTACAGAAAAAAAATGAGGCCGGGGACATTGAAGATGCTTATGCAGTAAAAGCAGAAAGGGGCGACGTTGTTATTATGCCTCCTTTTTACGGACACGTGACTATAAACCCGTCAAAAATAAAGGAACTGAAAATGGCGAACTGGGTCTCAAAGGATTGCAAAAGCGATTATTCGGAATTTGTAAAACTAGAAGGTGCTTGCTATTACTATACAAATAAAAACTGGGTAAAAAACGAAAATTACAAAAATGTTCCTGATTTAAGATTTGAGGAGCCGTTAAAATCTATTCCTCAAAATCTGGAGTTTTTAAAACACTGCTAAATAAATATGCGGACGTGGCGGAATTGGCAGACGCGCGGCGTTCAGGTCGCCGTGAGAGCAATCTCGTGTGGGTTCAACTCCCACCGTCCGCACAAAAAATAAAAGGCGAACTCCTTAAGCCTTTTATAAATAATATTAAAAAAATAAAATTAAACTTATGATAAAAAACTTAAAAATACCCCAGAAAACTTCTGGGCCAAACCTTAGAATAATTCCTCTTGGAGGATGCGAAGAAGTTGGAAGAAACATGACTGTTTTTGAGTATGGAAACGATATTGTGATTTTAGATATGGGCCTTCAATTTCCAGAAGAAGATATGCCAGGAATTGATTATGTAATTCCAAATGTAGAATATTTAAAAGGAAAAGAAAAAAACATTAGAGCGGTTATTTTTTCTCATGGCCATTTAGACCATATTGGAGCTGCCCCTATTTTGCTGAATAAATTGGGAAACCCACAAATTATTGGCAGGCCTTTGACCGTGGAAATGATAAAACACAGGGTAGAAGATATGGACAGAAACGCGTCTAAAAAGCTGAAAATTACCTATGTAAAAGACATTCAGCAAACATTTAACTTGGGAGCTTTTACTCTAAAGTTTTTTGCGGTTGACCATTCTGTTATGGATGCTATGGGGATAATCTTGCAGACTCCGGTTGCTACAGTAATACACCCTGGTGACTGGACAATAGGAAAAAGCTCTGCTGACAAAAAAGTTATAACATATTCCCATTTAGCCAAGCTTCCAAAACCAACTATCTTAATGCTTGAATCTTTGGGGGCTACAGACTCAAAAGAGTCTGTTACGGAAGAAGAAATGCTAAACAACCTTTATAGCCTGATAACCAAAGCTCCTGGTAGAACTATTGTTGCGACGTTTTCTTCTCAAATTGAAAGAATAAAACAAATATTAGAATTTGCAGCGAAAACAAACAGAAAGGTAGCTCTAGATGGCTTTTCAATGAAACTAAATATTGAACTAGCACAAAAATTGGGTTACATAAAAATCCCCAAAGGAGTAATAATTACCACAGATAAAGCCCACACATATCCAGACAACAAGGTAATTATAATTTGCACGGGTGCTCAAGGAGAAGAGATGGCCGCTCTTTCAAGAATAGTTGCAGGCAACCATAGGCATGTAAAAATTAAAAAAGAAGACACTGTTATTTTTTCTTCATCTGTAATTCCCGGAAACGAAAGAACGGTTCAAAGACTAAAAGACAATCTTTACCGCCAATCTGATAACGTTTATCACTCTGGAATTATTGATGTGCATATCTCCGGACACGGAAACATAAACGGAATAAAACAAATGATACGAGAAATAGAACCCACTTATTTTATTCCTGTTTACGGCAACCACTATATGCTCAAAGAAGAGGCAAAAATTGCTCGTGGTATGGGCCTCAGGAAAGACCAAATCATTGTGCCCGATAACGGATCTATAATAAGAGTTACAAATCAGGGAGCAGAAATGCTAAAAGAAAAAGCCCCAACAAATTATGTGTTTGTGGATGGACTTGGAGTTGGAGATGTGGGAGAAATAGTTTTGCGTGACAGACAGATGCTCTCAAGCGACGGCATGTTTGTAATTGTGGCTGTGATAGACAGAAAAACTGGCAGAGTAAAAGGCTCCCCAGACATTATTTCAAGGGGGTTTGTATATTTAAGAGAGTCTAAAGATTTACTTACCCAAACTCGAAAAAAAGTGATTGAAATAGTGGACAAAACAGCCGGACATGGAGGACCCGTAAACTGGGTTTATGTAAAAGACGAAATCCGCAATAAAGTTGGCGACTTTTTACACAGCAAAACCTCCCGCAGACCCATGATTCTCCCTGTAGTAATAGAAGTCTAATATAATTGAGGAAACTTCCTTTAATAAAAAACTAAAAAAATGTTGCAACCGAGCAGTTACAACATTTTTTTATACAAAATTTTATACAAAAACTTTTAGATTAAAGTACGGTTTTTTCACTCGAGTGAAAAAACCGTACCGAAAGTAAATACTTTTTGTAATTGATGCTTTTTATAGCGGAACGCCTCAAACAGCGTTTGAGGTGTTAGTTTTTTTGTAAAAAAACAGGCTGGGTAGGAGTCCTCTTTCGAGAAAATTCTACCCAGCCCTTTGGTCAGCGCAAATCAGATGCCTTCCCCCTCTTTAGGCCCGTCCATAAAACGGTACGGGTTTAAATCCAAAAGGGTGCTTCACTTCTGATGCGCCATATTATTTAATATAGCATATAAAAATAGTGTTGTCAAGGTTTACCTGTTTAGCTGTTAGTGGTAAAATACAATAATTACAAATCATTATGAGAATTGTATCTGGCATACAGCCAACGGGAAATATCCATATAGGAAATTATTTGGGAGCCATAAAACAGTGGATTGCATTGCAAGAAGAAAATGAATGCGTGTTTTTTATTGCAGATTTACATGCTCTCACTGTCCCCTATGAACCAAAAGAGCTTCAACAAAAAATTATAGAAAAACTTATTTGCTATGTGGCTGCCGGATTAAATCCAGATAAGTCTATTATTTTTGCGCAATCCCGAGTTAAAGAACACGCAGAACTGGGCTGGCTTTTAAATACTATCACCCCAATAGGAGAGTTGTCTCGCATGACGCAGTTTAAAGATAAATCAAAAAAGTTTAAAGATAATATAAATGCTGGATTACTAGATTATCCTGTTTTAATGGCGGCTGACATTTTGCTATATAAAGCGGAAGCCGTGCCCGTAGGCAAAGATCAGGAACAACACATAGAGCTGACGCGAATGATTGCTAAAAAGTTTAACCAGAAATTTGGCCAAACATTCAAAGAGCCCAAAGGCATAATTCCAAAATATGGGGCAAAAATAATGTCTTTGACAGATCCAAAAAGAAAAATGTCAAAGTCTGATGACCCAAAAAGCTATGTTTCTTTGTTTGACGAACCTGAAGTTATAAAAAAGAAAATAATGTCTGCTACCACAGATTCTGGTAAAGACGTAAGATACAATGTAACCAAAAAACCTGGCATTTCTAATTTACTTACTATTTATAGCCTACTTACAGATAGGCCCGTAGAAGATATTCAAAAAGACTTTGAGAAAAAAACTTATGCTGATTTTAAAAAATCTTTAGCAGAAGTGATGATAAATTATTTAGAACCATTCCGCAGAAAACAAAAAGAACTTTTATCCAAAGATGCTTATGTGCAGGAAATTCTTACTAAAGGAGCTGCCCGAGCTGAAATACTGGCAGAAACAACAATGAAAGAAGTCCATGAAAAAATGGGCCTCGCCTAATCCTATAATCTAAAAACCCGCTTTTCGGCGGGTTTTTTTTATTTTATTAGTTTTGTGAGTTCTTTTATTTTTTTATTCAAAATATCTTGATTATCTGCCTCAATAGTTAGACGTAGAACTGGTTCTGTGTTAGATGGCCTTACATTAAACCACCAGTCCTTATATTCTACTGTAATGCCGTCTAAAAAGTCTTGCTTACCGTCTGCGTATTTCTCTTTTACTTTTTCTAAAATAGCGTCTTTATCAGCCACCTTAAAATTAAGTTCAGGAGAATTTGCATATGGAGACAACTCTTTTATAATTTCTGAAGCACTTCTCGTTTCTTTTGAAATAATTTGCAACAAGCTTAAAAAGGCAATCATTCCAGAGTCCATATAATAATTGTCTTTAAAACAATAATGTCCAGATAACTCTCCTCCCATAATTCCATTATTTTTTAAAAGCCCGTCTCTTACATTTACAAATCCAACCTGAGTTCTAATAGGATTACCCCCCCATTTTTTTACAAATTCAGGAACCGCTTTTGAACAAATTGCATTGTAGGCCACTGCCATCCCTTGATTTTTACCAAGAAAATATTTTGCTAAAAGCAAGAGTACTGCATCTGCCCTAACAACTTCTCCTTTTTCATCTACCAAAAATATTCTGTCCGCATCTCCATCAAACATTACGCCAAAATCAGCTTTCTGGGATTTTATCATTTCACTTATTTTGTCTGCAGAACCTTCTTCTAAAGGATTTGGACCATGATTTGGAAAATTTCCATCTGGTTCAAAATTTAAAGCTATAATTTCCACGGGTAATTTATCGGTTATTTTTGAAATAACGTTTCCAGCCACGCCATTTGAAGCGTCAACAATAACTTTTAAGGGCACAATCTCACTTAAATCTACAAAAGAGAAAATATGATTTAAATAATCTTTCCAAATATCTTTTTTTTCTGTCTCCGGCTCTTCGCCAGGTTCAAATTTGCCTTGCTCAACAGCAGAAAGCAAGTCTTTTCCTCGGACCATTTGTATATCTCCGTTCGCCTTCTTCATCATTTTAAACCCATTATATTCTTTTGGATTATGACTAGCTGTCACCATAACACCTCCGTCAAAATCATCTGCTCCCAAAGCAAAATACACGCATTCTGTGGGCACTTGCCCAATATCGGTTATAGTACCACCTTCGGCATAAACTCCCCTTACAAAGGCTTTTAAAAGCTCCTGAGAAGAAAGCCTGGCGTCTCTGCCCATAACAATCTTTTTTGTCTTTGAATGTTGAACAAAGGCTCGGCCTATTTTAAAAGCTGCCTCTTCATTTAATTCTGAAGGATATATGCCCCTTACGTCGTATGATTTGAAGATTGTGGAATTTATTTTTGTCATATAGCTATTATACATAAAAAGCTTGATTAATTGCAACAATCTGCTATAATGAGCCTACTATGAAAATCTATGAATTGACATATATAGTTTCTCCTGAAATAACCTCAGAAGAGGCGGAAACTAAGGCAAAAGAGATTGAATCTCTTGTTCAAAGCAAAGAAGGCATAATTTTAAAACAAACAAACCCTTCTGCCAAGACCTTGGCCTACCCTATAAAAAAAAGCGCATCTGGATTTATGGGCGTTTTAGAATTTCAGATGGAAGAGGAAAAACTAAGCGAAATCCAAGCCGATATGGTAAAAGACGAAAAGATTGTAAGACAAATGCTTGTGGTAAAAAACCCTATAAAACCCAGAAAAGAGAGAAGAACAAGAGTAAAAACGGAAGAGACCTTTAAACTAGAAAAAAAGACTGAGGAGATAAAAGAACCAGAGCAAGACAAGTCGTCTGCAGTTAAAGAAAAAGTTGAGCTTAAAGATATTGAGCAAACTTTAGACGAACTATTAGGCGAATAAACGAAAGAGGACTCGAGCGTAATTTTAGCCCCAATGTATATATCTTATGTGGCTAAAATTCCGAAGTGATTTCGCTCGCCTCGCTCGCAAAATCATGAATTTAAACAAAGCATTCGTATTGGGCAACGTCACCCGCGACCCGGAAGTAAGATCATTGCCTTCCGGACAACAGGTAACAAGTTTTAGTATTGCCACCAACAGGTTTTATACATCTGGAACTGGTGAAAAAAAACAAGAAGCTGAATTTCATAACATAGTATGCTTTGGAAAGCTGGCTGATATAAGCTCAAGATATTTAAACAAAGGCTCATTAGTTTTAATCGAGGGAAGAATAAAAACAAGAAATTGGACAAACTCCCAGGGAGTTAAACAATACAGAACAGAAATAATTGCAGAATCAATGCAAATGGGTCCAAAAGGGAGCGGAGGAGCAGGAGGCTCATCCTATCAAAGGCCGGCATTCGGACAAAAACCAGAACCTGAGGCCCCAAAACAAGACGAAATTCCCGTAATAGAAGAAAATTACACTCCCCCCTCAGAAGAAGATAAAAGAGCAGCCGAAGCCCAACCCCCTTCATTTGAAGATAGCGCGGCTGATGAAATAGACGTTAAAGATATACCATTTTAAAAATTAAATAAACGATAAAAGCATCGCCGGAATTAAAAACAGATGTATTCGATTATATAAACGTTTTCAATTCCGGCATGAATTTACTCACTTTGTTCGCAAATTCATGTGTTATTTTTGCCAAAAAAATATTGACGACATAGATTTCAAAAATACAGAGATGCTGGCACGATATGTGTCTGGTTTTTATAAAATAAAACCAAGAAAGAAAACTAATCTATGTAGCCATCATCAAAGAAAGATTGCAAACGCCGTTAAAAGAGCCCGCCAAATGGGCTTGATGGCATATACCCCAAAATAAAAAATTAGACTTAAAAATCCCGCCTTAGCGGGATTTTTATTTGTTTATGCTTTTTCAATAATAAGCTTTTTTATCTGCTTCATTACGTCTTTGTTTTCTTTTAGAAATGTTTTGGCTCCTTCTGTGCCCTGCCCCATTTTTGTATTTTCAAAAGCAAAATAACTCCCGGATTGCTTTATAACCCCGCTATTAATTCCCATCCTCAAAACATCTCCGGTTTTTGAAATACCTTCATTATAATAAATATCAAACTCTGCGGTCCTAAAGGGAGCTGCCACTTTATTTTTTACGACCTTGGCTTTTACTCTATTCCCTATAATTGACTCTCCTGCTTTTATCTGGGCTGTCCTTGCTAAATTAATTCTTACCGAAGCGTAAAATTTTAATGCCAGCCCACCAGGAGTAGTTTCTGGGTTTCCAAAAACCATTCCAATTTTCATTCTTGTCTGATTTAAAAATATAACCATTGTGTTTGACTTTGCCATTATGGCAGAAAGTTTTCTACAAGCTTGGCTCATTAACCTTGCCTGAAGGCCCATATGCTGGTCTCCAATTTCACCTTCTATCTCTCGCTGAGGAGTTAGAGCTGCCACAGAATCAACAACTATCACATCCACAGTTCCCGATTTAACAAGCGTTTCCACAATTTGTAAAGCCTGCTCACCAGAATCTGGCTGGGAAATTAATAGGTCATCCACATTTACTCCTAATCTTTTTGCGTAATCCGGATCCATGGCATGTTCGGCATCCACAAAGGCGCAGACTCCTCCTTTTTTTTGCGCTTCTGCTACCACGTGTAAAGATAATGTAGTTTTACCAGACGACTCAGCTCCATATATTTCTATTATTCTACCTCTGGGCATCCCACCCACACCTAAAGCCAAATCCATGGCAATAGACCCTGTAGGGATTGCATCCACATTTACCGCGTGTATCTCGCGCATAGTCATAATTGCCCCTTCGCCAAAACGCTGTTTTATTTCATCAACCGCGCTATTAAGCGCCTTATTCTCTTTTTTTTCTTCTGGTTTATCTTTTTTTTCTTTTGCCATGTAAGGTTATTTAAAAATTAAATTACACTTTTTTCCATTCGCTGTCTTCGGCCGGAGTTTCTGACTCATCGGGAGAAGCCCCAGAAATTTTTGAACTGAAGGTTGCATGTTCAGCAAACACCTCTCTTGGCTTTGCCCCATCAGCAGGTCCCACAATTCCCTTTTCCTCTAGCATATCTATCAATCGTGCGGCGCGCGAATATCCTATTCTTAATCTTCTTTGCAAAAATGAAGCAGATGCTTTTTGTGTTTCCAAAACAATTTTTTTAACATCCTCAAATAAAGGGTCGTCACCCCCAAAAAATTCCCCTCCTCCGTTTTCTTTGGCTTCTTTGGGATCAGGGGCGTCCAAAGCATCATGCAGGTTTTGCACCAAAACAGATTGAGGCTCTTGAAATTTTTCTTTTTGGTTTGAAATAAAATCAGAAACTTTTTTAACTTCTTTTTCTGAAATATACGGCCCTTGTATCCTACCTATTTTTGCTGATTTTGCGGACAAGAAAAGCATATCTCCTGCTCCCAATAATTTTTCTGCTCCAGAAGTGTCTATAACTGTCCTTGAATCAACTTGTGAGGAAACCTGAAAAGTAATTCTAGTAGGAACATTGGCTTTAATTAACCCTGTAATAACCTCTACAGACGGCCTCTGTGTTGCAAGCACTAAATGGATTCCGGTTGCTCTTGCCATTTGAGCCAATCTCACAATTCCAGCTTCCAGGTCTCTGCCTTTAGCGGCCATCAAATCTGCCAGTTCATCAACCACAAACACAATATACGGCAACTGCATTCCATTTGCTATAACTGTTTTATTTGAGTTATATGTAGCAAGGTTTCTTGCCGGAACCTCTGAAAAAACCTCGAACCGCCTTTCCATTTCCCTGGTCAGCCACTGCAAAGCATTTATAGTTTTTTGGGCGTCGTATATAACTGGGCATAAAAGATGGGGAATATCATTGTAGTGCTGGAACTCTACTCTTTTTGGATCTACCATAATCATTCTCAAATTGTCTGGAGTGCACTTGTATAATAAACTCAAAATCAAAGTATTTAGAAATATTGTTTTTCCTGTTCCCGTAGCTCCAGCAACTAACACATGTGGACCTTCTGTAATATCTGTATAAACAGGGGCTCCCGAAACATTACGTCCCAAAGCAACAAGCAAGGGGCTCGTAGCATTTTGATAAGCTGTTTGAGAAATCAAATTTCTTAATGTAACAATAGACCTGACTTTATTTGGAACTTCAATTCCTACCAAGGATTTTCCTGGAATAGGAGCTTCAATCCTAATTGGATGAGCAGCCAAAGCCAAGGCCAAATTGTTTGACAAAGTGGTAATTTTAGAAAGCTTTACTCCTTCAGCAGGCTTAAAAGCATACTGTGTAACCGTAGGCCCCACATTAACCTCCGCCATTTCCACTGGGATACCAAAGTTATCCAAGGTGCTTTTGATTATCATTGAATTCTCCTTTATGTTTCCGGAGGTTGGGGAAGTTTCGTTTTTACTCAGCAAATCTAGGGGAGGCAACAGATAGTCATTTTTGTTAGCTGCTGTAACAGCTTTTGTAATTTCTTTTTTTTCTGGTCCGTCGTTATTGCCCTTTTTAAATAATGTTATTCTTGACGGGGTAACTTTCGCCTTTTCCTGTCTCTCTGATGATATTCCTTTGATTTTCATGTCATTATTATCTGGCCTGTTAAGAACATAAGACTGTTTTTCTTCTTTTTCCCTCTTGGGATAATCCTGCCATATAAATTGTAAAAATATAAAGAGTCCTACGACTAAAACAGCGCCAAATACAATATTGGCAACCAAAAGTCCAAAAAGACCTACGAGTAATTTTGACAATAAAAATCCTATCCACCCTCCATTCATCAAAGTTAAATCTTTAGCTGCTAAAATCCCAGCAACTCCCACAACAGAAACTGTAACAGCTATGCCCATTGCCAAATCTCTACCCTTTTTCCTTGTTTTCAAAAACATTAAACCAGACACAAATAAAAATAAAGGAATGGTATAAAAAGCTTTTCCTATCAAAAAATCACAAAGCTTATAAAATAATTCTCCTAAAAATCCTGCTTTATCAAAAAACGGGAAAGACAGAATAATAATCGTTGTTGCCAAAAACATTACTATCGCTTTTATCCATCTTTTTACCCAATTAGTTAAAAGCGACGGTTTAACTGTTTCGTTACCATTTTTATTCTTCTTTTCTCGCCCATTCTTATTTTTATTCTTTTTTGACATAAATAAAACAAATTCAGATTAACTAAATTAATTTATTGTATCATTTTGCAAAACTCCATTCAAGCGCATTTTTCCACCTACCTACCGGCCAAGCAGGCATAAAAGTCCTTCTCCAAATATAAAAAAATAAACAACATTTGATGAAATAAATAGGTCATTCGCGGTTTTTTGCCGTACGGCAAAAAACCGCTATAAAATTATTGTTACTTCAATTTAAAATGAAATTCAAGCTTATTTTGGTCATCAATAAATTCCACTAAGCCAAAATGCACATATTTTTCTATTTTAAACAACCTCGTAAAACCGCTGACCTCCTCACGACAATCGTAGGGATATAAAAATACGCTTTTTTGCCACTCATAAAACCCGCCCATTTTTAACCTATAAACCAATGCTTTTCTTGCTTTTTCATATGAATTTGGTATATCAAAAGTAATCATTCTCCATTTGTTATCCCATTTCTCTTTTTTATCATTAAGCCGCCTGAATTTATAATTTATCATGCGCAATATCCCTCTTTCACTCATAGACACTAAAACTGAATTCTCATATTCCTTCTTCTTTATTAGTTTCTGTCTGGTAAGCTCGTAAACCGCCTTGTTTAATTGTTTGCCAGTAAAGCTACGAGCATCTTTTATTATACTGTTTAGCAAGACAAATCTAATATCATTACGCCCACCAACCCTATCAGATGTGGCACAATATATTCTCCATAAAATTTCTTCCACCACTTTGTTCATACTTCTATTATAATAAAAAAGATAATAAAATAATAGCGGTTTTTTGCCATACGGCAAAAAACCGCTAAATAAACACACACTTTTGTTGAATATTAAGAACAAACAAAAATTACCCTTGCGGGGGAGTTCTTGAGAGCACTAAAAACGGCTCATGCTAATTAGCATGAGCCGTTTTTCTATGATACTTACTTTTCTTTATCTTTGGGGATAAAGCCTGTGCCTACTGGGATAAGTTTTCCTATAATTACGTTTTCTTTTAGTCCACGTAATTTATCTTCTTTTCCTTCAAGTGATGCTTTTATAAGAACTCTTGAAGTTTGTTGGAAAGAAGCGGCTGACAAGAATGACTCTGAGTTTAAAGCAACTTCTGAAATTCCCAAAAGTATCTGAGTTCCAGCCGGAGCTGACTTTTTATCTTTCTTTAACTCATCAGACTCCTCGTTAAAGATAACTCTTTCTACTACCTCTCCTCTTATCCAGTTTGAATCACCTTCTTCTTTAACTCTTATCCTGCTGAACATCTTTTGGATAATCACCTCAACGTGCTTGTCATGAATATCCACTCCCTGGGAAGCATAAATCTTTTGAACTTCCTGCAAAATATATCTTTGAGTGACTTCTACTCCACCAGTCTTATAGAGCTTTTTAAGATCTAAGCTTCCATCACACAAAGCTTGGTTTTCCTTAACTTCTTGGCCTTTTTCTACTAGCAAGGCAATTCTTCCTGGAATTTTGTATTCCATTATATCTTTTTTGGAAGCTTTTTTATCTGATGGTTTTATTGAGACAATTCTCTTTTCTTCATCAATACCCACAATTTTTCCTGCAGTTAAAGACATAACCGCTTCTCCTTTGGGCGCCCTACACTCAAATATCTCCTCAATTCTAGGCAAACCTTGGGTAATGTCTCCTGCTCCCACAATTCCTCCCAAGTGGTGAGTTCTAAGTGTAAGCTGGGTGCCTGGTTCTCCAATTGCCTGAGCTGCCACAATACCAACAGCCTCTCCCATTTTTACCACATCGTTTCTACCCAAATCCCATCCATAACATTTTTGGCAAACACCCTGGTTTGATTTACAGGTCAAAGGTGAGGCCACAAGTACTCTTTCTATTCCCTCTTCGTTTGTAATTGCGTGAGCTGTCTTCCAGTTTATAAACTCTCCTTTTTTCACAAAAACTTTTTTATTATGTTCCACTGTTTCCAAAGCAGTTCTGCCAACTATTTTGAAAGAAAAGTCTTGCTCAATCAAATCAGCGTCTTTTTTATAGACAACCATTCCTGTTTTATCTCCACAATCCTTTTCAAAAACAATCACATCGTGAGCAACATCCACTAATCTTCTGGTTAAATAACCAGCAGAAGAAGTTCTCAATGCAGTGTCTGCAGTACCTTTTCTAGCTCCATGGGTAGAAATAAAATATTCCAACACGTTAAAACCCTCTGTAAAAGACGATTTTACAGGCAATTCAATAATATCTCCAGATGGGTTATTCACCAACCCTTTCATTCCTGCCATCTGCACGGGCTGAGCCCAAGTTGCCCTGGCTCCAGCTGAAATAATAGACATCACGGGTCCATCTGGTGGCAATGTTTCTTTCAACAAAGCTTCAAGCTTTGTTTTTACAGTCTGCCATATCAAAATCTTCTGAGATGTTTTTTCTTCTGGGCTTAACAACCCTTTTTCAAAATGACTATCAATTTTTCTTACCTCATCTTCTGCCTTATCTACCAACTCTTTCTTTTCAGGAGGAACAATCAAATCGTCCATTCCCCAGCTTACTCCAGATAGCGTGCAATATTCAAAACCAAGAGTTTTTATTTTATCGATAATAGCAACTGCTTCTTCGTTTGAATATTTTTCAATAACTTCCCTCACCATTCCCTTTAACGCTTTGTTATCAACCAACTTATTAACATATGGATAGTCATGAGGCAATACGGCGTTTAAAATAATCCTGCCTACGCATGTTTCAATAAGTTCGGCTTGACCCGATTTTGGATTTGGAACTTTTATCTTGTCATTCAAACCAAGGAATCCATATTCAAGAGCCGTGATAGCTTCTGAATCAGAAGAATAGACTTTTATATCCTTTGCCTTTGGATCCTCTTTCAGTTTTGTTAAATAATAACATCCCAAAGCAATGTCTCGGAAGGGTCCCATAACAGGCATTCCTGTTGCAGGCCTTAAAAGGTTTAAAGAAGAAAGCATTATTTCTTTTGCTTCTTTTTGGGCTTCGTCTGATAAAGGCAAATAAACAGCCATTTGGTCTCCGTCAAAGTCAGCGTTAAATGCTTCGCAAACCAATGGATGAAGTTTTATTGTTTCTCCTTCTGTCAAAATTGGCCTGAAAGCCTGAATTCCCAGCCTATGCAAGGTTGGAGCTCTATTCAACAAAACCAGCTTATCTTTTATAATTTCTTCTAAAATAGCCCAAACTTCAGGAGTTTTTTCATCTATTAGTCTAGCAGCTCCTCTGATGTTAAAAGCTAATTCTTTATCTAAAATTCTTTTAATTACAAACGGCTTAAAAATTTCCAAAGCCAAAGTTTTTGGCAAACCACACTGAGAAAAATGTAATTCCGGTCCTACTGCAATAACAGACCTTCCTGAATAATCCACGCGTTTTCCCAACAAGTTCTGCCTAAACCTACCCTGTTTTCCTGCCAACATCGCTGCCAAGGATTTTAACAATCTTTTTCCTCCGGTTGTGGCGGTTGTTGTAACGCCTTTTCTCATTTCATTGTCAATCAAAGCATCCACAGCTTCTTGCAACATTCTTTTTTCATTTCTCACAATAACTGGCGGAGCGGAAATTTCTTGTAAATATTTTAGTCTGTTATTCCTATTTATTACTCTTCTGTATAAATCATTCAAATCAGATGAGGCATATCTTCCTCCATCTAGTTGCACCATAGGCCTTAGATCTGGAGGCAATATAGGCAAAACATCCAAAAACATCCATTCTGGCCTTACACCAGCTTTTAGCATTCCCTGAAACAATTTTAACCTTCTCAGTACTTTCTTCTTCATTGCTGGTGGAGCTTCTTTGGCTTCTATGGCCAATGCCTCTGTTTCTTTTTTCAAGTCAATTTTTGAAAAAAGATCTCTCACAACCTCAGCTCCAGTACCAGCTTCAAAAATCTCACCGTATTTTAACGAAATGGTATGATAAACAACTTCAGATAAAATTTGAAGAGGTGCTATATCTAAAACTTCTTCTTTGGCTTTTTCCCTGGCGCTTTTAAGTTCGTTTTTAGCTGCCTCTGTTTTTTCCTTCTTAACCTTAGACTTATATTCTTGCTCAATAGCTTCCATAACAGCGTCACGGGCTTCTTCATTAACTTTTGTAATTATATAAGAGGAAAAATAAATAACTTTTTCCAGCTGTTGCGAGCTTTTATTCAAAACCAAACCCATTCTTGATGGCACTCCCCTCAAAAACCAAATATGCGAAACGGGCGTATAAAGCTTGATGTGACCCATTCTTTCCCTTCTTACAGAAGACTTGGTAACCTCTACTCCACACCTATCACAAACAACGCCTTTATATCTTATTCTTTTATATTTTCCGCAGGCGCACTCGTAATCTTTTTCAGGGCCAAAAATCCTTTCATCAAAAAGCCCGTCCTTTTCAGGCTTTTGAGTTCTGTAGTTAATTGTTTCCGGCTTTGTCACCTCTCCATGAGACCATGACATTATATCTTCAGACGAAGCCAGCTTTATTCTTATTGATTCTAAATCTATAACTCTCATTAGCGTAAATATTTAATAAAAATTACTTTTTATTTTCACGGTTGTCACGCCTATCTTCTCGCGGGTCGTCTCTTAGTTCGCGTGGCTTTTCTTTTACTTCAACTGCCATGCCCAGAGATTTTAACTCTGCAACAAGCAAATTAAAGGAAGCCGGAATATTAGGATTTCTTATGGGCTCGCCCTTTAATATAGCCTCATAAGTAGACGCTCTTCCTTGAACGTCATCTGATTTTATAGTCAACATTTCCTGCAGAGTGTGAGCCACTCCATAGCCTTCCAAAGCCCAAACTTCCATCTCTCCAAATCTCTGTCCTCCAAACTGGGCTTTTCCTCCCAAAGGTTGCTGAGTAATTAAAGAGTACGGGCCAATTGACCTGGCATGAACTTTATCATCCACCATATGAATCAACTTCATTATATACATATATCCCACTGTTATAGGATTTGGGAAAGGAAGTCCTGTTTTTCCGTCATACACAATCATTTGCCCAGACTCTGGAAGCCCAGCTTCCTTTAGCTCAGCCTTGACATCATCTCTATTTGCTCCCAGCAAGGCCGGAGAAATCGCAATATAATTTAATTTGTGAGCAGCCAATCCCAAATGAGTCTCTAAAATCTGCCCCAAATTCATACGAGAAGGAACCGAAAGCGGAGACATAACAAAGTCTATTGGTGTTCCGTCAGCTAAAAAGGGCATTTCAGATTCTGGCAAAACTCGTGAAACAACTCCCTTGTTTCCATGCCTTCCAACCAGCTTGTCTCCCACTTTTATTTTTCTAGTTTCAGCAATCTCAACCTGAATTCTTTTAATTACTCCTGGCTCTAATTTGTGACCCAAGTCTCTTGAAAATATTTTTACGTTAGTAACTTTTCCTTTCTTTCCGTGTTCCATTCTTAAAGAAGAATCTTTTACATCTTTGGCTTTGTCTCCAAAAATAGCTCTTAACAATCTTTCTTCAGGGGTTAATTCTGCTTCACCTTTTGGAGAAATTTTTCCAACTAAAATATCATTAGGTCCCACTTCTGCTCCCACTCTTACAACTCCCTCTTCATCCAAGTCTTTTAGTTTTTCTTCTCCAACGTTTGGAATATCAGATGTTGTAACTTCAGGACCAAGTTTTGTTTCTCTAACATCGCAAGTAAAGTCTTCTATATGTATAGATGTAAACTCGTCTTCTCTAACCAATTTTTCGGATATAGTAATTGCATCTTCAAATCCTCCTCCGCGTAATGGGATTAAACACATTAAAATATTTCTGCCCAAAGCCAGTCTGCCATGCGAAATTGCAGCTCCATCAGCCAAAACATCTCCTTTTTTAAATGTTTCCCCTTTTTCCACAATTGGCTTTTGGTGGAAACAAGAATATTGGTTTGTCCTTACAAATGTCTGAAGCTCATAATCTTCATCTACTTTTCTACCCTTCTCCTCATACTGTACTTTTATATGCCTTGCATCAACTTCTTTTACAACTCCATGAGCTCTGGCAATAATTCCTTGACCAGAATCGCGAGCCACGTTTCTTTCCGTTCCAGTACCAACTAGCGGTGGCTCGGGCCTTATCAAAGGAACTGCCTGCCTCTGCATATTGGAACCCATCAAAGCCCTGGATGCATCATCATTCTGCAAAAACGGAATCAAAGAAGTGGCAACTGAAATAAACTGTTTTGAAGAAACATCTATATAATCTATTTTTGAAATTTCTACTTCAGCCGGCTCTCCTTTTACTCTTGCCTCAACTTTATTTGGTGGAATTTCAGGTAAAATTTTTCCAGTATCTGTTAAGGGCACGGAAGCCGGAGCTATACAATGACGCTCTTCTTCCTGAGCTGACAAATATTCAACTTCTTTTGTAACCCTGCCATTTTTTACTTTAAAATATGGAGCTTCAATAAACCCATAAGGATTTATTTTAGCATAAGTTGCCAAGTGGCCCACCAATCCTACATTTGGACCTTCAGGAGTTTCAATAGGACAAATTCTGCCATAGTGAGAAGGCTGCACATCCCTAACTTCAAAGCCTGCTCTTTCTCTGGTCAAACCTCCAGGTCCTGTAGTAGTAAGCCTTCTTTTATGCTCCAATTCAGCCAACGGATTTTCGTTGTCCATAAACTGAGAAAACTGAGAAGAAGTATAAAATTCTTTTACCACGGCCATCAAAGGTCTTGGATTTACAAGCTGTATTGGAGTAATAGTATCAAGCTCTAAAGTAGACATCTTGTCTTTTATAATTCTTTCCATTCTCATCATTCCCACGCGCAATCTGTTTTGCAAAAGCTCCGACAATGTTCTAACCCTTCTGTTTCCCAAGTGGTCAACTTGGTCTTGTTTTGCTGTTGGATCATTGTTCAATCTTATAACCTCTTTTACAACTTCCACAATGTCTTCTATTCTCAGTATCCTTTCTTCTTTGGATATGTCTTTATCGGATTTTTTAGTAGCTAATTGAGGCAATCTTTGCAAAGTTTTCCACCTGCCTACCTTTGACAAGTCGTACCTGTCAAAATTAAAAAACATATTGAAAATTAAATCTTGGGCAGTGTCTGGAGTTACCAAATCTCCGGGCCTTAACCTGCGGTAAACTTCCACCAAAGCTTCTTTTTGGTCTTTTGAAGTATCTCTCCTTAGTGTTTCTTTTATATACCTTATATCTCCATTATCAATATCTTTAAACGCTTTTTCCACTGCCTCTACATTTTCCAATCCCAAAGCCATCAAAAGCGTAGTGGCTGGCACCTTTCTCTTTCTGTTTATTTTTACCCCTATAAATCCTGATTCTTCTGTTTCAAATTCCAGCCAAGCACCCCTATTCGGGATAATTTTGGCTCCAAAATAGTCCCTCCCTTTTGAACTTCTGCTGGTAAAAAAAGCTCCCGGCGAACGTATAAGCTGGGAAACTACAACTCTTTCAACTCCGTTTACAACAAAAGTACCCCTCTCTGTCATAACAGGGAAATCAGCCAAAAACACTTCCTGCTCTTTTACCTCTTTTGTCTTTAGGTTTACCAGCCTTACTTTTACCCTTAAGGGCGCCTCTAAAGAGTCGTTATTTTTTTTGGCTTCAAGGCCGTTTTTATAATTTGGCTTGCCAAGTTTATAATCCTCAAACCAAAGTTCAAGCTCTTTGCCCGTATAGTCTTTTATAGGAGAGATTTCCTCTAAAAGCTCTTTTACTCTTACATCCCAAAAATCATCCCAGGTCTCCCTTTGCATTGTCAAAAGATGGGGAGTTGGAAAACTAAATACCTTAGATTTTGAAAAATTTTTAACTTTCCTTATAATTTCTGCCATTAAATATTGTGCGGAGAATAGTTCGCGCTCCGCATTAAGAATATAAGTAAAAATTTTAAATTATTAAAATAAAAAATTTCGGTAATACAAACAACCGAAAATTAAGCTTTAATTTTTCTAGAGTAAAATAACCACTTCTTTTATATATGCTGTTTAGTATAATCTTTTTTAAAAAGCTTGTCAACACCTTTTACCTATTTGGAAATTTTGACAAGAAGCAACCCTAATAACTGGCCTGCTTCCTGCTGGGCTTCAATGTCTGTTTTGCTGTTAACAAAATTCTGCCAATGCAAAAGTATATTTTGGTCATTTATATCCCTTACCGCATTTTCCAATTTTAACCTGTCATCAAAACTTACTTCTCCCTTCCCCGACAAAACCTTGTCCACAAACAATTCTGCAAAAATTACGGATTTTTCATCACCTTCTTGCACCTGGACAGCTTGCTGAACTTCTTTCAATTCCAAATTAAGCAACACGAACTGAGTAACAAAATATATATTTGCTAAAAATAAAACCAAAATAATTATTAACAAAAACTTAGCTTTATCCATTGTTTCTTTTAATTAAAATAATGTATGCTCCTGCCAATATAACTGCAATCAACAAGAAAACTATAACAACTAACATAATCACAATTGCCTGGATAGAAAATAATCCTTGCAACCAATTGCTTGATTTTAATTCAATATTTATGTGTATTCCCGCGCCTTCTTTTAACTCAAACGGCTCACCTTGATAACTCTTATAAGACTTTGCCTCGACCTTTAAATAATATGTCCCTTCAGGCGATAGGAAAGAATATTTTCCGGTTGCATTGGTTTTTTGAGGATTGGTTTGCTGATAATCTTTTGCGGACCATAATTCAAATTGGGGGTACCCTCCGGGTCCTTCAGGATTTAGCCAGTAAAGCGAAACTTCTGCGTCTTTAATACGCGCCTCTTCATCCCCTCCATTTATTTTTTTATAAATATACCCTTCAGGGTCCACTACTGCTATCATTTTTAATTCTTCGGGCGCTTCACCTTCATCTATATAAGTTATTACCGTCCTAACTTCATATTTTCCTTCCACAACAGGAGCAACAATGCTAGCCTGCCAAATACCCGAGCTTTCTTTTTCTTGATAATCAAACTCTTTTAATACAAGATCTTTGGGTGTATTTTTATCTACCGCCATTTTTATAGAGTCTGCCATAGAAGCCGAAAGTGCGTTAATCAAACTGTCAATATTATTTTTTACAATTGGCCCCGCATCACTTGAATTAAAAATCAAATATCCTTTTACACTTTTAGCTGGTTTTTCAGGCTTAACAACTAATGTAAGCGGAGCATTTGTTATAGTATTTATAGATTGGATTGGTTTTCCCAAGTCAGAAATCGCAACCTTGATGTTAAAATCAATTTTTTCATCTGCAGTTCTGGCAAAAACAATGTCTGTGGGAATCTCTTTCTGCTGAAAATATGGCAGCTTTGAAACAGATTTCCCAATAGCAGAAGAGCCTAAAATTTCAGACAATCCAGGGAAAGTAAGCTGGGATGCTCTCAACCCGCTTACATCAGAAACTTTTTTTGATATTCCCAAATCTTCCAGGGTTGTTTTAAACTTGGGAAATTTTTGAGCCAGCGACTTAATTTCTTCTGGCAAAGGAGTTAGAACAAATTCTTGAAACCCATTGGACGGGATTAATGTCCATCCGCCTTTCAAGGCATCGGGCGCCTCCTCTGGCACTGCTTCGGCAATAGGCGGATATACAACACTCTCACTGTCATTCCCGCCAGCCTCGCCGAGTCTAGGCGGGCGGAAGCGGGAATCCAGAGCGTTTACCATGTCTTGTAGTTGTTGCTTGAGCTGGTCTATTAAACCAGTAGGTGGGGTGGGCCATTCTTCAATGTTTGGGTTGATGGAACCTGAAGGTCCTCCGCCACCTGTGAAGGTGAGTGCTTGGCCTGAGGTGGTAGCTGAGTTGAGAGCGTTGTCTATGGAATAATATCTAAAGCTGGTGTCACTGGTAAGTGTGAAACTGACTGGTGCAGAGTAGACGGTGGTAGGGGTGCAAGTGCTAGAGCTG
>Ga0268281_1000672_pt1 | contig 24013 bp, 19 predicted proteins | sample saktaG_10_FD_190134 | JGI IMG/M metagenome (GOLD analysis project Ga0268281, IMG submission 190134) | Saline water microbial communities from Sakinaw Lake, British Columbia, Canada - sak_2011_5_24_50m | ecosystem: Environmental > Aquatic > Non-marine Saline and Alkaline > Saline ...
AATTAAAAGTGTCCTACCGTTGTTTAACTGATACTTAGATATATAATTGTTAATGAACCTAGTTTAATTTTATTTAATAATGCTTTGTTTAAAAAGGGATTGACTTAATTTATAGGTATATTTAAATTTACAATGTTCAATTTTCAATTTACATTTAATTTTCAATAATTCAGTAATCAATATATCCTTCTATTAAGAACGGTTGAGTAGATGTGCTGATTATTGGTTATTGTTATATTGTTCATTAAATGAAAATTTCAAATTGGTAATTGATAATTAATAATCAACCTCGAAAATTCAAAACATCCTTCATCAAATCCTTACTCAAAACCTTAAACCAAACTAATAAAACAAAATAGGTTCCTCCGCCTATCATTAATTCTACTATAAAATTAAGCTTTAAAACATCTAATAAAAAATAAGATAAGGCCGAAATAATTAAAACCTTAATTAAAACTTTAAAATTTATTTTCCACTGCGAATACTTTTGTAAAAGATAATAGGCAAATACTACCATTAATAATTCTGCCATTAAAGTCATATAAGCCGCACCATAATAAGAATAACGCGGAATAAATATTAAATACCCTATTAAAGCAATTAAGGCTGTAATTAAAAAATATTTAATGGTCTGCTTTTGTTTTTCTACGGCAATAATCCCATAATTAAATAAAGTGCTGAAAAAAATTAAAGCCGTTGGCCAAATCAAAATCCTTAGAATACCAACTGAAACTGGGTATTCTGGACCAGCAATAAAATTTATTATTCCTTTGGCTTCAGCTATAAATAAAACAATCATCAAAAAAGTCAAAACAACAAACAAATCAAAAATTTTCTGAAAGGTCTTTTTAAAATTTTCTTTATCTCTTTTTATCCAATAAAAAGTAAAAACCGGCAAAACTAGACCTAAAATCAAATGTGGTAAAGTGGTAATTACCTCTAAAATTTTATAAGGCGCTCCATAATAACCCACATGCGCTGCTGGTTGAAAAACCGATAAAATTAAAGTATCGGCCTTAAAATAAATTAAATTTAAAATCGTAGTAATCGCAATTGGCCAGGCCAGACTTAAAAAATGAACCCAGTATTTTAAATCTATGGTCCAACGATAACGAACATATTTTCTAGCTAATAACGCTAAAATTACAAAAAAGATTATTGAATTTATGTTATTGGCCATTAATATCAATAAAAGATTGCCTTGCCAAAATATAAATAGAATTATTAAACTTAAAAAGAAAATTTTTCCGATTGCTTCTGCTATGACCACCTTAGCCATCTTCATTTCTTTCTGAAAGATAGCCGAATAAACCTGAATCATGCTATTAAAAAAGAAAGCCAGTGAAGTTAAGGCAATCCCCCATTTAACAATTCCTGGATAAGGAAAAAATAAAGCTATCATTGGAGCAACAATAAAAAAAGCAATTCCCGAAACAATTCTTAAAGTAATGACATTAGAAAAAATAAAATTCCGACTTGCCTTGCCGAAGCTATGCGTAGGCAGGTCTACATTTGGCCGAGAAATTTCTCTTAATAAAACAATGTATAAACCAAAATCCAAAAATATTCCGAAGATTTGCAGAAATGTTAAAACCGTTATATATTGTCCAAAACCAGAAGGACTTAAATATCTAGTTAAATATGAAATAGCAAGAACGCCAATGAGAACATTGGCGCCTTTACCGATAATTTGAATAATAGTATTGTGAGCTATTTTCCGAACATCAAACATTATATTAACTTATAAACTAATAAACTTAAAAGCAAAAAACATTTTGATTTTTTGGTTCTTAGTCTTTTTGATTTCTTTCTTCTTTAACTTTCTTTAAAACCTCTTTCTTTATATCATTCAAAGTCTTTTTATTTCCTTTTAAATATAAACGAGCGTTTTCTCGACCGATGCCTAATTTTTCCTCTCCAAAACTAATAGTATTGCCTAGTTTCTTAATAATCTCATACTTAAGGCCTAAATCCAAAACATCACCAGCTAAAGAAATTCCCTCATTATACATGATGTCAAATTGACATTTAGTAAACGGAGGAGCTACCTTATTTTTCACTACTTTACAATTTACTCGATTGCCAACTACTTCTTCACCCTTTTTAATTACTGCAGCTCTTCTAACTTCAATTCTGACTGAAGAATAAAATTTTAAGGCCTTGCCCCCAGGAGTGGTTTCAGGATTTCCAAAAAACACCCCTATTCTCATTCTAATCTGATTAATAAAAATAATTGCTGTTCTAGATTTAGAAACCAAAGCCGTTAATTTTCTTAAGGCCTTGCTCATTAATCTGGCTTGCAAACCCATTTGCTGATCGCCCATTTCTCCTTCAATTTCGGCTTTAGGAACTAAAGCCGCCACTGAATCCACTACTATTAAATCTACTCCATTGGAGCGCACTAATGTTTCTACAATTTCTAAGGCCTGTTCTCCTGTATCTGGCTGAGAAAGGATTAAATCATCAACATTAACTCCTATTTTTTTAGCATAAACCGGATCTAAGGCATATTCAACATCAACATAAGCTACTATGCCATTTGCTTTTTGGGCTTCAGCCACAATATGTTGGGCTAAAGTACTTTTGCCTGAGGATTCTGGACCATAAAGTTCAATCACTCTTCCCCGAGGAATACCCCCAACACCTAAGGCAATATCTAAAGACAAACAACCCGTGCTAATAGCATCTATATCTAAGGCCTGGATGGCACTCATCTTCATAATTGAGCCCTGACCATATTTATCTTTAATTTGATCTAAGGCACTTTCTACGGCTTTTAATTTTTTACTATCAATTTCCTTTGTTTTTGTATCAGACATAAATTTATTAATTATTATTTAAATTATCTTCGACCCTTTTTTTAAAAATTATTAATTCTACTTTATTTTCCTGACTATGCTTTCTTTGACTAATGATTTCAAATTTATTCAAACCATACTTTAATTTAACATCTAAATAAAAACTTCCTTCCTCATTCACTGAAACATCTTCATTATTAATACTAACAATTGATTCTGGCTCTGTTTGTCCTGTTATCTTAATTATATTTTTTAAAGTTGTAAAATTCTCTATTGGAGCAATAATATTTAATTTTGGAGGCCGGGTATAATCACTTACTCTATAATAAATATAGGTTATAAATACACTAAAAATTAAAACAAAAATAAAAATTTTAAATCTTTTAGGAGTAATAAAACTATAAATATTTTTTTTCTTTTTATTTTTTAAAACTAATTCTGGGCTTTGTTTCTGATATTGTTTAAGGCATAATTTATAATTTAAGCCCAAAAACTCACAATAGGTCTTTAAAAAATTTTTAATATATATTTCTCCTGGTAATTTATCCCATTCTTCTGCTTCTATGGCCTGTAAATATTTTAAGGGAATATTAGTTGCTCCATAAACATAGTTTAAATCAAACTTTTTTATTTTTCTGGCTTCTGATAATTTGATTCCTAAATCCAAACTTTCAATTTTTTTTATTCTAAAACTATTCATTCTATTATCTATTATCCTATTAAACTATTACGCTATTATTCCTCTTCTATCTCAAATTCATCTTCATCATCTGAAATACCTTCTGGAGCAAAATTTGTTTTATTTTCTTTTTTAGGCTCATCTGCTTGGATAAACCCCGCACCCTTTGCATTTTGAAAATGGTGCGGGGTAAAATTATTGTCTTCCTTAGCTTCTCCTTCGTCTCTTAATTCTTCCTCTTCTAATACTTCATTTTTTTCTAAAATTTCATCAGCTGCTTCTTCTAATTGATTTAAATCTTCTTGCTTTGCTGCTTCTTCAGTATCAATAAGCGGTGACTCCAATATTTCTTCGTCTTCTTCTTGTATTAAAATTTCTCGAGGTTTAGGTCCATTATGCGGTCCCACTACTCCAGCGGCTTCTAATTGGTCTAATATCTTGGCAGCCCGAGCATACCCAACACTCAATCTTCTTTGTAAAAATGTAGCTGAGGCCTGTTCATATTTTAAAATAACCCTTTTAGCTTCTGCTAATAAAGAATCGGCTTCTCCCACTGAACCAGAAAAACCTGGAATACCTTTATTCTGCTCTTCAGTAACTTCTTCTAAATAATCTGGTTCGGCCTGCTGTTTTAAATATTCAATTATTCTTTCTCTTTCTGCTTCGGAAACAAAAGCGCCCTGCAAACGACGAGGTTTATTTAAATTAGAAGAAATAAATAACATATCGCCTTCACCTAAAAGTTTTTCGGCTCCACTCGCATCTAAAATGGTCCGTGAATCTATTTGCGAAGCGACAGCAAAGGCAATTCGCGAAGTAATATTGGCTTTTATTAAACCGGTAATTACATTTACTGATGGCCTTTGGGTGGCTAAAACTAAATGAATACCAACTGCTCTGGACATTTGAGCCAATCTAATAATAGCTGTTTCTACTTCTGCGGAATTAGTAGTCATTAAATAAGCCAACTCGTCAATAATAATAACTATACTAGACATTTTATTTTCAGTTTTGCGGACAGCTTTATTATAACTATAAATATCTCTTTTATTTAATTTAGAAATTAAATCATAACGCTTATCCATTTCTGCTACTGCCCATTTTAAAGCATTAATTGTTTTATCTGCCTTGGTAATTACTGGCGTTAAAAGATGAGGAATGCCATTATAGGGCGATAGTTCTACTTTTTTGGGGTCAGCCAGAATTAATTTTAATTCATTAGGATTTAATTTATACAATAAACTAATAATTAAAGCATTAATGCAAACCGATTTTCCACTACCCGTAGCTCCGGCAATTAAAAGATGAGGCATTTTAGCTAAATCCGCAATTTTAACCTGCCCAGCCACATTTTTCCCTAAAGCAAACTTTAAATGTCCTTGGGAATATTGAAAGGCCTCTGTAGAAAGAATTTCCTTTAATTTAACCTTTGACTTAATTTTATTAGGAACTTCTATGCCCACTAAGGGCTTGCCTGGAATAGGGGCCTCTATTCTTAAAGGATGGGCAGACAAAGACATAGATAAATTATTTTGCAAAGAAACTATCTTAGATAATCTCACTCCCTCGTCTGGCTTTAAAGTAAATTGAGTAACTGTTGGTCCGACATTAACCTCTTGCATTTCCACATTTATACCAAAATTAGCTAAAGTTCTTTTTATTTTTTCTTTTCCTCCTTCAATATCAAAACTTTTGGGCTTGGAGCCATTTTCTTCTAATAAACTAAAAGGGATTTGAATGTCTTGATAAACTTTTTTTCGATGTTCTTTAGATTTAATTCTGTCAGCAGATACAAAAGCTCCTCCATCGTCATCTTTAATTTCCTCATCTTCTTCTTCTTCTTCTATAATTCCCTCTTCCTCATCTTCTTCTTCAGAGGCATAATCAAAAGAAGCATTGTCATCATCCTCTTCGTCAATTTTTCTTCTTTGAAAACTAATATTTTCCCTAATTTTAGCTGGAAGATTTAAATCTCTTATCGAAAGATTAAAGGTTAATAAAATTGATATAATAAATAATCCTAAAAGCAAAACTAAAGTACCCCAAAAACCAGCTAATTTAAAAAATGGCCAAAATAAAATTATTCCTAAATAACCACCACCTTGTCCTAATTTTATTTTAGCAAAAATATTCTCAAAGCCAATAATTAAATTTAATAAAGCCGTACTGCTTAAAAATAAAACTACTAAACCTAAATAATGTCTCAATTTTAAAACATACTTTCCTGGATTTAAAAACAAAAATCCTAAAACAGCTAAAACAAAAGGAAGTAAAAAATAAAGCCAACCCAAAACCCATTTCATTACTTTCAGCATCCAAATCCCTAAACTTCCGGAAAAATTAAATAATGCCAAAAAGCTCAAAAAAGATAAAACTAAAAGAACTAAAACAAAAACAGCTTTTTTAGTTTCTGGATTTATTGTAGAAAAAAGATTAGGATCCTCTTTTTCTCTAATTCTTCTTGTTGGGGGTCTTTTATAAATCCTTCTTTTTCTAGGCCGACCTGGTCGTCTTTTAGACATATTTAAAAAATCTTAATGGCTTAAGTAAACCCAGCACCTTGCCTTAATAAAATATCCCCAAGGTGCTCGGGTAAATATATTATAGCATTTTTTATCTATCACTAAAATAAAAATGTTTATATTAACTTTTCTTGCGGACTACTCTTTTCTATAAAATCTTTAATTTTTTTAGCTAAAACATCAGCGTCTAATAGCATATTTTTTAAAGTTTCCCTAGAAATATCAAAACTATCAATATCATAATCAAGCTTATTTCTATTTTTTCTCATTCTATCTAATCTATCAAATAAAAAATCCATATCTTTAATATTCATTATTTTTCTCATAGCTTCGATAACTGTTTTATGATGATTTTTTACTAAAGCCCTATAACCATTCAACAATAAAAATGTCTCTCCCATAATACGAATACTATTATAAATATTATTATAAATAACTATATTATCTTTGTTTTTCTTTTTTAAATCAATTTTAGCTGAATTTAAAAATGATAAAGCTATAGTAAATCTTCCCTCAATCTGTTTAAATGATATATTATCTATCTTTTGCAATAAATTTTCTTTAATTAAATTATTGATAATCATTTAATTTGCCTTTTAAAATTATTTTTGGTTCTTGTAAAATTTTTATTATAAAATCATTTTTCTTTTTAATTTTTTCAACAAATTCCTTTTTGTCATATATTATATAATTAATATCTCTATTTAATTCTTTTTCTAATTTATTAATGTTTTTTGTCAATAAATCTTGATTAATATTGCCAATTAATATCAAATCTATGTCACTTGCCCCGTGTTCAGAGTTTTTAGCAATAGAACCAAAAATGAAACTCAATTCAATACCTGAAAATTTATCAATTAATTTTTTTAATGTAAATTCAATACCAAAGGACTTAGAAATTATTTTTTTTATTTCTTCATAAAAAGGGTAATTCTTATCTAGTTGAAAATAGCGCAAATTAGCTCTTCGTTCATCTTTTAAAATACCTTCTTTTACTAAATTCTTAATATCTCTTTGAAAATAGCCTGGTTTTTTATTTAATTTGCGCGCAATTTCTCTTAAATAAAACTCTTGATCTGTATTTTGAAAAAACAAATTAAGAATTTTCCCTTGATTATTTTTAATAAAATTCAACATATATACAATATATATACAATTGTATACATACTGCATACTATTGTCAACGACTTAATTGGTTTAAGTTCGTAATATTTATTATAGGTCTATTTGTTAAATCTGATTTTAAAAAATCCTGACATTCTTGAAAAGCCATATTAGCCCAAATTTTTAAGTCACTATCTGGTCTTTTTATATATTTTTTTAAGCTCTTATACGCAAAAATATCAGCTGTATGCCCCAAAACAATTAAGGCCCTCTTTTTGTCCTCTAAACTGGCACTATTCTTAAATAAGTCCTGATTAAATTTTTTCAACTCTTTTTGAGGTATCTGGCCTGAACATAAATAGGGAAATTGATTATGATATTCAATATATTCCCTAATTACTTTTGCTTCTTGGCTATCAAAATCAGATACCTTTATAATCGAACCATTTAAACCTTTCAATTCCCTGGCCTTAATTAAGGCCTCAAATTCATACTCTGATAAATTATTTTCATTTAAAACTTCAATTAATTCATCTTCAGACATTTCCATAAAATCCTCCTTAGTAAACATTTTATCGCTTTCCATAATTTTTTACTTTTCTTAAAAATTATAAGCAATAATGAATGGTATCAAACCCCAAAGCAAGCCCTGGACTCTGATTCGGGGCTCCCATTCGGTCGCACCTTAACCCCGCAGCAAGCTGACGGGGTATTCATTCTTTTCTCACTCACTCGGTCATAAAATGTTTTCACTTCGTTCAGACTTTTTATGACTCTCGTTCTGTTCGAAAAATAAAACATTATTAACTCACAAAATTTAAAAAATTGTTAATAATAAATTGACCAAACAAAAAAGGTCCTTTTGCGGCCTTTTATATTTATAACTTAACACCCCTTAAGAAATAAGTCAATATAAAAAAATCAATTAAATCCAATTGTCATGCTTTATGAATGGTGATATTATTTATTTAGAAGTATTATCTGTTATAATTTACAATTAACTATCAATAAACCTTTTATTCAAGAACAAAAGTCAACCCAGCCCTTCTGCGCTGAAGAGATAGGTCAACAAGTTCGGATATAATGAGTTATATGAAATAAATTTTTTTCAAATATTATGAATAATGTTTTTTTAATTTTCGGGTACGGAGTTCCCAAAAATATCCTGAAAGATAAAAATTATAATTTTTATTTAAAAATGGTCTTTAATAAGATTTATGGTTTTGTAGTAAAAAACAAAATTAATAAACCGATAATCATTACTTGTGGTGGCGAAACAGACATATTAAGGTCATGCAAACGCACTGAAGCTGATGAGATGATAAAATTGTTTAGTGCTTTTATTAAAGAACGACCATTTTTAAAACCAATAACCAAAAATTGGCTTTTTATTCCAGAAAATAAATCTCTTTCAACTTTGGAAAATTTATTAAACAGCAATAAAATAATTCAAAAACGAAAAATAAAAAAAGCCAATTTTTTCATCTTCTGTGAGCAAACACGTAAGAAGAAAATTAAAGTTTTGGCTAAAAAAATATTAAATAAAAATTATAATTTTCTAGTAGTGCCCATAGATTTTGATATATCAATAAACAGATACCTGCCAGTAGAGTACTTAGCTAAAAAAGAAAGTGCGGAGCTAAAACATTCTTTGTGGGCATTACAAATTCCCGAAAACCTAAAAAAACATCATAAAGTTTCTGAAGAGAAGCTTGAGTACTTCCGAAAAGTCGGACATAAAGCGCATGTGAATGCCGTGAAAAAATGGTGGGATCAAAAACTTAAGGAATTAAAAAATTAAAACAACATCACATAATAAAGTGTATGGGGTTCCACTTCTTAAAGTCGCCTCACAACATATCAAACAGGAACAGATAAGTAAAGTGCCTACCTACCAACAAAGCTGGCATATAGACATATAGTATTTTCGCACCCCATTATATAAAACATCTTCCTAACCAAAAAATCCCCTCAAACTTTCAAGGGGATTTTTAAATTATCTTAAACTAAAAATATTATTATTTCTTACTATCTTTTTTACTGGCTTCAAAACCAGTACCAGCTGGAATTAATCTTCCGATAATTACATTTTCTTTTAGTCCTCTTAGTTTATCTACTTGTCCAGAAATAGAAGCATTAATTAAGACCCGAGCTGTTTCCTGAAAAGAAGCCGCAGATAAAAAGGAATCCGTAGTCAAAGCGGCCTTAGTCATTCCTAAAAGAAGAACAGAACCCTTGACTTCTTTTTTATTTTTTTCTTTAGCGTCTTGTTTAGCTTCTCTAAATTGAGAAGTAGTAATAATTTCCCCAGGAATAAAATCTGTATCTCCGGGACTTTCTACATAGACCCGAGAAAATAATTGCCGACAAACTAATTCAATGTGTTTGTCGTTTAATCTTTGACCTTGAGAAGAATAAATATACTGAATTTCTTTAATAATATATCTTTGAACTGCTTCTTTTCCTTTTAGTTGGTATAATTTTTTCAAATTGATGCTACCTTCTGTTAGTTGTGTACCGGCATCTACTAAATCCCCATCTTTAATCCATAAATTCATATCCGAAGAAACCATATATTCCCCGACAATTGGTTTGGTGGCAATTATCTCTAATTTTTTTTTGGTTAAATGAACAATTCCGGCATTAAGGGATTTTATTTTTTGACCATTTTTTTCCAAAATATTTTCTTTTTTCTTAATTTCCTGTTTATCCTTGATTAAAACTTTTGTTTGTTTATTTGTTTCATAGGTCTCTAAAATATTTTCATCAGAAAATACTTGAATCAATTTAGATTTTTTATTATCTTCTTCTACGTCTGAAATTTTAATTTTACCTGATATTTCACTTATCACCGCTTGCATTTTAGGATTTCTTACTTCTAAAATTTCCTCTACTCTGGGTAAACCCTGAGTAATGTCTCCGCCAGCAATACCTCCAGTATGAAAGGTTCTCATCGTTAATTGAGTCCCTGGCTCGCCAATACTTTGAGCAGCTATAATACCTACAGCTGTCCCTATTTTAACTAATTTATTATAACCCAAATCATAACCATAGCATTTTTGGCAAACACCTTTAGTTGATTTACAGGTTAAAAGAGATCTGATTTTAATTTTATCTATTTCAGATTTATCTATTAAAACAGCTAAACTTTTATCAATTAAAGTATTTTTTTTAACAACGGTTTTACCTTTAATGTCTTTAGCGTCTTCTAAAATATAACGTCCTAATATTCTTTGGCCTAAAGTTTTTCCCATTTCTTGAGATTCTTCTTTAGTAATTAAAAATCCATTTTTATCACCACAGTCCTTTTCTAAAATCAAAATATCTTGAGAAACGTCAATTAATCTTCTGGTTAGATAACCAGCACTCGCCGTTCTTAAAGCTGTATCAGATAAACCCTTACGAGTTCCATGGGTAGAAATAAAATATTCTAAAACATCTAATCCCTCATTAAAACAGGCCTTAATAGGAAGTTCCATAATTTCTCCAGCCGGATTGATAACCAAGCCCTTCATACCCATAATTTGAGTCATCTGACTCCAAGAACCTCTAGCCCCTGAATTTATCATGGAATAAATTGAATTATTTTTATCAAATCCTTTTTTAGAATTTTCTGTAATCTCACTTTTAACCCTAGTCCAGGTTTCTACTACTTTTATATATCTTTCTTTATTGGTTAAAAAGCCGTTTTCATATAAATCCTGAATTTTTATTACCTCTTTATTGGCAGCTTCAATCAAAGCTGGTTTTTCTTTTAATTGCGGTAAATCTGACATACTCCAAGACAATCCTGACTTAGTAATAAATTTCAAAGTTAACTTTTTCAATCTATCTAAAAATTCAATAGTTTTTTCGTTTCCATAAATATCTATAGCTGTAGCCACTAAATTTCTTACTTTAGAAAAATCTAATTCTTCGTTAACAAATCTTAATTTTTCTGGAACAATTCTGTTAAAAATAATTCTTCCTACTGATGTTTTTTCCAATTTTTCATTAATACGTACTTTGATCAAATCCTGAAGTTTAATATTTTTTAAATCATAAGCTGTTAAAACCGTAGCTCTATTAGAAAATACTTTTATTTTTTTATCCTCTATATCTTCATTTGGAATAGTAGTTAAATAATAAGCCCCCCAAACCATGTCTTGAGTAGGGACCACAACTGGATCTCCAGTAGCCGGTTTTAATAAATTTTTAGTAGAAAGCATAATTTCTTCTGCTTCTTTTAAGGCACTTTTAGTCAGCGGAACGTGAACAGCCATTTGATCTCCATCAAAGTCAGCATTAAAAGCCGCACAAACCATCGGATGAATTTGAATGGCCTTGCCTTCAATAAGTTTAGGTTTAAAGGCCTGAATACCTAATCTATGTAAGGTAGGGGCTCGATTTAAAAATACATAGGACTTTTTAGTAATTTCTTCTAAAATATCCCAAACCTCATCATGCCCCATTTCAATATACCTTTTAGCGCTCCGAACATTATGGACCATTTCTCTATCAATTAATTTAGAAATTACAAAGGGCTTAAATAATTCTAAAGCCATTATTTTTGGAATACCACACTCATCTAAATTTAATTTCGGACCGACCACAATTACTGAACGACCCGAATAATCAACTCTTTTTCCTAATAAATTTCTTCTAAACCTACCTTGTTTGCCTTTTAACATATCTGCCAAGCTCTTTAACATTCTTTTCTGTCCGGTGGAAGCAGTAACTGTTTTTCCATGCCGAGCATTATTATCAATTAAAGCGTCTGTTGCCTCTTGGAGCATTCTTTTTTCATTGCGCAAAATAACTTCTGGAGCATTTAAATCTTTTAATCTTTTTAACCGATTATTTCTATTAATAACTCTTCGATACAAATCATTTAGGTCTGAGGTAGCAAAACGTCCCCCGTCCAATTGCACCATTGGCCTTAAATCTGGAGGAATAACCGGAATAAAAATTAAAACCATCCATTCTGGACGAATTTTATTTTTAATAAAATTTTGAATAAGCCGAGCTCTACGAATTATTTTTTTTTGTTTAGAACTAGGAACATCTTTTATTTTTTCATTTAAATCTTTTAAAATATCTTCTAAATCAACTTTTTTTAATAATCTTTGAATGGCCTCTGCTCCAATATCAGCATTAAATACTTGACCATATTTTAAAGAAAGCTCTCGATAATCACTTTCCGAAATAACCCTCAAAGGTTTAATTTGTTTTAATTCTTTTTTAGCTGTTTCTCCGGCCTCATTTAATCTTTTTATTTTTTCTTCCTTTAAACCAACTAATTTATTTTTTTCTTCCTCTAGGTCTTTAATTTCTTTAGTATTTTTTTTCTTTCTCTCTTCAGCTATTTTTTTATCTAATTCTGCTGATTTATTTTCTATTTCTTTATCAACAGCTTTAGTTTTTTGTTTTAATTCTTGATTAATTTGAATTAAAACTTCTTTTTTCAATTCTTCTTTTACTTCTGTAATTATAAAATTGGCAAAATAAACCACTTTTTCTAGTTGTTGAACTGATAAATTTAAAATTATACCAATTTTAGAAGGTACTCCTCTTAAATACCAAATATGTGATACTGGCGTAGATAGTTCAATATGTCCAAAGCGTTCTCGCCTCACGCTTTTTCTAGTAACCTCTACTCCGCACTTATCACAAACTATTCCTTTATATCTAATTCTTTTATATTTTCCACAATAACATTCCCAGTCCTTGGTTGGCCCAAAAATTCTTTCACAAAATAAACCATCTTTTTCAGGTTTTTGCGTTCGGTAATTTATTGTTTCTGGTTTTAAAACTTCACCTTTAGACCAGCTCTTAATATTTTCCGGAGAAGCTAAACTAAGCTTAATCTCGTCAAAGTCCGGCATTTTACTAATCTCATTAAATGTAAATGTTGTCTTAGTTGAAGAAGGGGTTGGCATATAGTTATTAATTTAAGGTTTGCCCAGTGAAATAGTATCGCTTTGCGATAATTTCACTGGGTAAAATTTATAAAGTTATAAAATTATAAAATTTTTGCCAAAACTGGCACTGCCTTAAACAGAAAAAAATTTAATTTTCTATTTATTTTTTGTCTTCTGAAAAACTCCGTTTTATTTCCTCCACAGCCTTACCATTTTTTAGTAATTCTACATTTATTCCTAAGGCCTTTAATTCACTAACTAAAACATTAAAACTTTCTGGAATACTAATTTTTTCAATTTCTTCACCTTTAATAATTGCTTCATAGGCCTTACTTCGACCATTAACATCATCTGATTTAATAGTTAAAATTTCCTGTAAAGTGTGGGCCGCTCCATAGGCCTCTAAAGCCCAAACTTCCATTTCTCCAAATCTTTGTCCACCAAATTGTGCTTTACCTCCTAATGGTTGTTGAGTAATTAGAGAATAAGGACCAATAGATCTTTGATGAATTTTATCTTCTACTAAATGATTTAATTTCAACATATAAGAAATACCCACTGTGGTTCTATTATCAAAGGGCTCACCTGTTTTACCATCATAAAGCTGAACCTTTCCATCTGTAGCATAACCAGCTTTTTTCAATTCTGCTTTGATTTGTTCTATCTTAACTCCGTTTAAAGATGGAGTAGCTACATGATATCCTAGTTTTTTAGCGGCTAATCCTAAATGAGTTTCTAAAACCTGCCCTAAATTCATACGAGAAATAATACCTAAAGGATTTAAAATAACATCAATTGGGGTTCCATCTTCCATAAAAGGCAAATCTTCTTGAGGAATAACCATAGAAATAACTCCCTTATTACCATGTCGACCGGCCATTTTATCTCCTACTTGAATTTTTCTCAATTGAGCAATACTAATCTGAATTGTTTTTATTACTCCAGCAGATAATTTATCACCTTTTTTTCTAGAAAAGAATTTTATATTTACAACTTTTCCATGCTCACCATGTTCAAGATATAAAGATGAATCTTTAACATCTTTGGCTTTTTCACCAAAAATAGCCATAAGAAGTTTTTCTTCTGCTGATAATTCTGTTTCTCCCTTAGGAGTAATTTTACCTACTAAAATATCGCCTGATTTTACAGTAGCTCCTATTCTAATAATACCTTCATTGTCTAAATCCTTTAATCTTTCTTCACCTATATTGGGGATATCGCGGGTAATTACTTCTGAACCTAATTTTGTATCTCGAACTTCTATAGAATAATTTTCAATATGAATGGAAGTATAAGCGTCTGCTTTAACTAAATTTTCAGAAATTAAAATAGCATCTTCATAATTTCCACCTTCCCATGACATATAAGCTACTAAAACATTTCTACCTAAAGCTAATTCTCCATGATCAACGGCTGCTCCATCTGCAATAACATCTCCTTTTTTAATTGTCTCTCCTTTATCAACAATAGGGTGTTGATTCATACAAGTAGAGGCATTAGAGCGGGCAAATTTTGATAAATTATATTTAATCTTTTTACTTTTCTTTATTATAACAATCTCATCTGCTTGCACAGATAAAACTTTTCCATCTTCTTTGGCTCGAGTAACTTGTCCGCTGTCTCCAGCTGCCCGGCCTTCAACCCCAGTACCAATAATAGGAGCTTGGGGACTTATCAAAGATACTGACTGTCTCTGCATATTAGAACCCATTAATGCTCGAACAGCATCATCGTGTTCTAAAAAAGGAATTAAAGAAGTGGCAATACTAATAATCTGATTAGGTGCCACATCCATATAATCAATTTTTTCTATATCATCAAAGGTTGGTTGGCCGTGTACTCTAATCTCTGCTTGTTTTTCAACAAAATGACCATTTTCATCTACTGGAGTATTAGCTGCTGTAGTTACGGCTTTTTCTTCTGTAAAAGCATCTAAATAAACAATTTGATTGGTAACCGCCGGAACAATTTCTATTTCCTTAATATTTTTATATTTAGCTAATTTTTTAGCTATAGCATCATTTATAAATGTTCCCGAACTAAAAACAACTTTTTTGGTTTGAGGGTCTTTAATGCTTTCTCTTAAAATATATCCTTTAACTTTATTAGGAATATTATTTGCTCGATTAATAACTTTTCTAAAAGGAGTTTGTAAAAAACCGTATTCATCTATTCTGGCATAAGAAGCTAAATGTCCTACTAAACCAATATTTGGTCCTTCCGGAGTAGCAATCGGACAAATTCTTCCGTAATGGCTTCTATGGACATCTCTGACTTCAAAACCAGCCCTTTCTCTAGATAAACCACCTGGTCCTAGGGCTGACAATCTTCTTTTATGCTCTAACTCTGCTAAAGGATTGGTCTGGTCCATAAATTGAGACAGTTGAGAACTCATAAAAAATTCTCTAATAGTGCCTATCACTGGTTTAGCATTAATCAATAAATTTGGAGTTAAACTAGTTACATCAGCCGTACTCATTCTGTCTTTAATAATTCTTTCCATTCTAGCTAAACCAATTCTAAATCTATTCTGAATTAATTCCCCAACAGCCCGGACCCTTCTATTTCCTAAATGGTCAATATCGTCAGCTGGTTCTTGACTTAAATTTAATCTAATAATTTCTTTAATAACATTAACTAAATCCTCTTTTTTTAAAGTTCTGTGTTTATTAATAATGGCATAGTCCTGATTAAATCTTTTATTTAGTTTATATCTACCTACATTTCCTAAATCATATCGAGAAAAATCAAAAAACATAGAAAAAATTAAGGACTTAGCATTATCAGCTGTAGCCATATCTCCTGGTCTAATTCTTTTATATATTTCTATCAAACCCTCTTCTTGATTTTTAGAAATATCTTTTTCAAGAGTATTTTTTATAAAACTAATTTCTGGATGATTGTCTACGTCTTTAAATAAATCAATAATTTCTTCATCTGTTACATAGCCAAAGGCCCTTAAAATAGCCGTGATAGCCACCTTTCTTTTTCTGTCTATATTAACATATAAAACTTTCTTTTTAGGATCAGTTTCTATTTCTAACCAAGCTCCGCGATTAGGAATTATTTTTGCTCCATAATAATTTCGACCTAAATACATTTGGGAAGTAAAAAAAGCCCCAGCGCTTCTGACTAACTGGGACACGACTACTCTTTCCACGCCATTAATAATAAAAGTTCCTTTTTCTGTCATTAAAGGAAAGTCGCCTAAATATATTTCTTGTTCTTTAGAGCTACCGCTACGATTATTCTTTAATTTAGCATTAATCCGTAAAGGCGCTTCATAAGTAATATTTCTTTCTCGGGAATGGGTCTCGTCAAATTTTGGCTCTTCTAAACGATAATTTAAAAAATAAAGTTCTAAGTCCCGACCCGTAAAATCTCTAATTGGAGATACTTCTTCAAAAAGTTCTTTGAGGCCTTTTTCAAAAAACCATTCATAGGATCTCTTCTGTATTTCAATTAAATCCGGTAATTTAATAGCATTTCTAAACTTAGTAAAGTATTTTCTATTTTCTTTATTCATTTTCAAAGATATTAAAAATTATAAATATATAAAATAACTTATTTTCTAAAAACACTCAATTAAACAGAAAAGAAATATTTACATAAAACCCCCTCCCATAAATATTCCAAATGAGTTCTTTTTATTTTTTTATTTTTAAGAAAAAAACGTTTAAATAATAAAATAACCCCATCCAATTGGAAGAGTTATTTACAAAAAATTTACTTATATAAAATAAACATTATATAAAATAATAAAGTTATAAAAAGAATAGCAGTTTTATATTCTTTTGTCAATAGATTATATCCTTTTATAAAAACTTTGTCAAATGGAAATTGGTCTAAAATTGAAAGTTACCTGCCTGCCGACAGACGGGTAGTTTGTAGCCATCCTAAACCTCTTATCTAACTTAATATTTTACAAAATTATTTCATCATCACCACCTAAGAGTTGAAATTTATCATCCTGAACAAGAATAGCTTGCTTATCATTTAAGATTCTCACTGGATATTTTAAGTCTTTTGCTTTTTCTTTAAATAATTCATATTTATCTGGTGTATAATGAACTCCAATTAAAAAAGGTATTAAATTCATAGCCTTATAGTCTATAATCCCACATCTATCAAACCCTGGTGACCACGTTGCCATTATAATTGATGGGCTTACAATATAAGAACCAGCACTTGATCCTATATAAACCACGCCCTTGGCAATTAATTCTTCAATAACATTATTGAAACCACTTTCTCGAACAGCTTTTAATAAATAAAAAGTATTTCCGCCTTCAACCATAACAATATCATATCCATCAAGTATTCTTCTTAGTTTGTTTTCTTTCTTACCATCAATATCAATTTTTGTATAAGAAAAATTTAGTTCATTCATCTTTTGACAATGTTTTTCAATATAAGTTAGGTCGTCTACTTTTTTAGAAGCTGTTATTATATAAGCAATTTTACAATCAGTAATTTTCTTCGGTAAATGTTGATCGATATTGTTTTCAGTAATAAAACTTCCGCTTGAAGTTAAAATTAATGTTCTCATAAAATAATTTAGTTAAAAGTTGCCCACCTACGCCCCCTGGGCTTCCCCCTTTGCATTCGCTTCGGGGGACAGGTCAGAGGGCAAGCAAGTTACAAGTTTAAAGATCTGAAAAAACCTATTTTAAACGAGAATCCTTAATAAATTTCTTAAATTCTTGATAATATTTTTCTAATTCTTTTTTACATACACCTAAAGAAAGCGCACTATATTTTTCTTCCATCTTTTTTTCTACTTGCTCTAAACAAGCATCTATATTATCAAACCTCCTACCCAATATATTTAAATAAGTAAATACTCCTCGAGGATGAATAAAACGATAACAATCAGCATTACAGCATATTTCCGCTTCTTTACAAATAAAAGGAACTTGAGCATGATGGGCTTCTACACAATTTAATATTTTATCCTTCTCATCATCGCTAACCTTAAATTTATTTAAAAATTCTCTTGTAGCATCTACACTCATTTGTACATGTTCTGTAATTCGATTTTCTTTTAATGCCTGCCCTAATTTAACATCCATTAAATAAACCCCCTGTTTTACAATATCGACATCTACATCAAAATTTTTAGCGATATCTATGGCCTTATTTTCAGAAAGTTTAAAATGATCCATTGCCGGAGCTTTAAATTTTTCTATTTCAGATATAGCATACTTTCTCGCTTTTTGAACAATATTTTTATCCATATTTTAAAATTTTAAAAGGTTATTAAACTAATCCCCAATTAGAATTAGAAAATTTTTCTTTTTTAAAAATTTTTTTAATTTCAATTCTAATCCCTTTAATATCATCTTTATTAAGCGGTTTGAAATTTTTATAGTATTCAGGTTTTTCTTCTCTGTGTGGAAAATAACATGCTTGTCCATATTTATGCACCTTAGCACTTTTAGCTCTACCATATAAATGAATATGTAGATAAGAACCTTGCGGGCTAAAAACAGTCCAATTTCCATTATCCTGATAATTAATTCTCCCAATATCAACACCGTGCTCATTCATAATTTTATTCATAGCTTCTCCTACAATAATTGTTAATCTCATTAATTCTATAGCTTCTTTAGGAGATAATTTTTGTCTATCCAATAAGCTAATTTTAGGATAAATCTTAATATGTCCCCCATCATTCCTATCAACATGTGGTTTTTCTGGAGCTTCTACTATAAATTTTTCTGTTTTATATATTAAAGCCATACCTTTTTAACTTAAAAAACAATTAAACAATTAATCTATTAAACAATTATCCTATTGCTTTATCGGCATAATAATATAAATATAATTCCGATCTTTGTCTGATTTTATTAATCCTGGACTACCGCTATCATTAATTTCTAAAACTAATTTATCGCCTAAGATATTACTTAAACCATCTAGTAAATATCTATAATTAAAGGTAATTTCATTTTCTTCACCTTCAATTTTAGAAGAAATACTAGTCATACCTTCACCTAATTGGTCGCTAATAGAGCTAATAATTATCTCGTTTTTGTTAGGAATAAAATTTAATTTAATATCATTAATTCCTGGTTTACAAAACAAACTAATTCTTTTGACTGCTTGTGTAAAATCTCTAATATCTATTTCTGCTTTAGTTTTAGCTCCGCTAGGAATAATCTGTTTATAATCTGGATAAGAACCCTCTGTTAACCGGGACACTAATTCAATATTATCTAATTTAAATAAAATTTGATTCTCTTCTAAATAAAATTCTATATTTTCTTCTTCAGTGTCACTAATTATTCTTAAAACTTCTTGAATTGTTTCTATAGGAATTATTATTTTTTGATCCACAGATGTTTCTTCTAAATTAATAGTTTTTTCTGCTAAACGGTAAGAATCTGTACCCACTATAGTCATTTCCTTATTTATTATACTAAATAAGGCCCCGGAAATTTCTGGCCTAGTCGTGTCAGTAGCTACAGTAAAAACTACTTTTGATAAAGCGTTTCTAAAATCTTTTATTTTTACTACATATTTGTTTTTAGAATCTATACTAGGTATTAAAGGAAAATCATCAGCGCTTAATGTGTTGATAGAAGTTTTATCTTTAACACATTTAATATTTAATTTATTATTTTCATAGTCCAATAAAATATTTTCTTTAGGTAATAAATTAATAAATTCTGTTAAAAGTCGAGCTTGAACTGTGCAAGTGCCTTCTTTTTCTACCTTTCCTCTGATTTTACAATTTACTCCAATTTCTAAATTAGTCGTTGTTAGTATTATTTCTCCATCTTTAGCATGTATTAATATATTATTTAATATTGGTAGATTAGTATTTTTACCTGCTAAATGACTAACAATATGTAAGCCCTTAATTAAATTTTCTTGCAAACATACTATATTCATATTTTTTTATCCTTTATTTCCAATTATATTTTTAAATTAAATTGGAATTAATTATTATTTATAGGTTTATATATATAAAATTAATAATAATAATAAGCTTAAGGTTTTTGGGTGGATAACTTGTTTTTAGCTCTACTTAGAGAGGTATTAGCTGTTTAAAACTTGTTTAGGGATATAGTAATAAGTTCTAGAATAATTAGTGGATAAAAATGAGCTTATTTATATCCTAGTTTTATACACAGTTTTTTCCCAATATTAGGTATTCTTATAAACAATTTACTAACAATATTTTAATTACTAATTTAATTACTAATTTTTACCCCTTTTGTCCTCCGGACATCTCCCCCTAATTTAGTGGGAGAATTAAAGAGGGGGTAAAAATTGTAAATTGATTATTGGAAATTTATCTAGCCATATAACCTTTGTCTGATTAATTCAATATCATTTTTTATTTTATCATCGCTTTTTATACTTGCTACTATTTTGTTATAAGCATGAATAGCAGTGGTATGATCTCGTCCTCCTAATTCGGAACCTATATTAGGATAAGAGGCATTAATTTCTTTACGCATTAAATACATACATATTTGACGAGGAGTTACTAATTCTTTTTTGCGAGAACTGCCTTTTAAGTCATCTATTTTTAATTCAAAATATTCAGAGATTATTTTTATTATTTTTTTAGTATTAATACCGACACTTCTTTGAGCAGAAGATAATTTACCCAATATTTCCTTTACAGAATCAATGTTTATTTCTTCATTGTTTAATTCATGGATGGCCATAACCCTATTTAAAGCTCCTTCTAACTCCCGGACATTATTACTTGCAATATTGGCAATATAAGTAATAATATCTTCGGAAATTTCTAATTTAATATTTTTTTCTTTGATTTTTGATTTTAAAATAGCTATGCGGGTTTCTAAATCGGGGTGACCTATGTCGGCAATCATACCGCTTTCAAAGCGAGAAGTTAATCTTTCTTCTATGGCTGGCAATGATTTTGGGGGTCTATCGGAACTAATAACTATTTGTTTATTTTGTTGATATAAGGCATTAAAAGTGTGAAAAAATTCTTCTTGAGTTCTTTCCTGGCCTTTCATAAATTGAATATCATCAACTAATAAAATATCTAATTCGCGGTATTTTTTCTTAAACTCATCCATATTACCAGATTGGATGGATTTAACATAATCATTGGTAAAATCCTCACTACTAATATAAATCATTTTATATTTAGGAAAGTTTTTTTTGATTTCATTGCCGATAGATTGCATTAAATGGGTTTTTCCTAAACCGACTTCTCCATACAAAAAAAGCGGATTATAGACCTTACCGAGTTCTTTAGCAACGGCGATACAAGCGGCTTTAGCTAATTCATTTTGTTTGCCGGTTATAAACCCATCAAAAGTATATTTAGGATTTAGTTTATAAGTTCCATTAACAGAAAGTTTAGAATCTGTTTCAGAATATTTTTTAGTTATTTCATCTAAATTAATCTTTTCTTTTTTTTCAGAATGTTTTATGTCTTGAGATATTTTAAAAATCAAATTTTTTATATTCTGGTCTTTTAGAATATTATTTAAGGCCTCTAAAATATTTTTATTATAGCGACTCTCTAACCATCTTTTAGTAAAGCCATTAGGAACAGCAATTAAAACATTTTCTTTTTCAATATCTATAATATAAGTATTTTTAAACCAAGTAGTAAAACTGGCCTTAGATATGGAAAGTTCTAATTCTCCCAAAACAGCTTGCCAGATTTTTTCTTTATTCATCCCGTTAGATATTATTTTTTAAATTTATAGAATGTAAAATAAAAATATTATTTAACCCATTAAATGTTTTTAAAGAAATAATTAAAACATCTAATGGGATTCATTATGATAATATTTAATTTTTAAAATCAGTATTAATATTCTATCTTATAAATTAGAATTAATAAATGTTTATAAGCTGTTGATAAAGCGTGAATAAGTTTTTGCTTGTTTTTGACTAAGTATTGACAAAAAATATAGTTAATGTATTATATAAAATTATACGAAAAATAACAATAGGAAAGACAGGAGGACAAGTGTCTAAGAAATTGATTATTGCTGAATCGGAGGAATTAAAAGGAAAAGTGATGTGCATTTTTACTTCAATAATAGCGTGTGCTTATTGCCAAGTTAAAAAAATTGAAAAACTTGAAACAGATGAAATTTATTTTAAGAATGTCATTTTTTTTAAAAGTATTCTTAGAAAACCAGAGCTCAATGGAATTGAGTTTGATAAAATTGGTATTATTTTTTCTAATGGAAGAGAGAAAATATCAATTTGTAAAACTGAAAACCTTATTAAAAATGAGCTGAAATTAGCTAATTTAAATGGATTTGATAAAGATTCATTATTAGTTGAATTAGCTAGAATCAGAATCTCTACTTTAAAAGAAAAAGATAGTCAAACAAGAAAGCAAGACGTTGTAAGGATAATTTTTTACAATGGAAAAAGTTGTCTATTTGAAAAAAAATTTGAGATTGTAGAAACAAAAAAATAGTTATGATTTAGGTACATTATAAGCCAGAAGAGAAATCTTTTGGCTTTTTTATTTTTATTTAATATTTACTAATATTTTTATTTAGGATAAGATTATTTTATGGGAGAATTACTTTTTGGAATTAAAGATAATAGTTTTTTAGATACAATGAGCTTAGTTCATTTTGCTTCAGGATTGGGTTTGGGTTTTTTGATTATACTTTTTTTAAAGAGTAGTTTTAGAAAAATATATTTTAAATTGGGATTTATATTTTTAGTTATTTGGGAGTTGTTTGAATTTTTTTTAAGATTTCTAAGAGTTTATTATCCTTTTTTATTAGAGAAGCTAAAATTTATTCCTGCTAGTTGGGCCGCCAATGAAAGTATTTTAAATATTAGTAGTGATTTAATAGTCGGTTTAGTGGGCTTATTAATTATTTATTTTACCTTCACACTTAAATTTAAGTTTAAATCTAAATAAAGTAGAAAATTTTATTAATTAATTATTTTTTATAGTTTTAAAACTTAATATATTTGATCTTTAAAGATAAGTTAAGTGTGGGGGTCTATTTTTAAAAAATATGAACTACCAAATTAGAGAATTGAAAAAAGAAGATTTATATCCAACCTATGGTTATTTAGAAACCTTAAATAATTTAGCGGAAGTTGGTGATTTAAATATAAATCAAGCTGAAGAAATTTTAGAAAAAATAAATAAGCAAAATTCTATTATTTTTATAGCTCAAACAGATGATAAGCAAATAATTGGTTCAGTAACTTTATTATTAGAACAAAAATTTTTACGAGGTGGTAAATTGGCCGGGCATATTGAAGACGTGGTTACTAGAAAGGGTTATGAGAGCCAGGGTGTGGCTAGTACTTTAATAAAAAAAGCTATTAAAATAGCTAAAGAAAAGGGCTGTTATAAGATAGTTTTAGATTGTGATCAAAAATTAATTTCTTTTTATAAAAAATTTGGATTTAAAAATCAGGGAATTTGTATGAAGAGGTATTTAAAATAGATGAAAGTTAAAGGCTACCATCTTTTAAGCGGCTTCTAAATTTTCGTATTTTTTTTGTAAATCATCCGGCAATACTCCGCCATTTTCTTCTTTAATTAAAATTATAGCTTGATTTAAAATATCGTCTTCACTAATATTTAACCTTTTAATATCTTTTTCTTGAAGATACTTTTCTAACTTGCTTTCAATTAGAGGATTTATTTTATATTCCTCTTCTTCTAAAAGAGCTTTTAATTTTTGAGCAAAGCGGTTAAGAATTTTTTCATGCTGGATTTTATCATCTTGTTTTAAAAATTCAAATTTAGTCATAGGGGTTTAATTGTTAAATTGTTAAATGGTTGAATTGTTTTTTTATTCTTGTGTTTTTTGGTTCCTAAGTTCCTATGTTCCTAAGTTCCTGAGTTTTTAGTTATTTTAATCTTACTCTTTGCAAATAATTTTGTAAACTTTTTGTACTAGATGACCACATAGGTAACACTTTTGTATATTTCTGAGTAAATTCAATAGGAGTTAAATAATCTAAAGATTGATGGGGTCTTTCAAAATTATACTCTACTAACCATTCAGTCAATTTTTG
>Ga0268281_1000674_pt1 | contig 24004 bp, 26 predicted proteins | sample saktaG_10_FD_190134 | JGI IMG/M metagenome (GOLD analysis project Ga0268281, IMG submission 190134) | Saline water microbial communities from Sakinaw Lake, British Columbia, Canada - sak_2011_5_24_50m | ecosystem: Environmental > Aquatic > Non-marine Saline and Alkaline > Saline ...
AAAGAAAGAACAAATCGAGACTTTAATGAAGTTTATTGACGCCAAGCTAAATCACAAAAAAGAAGAGGTCGAAGAGGCAAAAAATCAATTAATAGACTGTAAACTATGTTCAGTGGCTTGAACAAAAGCATCGTGCGTGTGTGCGATGCTTTAATATCCCAATTATAGTTTTTTCCCGACAAATTCTGCAAATTCCGCAAGTCGGCAAGAGTAGCCCCACTCATTGTTGTACCAGTCGTGTATTAGTCCAATGTCAAGGACTTTTATTTTCTCCTTAATTATACTCTGGCCAAAGCCCTTGTCAAATTTTCAAACAAAAAAAGAGCCCTCGATAAAAATACCAAGGGCTATTCGCGGGAATAGCTTGCTAATTAATGGCAAAGAATTCCCGTATCGTCGAAGTAAAGCAAGGACATCACAGATGTGAAATCTTCCGGGTGCGCAAAATGCCTTTGAGCGTAGTTTTGGGCCATAGCTGGCTGTTCGATGAGAGTGCTTAACGAGTTGATCGGAACCTTACGTTGGCTTGGCCCCTCCAAAACTAGCGAGGCAAAAACCTGGTCATACCCCTTTACGCCAGAGCTCGCCCTCATTTGAGGAACCTGTGCCAGCCACGCTGCCCCAATCCATTTTGCGCGCGGAAATCTCCACGCATTGTTTTGCCAGAGCTTATTCATTGTCTTGCCCGAGCTGATCACGTCGTCGATAACAACGATGGTTTTAACCTGCAGATTCATAAAAATCTCAGGCATAATCAGCCCGGCGGTTGCCACGGGATCACTCCCGGGAGTCCAGAAGCGTTTGGCGTAAACACTTACGCCAGAATTTTTCTGACAAACCCTAGAAAACTTTTTCGGCCAATTCGAGCCGTTGCCCGGGAAGACAAAGAGAGCATCATCTTTGGCCGCCACATCTGCCAAAAATTTTTCTAGTGCGACAGCCAAATCGCTGGCGGACAAAAGAACCAAATCCTGTCCACCGATTGTTTTTAGGGCGCGCAACTTCTCCCCATCTGCCGGCTCTAGCGCCTCGTCCACCAAAATGACACAGCCATCAATGTGGCGGCGATCGCCACATTCAAAACTTGAAAAACGATCTGATAATTTCATTGCTCAACTCCTTATTGTCAACGTGCTTATTTCCTTTTATGGCAAAAGAAAATAAAAACCCCTTCCAAGAAGGGGCTGAGCGTGGTTAGAAATTTTACAAAATCACAACCAACCCCTTCCTACAAAGGAGTTGATATGATGGATTGAAATTGTTTTAATTACTTTTTGCATAATTCTTTTTTTGCTAATTCAAGAGCTTTTTTAACTGCTTCTTCGGGAGTCTTAGCTCCTTCGGTCAAAACAAGTTTTCCCTCGTCCAAATAATTATTTATCATTTTATCGTAATCCGGATTTATTCCTTCAATTATTATATTCGGTTTTTTATTTCGATAAGCAATACATACCTCTGCAAGAGTGCCTGCGCCGCCCGGAATCGTTATTATCGCATCACAACTTAATATCCCGGCAAATAAAAAATCTCCTACATCAATCGGGGTCAATACTTCTATGTCAATATATTTATTAGACAGATTTCTTGTTCTGCCCGGAGTCCCGACGGTTATTCCGCCCTTACTCTTAGCACCCTTGCTGGCAAGCTCCATTACGCCGTCCATGCCGCCGGTAAAAACAATAGCACCCTCTTCTGCTAATAATTCGCCGAGCCTTTCAGCAATTCTGCAGATTTTATCTTTTAGCTCAGTATCCTTAGGATACTCGCTTTCCGCTGGACCCATAACTCCTATTTGTATTTTTCTGTTTTGGCTTTCCATGATTATTTTTTAATCCTTTTTAATATTAATTTATATCCTCCCATTCCGCCGTTAAGCCAATCCGAAACCCTTGCCACAGTAGTAGAACTTAACCCGGTTTCCTTAATAATTTCCGTGTAGGGCACCCCTTTTTCCAGCATCCGTGCAGCTTCCCACCTGTTGCCGAACTCAATAAGCTCCGACTCGGTCAATAGATCACGCAAAAATTTTCTGGCTTCTTTTGAGTTTTTAACAAGAAGCATGGCATTTATCAATTCGTTTATTTTTTTATCGTCTTTTTTTGAAAACATATCACTTTACTTTAATAAAGTAAGTATATCAGATTATAAAACCTTGTCAATGGTTTCGGTTGATTTACTTCCCCATTACCTTCCGATAAATTCTTTGCAATGCCGGAGCGAACAGCTCTGTGTAAATTCTACTGCTGTCCACGCTGTTGTGGCCCATGAATTGAGCGATCATTAAATCGTCAACTTCGTTTTCTGCCAGCACCCTTCCAAACTTGTGCCTCAACGAATGCGCATTGAATGTACTTTTCAGGCCCGCCTTTTTACTGTATTTTCTAAACACCTCGCCAATTGCATCTATACTACAACGCCTTGCTTCCGTACCCTCGCCACAGACACCGCCACGGACCGAGATAAACAATGCGTCTTTATCCTCAATAGTTAAGTGATCTAAAATTTGTTCTCGCTTTTTTAACCATGTATTCAGATATACTATTGTCGCTTCTCTAAAAAATATATTTCTGAACGGGCTGGTCTTTGTGTGTTTTTCCGTTTTAATTGTTATGCGTTTGGTTTGAATATCAACATCTTGCACGTTCAGCGATAAGATTTCATTCAACCTCGCGCCGCTATCATACAATAGTCCCATAATCGCTCTGTTTCGAATATGGTTGTGTCCGAATTTTGGAATAACATTCAGAACCTTATAATAATCGCTTTCAGTTGCCACCCGTGGCATTACTCTTTCCGATCTTATCTTTGGCACAAGGGCCGGATTCTCAACCTTCAATCCTTTCAGCTGCCAGAAGGTTAGAAGATGCTTTATAGCCAGGGCCTGCTTTTCGCGAGTGCTTGCACTATGGTTGAACATAGAGCTTAAGTTCAAATATTCACTAATATCTTTTTCTGTTACCTTCTCAATGTCTTTATTCTTTAAAAAGATTGCAAAATTGACCAACTGCCAGTGGTAATGATACACCGTATTGCCTTTTACCTGCGGTGACTTCCACGTTGTAAAATCATTTATTGCATCTTTTAGTTTCATAAAATAAAAACCGCCAGCTTCACAGCGGCGGCAACATTAACTTATTAATTTGAACCTTTTCCCAATCTTCTAAAAAGAAGCAGAACCCCTCTAAGCAGCCACGTTGGCTGCTAATTCCATGCCAGATTTTTAGATCTAATAACATAAACCACAAACGCCACTGGTTACAACGAGTGGCGCCATGGCGATTCCAGCCGGTTACCCGACCGGGCGTATGCCGTTAGCTAACGGCAGAAGGCATTTAACCCTTCTACCATTAATTATACCACTTTTGTAACCGTGTCAACGAAGTTTTGCGCTTCATGGCACGCCCTTCCGGGAAATGGTGAATAATTGATTAATTTTTACCTTGCCCTCATATTGCCAGACCCTGTTGAGGAAGTCAAGCTCGAGATTGATATTATCGCCGGCACCGCCAGTTGTGCGTTTTTTGCAGTGCCAGCAATAATTTTATAAAAAAAGACCCCACACAGAATTGCTTCCGTATGGGGTTGTTCTCTTTTTATCGAGAACCTTGTCGGAGATGATCGCTCAGCGACCTTTGACGTGAACCATGAGGTCGAACGCGAAGTCAAGCCGAACCGGCTGTTCGAGATGGCGAGCCAACTCTCGCAACTGATCGGCGCGCGTGACATCGCCCAGATGTTCGGCCAAAGCTGTGGCGACGCCGTAATTCTTGTCGTCACAAGCCTTGTCCAATGCTCCACGCATCAGACGCTGCATCGCCACTTCGATAGAACTGGAATCGCCTGCCCGTGCCTCGTTGTAGAACACGTTGAATCTTCCGCCGAACCTGTGAAGTACGGCGAACGCTCGGCCAACCTGACCGGAGGCGAAGCAGTGGATGAACATGTCTTCCACCGCCGATCTGATGTCGTCACTACGACACCACTCCCATCCGCAGTCATGGCAAAGATTGTCCACCATTTCCAGGTACTCGTTGGCGCTGAAGTACGTGATACGCGAGTTGACGACACCCGTAAGGTGTTGAAGTTCTCGCATCAGGCACTGCCGATTGACATCCATGGCCTCCGTGGCGAAATCCTTTTCGCCGATCTTCAGACCCTTCCACCAACTGTAGATACAGATAGTGAGGAAGCTTCGCTCGAAGCGCGCCCGGAGCATCTTGCCCCAAATGGAACGCACTTCCTTCTCAGTGCAACCCGACTCCAGCATGTGATCAATCACGAGTTGAAGACAGACGTCCGAGTGCGGCGGCCAGTTTTCCCTGAACTGATCGAGCTTTTCCGGCACGATAGCAGAGGGCATACTGACTGCGTCTTCGACGAAACCGCCGAGGGACACTATGGCAACGAGGATCTTCTTGTAAAGAGCCTTGTCATCGCCGAAGTACGCCTTGGCTGCCAACAGCGCCGCTCCCCACGTTAGTGAGTAAGCGTTGCTCGCAAGCATCGAATCGATGATCCGGCGAACAAGCTCACGCTCCTGGCCAGGAGTCAACTTCAGACGCGAAACCTCATCCTTGAGTTTCACGGCCTTCCACTTGCTAGGCGGTGGTGCGCAAAGCGCCAAATCCTCCGCCTTTCTGACATCGGGCGGCCCAAGAACAACATCTTGAACTCCGACCGGGTACAGCGAATCCAAAGTAATCATAACAGTGTCTCCTTGAGCGTGCTCTGAGCCCTTAGGCCGAGCGTGCTCCGTTGGAACCAGGGCCTCAAAGGCCCTTTGACCATAGTCCCTGCGCAACATTGCCAGGAACCGCGTTGCTTTCGCTTGCCTACGAGGCCAGCGAGTTGAAGCCATTTCATCTGCCCTACTCGGAGTTTCAATCCGTGCAAGGTTTATGAGCTCCGCATGACGCAGAGCTGGCTTCGCGAGCTCTTTCAGCTCGTCCAAAGTGTGCTCTGGCATGGGTTTTCTCCTAAATTGTAATGAACAAATTCGTATCTACATTATATCATATTATATGGTCTTGTCAATAGCAACGAAGCGAAAAAACAGCCCTTCGCTGCAAAGGACTGAATCCCCTATTTTTACGCGTCTTTTCTCTGAAAACCTCACAAAACCCCTAAAAATTGCTCAAAACCTACTTCATAAACCCTTTCGTACCAATTTGGTTTCCGCCGAATTCTCCGCTCACTTCCCAAATTCTATACAGCGCAGTACTCAATATATGCATAATTTCACGAGCGTCCTTTTCGGTTATTTCATCTTTCGGAGATTTTATAGCACCATCCATAGCGTCGACATAAAGAGAATTTTGTCTTTTTTCCCAAAGAGGTTCCGACGCAGAGATGCCCTCAACATCATCCCTATCCGGACCGACCCAAACCTTATTGTATGGTGGTGTGTTTGCATCAATATAGGCCCATTGGATACCGTTAAGTTTGCTGTCGTGCTTTGAGTAGTGTTTCCAAAACACTTCTTCGTCAATGAACCTTGTAGCAACATCTGCAGCCATTTGTGATTTTGAAATCTCTTCCAATCCCGTATAAGCAAGAAAATATGCTCTCGCATATTTTCCCTTTTCGTACAAAATTTCTGCTTCACTTAAGAGATCTGATGCGTTATTGTGTGCTTTTGCATAAATTTTATAGAAATCTACTTTTGATTTACCTGACATAGCTATTTGCTGTTTATTGCTTTAACATATTTACAATAATCGCAGTCGGCGCCAGCTTCCGGAGCCATAGTACCATTCAAACATTTATGTGCATCAATAATTGTTTGTTCGACCCAAGAATCATCCCCATCATAAGGAATAATTTTTATATCAAACTCTAATTTACCATCAAAGGACTCCTTATCGCTATCGCCGTTGCAATAAACAAAATATCCTGTTTTAGAAACTTTAAATCCATTTTTTCTAAATAACCACTGGTAAATTTCCATCTGCCTTTTATAACCAATCTGCCAATCTGCATCCAAGCTAACCTCCTCCCCTTTTGACGTGGCCTTATAATCCACAATCATCAACTCCCCTTTCGGATCCACCCAGACATCGTCTACGCCTCCGGTTATCATAAAATTCGTGTCTTTATGGTGGTAAGTTATGCCCCTTCTCAACGCATCCCGCCATTCATCCATTTTTTCATGCGCTAAAGGCACCGCATCAATTTTATAATGCTTCATTAAAGGATGGGCCGTACCTTTAGCCCTGTGAATATCAAATTCTTTTTTTAAAAGTTTATCTACAGCTGAGTTTAGGCTAAATGGATATCCCGGCGGACGATCGGTACCCAGTTTACGATCGAAATAAAAACAGCGAGGACAATTTAAAAATAAATCTATTCGGCTTCGGCTGAGTCTAAATGGCTCTATAGATTTCGGGTCGTATAATCCCCTTATTCTTTGTGGGTTATAATATTTCGACATATTTACAAATTTGTTCTAATAAATGTCGCTAATTTTTCAGGAAAGTTTGCAGCTTCGACTTGTAATAATTGCTTTCTAGCCATATACGGCTTTGATTTATCTCCTACACTTAAGGATAGCTCTCTTTCGAAGTCTGGGGTAAATTCATATATTGGGTTTCCGGACGAAAGGGTTTTTAATTCAGAATTTTCTGTTTCTGCTTGTGTTTCCTTTTCTGCTTTTTTTGGATCAACGTCATCTTTCCAGGGTACGTCTTTATCATAAAAAACAACATAATTTATTACCTTTTCTGTCCTATTAAACTTATTTGCAACTTCTAAAAATAATTTGATGCCACCCTTGCATCCGCATTCGACAATCGATATTCCTTTTTCAATCGGATTAAATCCGATTTTATCAAAAACAACTGGCAAGGAAAATTTTTCCGTGTCACCCTCTACGAAAATTACTTTTTCGGCAAAAAAAAGTTCGTTCCTTTCTGGATCAAATTGGCATAAAAGTTGAAATTCTTTTTTAGAATCGGGGGAAAATATCTCTCCTGTATATTGAAAAACCTTCGTACCATCGGTAATATTTTTTTTCTTTACGATCCCAATAAATTGGTAATCTTCTATATGAATCATAAAGCTGGAATGCGTTGCATAAACTACCTGAATTTGTTCCTCTGTTTGCTGAGATAATCCTTTCAATAGCGAGTACACAATTTTTTGTTGTTGAGGATGCAAGTATGACTCTGGTTCTTCGATGGCAATTATTAATCCTTTTTTAGACTTTCCTTGAGGCGGCCTTTTCTCGTTTAATGCCTTAGCCAAAAGTCTCAAGATTGCAAAAATGAATGCCCTCTGAGAACCTTGGCCCTTATTAATTAATGGAACAGTTACATCATCACTCATAAAAACCTCGAGATTTTTTAAAGTATCCATCCAACTCAAGACTTCTGGCTTTAGCTTAATTTCCGATTCAGAAAATTGTTCTTTTAGTGCAGCAGTTAATTCCGATGATATTTTTGCAAGCGGAGCACTATCATCCATCCTTAATACTTCTTGATTTAGGGTATCCAATTTATTTTTCCAATCAGAAAAATCAGACTCAAATTTCTCGACTAAAAGATTTAAAAACTTACCAAAATTACTTGTTTTATTTAGTTTAGTTTCCTCGGACGGATACTTTATCGCCGGCAATAAATAAAGCTCTGGCAATAAATCTGCTAAAACATTTTCCAGACCTCTTGGTGCTACACCAGTATCTTCCCCATTTTTAACCGATGTCGTCTTTTTATCAATTTCTGATTCAGCTGCATTATAAGTGTAAATTTTCTTCAACACGAAGGAATTTTCTTCTCTATGATCTCCAGTAATTTTTTCTTTTTCATAAGGAGTCAGATCTGTAAATTCAATCACGATTTCTATTGGTATTTCCGGATTGTGAAAACTATAAATGCTTCCTGGTTTTTCCTTGCTTAAAAATAAATTTAAAGCGTAAATTATATTAGATTTTCCGCTATTATTTTTACCAATCAAAGCGAGCAAGTTTTTAAACTCGAATTCGCATTCAACAATTGAGTGATAATTTTTAATTTTTACTTTTTTTATTATCATAAAATCTGATTGGATGCCTAATGCTACTTTCCAGATTTGGTGCGATTGTCTTGCTTACACAACATCTGACAATTTTTTGAAATAGTTTTTCCGCCTTCATGCCAAGGTGTTGCATGGTCAGCCTCCATTTCTTCTATTTCAAAATGTTTTTTGCATTTTGCGCATTTACCTTTTTGTTTTTCGTATGCTTCTCTTTTTTGTTTATCTGAAAAGGTGCGGATATTTAAATATTTTTCTTGCCTTGTTAAGACATAAGAATAAATACCAGATTTTTTTGTTACATCCTCGTCTTGCATTAATTCCTTAATTTCCAATTCTAGTTTATTAGCGTTAAATTTTTTATCTTTGAATTCGTTATACAATTCGCCCCACTGCACATCGCTCATCTCATGGAGATAATTCGGAAAGGTTTCCCGCACCCAAGCAATTACTTTTTGAAAATAATTCCACAATTCGTCAGCATTCGTATCGTGTTGGTGCTTAGCCATATAATCTTTAATTTTGCCATCGTTAATCCACGAGAGTGTCGTTTCTAAGTAGTCTTGCCTAATTGGCGAACCGTTAAGAAGTCTTCCCCCGTCGTTTGACAACAAATAAGCTACGCAGTTTGTTTTGCTGAATTTCAATTTTGCATCGGAAAGCCACGGTCCGGTATAAGTTGCATTAAGGATTTCCTGGTTGGTCAATTTTTCGCCTGTAATATTTATAATTGTAAACCAATCAATTCTCTCATCATCAGTTCCTTCGCAGATATAAATCATCAGTTCATAATCCAAAATTTTGTTTTGTTCTTCACGAGTTAGATTATGAAACATGGCCAGCTTTCCATTGAAATCAATAGAGAAATCATTGTTAACATATTGCCCAATGCTAATAGTGCGTTGTTGTCCGTCTAAAACTTCAAAATTGCCCGCATCATTTTTCATCCAATACATCACGTTAAGCGGAAACCCTTTTTTAATTGTCCTAATAACCTCATCGCGCTGCTTACCAGTATATACAAACTCGCGCTGATATTTCGGGCGAATATCGAGTTTATCATTGTAGGCAAACACGCCTTCTTCGGCGCTATCTTTATATCCTGCGATCACTTCACGAATTGGAATTTTATGTAAATCAATTTTCATATTATTTTTTTGATTTTTTCTTTTTAATTAGTAAACGACGGAATAACAGCTTACCATTAATAGTGAAATCTTTATCACCATTTTTACCCGTATATCTATCCAAGCCAATAATTTCAAACTGCTCTGGGTTATAATTATCAAGAAAGGTTACAGGTACGCCCATTATCCCGTCATAATCCATTGGAATTTCAGCTTTATAATTAATATTTATTGCATCATAATTATCGTATTTAGGATATTCTTCTGGAGTATATTTTTTATACAGAGTCATCCATTCATGACGTTTAGCAACATCAAGATTAGTAAACCAATTAACACTTCCCATACTAAAGTACTTAACTCCATTAACAATTTTTTTTCTAGATTCTGTTGGTATGTCGTAATCCATTGGAACTTGAAACCATTTCGTGCCCCCATTATTATATCCGAGCCAAACTTTATTTTCTTTTATCAGGGGAGAAGTTTCTTTATAAATAATCGCTCCCTGTTGGCCCAAAATCAAGAACTTTTTCTTAAATTTTACCAGCTGTGCTACGTATTCACGAAACAATGAAAACGGTGGGTTTGTCACAACAATATCTGCATTTTTAAGTAATTCAACGCACTCCTCACTACGAAAATCACCGGTGCCCTTAAGAGGAGTAGCAATGTTGGCATCGTTTTTCAGGAGCCACTTTACATCGGCGATCCCCACTGAGCCGTCCGCATCCGTATCTGTCACTTCATTGAGCTCGATCTTAAATGGCTCTTTGCCCTTCGGTTTTAAGCCTTTGACTTCAAAAAGCGGTAGTTGTCCTCCGGCAATTGGCGACTTTGTATAACTGGTAGTTATTAATTTTTTGAGACCAAGAATATTGAAGTTAGAGGCAAAATATTTGAAAAAATTACTTTCAAAGGGGTCATCGCAATTACAATAAACAACCTTGCCTTTGAACTGCTCTTTGTAATGCTTAAGCTCATTTTCTATATCAACAAGTTGAGTGTAAAACTCGTCTTTTTTTGCCTGGTTTGCCTTATGCAAATTACTATTTAGGGACTTGATTTTCATATTAATTAAATTTACGCCTTTTTTGACAAATATTCAACTGTAATTAAAAACAGGCCAACGGGCCTGTCCGAGAATTTTTATTTTTATTTTTCAAACGGTGCTCCGTCAACGTAATTCCAAATCTGTTTTATCATCTGCTCATTTCCATCAACGACTGCCTGCTTCAAAATTCTGTTAACTAAGAGTTCCAAATAAGACTTCTGTTGCCCTTCCGGTACTTCTTGTAGCCTCTTTTTAATTTCAGCTGTAATCGAAAGCGCGCCAGCCGGCTTCCCGATTGGATTTCCACTCGTTCCTGGCCTAAATCTGCCCCTCTCATCCCTGATATCACCTGTATTTTCAGGTAATTTTATCATTGTTTGCTGTTCCATAGTTTATTCCCACTCAGCCTCGGATCTCTTGTCTGTGGCCCTTGTGGTTGCTCAAAATCCTCATATTTTACGCTTTTTTAGCCTTTATCCCGGTAAACCTCTCAAACCTCGCAATTATCACTTCCGCATATAAAGGCGACAATTCAATCGCTCTACATTTCCGTTTCATAATTTCAGATGCGATTATTGTTGATCCCGATCCGCCGAATGGTTCCATAACGATTCCGTTTCTCGGACTTAATATTTTTACATACGGAACTAATATTGGAATTGGCTTTGTGCCGAATATTAAATTCTGACCGGACTGGGAAGCCGAATCTGTTGCGTGCGTAACGTGGTCACCCATAACCCAAAACTTTGTGCCCTTGTCTTTATTCCAATCCGGCTTTCCTTGTTTTGCGTAAAGCGATATCTCATAAGTGTCTAATAACTTCTGTCCTTTATTTTCTAAATATCCCATGAAGCCATCCTCGTCGATTTCGTTCTGAACTCCGTCACCGGCAACAGGAGCCACGTCAAACCTGTTAAAGAATTTATACTTTGCTGAAAATCCCTGCGTTCTGTTAGGCGTGTGCCAAATGACCATGTTTTGAATCGCCCAATACTTTTCTATGGCACCCCAAAGGTCGGGAGTGTTTCTCCAGTTCTCGAACACCATAACGTTTGAGCCTTTCTCGTTTTTAAATTGGTTGGCTATTGAAAGCCATTCGTCAAATTCAGGAACGCCGCCGGCTTGGATAACTCCATCGTATTTCCGGTTGCCTTTGTAGCCGAAGCCCTTACCCATCGCGTCTGTCTGGCCAACGCTTTCGTATTCCCTTTCAGCTTTAATTTTCCAACCGTCTTTTGTTTTTACTTTCCTGACCCGCTTTTTACAATATGCTAATCTGTACGGCGGATCTGTAAACATAAAATCAAACTTTTCCGGGCCCAGCAGTTTTTTCCATGCTTTCGGATCTGTTGCATTGCCCACGATTAGCCTGTGCTCGCCTAACTGCCACAGATCGCCGGGTTTGACACCGTGAAAGTGCTGTATTGCTTTTTCTGTTTCCTTCGCCAGGTCAAAATCATCTGCTTTTTCTAAACCGAAAATGTTGTCCAGTTCGTTCTCGTTGAAACCGAACTCTTTTAACAAATCCTCGTCAAAATTAGCCAGCTCATCAAAGTTCCACTCTCCTGTGTTTTTGTTGCTGCGAAGATTGTATTCCTTAAACTCCGCCTCAGTTAATTTCCTATTTGGAGCCCTAACATCAATCACCTCTTCGCCCCTGCCCAGTAACTGCATGATTTTTAATCGCTGATGACCGGCTACAATTCTGTTATCCGTATCTATTGCAGGAATCTCAACTAAATCAAATTTTGAAACGCTTTTTTTCAAATCCTCTAACTGCTTATCGGTCATGATCCTGGGGTTCCCTTCAAAAGGCACAAGATCCTTCACTTTTCTTTTCTCCGTATGCCAGTTTAATTTTTTTGTTGTTTTCATATTTAATCTTTTTTAGCCAACAGCCTCGTTAATGTTAAAATTATCGCGCCGGCGAATGCCCCCGCCCAAATGTAGTCGACTACGTTGCCCAGGCAATAGAAAAAGGCGAAAAAGACGTTTGTTAAAATTTCGTTTGTGGTAATCATAAATCAGATGGCTTTGAGGGGTAATCCTTCCGGCGAAACCAGAAGATAATCGCATCCTCGATGCCCGTAAAAAGTAAAAATAGCGTGTGAAAAAGAAACGGGTAGAAAAATATCATTCCTAAAAATTCGCTTACGCTGGAATTCAAAAAAGTCATAGCTTTTGGTCGCTGTCTTGCTTGTTGAAATTCCAAAGGAATTTTGCAACAAACCCGACAAAGAAAATTAGAAGGAAGGTTAAAATCAAAACCTGCCCGTAGTCTAACTGTTTGGAAATCCAGAATTCTCCGGTTCCCGTTATTTGCTCGGTTGATCCTCCTGTGCCTATTGATCCATCGCAAGTCATCTGCGTAAAAGCAAACGGGTCGTTCTTACCCGGCGGATTGCCTAAATAATTTACTGGCTGTGAAAGTGTGCAATTCATTGTATTATTGAAACTAAAAATATGAATAATATTATTGCGGCCGACAGACCGTCAATGAAACCAACAAAAAATTCGTATGTCATTTGAATTTTTGAGAGTGTCCTCGTTTTTTTAATGTTAAATCGATTATTGTATATTTCCCTTTGCGGTAATCAACAAAGTATTTCCTTTCATCGGACTGCCCCATTTTGAACCCACGCTTGCCATTTTTCAATCGTCTGTCAACAAGTTGTCGCTGGTGCGTCATAAAGTCAAGGCCGTTTCGGTATTTTTGCAGTTTTTCGACCTTTTTTCTCCAAAAAATTATCCAGCGTTTCAGCGGCCCGGGTTGCTGCGATCCGCAGTTTTTCTTCCTCTGTAATAAGGCCCATGGCCAGAGCTTTATCTAAACCCTCCAGTTCTTTTTTCTTAAATAAGTTAAATAATTTCATAGCGTCGTCTTTTGTTTTAATTGGTATGTTTATCATGTTTTGCTTTTTGTTTTGGCTTGCGACCTTTAAACTTTTCGAAAGCGTCCACTATTTCATCGCATTTTGTGTCCTCAAAAAATGTAATGTAGTAGCACTGTTTGTATTCGTCCCAATAAACTCTTGGCTTGTTTTTGTTTGACATATTTTTAATTTTTTAATTTTTTGCCGGATTTTTCTACTATTCTTGTTTTTTTGAAAAAACCCGAATAATATAAATCCCTTTGTCCTGCTTAAACAGGTCTTCCACGGGCATTGAGTTTTCGACAAACTCGCCCGTAGAAGTTAACCCTAAATCCCTTAGCTCGCAACCCATTCAGCGTGCGAGAGCTGGCTAATTTTGGCTTGATTTAACTTGAAAACTATCATATGATAGTCCGAAAGCCGTCTGGAATTACCACAAGGGACGGCTTTTCTTTTACATTGCAAAAATCAATTTAACTTCCAACAATGTCTGTCTGTCGTGTAATTTCTATCTTCACTCACGGCTCGCAGAATCCGCCTTTTGAGCAGTTGTAGCCGGCGGTTCAGTGTCCTCGTGGGACTTCCCGCCGGCGGCAACTACCCGAAAAACGGTATAAACTTAAAAATCGTCCGTACAATAAAAACGCCTAGCATAACAACTATCGCAAACTCAAAAAACTGAATTAACGGAAATCCGCCAAAGAAAATATTTATCTTGTTGATATATGCCTGGGTTGTAGGAAACATCAGGCCGATCTGGTTTCCCTTGCTGTATGAGGTATCGGCATTGAAATATCTCAGCGTTTGGTTTGCGAACTCATAGGCATTGGTAAATATGGGTTCAAAAAAACCTTCAATGGAATCTGCAAAATCCGATGGAACGGTATAGCCGCCGGCGGCGTTTTCCGGATACCATGTATTCCAATTAGTGAATGTGTAAGGTATTGAATTGCCGCCAATATCGAAATTCAGTGTATATTCCGGGTCCGGGGTTAACTCCACGAAAGTGTTTGCATCCAACTCTTGATCTGCTATCAAATCCCATTCGCCATTTTCTGTAATTCCAAAATTAGATAAAGGCGTTGAAAAGGTGCCTTCGTAGTTTGACAGAGGTATGGTGTACGGATAAGAATAAATTCCATTATTTGGATTCTTGAATCTGAGATGTAAATATCCATAGCCAAATGTCCCTATGTGCAAGGCTGCGTAAGAACCGGATAATGTTGTTGAACTGCTTGTTATTGTCGTACCGCTGGCTGGCGAATCGATAATCAACGTGGGGCTTGTTGGCGGGGCTGGAGTTGTAGTCCAGTGCTTAGCCGGCGGAGTTGCCGTCTGGCTAAAAATTGAATACTCATACATTCCAGCCATACAGCCGTCTAATCCCCAACTTTGTGTGTAAGGATAAGTGCAATGCAATGGAAATGTTCCATTGGTGTTGTAAAAAATGTAGTAAGTGCCTATCTCTGTTCCGGCAAGCCCGGCTACTCCGTTGTGTACATAATTGGGAAAGTTCCCGAAATTTAAATCAACATACCCGTTGTTGCACACAGCTCCGCTGCCGGCGCCACCCTGAACATATTTAAAAACCGAACCGTTGGTGTAAATCATGGCCCAGGACTCCGAATTCTGGCCATAGATGCAGTCAAACTTCATATCAGCCCCTGTGCCGTCCAAATTTATGGTTGAATGGTATGCTTGCACCGCAGTGGCTGATGCCGGTAATGCGTGGCAGAACAAAAACAAGCCCGCGATTAGAAACAATATGTATTTTTGTTTAAGTTTTTGCATGCTAAAAATCCACCAAGCGGCGGAAAATAAAAATTAGGATTAGGATTGCGATGCCGGCTCCGCAGGCGTATTCGATTACCGAAAAATATGGAATCGCATTGAACACCGCCATTACGTTGCTCGGGAATACCCAACTCACTGCTGTTGCCGGCGGCGTTGACGCTATGCCATCAAAAAAGCCTTTTGCAAAATTAAAGAGCCCTGTTAGCGGCGCGAACAAGTAGCCAAACAAAGATCCGATATTTGAAAAAATATATCGGGCTACGTTGAAGCAGTCAAAAGCAATATGGAGTATGTCATCCATAAATATTTAGTGCCCTCTTATCGCCGAAATTATGGCGTAGAAAACAATCAACCCAATTCCAATACCAACAATTATCGTAAGCAATGGAGTAAGGTCTGTGATCAATCCCGTTGCGCTGGCAAGCACTGCGTTAGTCATATCGCTCGTCCAATTGATAAACATAGTTTATGATCCTTGTATTGTGAGGCGGGCCTGCCTCTCTACAGGCCCGCCGTCACCCGCTTTTAGTGTTTAGGAATTAAAGCGATAACCTTGCGGATAATGTAGAAACCCATCGGGATACCGATTGCTATCGCAACCAACACCCAAACGTCCGACATTATTTGACTGGCATTGCCAGTCAAATCCGCGACTGCGGTTAGCGGCAAGTTGATTATCTCGCCGGCTGCAAAGGTTGAGGCGACTAAGCCAAACAAACCCGTTGCAACTGCGCTTGCGCCAATCGCATACTTTTTCATTGTGGAAAACACAATTTTACGAGGACAATGATTTTTAATTTTTCGACCTTTTACAACAAAAACTTGTTGTTACTTTTTGGTAAAACAAAAGTCCGATGTCTTTCGACATCGGACTAATACACTTTTATTTTTTGGCCTAGAGTTTCTTTCCTACGAATTCCGCAAACTCAGCCAATCGGCAACTGTACCCCCACTCGTTATCGTACCAGCCGATGATTTTTACCAGATTGTCTTTTACCATTGTTTCTTCTGCGTCAACTATTGCCGAATATGTATCTCCTTTAAAATCCGTTGAAACTAATGGCTCTTCTTCCACTCTTAAAATTCCTTTGAAATGTTTTTCAGCGGCTGCTTTTTTAAAAGCTTGATTAACTTCTTCTTTTGTTGTTGATTTTTTAACCTCAACAACTAAATCTAAAACAGAAACAGTTGGAGTTGGAACTCTGATGGCGATTCCGTCTAATTTGCCGTTCAACTCCGGAATCATTTTTCCGATGGCTTTAGCAGCTCCGGTTGAAGTTGGAATCATATTTATTGCCGCGGCCCTTGCCCTTCTCAAATCCTTATGCGGCAAGTCAAGAATTTTTTGGTCGTTTGTATAGCTATGGACCGTTGTCATAAATCCTTTGACAATCTCAAACTCGTCGTTTAAAACTTTTGCAATCGGGGCCAAACAATTTGTTGTGCAAGAACCCATGTCCATCACATCCACTTTTTTGGGGTCAAATTCGTCTGCGTTAACTCCCAAAACAAATCCGGGCAAATCTTTTCCAGGAGCTGAAACTATAACTTTTTTAGCTCCGGCTGTAATATGTTTTCTTGCGCCCTCATCATTAGTAAAAAATCCTGTGCACTCCAAAACAATATCGATTTTCAAATCTTTCCATGGTAATTTTTCAGGATCTTTTTCAGCCAAAACCAGATATTTCTTTTTCCCGACCATAATCAAATCTTCGGTTGCTGAAATTTCTTTTCCGTATTTCCCATAGTTCGAGTCATACTTTAAAAGATGCGCCAGCGTTTCATTGTCGGTCAAATCATTTATGGCAACAACTTCCAAATCCGGATGAGATTGCTCAATATTTTTGAAAACCTGACGGCCTATTCTGCCAAAACCATTTATTGCAACTTTAATCATATTATTGATTTATTTTTAATAGTGTATCTATTTTTTCTTTGTCGAAACCAGTTATAATTTCCCCGTCGATATCAACAACAGGAACGCCCATTTGCCCGGAATCTTTTATCATTTTTTGAAGCTGTTTTTCGTCTTTCGACACATCAATATCTTCAAATTCAATTCCATTTTTTTTAAGGTAACCCTTTAATGTTTTGCAATATACGCAAGTCGGCGTGGAATATACTTTTACCATTTTATTTATAAAATAAAAAATATTAATTTCCGCAATCAGCTGCACCAGTGCTTGCCCCAGAGCTTCCGTAGGTTTCAGAAAAAGAAGATGCGGCTTCCGCCGTGTTTAACGCCGTAGAACAAAAGCTGGGCTGTGAGTTAAAACCTGCGCACACTATTAATTTAACAGCGTCCGATGTTCTACCTCCAAAATTGAACTCCGACACATTTTGCCCTTGCATTATCAAAGTAGGAGATCCAGTAACACTATACTTAGTGCTTAAATCAAAATCTTTCTGGGCATCTGCTATCCCCCTGGCTGGGTCCGATACGCAGGCGTTTAATTGGGCCGCGCTCACGCCGGTTGAAGTCTGACACCCTGCGGTATCTCCTGTTTTCATCTGGCATGCTACATAGCTCCAATATTTTGCCGGCTGTTCATCCCTTATACAAATCTGCCTTAAATTTTCTTGAGCTTCGGCATCTCCATGCATAGAAGTAATTGTATTTCCGGAAACTTCTCCTATATATCTTACCTTAATGTATTGCGCTAATGATGGAACGCTCTGAACCGCGCCTGCTATCATTCTTTGCATTTGCAGGCCAAATGGGCAACGAGCCACAACATATGCCTCCAATATAGGCGCGTCTGTTTTAGTTATGGCGGCGGCAGCTTCCTCGGGTGTCATAGTTGCGTTTGCTGTAGCGTCTGTTGCGGAAGAGGCGTCGTCCTTTGGCGGATTCATATTAAATGCTTGCGGAAACAAAAATTTTCCGTCTTTCGTCGCATAAGAATCGAATTCGCTGTCACCAATTTTTATTTTTACTTTAACTAATCCTGATTCTTCAGAAACACTTACCAATGTTGCCGGAGTGCTTGAAAGCTGGTTGTTGTTGATATAATCGACTGCTTTTTGGCCAACCTGCTGGTCAGACATTCCAAAAATATTAGGCAGGGAAAATCCGGTATTCGATTTGGCAAAAATCAGACCGCCGGTTATCACAATACCAATTATAGCTATCGCAACAAGAATCGTATTCTTGTTCATATTTTTTAAAAGACTCAGTTTGCTCTTTATAATATCTAAAATAGGCATGTATTTTTATTTTTTATTTTAATAATATCTATATTATATTCTATTATTATTTTTATGCAAATTTGGTATAATTTTTCCCATCAAAGTCATATTTAACTATCGCCCCAAATGGCAATTCCAAATCAATAATTTTTTCGTTGGGAATATTTTCTACATATTTCACAATTGCCCGCAAACTATTATGGCTGGCCACCACCAAAACATTTTTCCCATCCTTTAAATCTTTTTCAATATATTTTTTATAAAAAGGACCCACTCTTTTACAGACATCCTCCAGTGATTCCCCACCCGGCGGAGCTACGTTATAACTTCTGCGCCAGAGATGAACTTGTTCCTCACCAAATTTTTTTTTCACCTCGTCTTTATTTAATCCTTGCAACTCACCATAGTTTCTTTCATCAAGGGCTTTATCAATAATAACGGGTAATTTTTCTTTTCCGAGATTTTTCAGTATTAAAGAAACCGTTTCTCTATTTCTAATCAAGGGAGATGTATAAACTTTATCTATTTTAAAGCCGACCAATTCTCCGGCAGCTTTTGGGGCGCTTTCGATGCCTTCTTGGCACAATGGCACATCGGTCCAACCGGTAAATTTATTTTCCAGATTCCATTGTGATTTTAAGTGACGCTGTAAATATAATTTACTCATTTTTCTTTTTTAGCGAGAAAATAAATTTTTCGTAGGCCGATATGAAATATTCTGCCGGAGAAAAAATTTATTTCCGAGCGATTAAAAGTTCGTCTTCTATTTTTAATAATCTTTGATATTTGACCATTCTTTCCGGTTTTGCGGGAGATCCGGCTTTCAAAAAATCTGCTCCAGTGCCAACAGCCAAATCGGCAATAAAATCATCCATTGTCTCACCAGACCTGTGTGAAACAGCCACTTTCCAGCCAAAAGACTTTGTCATATTTATAGCTTCCAAAGTTTCTGTTACTGTCCCAATTTGGTTTAGTTTTATTAAAACTCCATTGCAAGCTTGTTTATTGTGCGCTTCTTTTATTCTTTTTATATTTGTTGTTGTAAGATCGTCAGCAATTATAATTTCACCCTGCATTTCACTTGTAAACTCTTTAAATCCCTCCCAATCCTCTTCTGCAAAAGGATCTTCAAAAGAAATTATTGGAAACTCGTCTGATAAATTTTTGTAAAATTTAATCAACTGCGACCTTGTTAACTCATTTTTTTCCAAAATATATTTTCCCCCTAAGCCTACCGAAGGGTTATAAAATTCCGAAGCTGCGCTGTCTAACGCAAATTTTATATCGCTCTCACCCTCACTGACTCCTCTCAATAAAAATAAAGCTCTTTCCGCCGAATCAATTGGCGGGGCAAATCCTCCTTCGTCTCCAAGTTCCACCTGCCCCGAGCCCGCCGAAGGGAAATCCTTTTCAATTTCTGTTTTTAGTTTATTAAAAATTTTATTACAAACAACCAAATTTTCGGCAATCGTTTTTTTATGAGGCACAACCATAAATTCCTGGATATCCAAATGCGGTTCCTTATGCACGTGCCTTCCTCCATTTAAAATATTAAACATTGGCAGAGGGATAAAAAGAGCGGAGTTATTTCCCGCCAAATCAGCCAAGTGTTTATATAATGGAATTTTTTCAGCTCCGGCTCCAGCTCTGCAAACAGCCAAAGAAACAGCCAAAATAGCGTTAGCGCCCAGCTTTGATTTATTTTCTGTCCCATCCAAAGCAATCATTGTTTTATCAATGTCCTGTTGGTTTAATACGTCTTTTCCCTTAAGTTTGGGTGCAATAATTTCATTAATATTTTTTATTGCAGTAGAAACTCCTCTTCCGTCAGCGTCGCGCAATTCCAAGGCTTCACCTTCTCCCGTTGAAGCTCCCGAAGGCACAGAATCCACATATGTTTCCCTATCCGTTTCTAATTCAACCTCAATCGTGGGTTTCCCGCGCGAATCTTTAATTTCTCTCGCTATTATCTCCTTAATTTTTACCATTTTTTATTTCTGCTGATTTAATTTCCTTAGATAATCGTATGCCGCCAAAGATGCCTTACATCCTTCTCCGGCTGCTGTAACGATTTGCTTATATGGTCCGGAATTATCATCGCCGGCCGCGAAAAGGCCCGGAGTTTTTGTCATAAGGGTCTCCGGTTCAATTATTATTTCGTCGCGTTTTGTAAAATCAACTAAACCTTTTGCCAAAGCGGTTGCCGGCTGGCTTCCGATTTCAATAAAAACCCCTTGTACCTCCATAATTTTATTGTCTTTTGTTATATTGTCCTGATAAATCAGCGAGCTGACAAATTTGTCACCCTTAATTTCTTTTACCGCAGCGTTAGTAATAATCTCAATTTTATCGGAATTTTTAACCTCCTCCTGGTTTGCTTCATCTGCTTTTATTTCAGATCCAAACTCTAAAATATAGATTTTACTGGCGTAATTTGTCATAAATAAAGCAGCCTCAAGCCCAGCGTTCCCTCCTCCAACTATTGCGACTATCTTATCTCTAAATATTGGTCCGTCGCAAGTAACACAATAACCCAGGCCTTTGCCGATAAATTCTTTCTCTCCTTTTGCTTCCAATGGCCTCGGATCGGCTCCAGTGGCAATAATTACCGTTTTACCCTGAATTTTCTCGTTTTCGGTAGTTGTAATCGTAAAAACATCTCCTTGCTTGTTAATTTTTCCAACCTCGAAAAATTTTATTTCAACTGATTCCTGTTTTTCCAAGTGCTCAACGAATTTTCCTATAAGCTCTGCCCCAGAAACTTTTTCAAAACCAGGATAATTACAAACCTCTGTGGATTTTCTTGCCATCTGTCCGCCAAACTCTTTGGTGATCAAAAGAGTTTTCATGCGCTGTCTGCCAGCGTAGATACCAGCTGTAATTCCCGCCGGCCCTCCGCCAATAATAATTAAATCGTATATCATATTTATGAATTATATTGTTACGCTAATTGTCTAATTATAGCTTAACTTTCAAGAAAATAAAATAACCCGGGCACGGGTTATTTTATTATTATTCTATTATTTGATTGTTTTTAAATATTGCTGAAGCTCATCTTTAAACCTCGGGTCTTTTAATGCAAAATAAAAAAACGATTTTATCCATTTTAGTTTGTCTCCGCACTCTAACCACTCGCCGCTTAATTCATAACCATAAATTGGTTTTCCCTCGTCAAGCATTTTTCCCAGAACCTCCGCTAAGATTATTTCTCCTTTTTTAGATGGTTTTGCTTTTTTTAGATAGCTAAAAACATCGGGGGTTAATATGTGCCTGCCCAAAATAACTAAATCGGACTGAATTTGTGATGGCTCCGGTTTTTCTATAATTTTTTTAATCTTATATAAGTTATTAGCGATTTTTTCTACCTGGACAGACCCATAGGCTGGAATTTTGTCTCTAGGTATTTTTTTAAGTCCGACTACCGGAGCGTTGCAGGTTTTAAATATATTAATCAACTGAAGCGTGGCCGGAATATCTGAAAAAATAATATCGTCTCCGAAAGAATTAGCCACCGGTTCGTCTTTTATGTTTTTGGCGGCCTGTAAAATAGCATGGCCGTCTCCTCCCGGATTTTTTTGTATGACAAAAGACATTTTAATGTCTTTAAACATATCTGTGAAGGTTTTAAGCTCTTTTAAAATACTATCTTTTCCCCTCGCTTTAAGTATTTTTTCCAAATCAGGAGCTTTCGAAAAATAATTTAAAATTGCTTTTTGGTTCGGACCTATAACAAAAATTATTTCTTCTATTCCGGATTCCTTCATTTCCTGAACTATATATTGGATGGTCGGCTTATCGGCCAAAGGAAGGAATTCCTTTGTTAAAACCCTGGAAAGCGGCAGGAATCTTGTGCCCAAACCGGCAATAGGAATAATGGCTTTTTTAATTTCTTTTTGTTCTTCCATATTTTTAACTTTTTATTATTAACTTTTAAACTTAACTTTTCTTAAAAATGCGGGAATCTCCCATTCCTTTTCCTGAGCCAATTTCTTTTTTTCTTCCAGCTCTTCGGCTTTTTTTATTTCCAACCCACTCCGCCTTATTGTTTTTTTGTTGGAGGACGCTTCAGATTCTGCAATTGCACGGATAGCCTCTGCTCTTTTCTGTTCCAAGGTTAAAAAACTGGGAGTGGACGCAGGAGATGAAACCTCAATTACGGGGATAGAAGATATTTGCCCCTTTTTTCTCTCTTGAAAAGACCCCTGTTTTTGTTCTCCCTGGAGCTTTTCCGGAGAATTTTCTTCTGAAATAATTGTTTTCTTCTTTTTCTGCGCTTTTGATTTTGGGGCTTTTTGCGCGCTCAAAAGAGTTTTCTCTTTTTTTGCAGTTGCTGTGGCTTCTTTTTTCGCTACTTCTTCGGCATGTTCTATAGCGATAATTTTTATTTCTTTTACTTTTTTGTCTTCTTTTGGCTGAGTTGCGCCGCCGGTCATTAAAATTGTGGTTTTTATTTTATTGTTCAACTTGGAATTTTTGGAAATCCCAAATATAATTTTTGCTTTTGGGTGTAAATTAGATATATGGCTACTGATTTTTTCTACCTCAAACATAGAAAGATTTTCGGACCCTTCGACATTAAATAAAATCTTTTCTGCCTCAAACCCGCTGTTTTGCAATAAGGGGTTGTCAAAAACTTTTTCACAAATTTTTTCAACCCTATCTTTTCCGGATTCTTCAATTGTGTTTAAAAATGCTGAATTTCCCCGACCCTTTAAAATTGTGCGCAAATCAGCAAAATCGATATTTATAACGCCGGGATTATAAATCAAATCTATCAAGCTTTCCAAAGATTCGATCAGGCTTTTATTGACTGTTGAAAAAGCGCTTGTGATAGGCGTGTCCTCTCCGATGACTTTAAAAATCTTCTCGTTAGGAATTACCAAAGAAACATTTAGAGACTGCCTTAAAGATTTTAGCGCATTTTGCGCTATGCGATATTTATTGGCTCCTTCAAATTTAAAGGGCATGGTAAATATTCCTAAAGTAATTCCGCCAAATTCTCTGGCGAGGTCGGCAAAAACTTGCGTGGCTCCAGATCCCAATCCCCCGCCCAATGAAGCAACAAAAATTATTATATCCTGGTCTTTAAAAATATCGCTTATTTTTTCTTTGGCTGATTCAGCCGCCCGTTTTGCCAATTCAACATTAACTCCTGTTCCCAAACCGTGCGTAAATTCTTCGCCGAACCAAAAATATCTTATCCCGGATTTCTTTTTTAGCGCCCTTACATCTGTATCTGCTATCACAAAAGTTGCTTTTTCAAGAGACCTGCCGATTTCCGAAACAATAGACCCGCCCCCCCCGCCGATTCCAATAACCTTTATTTTCGCTTTAAACAAAGATTCCGCCGGAAATTCCGTTTGAGTTGTTTGGACTTTTTTAACAATCCGTTTTTTTACCCTCGTCTGTTTAGATTTTTTTACAATAATCTTTTTTACCGCTGTTTTCTTTTTACGCTTAACTGCCGGTTTCTTTACAATCCTTTTAGTCCTTATTTTTTTCGGTTTCGGTTTCGCAATAATTTTTTTCTTTATTTTCGTTATTTTTTTGACTTTTATAATTTTCTTTCTAACAAGCTTTTTGGCAGTTTTCTTTTTTTGCTTTATCAATTTCTTTATTGGCTTTATTTTTTTAGCAACTAAAATTTTCTTAACCTTTGCGGGCTTTTTTTTCTGAATTTTTTTAAGGGTTTTTACTTTTGCCTTCGTTGCCCTTTTTATAATTTTCTTTTTGTTAACCTTTAACATTATATTTCATATTACCCCGTTAGAAGTTTTTTTCAAGGGGTTATTCAACTCTAAGTAAAATCTATCCGATATGCCAAATTATTGCAATACTTGCACTGGCCACTGGTATACTTTACAGTATGAGGCACTTAAAACATGTTGCAAAATGAATCGGTTGGTGGTTGGCTGGAGTTAGTAAAAACTAACTCAGTTAATACCATGCAAATGCTAGCGGAA
>Ga0268281_1000676_pt1 | contig 23907 bp, 30 predicted proteins | sample saktaG_10_FD_190134 | JGI IMG/M metagenome (GOLD analysis project Ga0268281, IMG submission 190134) | Saline water microbial communities from Sakinaw Lake, British Columbia, Canada - sak_2011_5_24_50m | ecosystem: Environmental > Aquatic > Non-marine Saline and Alkaline > Saline ...
CCATTATAGTCATTGTCAACCAATATCCAAGAAACACCACTATCAGATGATTTCCAAACGTCAGCAACAACATCTACTGCATATATAGACATTGCCGTGACGACAAACCCTTTAATATTCCCACTACCGCCGTTTATATTAACAGCTATTTTTGACCAATTTGCTCCACCATCAGACGATTTCCATATATCTTCATCTGCCTCAGCAATATAAAGGTTATTACCATCGGAAGCAATAAATAATCCATTATTTGTCTCTCCTTCATTATAGTCATCCTTCGCTTTTGTCCAAGTGGCGCCACTATTAATTGATTTCCAAATATTTTTGCTGTTATCAAGTATAAAAATATTTCCATTTGTGTCAGCTATTATGCCGTTACTGTTGGCGTCGCCGTCGGCTCCGTTATAGTCATCGTTCACCTTTATCCACGTTATGCCATTATCAATCGATTTCCAGATATCAGCCTTGTTATCAACGATGAAAATTTTATTGCCGGAAGGTAAATTTTCTGACCACGCAAGCTGGCTCCAATTTGCCAAATCTCCTGCGTCGAAAACTCTGGAGGTATATGTTCCGCTGGTTTGCCCGCTAGAAAGTTCAACGTGGTCAGTATTCCATATGGTGTTCGAGTATGTTCCACCCTGGAATTCTGCTTGAGTATTATCAACAAAAACAGCTGCATACACAAATCCCGCAAGTAAAACAATCGTCAAAGCAAAAAATCCCGATAAAATTAAAGTATGAATTATTTGCCTATCAGTCTTTTTTTTATTTTTTTCCACTATTACCATCTTAAAAAATATTCTTGCCAAACCAAATGGTTAGCATAACAAAACTGTTGCTGGTTGGGCACATTATTATTTCATTATTATAGCATTCTATTTATATTTTAAAACCCCAATAAATATTTTAGCGTGAAAACCCTACTAAGGGGTGTTGAAAAAAATATTTAAAAAGGTTAAATTAAAAACAACTTGTTCTTTACACCTCTTATAGAAGGAGCGAATTATGTATGTAGGGAGTATTGAAAATGTAGAAAGACGTTTTCCTCAAATCGAGAGAAAAGATCCACGAGGAGCGGCTGAAGTGGCACTTGCTTTGGCAATTTACTATCAAGCGATGAATAGGCCGGCGAAGGCAAAATCGTTTGCCGAAAAAAGCATTGCCCTTTTTGAGCAATGCGAAACTGTCACCCTAGACCAGTGCGAAGCAATTCATCCGTGCATTTGCGGGATTGTAATTCCGGGGATAGTGCACGAAGACGTTGTCAGGTCCCTCTTCGCGGAACTGCTTACTACAAACACATAGTTTTCCCATTTTCATCATACCCCATGGCATGCCATGGGGCTTTTTTTATATTAATCCCTCTTGACATTCGACTCCATTTATTTTTGGAAATACTGGATAGATTTTTTGGACTCGGCCGACTTGGCCGTCTTCAAGCCGAACCTTGCACCCGCGCGGATGAAAACTGTCGCTCGTTAAAATATCCTTCACCTTCCCGTGAGTTAATTTTCCGGTCGGTTGGTCTTTTTTTAAAACAATATCCACCTCCCCGCCGATTTTTATATTTTTTCTGATTGTTCCATCCACGGGTCTGCGAACGAGAGAGCAGATTTGCTTCGGAAATTGGACCCAGATATATAGTCAGCCTTCTATATACTTTTTATATGAAGGGTGCAGGCACAGTTGGAGTCTAATTTCCGTTGAATACCTCTCCTTGTTATTTTTAATTCGTTTTGCTAAAAATTTACTATTTGCTGAACTCTGTTTTTTCGGTAAACGTCACTGGAATTTCAAGCGCGTCGTCATTTTGAGGAAGGCCTGACGGATTATCTTTGCGCAGTATCAGCATGCCTTTTTTATTGTCCCTGTTTTCTTCGGCCTCAAAATTTATCGTTGCTTTAAACGTCACAAAGTCTTCTGTCATCCAATCGCTCTCGGCTGTGGCAACTCCCTGCCCGATTATTTTTCCGTCCCAGTCGGTTAACACAACCGGAAAACTGCCTCCAAAAAACCACGTTCCCCGCGCTTCTCCAATAATAGTGAACGGGTTTTGTATAATTTCATTCGGACGCGGAGTATTAACGCGGATAAGATTTGATTTTTCCAGTTCATTTCCGATGTCTTCGGTAAAAACTTGGTCTCCGTGCCGACATTGAAGCGGATATGTTTCTATAACAAGGTTTCCCGCCTCAAGACACTCTTTAAAGTTTGAGACTTTTGGCTGTGGAGCTTCTTTTTCCTTTGGCGGGTTTTCTGTAATACCAGAACCCTCCGGCGGGTTTTTGTGGACCGATTTTAAAATATAATATTCGGCAATTAAAAGAACAATAATTATTACAACAACTGATAAAACTAAAATATAAATTTTTTTCACGAGTCTGCGAGCGAAGAGGTCACGAGAAATTCCCGCTAAGCGATGACGCCAAACCCCTTGCTCAATTAATTTCTTTATTCTACCACCTCATTAAGTTTTATGTAAACAAAAACAAGTAAATTAACAAGCATAATAAAAAAGCCTCCTCGCGCAATGCGAACAGGCTAAAGTTTTTTTGAAATTACGATTATGGCAACGGATTAACAGGAACGTGGCCAAAAGTAATTTCCGTCCTCGGCAGGCATATAACCGTGAAATTCCGGTCGTTTAGAATGTCGCCCGGGTTTATTATCCTGACTTCCTGCCCCTCTTCCATAAAGGCGTCGTTTGTAAACCCGCAGAGAACAAAACTAATTTCCGGATATTTCCGCCTCAAGTTAAGGCAGAGCATGTGCATGTCGACCTCTGATTTTTCGAGCAGTGAAGCACCAAGGTCAAGCTGGACATAAAATCTATAACCCTCTATTTCAACAACAGGCTTTTCGCCGGAAATTTGATGCCAGTTTCTAAAGCATCTCTCGTTTTTCTGGTCCGAACGAAGGTTGTAAAAAACCTGAAAGTCAGCGAGCTCCGGTCGACCGATGTCGCTTAGGGCGAGATTCCCGCAGTGGATTATACGGCTTACCCCTCTTTTTTTGAATTCGCCCGCCAGCCTTTGCCAGAAACCGGGGTCCATGCTTGTTATGTGCAAACTGTCGGAGATAACCCCGACAGAAAAAGTAGAACTTACCGGATTTGTTTTTGGAATGCGTCCAAAAACCATTTCTCCGTCGCCGGTATTGATAACGGCGAACTCATATCCGTCAAAGGAATCTTCCACCGCTCCGGGATTTACAAAGTTTATCAGATGGTCTTGTTTGTAAATCTGGTGGTGGGTATGCCCGGTGAAAAGCCACCTGACTCCGTCATTTTCCATCCTAATCTCGTTTAACATCTGGTTCAACTTGGCCTCGGAACCGGTTAAAAATTCAAACGCTCTTTTGTGGCCGACATACATGTTTTCGTATTCGGTGAGCTTGCATATCCTCTGCCCGGGCTTCGTGAGCGTCCAGCCGACCGGAGGAGTCTGAAACTCTTCCGTCCCAACCTGCTCCTCAACCAAAGCGCAAACAACAGGAATCCCGTTGAACAGTTCTGCGTTTAAGTGTTTTGGGGCGATATCACCGCAATGGATGATAATTTCGACTCCACGTCGCTTGAACTCTTGCATAATGTGGGGTAGCGCATTCATTTTGTCCTGATGCGTATCAGATAAAATGCCCATAATCATAATAACTCTCCCTATTCAGTTGCCAAAGAACACACAAATAACAACGCTGATTTAACTCTAATACCTTATCAACTTTTGTCAAACAAAAACCGCCAGAGCAACGCAGACGGAATTGTAAATAAAAAGGGCTTCGCAACGATGTGTCGCGAGGCCCTGTTGAAGCCCTAAGGTCATCCGATTTCGCAGATGAACGGGCAAGTCGGGTCCATGACTATTAGCCTAGTGCCCTCGAGAGCGTTAGTCAAAATGACTATCGCGTCATCAAAGCACTGGGCCGACTCGACTTCTACCCAAAGGTCCGGTCCTTTTTCACCCTCAATCGGCGTTCGAGGATAGAAGGTCCAGCCACGTTCGGTGCGTCCTCTGGACAGCCAACCACAACAAACCTTTGGTTCTGTGAAACCATAACCCAGAGCTCCCATGAAATTTGCAACGTACAGCGCCTTGTCCAAATCATCTTCGTCGTTTTTTTCCCATAAACCTAAAATGTACACTTTCATACGAGTCTCCTCACATCAGGGGTTAAGTTTTCCTGTGTGTAAGCGACTCACCTCTTGCTTTTTTCTTCTGTCGAAAGAAAAGGGAGAGGTAACTTGGCATCACGTACTCTTTGTACCCTATAGAAGAGCCGTGTCGCCGTTTAGCCAAGTTATATTTATGAATCCTTACTATCATAAATATTAAACCATGTCAAGCCCAAGACCAACAAAAAACGGGGTGTGTCCCCCGTTTTGCTGGACAGATTAAAAATTATTTTTTATTTTTTAACCAAAGTTTTTTAAAGAATGGCATTGTTAATGTTGAAAGTAAAAAGGCAACCGCCGGGACAATAGCGTTAAGCCAAGGATTCGCAACGTTTATTGCGTTCAAATAAATCCCAATCGCCAAATACGTAAAAAGTATAAGGAGTCCCCTCCTCGTATAGCTGGTCTCCCATTTCTTATCTAACTCAACCTTTTCGTTTCTTTTTTTTATTAAATCAATTTCTTTTTCAATTTCTTGTAATTCCATATTTTTTCGGGGCTGTGAGCAAGTCTATTCACCTTGCCCATTTAATTTTGGTTTTATGTTTACCTGATTCCGGAATCGCAAGAAAGGTTTAATTCTTGGATTTCGTTTGGTTTAATGGTTATGTTTCTTGTTTCGCAACGAGGAAGAGGACTCTTCCTTACTGGCTGAATTCCGTATTCTCCGGGTGGAAGTAATATTTTGTACCTTCCATCTTCATCGCTCTCAACCGTTGCAAATGGAGAACTTTTTGGGCTACCTATTGCAATAACTTGTACTGTTGTTTGATAGGGTTTATCTGCGCACTCTGGAAGAGGCGGGTTTTGCATAATCGGACAAACTGGCCCCAATAATACCTGACCCTGCACACCGGAATCAAAAGGCAAAATGCCCTGGTCTCCGCCATCATCTGGTATAGCTCCGGTGCACCGCCAATTTACTTCAGCTGTTTTTGTTTCTTCTGACACAACGCATGCAGGATGACATCCGTCAGTTTCAAGTTCTGGCGTTCTTACTAAATCAATCCACCAAGTTTTTGTACCTTCGTTATATGAAATTTCAGCTGTGGGAATGCCAACCGTTGTACATTCTTGAGTTTCTCCTGCTATCTGCACTGCCTCTTCCCTGCTCATCGAAAGAGAAACATTTTCTACAAATGTCTGATCTCCGTGCCTGCACTGGCGCGGATAAGTTTCCATAATAGGATTTCCGCCAACAACGCAATCTTCAAAATTTAAAATTTGTTTTTCTGGCGCACTAATAAGTTGTGGCCATAGGGTAGTCCCTGCGCCTATAATTATCACAACGACTATTATAGATATAAAAATTATAATCTTATTACTCATAAAATTTTATAAATTTTTTGCTTTGCAGTTTTAAAAATTCCCACAAGAAGAGGCAAAATAAATGTAGTTGTGTAGTAAAAATATACATCTAACTTGTAATAGCCATCGGCGGGCTTAAACAACTGCACCAGTAAAAAATAATCCAAAACAACGGCGATAACCGTCCATGCAATAGCTATCTTCAAGTAATAAACCATATCCCCGCCCCTTATTTTCATATTATCTTTACTTTATTCCTAAATCCACCCATTTTCAAGTTCAAATAAAAAGCCTTGCGATGAGAGTGCTCATCGCAAGGCACAGAAGTTATTGTCCCCAATCGGTGGTGTAGGGATCGTCCGGACTTCCGTCGTCCGAGTTGTCGATACCCGGGCCCTCTTCTCCCAGATGCGGAAACTCCGGAAACGAATCCTTGCCGAAGAACTCGGAGGGCGGAACGGGAATCATCATCCCCGGGATGGCGTTAATAGCCACAACAAAGATGGACACATCCCCTATAAGCTTCACCTTCCACTCCTCGACGAACTTGTTGCGCTCCTCCGCGGTAGCGAAGGGTCCTACAGGAAGAAAGAACATTGCTCCGTTGCCGGCGTTCTTCGCAAACTCCACGAAGAATCCTTCCTGCCCGATGTCGTCGATCGGAAGTTGCGAGGGACCGACAAGGGACGAGGCGCAGAAGTCAATACTACCAGTCCTACTCTGAGTTGAGTAGGCCAGCAGGACAACTCTATCTCCCTCTACCTCGTCGTCAACGTCGTAGGCCTGAACGTTCCAGCACTGTCCGCCCTTGGGGCAGTTGACGTCATCACCAACGGCACCGATGGCCAAGATTTTCACCTCGACCTCCCGCCGCACATCTGCGGGGTCAACCCATTCGAACTTGACTGTACGATCCTCGCCAACGAGCCGAAGCGCGTCGAAAAGAACCTCACGACTCGGACCCGATACAACCTGCATTGCGTGTTGAGTAGTCATGCGACCACTCCTTTCTGAAAGAGCCACCTTTGTTGGTTAGGGTAAAGGCTGTCCCTTGTTGGCTTGCGCCCACCTTCTCATACGAAAAGGAATTATAATTGGTATATAATATATTTTATTGCTTTTGTCAATAATAGAACGCGTTGAAATATATAGTTTTAGGTTGACAATTTGTATAAAAAATGTATAATTTAGGCAGGATGAAGAATTGTTCTTCGTCGTTTGAAAATACAAAAGAAAGGAGTAGCAAATGAATACAGCAACCGTATCAAGACCTGTACGCATTCATCTGGCAATGGAAGACGGCCCACTTCCCCGCTCAATCAGGCAGGTTCTGCCGATTATCGGAGGCACATCGTCGCACATTTACGTTGAGAGTGCCGATCAGGCAGATCTCATCATTTTTACTGACGTACGCGCCATCGAGCACGGGTATAGCAAGGAGAAATCCTATGCACACCTCGCGCTTAGCCGTACGGACAATCCGAATCTGCCGGACAACTGCGGGGTTATCGATGCAACAAAGGCTCTTCCGGGGCTTGTCGCCGCCATTGACGATGCCCGCAAGAGACTCGCGCCAATCGCTGACGCGCCACCGGCTTCAACAGATGAGGTTGTGCAAATTCGCGCCGATGCTTTACGGATACTCGTCATCGACGACACGAAGCAAAACATCGACAGCGCCAAAAAGGACTTGTCCGGGCATCGCCTAATGACGGCGACCGGATACGAGGAGGCGATGGAAATCCTCGGAAGCGAGAAGTTTGACGTCGTCCTAACTGACTTGCATCTTCCGATGTCTTCTAAGACAATGGGAAGCAAGTTCAAACTCGGCGAGCTCGTGCCATACGGCATCCTTCTCATGATTGAGGCGGCCCGCCAAGGCGCCAAGCTTGTCGCAGTGGTGACTGACCTTAGCCACCACGACGATCCGTTCTCGGCGGCCTTCGACCATTTCTCCGCCTTCTCGGTAAAGATCGACAAAGCAAAGGTTCATATGGTGCATGCCACAATGACGGACGGCGCGAAGGACTGGCTAGATGTATTACTAGACCTCATGGCGCGTTAGCCAACTCCTTTAAGGCGGATTTAATCCGCAGAAGACCCGATACGTCTTTGATAACTATCAACCCCGAGATAATTTCAACGGGTTTTTTATTTACAAAAATTGGGCAGAGGGATTAAAAATGATATAATATTCTCATGAAGCAACGTGAAGCTTTAGACATTCTTAAATCGGGGTATAATACTTTTTTAACTGGTCCGCCGGGGAGTGGGAAAACTTTTTTATTGAACGAATATATTAAATACCTAAAGAAAAACAATGTGGCTGTTTCTGTAACCGCCAGCACCGGAATTGCCGCCACTCATATGGGCGGAACCACTTTGCATTCGTGGTCTGGTTTGGGAATACGGGACGAAATTGACGACGCCGACGCCAGAAAAATTTGTGAAAAAGGATATTTACGAAAGCGCATTAAAAATACGGGGGTTTTGATTATCGACGAGATTTCTATGATTAAGCCCTCGCAGTTTGAGGCGGTAAACAAAATTTGCCAGCATATAAAGAAGGTGGCTCGTCCTTTTGGCGGAATGCAGGTTGTTTGCTCGGGAGATTTTTTCCAACTTCCTCCTGTTTACAAGCCCGCTTCCCCCGACCGTCAGAAGGCCTTATTTGCTGACGATGGTGGAATGAAGTTTGTAAACGAATCTGGCGTGTGGCGAGAAATGGACATGAAGGTTTGTTACTTAGACGAACAACACAGAACAAAAGATAAAAAGCTCCACAAAATTTTAAATCATATAAGAAACAACGAAGCGCAAAAATCAAAAGACTTTTTGTTCGGAGAAGGAATAAACCCCACTTCGCCAAGGCTTCGCGGGGCGAGTAAATTCTTTACTCGGCTTTATACACACAATGTTGATGTGGATACAATTAATTATTCTGAATTAGATAAAATAAAAGGCAAAGAATATTATTACCAGATGACTTCCAGGGGAAACGAAATGGTTGCTGATATTTTAAAAAAATCCTGTTTAGCGCCCGAAAAATTGGTTTTAAAAAGGGGGGCTGAAGTTATGTTTATAAAAAATAATTTTGAAGCAGGTTATGTCAATGGCACACAGGGAAAAGTTGTTGATTTTGTTGCTACCGATTTACCGGTTGTAAAAACGCAAGACGGCAAAAAAATAACCGTGAAGTTCGCCGATTGGACAGTTGAAGAACCCCTCGAAGGAACTCGGGGCAGGGAAAATTCTGTTGTGGCGGGAATTTCGCAAATACCATTAAGGTTGGCGTGGGCGATTACCGTGCATAAGTCTCAAGGAATGAATTTAAATTCGGCTGAAATGGACCTTTCCAGATGTTTTTTGGAGGGAATGGGATATGTGGCGCTTTCACGATTAAAATCGCTTAAAGGTTTACGACTAATGGGAATAAACAACCTGGCTTTTTGCGTAAATAAAAAAGCGCTGGAAATAGACAAAAACTTTAAAAAATTATCCAAGACGCACGCAACCGAACTAAAAAAAATGGGGGCATTGGCCACAACCAAACGCCAAAAACTTTTCCTAAAATATTTGAGAAGTTAATGGGTTTTTTATTACAAATTTTTTGTTCCTAAATGAGGATATTTTCGAGATGTTCGTGTTTGCATTGACAAAAAACTAATTAGGATTAGGCTAAAAATAGGGGGTTCTTTAACAAGAAAGAAGGTGAAAAATGTCAGCATTTTTTAGGGTGAATAATGATGTCGGCACTATTTTTTTGGAGGCCGACGATGAGAAGGATGCAGAAATGAAGGCAAGGCAAGCATGTCCGTCTATAAGAGAGATTAAGAGTGTTGCGAGAATGTCGGAGGTTGAAGTGGCTGAGGAAAAAATACAGACTATTCTGCACGAGATCTCCGTTATGGGTGCAAATGATTATGAGTTCCCAACAATCCAGCACATTCTAAAATCCTTAAGGGCCGGCGAGATTGAACCCCGTGAAGCCGTAAGGCAAGTTCAGGCGATAAGAAACTCGAAACAAGACTATCATTAGTAGTCCTTGTATCCTGCGTTAACTCGTGGGGTTTTTTATTTTAAATATTTTTTTTAAAAACACTTCCTAATTAAATAAAAAGCCGCGAAAGTATGTGCTTCGCGGCAAACCTGTTGACGATATGACGGCGAATGCAAACCGCCAGTATTATCAATAAGAACAATGCACCTGTGGCCTATTAGTTATCACGATGCCCCCCGTCCTTCCAGCGAAAAACCCAATAGATTAACATCAATATTGCGGTGATGGCGCCGATAATGATACTTGCCCAAGCACTCGCAAAACATTCCGACATAACTGCGCCAACAATACCCCCGGTCAGTAACGAAAGAGATATCGGAATAAAGGGAAAATTGCGAAAAAAATTTCCGATGGATTCTCTCATCAGTATTCTCCTGTAAAAGGACGCGACGCCTACACAATTTAACACTACCCATAATTAAACTTTTGTCAATCCATACCTTTAAACTTTTTATTGACAAAAATACGAAAAGTAATAGTGTTAAAATCAAGTACGGTTTTTGGTTCTTTTACAGGAGAGAATTATGTTTGACGAAAAGAAACCCCGGGAAGAAGTGCCCGTTGCAAAGAAAGCATTTGACCGCGATCTAATTTTGGTTGTGGACGACGACCGTGATATTGTCGCGGCGATAGTTGAATCACTGGAAAAAGATTTGCCCAGTGCAAGATTTTTAACAACGGGCAATGGAAACGACGCCGTGTCCATTTTTGAAAAAAACGTTCCCAAGCCCGGCATCATTATTCTTGATATGATGTTGCCGGGAAGAAGCGGGTTCCTTGTTATGAAAAAGATAAAGAGAGGCAAAAGAGCAACTGATGTTCCACACATAATAATGATAACCGGCAACCAACAAAAACGCCACAAAATGTATGCTGAGTCGATGGGTACGTTCGGTTATCTCAACAAGCCCTTCCGCATGCAACGCCTCCTGGAAGTTGTGCAAGATGCCAGATCCAGGATAAGTTAATCAACATAGCGATTTGTCGCTTAATCCCCGAGATAATATCAACGGGTTTTTTATTGGACAAATTCTCTTTTTTGTTATAATTTTGATTATTGTACAGCATTTTAAGACCAGTCCCTTTACAAGGAGCGTAAGATGAATAAGCGAGTTTTAATTGTTGACTCGGGCGGGAGAGGCCACGCTTTAGCGTGGAAAATAAAGCAGTCGCCACAACTTAGAGAACTTTTTGTTGCGCCAGGAAACGGCGGAACCGAAAAGATTGCGACGAATATTCCGATTGCTGTGACAGACACAGCTAACCTGCTTTCTTTTGCCAAACGGGAAAAAATCGATCTTACAATAGTTGGACAGGACGATGCGCTTGCCCATGGTATTGTGGACGACTTTCGGGCAGCTGGACTTAGAATTTTTGGCCCGTCAAAACTAGCAACCGAGATAGAGTCCTCTAAGGCTTTTTCTAAAGAGATGATGGACGAGGCTGAAGTTCAAACGCCAGATCACTGGATTTTTTCCAGTGCAGAAAATGCGTTAGCTCTTATCAGAACGCAACGAATGCCACTTGTTATAAAGGCGGACGGACTGGCGCTAGGAAAAGGAGTACGTATTTGCCATAATATTGACGAGGCACAAAACGCCATCGCTGATTTTATGGTAAGGCGCATTCACGGAAACGCAGGCAACAGCGTTGTGATTGAAAAATTCGTGGTAGGCAAAGAAGTCTCCGTCCATGCATTCTGCGACGGAAAAAACTTCTCTCTGTTTCCTCCGTCTCAGGACCATAAACCAATCTTCGATGGCGATAAGGGGAAGAATACGGGTGGCATGGGAACCGTTGCACCGCTCCCGTGGCTGAACGACGAGTTTCTGGCTGATGTCGGCGACCAAGTGGTCAGACCGATTTTAGACGTTCTGGCACTGAACGGCCGGAAATTCACTGGATGCCTGTATCCCGGATTAAAAATGGAGGGAAAGGCGGGTATCGTAGTGCTGGAATTTAACGCACGTTTTGGCGACCCCGAAACCCAATCCTACATGAGACTGCTTCAAAGCGACCTGCTGGAAATTCTTGAAGCGTGTGTCGATGAAAAACTCGACTCAATCAGCTCGAAGATCAGATGGGCAGACCAATTCGCCTGCTGTGTTATACTGGCTTCCGGCGGATATCCCGACGACTACAAAAAGGGTTTCGAGATATTTGGAATTGAGCACGCTGAAAAGATTGCTGGTGTTGTTGTTTTCCATTCCGGGACTGTCTGGGATAACAAAACCTTAAGAACTACAGGCGGACGCGTGCTGGGAGTTACAGCAACCGGTCCAACTCCAGGAACAGCTCTTAACAAAGCGTATCTGGCGACTGACCGCATACACTTTGAGGGCATGCATTTTCGCACAGACCTCGGTAAGGGTTACCTATAGATAAATAACCAAGCCGGCTTATTAAAGGAATCGAAGAGGCAACAGCGTTGCCTCTTTTTTATTGGATTCTCGCTCTTGGCCAATGGTGAAGAGCTGGCCTCGATAGAAGTCTAATGCCCCGCATATCAGTAGACACCTTTGATGCCTTGCTTTTAACGGGGTTGACAAAAATAATGAAAATAATAGCATAAAGGTTGAGGGGTTCTTTCACAATAAACCTACAAAAAATCCAGCAGGAGACAAAAATGGTACATAAATATCTTACAAGCGAAGAGATTAGAAAAGAAATCGTAAGAATGAGAAACGCCGGAGTTGCCGACGCTGACAGCGAAAAATTGCGCGTTTTGCGCAAAGAACTAAAGGTCAGCATGCTCGATGCAAGCGCTCCTCCGTCTCCTCGAGCACCCGTATCCGCGTCTCCTCGAGCACGTGTGCGCGATTGCATCTCCGACGACTTTCTTTAGCGAGTTTTTACTCGCTTTTTTTGTACGCACATGTTTGACATTTCAAAAAATTTTTGCTATTATATGTTTTTAGACCTTTACCAACCAATCAAACGAAAGGATTCGCGACGATGACAGAGTCAATGAGACTGGCACATTTGGCCGAACGGATTGAGCATTTAAAGCAGCTCAAACGGAATACGAAGCTTTCCAATTCTGACCTGCTTGAATCACACCGTTTTTTGCGGCATTGGACAGCCGCCTATCATCTTGGAAAGATAATCGTAAATATACGTAAAATAGACGAATATATTACGATTCTGGGTCCTCTTTGGGACTTCTTAAAGGAACACGACCTGGAAATCCATAGCCACCACGACCGGGTGGAACTGGTGAAGAATTTCATCCACGCCCAGCATTCATTCTGAACGCGCCCGGCCCTTGTTAACAACGAGGGCTCTTTTATTATCTAGAGAAAATAAAAAAGCCCGGAGATTAACTCTGGGCCTTAACGATTATCTTTCAAAATGGAACATAAATTGCCATTTTGTATCAGTTGATGGGTCGCAAGGGACAGAAGAAACTTCTGTCCATCCAACCCTCATATAAATCAAGCAAATGGCGTCGACTAGTTCTCTCGATAGTTTAAGATTAACTTCGATCGTAAATCGAAAATCTCTCGTTTTAGAGTCAACTACCAAGGAATCGCCTTGAGCCAAAAGGGCGGTATCAATAATCTTTTCCGCTTCCTTAATCTTGTTGTAAAGATCCACAATCTCGCTCGGTCCGAATGCCATGCTTTTCTCCTTCTGTTAAGTAGATTTCCTTATGGATAACGTTTAGCACGATATCCTTCGAGAGTTCCGTCAGATTCCATTATCTCGCGGAGTTGTTCAGGTGTGTAGTGCTTGAGTGTTTCAATCCAGTCGGCGTTTTCACTGCAATTCGCATCGCAAGGATTAAGCAGACCGCCGGTACTGCGTATTCCATCCGCCGGAAAAGGTCCGCAACCGTGACAGCATCCGCTGGCGCTGAAAACAATTACCAGCAAGACTACCAATCCGAGAAGTTTTGGTGAGAACATTTTTCGAATCCTTTCTGTATTTAGTTGTAAGGGTGCAATGCTTCGTTCGACTATATACTACCACTAAATTATTGATTGTCAATAATAGGAAAACGGACGCTGAAAAATGTTTTTAAGGCATTAATTCCCCACTATTAACTTCAGACTGCATTATTATTCAAAATAAGGCCACAGCAATCGTCAGGACGCTTTTTATTGATAATTTCGTTAAAAAGTGTAGAATAATCACAAGAACCTTGAAATGTGAATAAGTGTTTTTTACATAAACGTTTGGGAAGGTAAATCTCAATAACAAAGGAGTGAGAGATGACTCTGTTAGCAAACGCGCCAGGAAGACCCTTGAGGACCATTCATCGCCTAAACGAAGAAGAGCGACAGCTTTATGAAATAATTTCGAAGAATGTGTTTTTTGTTTCGCACCCCAGTTTTGACGAACCCGGCATCGAGGAAAAGCTTTTCGGGTCGGATGCGGAAATTATTCGCATCGCAAATTGGGTCGCGCCGGCGACAATACAAGATGAGAATGCGACACGGCGCAAAAAAACGAAGTCTCTTACCAAAGAACAGCAGGAAACTTTGTTTCTCCGCTATAACTATGCACGCTATCGGCTTAGCGCGTTATTAGAAAAACAGAAAAGGCGCTTTTCTCTTTCGCGCGCTCGCGAAATGATAGTGTGGCATCGTCGGGCTTTGAGCGCGTGCTCGGATATAGTCAACGCAAACCTCCCCCTCGTAGCCGCGATGGCTAAAAAATGCCGCGGAGCGGACGTGGAATTTGGAGAGTTGATTTCGGAAGGAAACTTGGCCCTGTTTCGTGCAGTCAACAAGTTCGACGTTTCGAGAGGATTCAGATTTTCGACGTACGCTTGCAGGTCAATAATTCTTTCTTTCAAGAGAATGATTGGTCTGCAAATAAAACACAATCTGCGCTTTCCCTGTACGTTTGAGCCCGAATGGGAAAAACCAGACGAAAGCCAAAAAAGGGAGGTCTTACTTGCTGACGAAAATGATTTCGTGAGATTTATTTTAAATAGAAATCTCGCGGGATTAACAAAGCTCGAACGTCTGATTATCGCCGAACGTTTTCCTCTCTTTGGAAAAAATAAGGGCGAAACGCTGTGCAAAATAGGGGAAAAGGTCGGACTTTCGAATGAAAGAGTCCGCCAGATTATATGCGCTTCTCTTAAGGAACTCCGCAGAGCTATAGAGCGACATAATTAGGAACACCATAAAACAAAATGGCAAACGATGCATGTTTGCCTCTTTTTTTATAAATTATTGGATATAGCTTCTTTGGATATAGCTTCTATTGACGTATAAGCACACCCAGCATAAAATTACAGAATACATATGAAAAAAGTAATTTTTACCGGATTAATTATTATTCTTCTTTCTGTCATAGCATGGTTTTGTTTGATTCTATTTAACCAATATTATCGAACACCAGAAATTAATATGGACAACACAACCAAACCAACAACTTTTATTATAAATGGACAACGGGTTAACCAATTAGAATTTGATAAATTCAAGGCGGAGCTGGATATTCAAACAAAGCCCGACTACGAAGCCGAGCTTGCTCCGGCTCCCGATGGACGCTCGGGATTTGAAAATGATTACTCCGCTACCGAAAAAACCACAGGAAAACAATATTTATATGCAGAAATATTTTATGTTGATAAAACAATTTTTGAAATAAGACCGAAATAAAAACCTAGGAAATTTTTTAGATTAATTTACAATTAAATTATATGAATAAAATAAAACAATTTTTAAGTAAGTACAAAATAATATTATTAGTTATAATACTGGTAATACTTTTTTCCGGTATATTTATTTACGCAAAAAATATGACAAATAAAAAACTTGTAAACTTAGGGAGTGAGACAAAAAAAATTCCTCAAGAGTGCGAATTCACTGTTGAGCACTACTTCGGCGCAGTAAATGATTCTAATATAGAATTATTAGGAAAAATAAAAGCAACGGACGCTGAGGATGCCGCCAAAAAATTTATGACAACGGAGCAGAAGGGGTGGTCCATGCAAGATCCTGAAAACGGAGATACTCAAAATCGTTTTTACGTCGAATTCTATAACCCAATGTCTGCCGTTTCCGATAAGATAGATAAGATAACCGCCCGATGCATTATGAATTTTATGCAGGAATTTACGATAAGAAAAGGGGAAACAGTTGAAATCGTTGACGGGTTTAAAATAACTTTTAAAGAACACTCTCATAAGCGCACATCTGTGGGCCAAGAATCCCCTCTTGTTGTTTATATGGGATATACGGCTGAAAGCGAATATCACACCGTTTATCCAGGGGCAGATGGGTCTTTCAGCTGGCAGTGGAGAGATTATAACTTTTTTGTCAGCGACTGGGGATATGACGAATATATGACACTGAAGGTCGGCAAAATCCCATAGAGACAGAAATTTATTAAATGGTTATACAACTTTTTGATTTCGTAACAAATACAATTATTCAGATTGTCAGCGCTACGGGATATGTTGGCTTGTTTTTACTTATGGTGGCCGAATCTTGCGGAGCCCCTGCTCCATCAACTGTCGTTATGCCTTTTTCCGGATTTTTAGTGGCTACAGGACGAATGAATTTTTGGTTAGCCGCTCTTGTTGGAACGTTTGCAAATTTAACCGGCTCTCTTTTGGTTTATTTTATTTCCTTAAAGGGCGGACGCCCTCTTCTTGAAAAATACGGAAGATATATACTTATTTCAAAACAAGATTTAGATAAGGCCGACAAGTGGTTTGCAAAATACGGAGAGATTGCGGTTTTTTTCAGCCGGCTATTACCCGTAATTAGAACCGCAATTTCTTTTCCAGCCGGTGTAGCCAAAATGAATTTTAAAAAATTTATCGTTTTTTCTTTTTTAGGAGCTTTAATCTGGAATATTGTTCTTGTTTTTCTTGGAATAAAATTACAGAACAATTGGGAGGTTGTGCGCAAAGTTGTCAGTAGTTTTGGAGGTGTAATTATAATATTCATTTTTTTAATTATCGGATTATATATTTGGCGGCACATAAAGACACATCCTAAATAATATGAAAAATCAGGAAATATCATCAGATAATCAAGAGGAACAAAACCAGGAAGCTTTTCCGGGAACAGATGAATCAGATAAGGCGCTTGAAATGGGCGAACGTTTTGGATTGCAATTGGAAGGAGTTACACAGCATTATGTAAGGGCGTACAATGAAACCCCTAACGCATCCCGCGACCCTAAAGAAGTGAAAAGAGCCATACGTGAATTTTTAGATGATAAGGGGCTTTTTGTACCCACCACAAAAGATAAATCAGAATACAATAATCCAAATTTTGCCGACGACGCATTAGAAAAAACGTTGCGCTCATGGAGGGGAAAAGCAGTGGAGGAAACTCTTTCTATGTTACAATTGCTTGGAAAGGTTGATGAGGGAAAAAGCCGCCGATTTGCCGGTTCAGAAAAGTAATTTTAATAAAAAAATAAACATCGAGACAGAATACGGCCTTAAATAAGGTTTTTGAGTCCCATTAGGGGACTTTTTTATAAAAACCGCTATATTTACGTTTTTGCTCTTGAAATGTCTGCGTTATTTGTATAATATAGTTGTAGGTGGCTTTTTAGATATCGCACCTTTTAATAGAGTTGGCTCTATTTTACCCATTTTTACTTGACAAGCCCCCTAAAAGTGATATAATAAGAAACGTAATAGTATTAAAGTTTTATACTCAAACAACACTTGCTTTGAGTTTTTTATTAAGTAACACCTAAAAACCAAAATGAAAGTATTAACAAACATAAGATTTGCACAGACTGCCGGGATAGCCCAGGTGCTTTTGTCGTTTATGGACTTTATTGAGAAGGGCTCGAAGAAAAATATAAAAATTTCTGCCGTAAACATTATTGACCAAAAAGAAAAGCTCTACAATAAGGTTGATGGGAAGAAAACAAGCACCATATCAATTGGAGTTAATGTCCCCAGAATTGGAAGGGTTGTCGAAAAAGCAAAAACGCTGGAAGAAGTAGAAAAAAAGTGTGAACCTATAATTAAGGCTTACCAAAAAGCTATACAGGAAGAGGAACCCGATATAATTTTAATTAACGGTACTTACTTTATGCCGTGGTGCTTGCTTCGCGCATCTGAGAGAGAGGGTGTTCCTGCTGTTTTGCATTACCACGGGGTATTAACAAAAGAAACCGAGAACTGGAAAAAGCATCAGAGAAAAATATTTTTTGAGATGGAAAAAAGTTTTGACAAAAAAAACTTGTTTTACATTTTCCCTTCTAAAATTACAAAATCCGTTGTGGAAAAGGAGGTTTTTGGCCATAAAATAAAAAAATGCGCCATACTGCCAAACCCCGTTTCTGATTACTTCTTTGCCGAAAAAACTAAGGTGCAAAAAAGGAATATCGGTATCATAAGCAGATGGACAAGGATTAAAAACGTGGCCTTTTGTGAAAAGCTAGCCGAATATAATAAGAAAATGGGGGCGAAATTTGTTCTTAACATAATTACCGATTTAGACGAGAAAAACAAACACTACAAGAGATTGTCCGGCTTGGTTAAATTCCATAAGCCCAAAAGCAACAGACGACTAGTTTCTTTCTACAAAAATATGGGAGTTGTAATCAGCCCGTCTCATTTCGAGACATATGGAAACGTAGCGAAAGAAGCTCTGGCCTCCGGAACTCCTGCAATTGTTAACCCAAATATGGGAGTATCAGAAACTTTTGAAAAGTTAGGATTAACTTCTTGGGTAACAAGTTTTGATTCAGTAAAATCTGTTTACCAAAAAATCGAAGACACGATTGGTGGTGAGGTTAACTCAAGTGTTAGGGTAAAAATGAAAAAACTTTATTCTCCAAATAAGATATTCTCTGAAATAATTTCTATTCTTGGAAGCGCCGTATAGTTTTCAACAAAAAACCGCCCTTCGGCGGTTTTTTGTTATTTGTAAGCTAATAAACTATTTCTCTTCTGGTTTTTCGGGAGTTTTTTCCGTCTTTGCGGGATTTTTTTTATCACGCTCTAACATTTCTTTCCATTCTTTGTTGTTAGGATTCATGTCGCTCTTAACTATTTGGTCTAGGTCAAACCGCATTGAATCCAACTCTTGTTTTGTTTTTTCATCTTCACTGGTAGGATCACGGTTTTCGATATTTTTTCCCATGTTCTTATTGTTTTAATTGTATTGTGTAATTCTACTATATTGTCAAAACTGTTACAAATAAAAATCACTTTTTTAATACAATTTTTTACCTTTAATTTTCTTGTCTTTTTCAATTGTGTTATAATGACCAAAAACTAACTAAAAAATATATGGATAAAATAGCAATTGCGATATTGGTTATTTTAGCAGTTATTACGGGACTGGGATTATTAATTTACTTCGGGGAAATAAAAATACCTGAAACGATCTTTGGCCAAAACAACAGCCCGCAAGAAACTATCACCCCTCTTCCCTCTCCCGATTCTGATTCTGATATTGAGGGAGTTTTACCGGCCCTGCAACCAAACGCGCTGGAAAATAAACCCGACATTAATCCGATGAACGCGGCTAACCCCATAGGAGATATTAAAATTAATCCTTTTGAATAAATCCATGAAAACAAAAAATTTCTTTTATATTTTAAGCGCATTGGTGGTTATTGGAATAATTTCTAGCACTGGGGTAGTTTTAGCTCAAGAATCAAATAATATGCAATACCCAATTACAGAACTCGGAAAATGCAAAGATAAACCAGCTTGCAAGACGTATTGCGATAAAATGAAAAACAACGAAACTTGTTTAAATTTTGCTTTAAAAAATAATTTGATGTCACGAGAGCAAGTTGAAACAGCCCAAAAATTTATAGCCGCCATAAAAAACGGGCCGGGCGAATGCACAACGAAAGACTCTTGCAAGGAATACTGTAATAATACCGATAACATCGACGAATGCGTGGCTTTTGCCGAACAAAATGGCTTGATTTCCACTCAAAAATTACAAAAAGCAAAAAAGGTTCAGGCGGCTATTTCAAAGGGGATAAATATTCCAAACTGCAAAAGTAAAGAAGAATGCAACACTTACTGCGAAAATGAGAATAATATGCAAGAATGCATTGCTTTCGGACAAATAGTGGGGCTATTAGAAGGTAAAGACCTGGAAAACGCCCAAAAAATTTATACAGCCATTAAAGATGGCTTCACTCCCCCGCCGTGCAAGGGCAAAGAAAACTGCGATGTTTTTTGCAGCCAATCAGACAATATGAAGATTTGTATGAATTTTGCAATGCAGGCGGGACTAATGTCAGATGAGGAAAAAACTAATGCTCAAAGAATGTTAACAGCTATTAACGGAGGAGTAAAACTTCCAAATTGTAAAAATAAAGAAAAGTGCACCACCTACTGCCAAGAAGCAGACCATATCGAAGAATGCACCATTTTTGCCGAAAAAGCCGGCATGATAACATCAGAAGAAGCAAAAACAATCAAAGAAACGGGTAGTAAGGGCCCTGGCGGATGCGCCAACAAAGAAGAGTGTGCTACTTATTGTAAAACACACACCGATGAGTGCCAAAAATTCCAACCAGCTCCAGGAGTTATAAATCCCGGAGGCCAGGTCATGCCCCAGCAAGCAGGACCAAAAACACAAACAAATGGCGTGCAACAAAATCCGGCAACCTCTCCTACGGCACCGGAAAATACACAGGGAGAGCCCAGCGGTTTTATTACTCCGCAATCTGTTTTAGGAGCAGTTATATACGGAATCCAATTATTTATGCCCGGCAAATAATAAGTAACTACCTTAGTTGTAGTACAACAATACTATGATTCAATATTTAAGTGCAGTAATTTTAGGAATTGTCGAAGGAATTACAGAGTTTCTGCCGATTTCTTCTACCGGACACCTTATACTTATAAACCAGTTTATTTCTTTTGATAAGAATTTTACTTTGGTTTTTGATATTGTGATACAGCTCGGAGCGATACTAGCTGTTTTGTTTTATTTTAGAAGAAAGCTTTGGCCTTTTTCCAAAAATCCGGAGGAACAGAAAAAATCCCTAAACATCTGGTATAAAACAATCGTTGGGGTACTGCCGGCTATTTTCTTTGGATACTTATTCGCAAACGTTATAGAAGAAAAGCTATTCAACCCATGGGCAGTGGCCATCGCTCTGCTTATTGGGGGACTTATTATTTTATTTATTGAAAAAAAATATAGAGAGCCGAAAATAACATCTATAGAAAATTTAAGTTTCAAAACGGCCCTGCTAATCGGATTTGTGCAGTGTCTGGCGATGATTCCCGGCACATCAAGATCGGCTGCCACCATAATGGGCGCCATGGTTTTTGGCGCTTCCAGATTAGTTGCTACAGAGTTTTCTTTCTTTTTGGCAATTCCAACAATGGTAGCAGCTTCCGGATATAGTTTAATAAAATACGGAGCGTTTTTTAGTGTTAGCCAATCATTGGTTTTATTAATTGGATTTATAATATCTTTTGTCGTAGCGCTGGCCGTAATAAGATTTTTAATAAGTTACATAAAAACAAACAATTTCAAAATATTCGGCTATTATAGGATAATATTAGGCACTGTGGTCCTCGCCTATTTCCTTATAAAATAACCCTTTGCTTAACCCCGTTAGAAGCGGCCGGCAAACAACAACGGACACGCCTGAACGAATCGTTTCTAACAAGGTTGACAATAGCTCTTTTATATAATATACTAAAAGGCGTTGTTTTGAGGTCTTTGTCAACTCACATCCCCTACTCTTGAAACAAGAAGGAGCAAGAAGAATGGCGACAGGTTCAACTGCACGGACGCTAAAGGCTTTCCGACCAAGTCGCTTCGGACCGGCTGATGAATATGATGAGGATCAGCAGCGCATTAAAGCAGCTAACCTCGAATGCTACATCAAACGAGCCGAGAAAGGAAGTCCCATTTTCGGCTCGCAGAACAGGAGTCTTCAAGATGAGATCAAGCTCATTTTGGAAGGAGTACAGGCGTAAGGTGACGATGATCATCTTCATCGTCGCGGCTTTCGCGGCAATGTGTTAACCCCAGCTCAAGAGGAGAAACGTATGGCAAAAAAGCCAATCGAAGTGAGACCACCCGAGGGTATGGTGCGACCACACAAGGTCGCAGAAGCCCGCAATAAGCTCATCGGAGGCTTCTACGATGACCCGAAGCTTATCGACGACAAGCTCGCCAAGAAGATCCTTCGGGACATAGAAAGCAAAAAAGGTAAGGCGGCGTAAGGCCGCACAAGGTGCGAAAGCTCAAACAATTCACGGCGCATAGGACAACCTGTGCGTCTTTTTTTTATTGCTTTTAAACGAGCTCATTATCTGGTAAAATTATTAAATGGTGGCTATAGATATAATAATTTTTTTGTTTTTTTCTTTTTTGGGTTATCTTATCGGCAGATGGGGAGATAATTATCTTAACTTCTGGATGAAAGACCCATCATGGGCGCCACACCACTGGATATATGGCTTAGTATTGGTTGCGTTTGGAACTTTTTATCTGACAAGTTGTTTAGGATTAATAACGATCTCCTTTGGCGCTGGGCTCTTTATAAGTGATTTAAAAGATTTTCTGGAACTAAAAGTTATAGGGTCAGATGGAAAAGACATATTGCAAAGAAGATTCTGGCATATTGATTAAATTGTTTGCATTTTTTTTATATGTTAAAATTATATAACAAATATGGATAATCAATCTCTTATAGCAATAATCATTGGGGCTGTTGTTCTCTTCTTTTTCGTGAAGTTTATTTTAAGCCCCGTAATCAGGGCTGTTTTGGGTGTTTTGATATTTTTAATTGCGATATATTTATTGCAAAGATTCTATAATTTTAATCCGCTCTCCCCCTTCGGCGTATCTTTAGATACTAAATCTTGGAATCTTGATTGGATTTTCGCTCCCATTGGTTTTTACATCGATAAAATAAAAAACTTCATAAGCTTTATTTGGGGAAATTTTCCTAAAGACCTCGGTAAGTAATAAAAATTCTTCTTGAACCAAAAAACAGAGCTCGGAGCCCTGTTTTTTACTAGTAATATTTACTGGCAACCGTTGACACAAGAGAAAAAGTCAATCGAGGAAGAGATACTAGGTACACATCGTTTTGTCGCATCACATATAAAATGCTGCCAAGTGGGAGGACAGTTAGTAAGACATGTTGTCGGACAAGCAGTTAAACAACTTGCTTTGTTCGAATACTGCCCATTACTGTTTTGCGCGCAATATTTTACTGACCAGGCGTTATCGTAGTTGCAAACCGGTGGCGTACCAGTGGTTGGACACCCACTTATGGTTATACACGAATATCTTTGCACGGGCGGGGGTGTTGGTGTTGATATTGGAGTAGGAGTTGGAGTTGGAGTAGGGGTTGGGGTTGGAGTTGGAGTAGGGGTTGGAGTAGAGGTCGAACCGTTTACGGTTATAGTAGACTGTGTATTGGCGCTTACGGACCCTTTAGTTGCGGTAATTGTAATATTTGCTGAACCAGCCGCGACTGCCGCGACTAACCCATTAGAATTAACTGTGGCCACAGACGCGTTGCTTGAAGCAAAAGTAATCGTCGCTCCAAGTGACGAACAATTTCCGGAAGACTGACCTTGGCTTATCATACATAGCACGACCAATTGTTGTGTCTCTCCGATGTTTAAAATAGCACCTGTTGGGCTTACTTCAATGTTGATTAATAACGGAATTGGCGTTGGTGTAGGCATAGAACTTGGCTCCGGAGGTAAACATTGTTCATCGCACTTATTATAATTTTCAAAATTTCCGGCGTCATCTTTTACACATTCCCCGGTTTGTGTATAGCAAGACCACTTCTGAATACAATCTTTTGTACATGTAGTTGAATTACTATAAGGCCCCTTACTATTAGCAGGTTGAATGCTGTGTTGCGAGCACTTGAATGTGGTTTTATCACAATAAAATAACGGGGTAGAGCAAGCGATATTACCAACAACACACGATCCTTCGCTTGACCATAATCCATTAGGATCAGGCTTGCATTTATGTGCAGATTCATCACACGACCAGCGCTGACTTGGAGTGGGCGTTGGTCTCGAGATTGGAGTGGGCGTTGATTCGGCGGAAGAACATCTACCAAAACAGGTGGGATCCCCTATATAGTCTCCGTTACTATCGGGCACACATTTATTATCATTATCACACGAATATCTTTGCACGGGCGAGGGTGTTGGTGTGAGTGTTGCTTCGGAACAAATAATATCGCACGAAGTGGAACTAATATACCTTCCGTTAGTATCTTCTTTACACTCGTGTTTGACACTATTGCAAGACCAGTGTTTTTGCAAAGGCACAGGACACTCAGATGTGCACTCACCTATTCCACCTGCATAAACCTTGGCATTCGCGCTGTCGCTCGGTATGCAAACGCCCGTGCCTGTAATACACAAATGTTTTGTGGGCTGATTCCGCTTTTGCTGTTC
>Ga0268281_1000680_pt1 | contig 23859 bp, 26 predicted proteins | sample saktaG_10_FD_190134 | JGI IMG/M metagenome (GOLD analysis project Ga0268281, IMG submission 190134) | Saline water microbial communities from Sakinaw Lake, British Columbia, Canada - sak_2011_5_24_50m | ecosystem: Environmental > Aquatic > Non-marine Saline and Alkaline > Saline ...
TTACGACGAGTATATTGTCGGGACCTATAATGTGACATATCCGGCGATATTCCCCATGGCCAAGCTGGCACCTTTCCTGGCTGTAGAGCAGAGCACAGGCACCTGGGTGCCCGTGCCGGGTGAGACACCCGAGGTGCGCCGGCATCACGTGGCCAAGGTGATCGGGGTATACGAGTTGCCCGACTATGAGTACAGCCTGCCTGCCGGCCTGCAGGATCGGAACTGGTTTGTCCAGATAGCTTTCCCCTTTGTGAATATCGGCTCGCAGATTCCCATGATGCTGACCGCCGTCGTAGGCAATATCTCAATGGGCGGGCAGATCAAGCTGGTGGATGTCAGGTTCCCCAAAAAATACGTAGCCGGCTTCAAGGGACCCAAGTTCGGCATCGACGGCGTGCGCAAGCTGCTGGGCGTCAAGAAGCGTCCCCTGCTCAACAACATGGTCAAGCCCTGCACGGGCTATCCGCTGGAGGTGGGCGCCGAGCTCTTCAGGCTGGCCGCGCTGGGTGGATGCGACATTATCAAGGACGATGAGCTGATAGCCGACGCCTCGTTCAATTCCATGGCCGGGCGGGTCAAGCGCTACATGCAGATCGAGAAGCAGGTATATGAGGAGACGGGCGAGCATACCCTGTACACGGTGAATGTAAGCGACAGTGTCCCCAAGGTCTTCGAGAATGCCAGGAGAGCGGTGGAACTGGGGGCCAATGCCATCATGCTAAACTACGTGGCCGTCGGCCTGACCGTCCTGCAGGCCCTCGCCGAGGATCCCAAGATCAACGTGCCCATACTGGGCCACATGGACGTCGCCGGCGCCCTTTACATGTCGCCGCAGCACGGCATCAGTTCGCATATGGTACTGGGTAAATTCCCCAGGCTGGCCGGCGCGGATATAGTAGTTATACCTGCCCCCTACGGTAAGGCGCCGGTGATCGTGGATAAATTCGAGCTGATGGCCAGGAACCTTACCTACCCGCTGTATCAGTTGAAGCCCACGTGGCCCATGGCGTCAGGCGGCATAACGCCCACCATGGTGCCCAAGGTCATGAATGACCTGGGCAACGATATCGTCATAGGCTCGGGCGGCGGCATTCACGCGCACCCGCAGGGACCGGTTGCCGGAGGCAAGGCTTTCCGCCAGGCCATAGACGCTACAATGAAGGGTGTTTCGCTGGAAGAGTATGCCAGGACACACAAGGAGCTGGCAGCCTCGGTCAAGCTGTGGGCCGACCCGTTCAAGAAAGGTCTATAGCGGATTTGAAGCAAAATAGTACAGTAACTCCGGTACGATGTTTTTACTTGGAGGACAAGTATGACTGACGAACAACGTTACGCCATCTCAGAATATCCCGATGTGGATGATATTTATCGGCGGCTGAATACCCTCGTGGGCCAGCCCATGAGACGGGTAAAGCCGGAGAAAATGAAGGAGTATCTGGATTATTTCGAGCTCAAATGCGCGCGCTCGAAGGCCCTGACCGATGAAGCCAAGCGGTTCATACCGGGCGGGGTCCAGCACAACCTGGCTTTCAACCATCCCTTCCCCATCGCCATAGAGAAAGCGGACGGGGCGTACCTGTGGGATATAGACGGCAACCGGTATATCGATTTCCTGCAGGCCGGCGGGCCTATCGTGTTAGGCAACAACTACGCACCGGTGCGGCAGAAGATCATGGAGTTGCTGCAGTCCTGCGGACCGGTGACCGGGCTGTTTCACGAATATGAGCTGAGATTGGCCGAGCTGATCAACCGCTTCATGCCGAACGTGGAGATGTTCCGCATGCTGGGTTCCGGCACCGAGGCCGTGATGGCGGCCATACGCGCCGCGCGCACGTTTACAAAGAAAAAGAAGGTGATCAAGGTCGGCGGGGCCTACCACGGCTGGAGCGACCAGATGGTCTACGGCATGCACATACCGGGCACGGGGAGGATGGAGGCCAAGGGCATCCCCCCCGGCGCCAGCGCGGGCACCCAGGAGTTCTTCCCCAACGACGTGGGCGCATTGAAGCGCCTGCTGGTAAGGAACCGCCTGTTCGGAGGCACGGCCGCCGTCCTGGTTGAGCCGGTGGGGCCGGAGAGCGGCACGCGCCCGGTGCCCTTTGACTTTAATAAAAAGGTCAGGGAGCTTTGCAGCGAGTTCGGCGCCCTGCTCATCTTCGACGAAGTGGTGACCGGGTTCAGGCTGGGAATGGGCGGAGCGCAGGGCTATTTCAATGTAAAGCCTGACATGACCATATTCGGAAAATGTATCACGGGCGGCTATCCCATGGCCGGTGGCGTTGGCGGCCGCGCGGATGTCATTCAGTGTTTCGCGGCCGGCATAGGAGGGGGCACGGCGGAGCGCGCCTATGTGGGCGGGACGCTCTCGGCCAGTCCACTTTCCTGCGCGGCGGGATATTTCGCATTGCTCGAGATGGAGCGCACCAACGCGCCGGTGCTGGCGGGGCGGGCGGGCGACCGTCTGACGAAGGGCCTGAATGGCATAATCGAGCGCTACAAGCTGCCCTTTGTGGTTTACAACCAGGGATCGATCGTGCACCTCGAGACATCGGGCGTGATGCTGCTCGACTTCAGGAACCCGCTGCGGTTGTTAAAGGAGATGAAGCCGCGCAAGCACATGATCGAGGAGATGGGCGCGGCCTACATGGCCAACGGTCTGATCACGCTGGCCGGATCGCGTGTGTACACGAGCATGGCCGACACGGATGCCGTGATAGATGATGGTCTGGCCAGGTTCGAGCAGGTGCTATCCAGCGTGGAAGGGCTGTAATAGATATTAAAGGTAAAGGAGGCCTCAGTGGATTTAGGTGAGAAAATATCGGGTGGCGTGAACATACTCAGCGTCGGCGGCAGGCTGGATGCCTACAGCGCAGCGGAGGCCGAGAAAAAGCTGGATGGTCTGGTCGCGGCAGGGAATGTGAAAATAATATTGAATCTTGAGGGGCTGGAGTATATCAGCAGTTCCGGCCTGCGCGTTTTCCTGGCCGAGCTCAAGAAAGTGCGCAAGCAGCAGGGAGATATAAAGCTTTGCTGCATGAAGCCCAACATCAGGGAGGTCTTCGATATCGCCGGGTTCACGCAGCTATTCAACATAGCCGAGGACGAGTCTGCGGCGCTGGCCGGCTTCGCTGCCTGACGATGCTGACGCCTAAATCGGAGTACAGGAAAAAGCTCACCACTCCAGAGCGGGCGGTGGGCGGGATTAAAAACGGCAGCACCATAGTGCACGGCCTGGCCGCAGCCGAGCCGCCTGCCCTGCTGCAGGCCATAGCGAACCGGCTGCGGGCGGGTGATCTTAAAGACCTCCAGGTGCACTCACTGCTCCCCATGGAGAACGTCTCCAAAAGCCTGCTTGCCCCCGATCTGAGCGACTGCGTGCAGGCCTTTTCATGGTTTGTCAGCAAATCATCCCGCTCGGCCGTCAAGGTGGGGTTGAGCTACTACGTGCCCAACCATTTTCACCAGGTGCCCAGGCTGATGCGCGAGAGCCTGGATATAGACGTAGCCGTCACTATGGTTTCGCCCATGGATCAAGCAGGCTTTTTCAGCTTCGGGACTGCCAACGACTACACGTCCACCGTGGCCAGGTGCGCCAAACGCCTGATCGTGGAGGTGAACAGGAACCAGCCGCGAGTATTCGGCGATGCGCTTCTGCATATCTCCGAGGTGGATGCGATTGTTGAGCGCACATCACCCTTGATCGAGTTCAAGTGGCCCGGCCCCCGGCCCGAGGACGATGCCATAGGCAGGCTGGTGACTGATCTGGTGCCCGATGGGGCTACTCTGCAGCTTGGCTTCGGCGGGCTGCCAAACACGATAGCCATGAAGCTCAAAGGCCACAAAGACCTGGGGATCCACACCGAGGTCTTCGGCCCGGCTATGGCGGATCTCATAAAGAGGGGGATCGTTACGGGCCGCAGGAAGAACCTGCATACCGGAAAACATGTGTTCACCGTGGTCGAGGGCAGCCGCGAAACCTATCGCTTTATAAATAATAATCCCAGCATGGAGAGCTATCCCGTTTCCTATACCAATGACCCGGCGGTGATCGCGCAGAACGACAACATGGTGTCCATCAACTCCATAATAGAGGTTGACCTGCTGGGGCAGTGCAATTCCGAGTTCCTGGGGGGTTCCGAGTACAGCGGAACGGGCGGCCAGCTCGATTATGTACGGGGGGCCTATAATTCCAGGGGAGGAAAGTCCATACTGGCATTTTATTCCACGGCAAAACAGGGCCGTGTATCCAGGGTGGTGCCGAGGCTGGAAAGCGGCGCGGTCATAACCACGCCCAGGATGGACGTGCACTACCTGGTAACCGAGCACGGGGTAGTCAACCTGAAGGGCAAGTCGACCAGGGCCCGTGCTTTTGACATAATAAGTATTGCCCATCCGCGCTTCCGTGATTCACTGCTCAGGGAAGCGGAGAACATGTACCTTATATAGCTGGTTGAGCAGCCGGTTTTCAACTCTGAAACGTCCCGGAATTCAATCCGACCGGTTTTGGTCTTTACAATACTGCATGAAACCGTAAATCCGGCAGATGACCGGGGCCGCCGCCGCCCGTTTTTGCGGCGCATTACCGCGGCAAATGGTCACATCGTATAAACCGCAAATAGCCTCGATGAGTCCGATTTAATAAGGTAAATAATGTAAACCCCTGCCGGCACTACGCATTTTAGTGTAGTCCTTTTCCTTACTGATTTCTGTAAAAAAATAAAGGCTCAAACCGATGTCTCAAAGGCGTTCGTATGGTTTACTTTAATAAAGAAAGGTAAGGAATGAAAAGCAGTATTTGCTGCTTGCACAGTGTAAATAGACCAGGCGAGTTCAGTAAAAGGCCGGGCGCAGCCGGTCCGGCCGTCAGGGGGAAAGAGGTCCCGGTTCTTCCAGCCGCGAAGGCACAGATGGTCGAAACACCGGAAATAAAATGAAGGAGCACTTCAGTGAAAGCGACACATGCAATGGTATTCTACGCGATCATTTTCACAGTCGTGGCGGCGGTGATGGTAGGGTTTACGTTTCAACGAACCACGTCAGATGTCTCACCGCTGTGGCTTACTCCCCAGGAAGCCAAAGCACTGCTCGATGAGACTACCGACGTGGTCATTATAGATTTATCCAGCCGTTTTTACGATAAGGGCCACTTGCCCGGCGCAGTCAATTATCCGAAGGAAGCCATTCCAGAAGCGATATCAGGTTTTGACAAGAATGCGACATATCTAGTTTACAGCCACTGGACGGGTGCCCCTCTGTCAACCGCCAGCCTGCTTAAGGACGCAGGGTTTAAGAATGTATACGCCCTCAAGGGCAACTTCGGCGCATGGGCAGATGCCGGCTACCCGGTGGAAGAATAAGATGTCCTATTTACCTCCCTGCAGAGTAAATGGTGAAACCAACCCGGCGCGCGGTATAGACGGCTTGGGTTGTAACGCCGTGTCGATCAGCTCCGATCGGCTGGTGACCAGGCTCTCGGAGTACAGCTTGGGTGGCTCTTCGGCGATAGCGGGGGCTACCTGCTTGTGCCCGGCCTGGAGCAGCAGGGCGGTGAAGAACAGGCCCACCATTGAACCGACAAATGGCATGATGAACTTCAGTAAGTGGATATTGAGCGCAGCATCAGCCTGCACCCCTATCCAGAAGCATCCGCCCATGCATATAGGCATGATAACGAAAAGTACCAAGAGGAATTTGTACAGGAATTCCAGGATGCCGATTTTTATGGAAGTTAATTTTTTTATCATAGCGCCAACACCCATCCAACTATTGTAAAGGCAGCAATGAAAGCAGAGATTATGAAAGCGGCAATAAGAGAAGATACCAATCCAACCATATATTCATTACCGTCCATGAAGAACCTCCTACTGTTTATTTCCGCGGTCCCCGGTTCGCTCCAGCCAGGTTGCAGGCCCGGGACCGTTGGATCTCACCTTTATAAACTTGCCGGGATGCTTTCCCCCGTAAAATGGGCATTCACTGTAGTAAAGCCACACCAGTCCAAAGCGGCATGCCGTCTTGTTAAAGAGTGTTTCAGCTTCATGTTTTCTAACCGCCTTGCGGTTGAGCCGGCGTATGGTCCCGTAAATATTTCAGGCAAATATCAGGGTAATGCGTGGCCAACCCCTGCAGGAAGCGGCGCCCGGGCTTTTTATCTCCGATCAGCACCAGGCATAGCATCGATGGAGATATGCCCAGCTTGGATGCCAGCCGGGCATTGGTCAGTTTCTCCTGCTGCATTATCCTGTAAAGCTCAGCCTGTAACTTCACATTTACTATATTAAACAATTTATTTACTAAAATCAATAGGTTTTCGGACCTTTTTGTCCGACTGCAAAAAATATTTACTATGGTAAACGGATAGTCAAGAGGAGGAGGGAATAGAGCTATGTTAAGTGAACATGTAAAAGGAACGCGTTCGAAGAGAGGATTATCGCAGGCCGAGCTGGCCAAGCTGGCCGACCTGTCGCCGTCGTTCATCTGCCGTATAGAGAAGGGTGACTACAAATCGGTGACGCTGGCCTCGCTGAACAAGCTGTCGCGGGCGCTCAAGGTGCCGATCAATGAGCTGAGTAACCTTGTCCTGGAAAAGGGGCCTAAAGATGATTTGCTAAAGAAAACACCCTATGAGATAATAAGTGAACTGCAGTTATCGCTTCCGGCCATAGTGCCGGTCTACGCGGCGATCGATAGCAGGCAGATAATAGAATATGTATTTGTGCCGAGGGATTTAGCCCTGAGCGGAGGTAGAGAGATGAAGCTGATAGGCATTAAATCTAACGACCTGGAGTATGGTAATGTCGTACACAGGGGTGACGTCATTATCTGCGGTAAAGACATGGAACCGGCGCTTGGCGACCTTTGCCTCAAGATGGAGGGTGACCGGATGGTGATAGCCCCATACAAAAGGAAAGAGGAGATCTTTGCCCTGATTGTGCAGGTGGTCCGGGTGGTCAAGCAGATGAACTGACAATACTTCACAGAGAATAATGAGAGGGGGACGGTATATACCGTCCCCCTCTTCTATTTAACAGGGTTTCTCTTTTAACTCGCTCGTGATATGATAACCCGCGCGGCAGGTCAAAAATGGCTATGGCGAAAAGGGCTTTGATAACGGGAGTCAGCGGCCAGGATGGTGCCTATCTGTCCCGGCTGCTGACTGAAAAAGGCTACGAGGTATTTGGCCTGGACATTAACATATCGGAGCAGGCCTGTTGGCGGCTGAGATACCTGGACATTTATGATAAGGTCAACCTGATCGAGGCCGATATGGAGGACGGGCAAGCTCTGCTCGCTGCGGTGCGGCGCAGCGCTCCCGGCGAGATATACAACCTGGCGGCGCACAGCGCCCCCGGCACATCGTTTCAGCGGCCGGTTGAATGCGGCGATGTGACGGGGTTGGGCCTGGCCAGGCTTTTAGAGGCGGCCCGTCAGTCATCTCCACAGGCCAGGATATTCCAGGCCTCCACGCGCGACCTCTTTGGTCCAGGGGATGGCGGGGCGTATAACGAGGAGCGGCCCTTCAGTCCGTCCAACCCCTATGCAGCGGCCAAGCTCTATGCCCACTGGATGGCCAGGATCTACCGCGACAGCTATGATATGTATATCTGCAATGGTATCATGTTCAACCATGAATCACCGCTGCGTGGATTAGAGTTCGTCACACGCAAAATCACGGACACCGCGGCCGGGATATCGCTGGGGCAGGAGGGTCGGCTGAAGCTGGGCAACATGGAGGCGAAGATCGACTGGGGATACGCGCCCGAGTATATGCAGGCCGCCTGGCTGATGCTGCAGCAGGACGACCCGGACGACTATGTCATCGCCACCGGTGAAACGCACAGCGTGGAGGAGTTCGTGCGCCGTGCTTTTGAGATACTTGGTCTGGACTGGGCTTCATATGTCGAGGTTGATAAAGGCCTGATGCGGCCATCAGATATCGTGGAGCAGAAGGGCGATTACAGCAAGGCTGGAGCGAGGCTGGGCTGGCGGCCGCGGGTAAAGTTCGGGCGGTTGGTGGAGATCATGGTGGAGGAAGACCTGGCGCGCTGGAAGCGCCGCGCCAACGGCGAACAGCTCCCCTGGGATGTGAGGTAAATTTAATCACAACGGTATTCATATAAGGAGAGATATGGCGAAGAAGGCGTTTATCACCGGCATTACGGGGCAGGATGGTTCCTATCTGGCGGAACTGCTGCTGGGCAAGGGATATGAGGTGCACGGCATAGTGCGCCGCGCCAGCACCTTCCACACCACGCGGCTGGATCATATCAAGTTCGGCGCAGGCGGGAGGAGGGATCGCCTTTTCCTGCACTACGGGGATATGACAGATTCCTCCAACCTCAACCGCGTGCTGGAGCGCGTGCAGCCGGATGAAATCTACAATTTGGCCGCCCAGAGCCACGTGCGGATATCCTTCGAAGTGCCCGAGTACAGCGCCGAGGTTGACGGCATCGGCGTGCTAAGGCTGCTGGACGCAATACGCGAGACCAAGCTCAAGACCAGGTTTTACCAGGCCTCCACATCCGAGCTTTATGGGAAGGTGGCTGAAAGCCGTCAGAGCGAGTGGACGCCCTTTTACCCGCGCAGCCCTTATGCCGCGGCCAAGCTTTTCGGCTACTGGATAGTGGTTAATTACCGCGAGGCCTACAATCTTTTCGCCTGCAACGGCATACTGTTCAACCACGAGTCACCGCGGCGCGGCGAGAACTTTGTCACGCGCAAGGTCACCAGCGGCATCGCTCAGATACTGGCCGGCAGGGCGGACCATATCTCCATGGGCAACATGGAAGCGCAGCGCGACTGGGGCTATGCCCCGGAGTATGTCGAGGTCATGTGGAAGATGCTGCAATCTCAAAACCCGGTGGACTATGTCATAGGTACCGGACACATGCATTCCGTGAAGGAATTTATTGAGCGGGCCTTCGACTATGCAGGCCTGGACTGGCATAAATACACCAGGCAGGACCCGCGCTTTTTACGTCCCACCGAGGTTGATAAGTTACAGGCCGACCCATCGAAGGCGGCTAAAGAGCTGGGCTGGCAGCCGAAGGTGGGGTTCGAGGAGCTTATCATGATCATGGTGGACGCCGATATGCGCGCACTGGGGCTGAAGCCCGTGGGCAGAGGCGATCAATTTCTCAAAGAGGCTTTCCCATCCCGCTGGTGGGAGATCGATTGATAATTGATATTAAAATAGGGCGAACCTGCAGGTGCTACACTGCAATATGTGCCAGATTATAGGGCGCGTTCAAATCGAGACTTTTGTATGGCTTGACATTGCATAATCAGCAGAATATTATAAGGTCAGTAAAAGCATGAATGGGAGGTCGTTCTGATGGCAACTGAGCAATACGTATCACGGCCTTACGAAGATCAGGAACTGCTTTCGATCGACCGTCTCAAAAGGGCGGTTATGAACAGGATAATCGAGCGGGCAGAGGCTTTGATGGACGTCGAGTTCCCCCTTAAAGACGAAAGGCTGGGCCAGCTCTTTGTGGAGGAATGGGAGACCGCCAAGATCGCGGTGAGGAATTCACCGCAGGCCAAGGAAGCCTACAAGAAATGGCTGGAATCGAAGATGAGCGGGTTGCTGGACTCGCAGGTCAAGGAAGATCGCGACGAGCTTAATTCCATGGGGGTCCAGGAAAAGAGCCTGTGAACGCGGGATTAGGGTAAATCACCGAGAGGAGGAATTGACGATTTCTCCTCTTTCATTTCTATACTGGAGTATAAACGCGGATATCGGGACATGGACAAGAAATTCGAGGAAGCGGACCAGCAGCTTGATAAGCTGGCTCAAATGGAGAAGCGCCTGGAGATGATGTATAAGCGCATCGACCAGCTCGACACCATGGTCTCTACCCTCATCGAAAGGGTCATGCGCCAGCCGGTCATCACCATCGAGGTGACCTGCCCCAAGTGCGGCAGCAACGTCCACGTTTCGCTGACGGGCAATGCCAAGCTCTCTACCAAGGCATAGCCGTAGACAGCGGCAGCCGTTTTCTCTTGACTATGTGTATGCCCGTTGATAAAATGCCATGTGGTTCCGGGGCGGTTAGCTCAGCTGGTTAGAGCGCTACGTTGACATCGTAGAGGTCACAAGTTCGAGTCTTGTACTGCCCACCATCAGTTCTGCCATAATCAAAGATGTGAGAGTGTAAAAATGCCGAATCATAAATACGAAAGTCTCAGGGTGGCCATCCAGATGCGGGGAGGCTCGATGCCGGCTATCAAAACCCCGGAATTTTTTGCGCTTATAGACTATTTGTTCTCACCTGAAGAGGCCGAACTGGCAGTCATATTGCCCATCATGCCCGCTTCTGCCGACGAAATCGCTGATAAGGCGGGCAAAGATTCCGGCACTGTGAAATTGCAGCTTGAAGGGATGGCCGACAAGGGTCTTGTCTACACCTTTGACCGGGATAATGTCCGCTACTACAGTCTTTTACCGTTGTTGCCCGGTGTCTTTGAGATGCAGTTTCTCAGCGGCGATGTAAGTGAACGGGCGATAAAGCTGGCTCATCTCTTCGACGATTACTTTAAGGCACTGGACAAATATAGTTCCAGCTCGGATTTGAAATCTGCCCCTTTCCCCCTTGCACGTGTGATAAGCGTCGAAAAAGAGATACCCGCAAGTTACGAAATACATCCCTACGATAAGGTCTCCGAATACATAGATAAGGCGGAATATATCGCCGTGGGCACCTGTTACTGCCGTCACCACGGTGAATTGCTGGGACATCCCTGCACCAAGCCGAAAGAGGTATGCATGGGGTTCGGCCCCGATGCCAGGTACATAGCCGACAGGAAATTCGGCAGGCTTATATCCAAAGAGGAGGCGCGGGCTATCCTGCGCCTCACCGAAGAGGCGGGACTGGTTCACTGTTCCAGCAATATGAGCAAATATGTTCAATTCGTCTGCAACTGCTGCACGTGCCACTGCGCCATACTGCAGAGTATGAAAAAATACAACATGAAAGGCGTCGCGGCGGTATCCGGTTTTATTACAGCTTTTGACGAAGAGAGCTGCATCGCCTGCGGCGATTGCGTGGAGAGATGTCCGATGGAAGCGCTGAAGATGAGCGGCGACAGATTGTTGTATGATAGCAACCTGTGCATCGGGTGCGGGCTTTGCTCATCATCCTGCCCGACCGGGTCGTTAAGGCTGGTTCAGCGCAATAACGCCCCCGTCCCGCCGCGCGATTGGCGGCAGCTTAATGCCAGCCTCATGTCATCACTCAGCGAAATGACGCAGGGTTAAAGACCCTTACTCCCAGTCGCTCTTGGAGCGCTTCTTCTTCAGCAACTTGGGTAAAACCATGATGAGTATCAGCAGGACAACTATGCCGATGCCGATAAATACCAGCGTGTTGGTGGTCATGAAGCCCACCCTCACAGAAGTGGCGGCCGTCCAGTCACCGGCATTTCCTGCCCCGTCCACCGCCCTCACACGCCAGTAATATTCCCCGTTGGGCAGCGCCTCAGCCTCTGTCAAAGTGTATTTGGCATCACCCAGCTTGGTGTGGGTAATCAGGTTTTTGGTGAAGCTGGAACCCTCGCTCACTTCGATGTCGTAAGTAATGCCGCTGGGATCGGTCTCGTCGCTCCACTTGAAACTGATCTTGGTATCGCCCATAAAGCCCACCGTGGAACCGTCCTTGGGTGAGGCAATCTGTGGGGTGTCCGGTGCAGTGCTCTCCATGGTAAAGGTGGTTGAGGCCGTCGCACCCCTGGTGTCGGTGGCTGTGATGGTCAGCGAGCCGCTTTTGCCGCCGGGCGCCTTGAACATGGCCTGGAAACTGCCGGATTCGTTGACCGATCCGCTGGCAACAGAGGTGCCTTCCCAGGAAATTGAGTAGTCCTTGCCGGCGTTGAAGCCGGACCCGGTTATCCTCAGTTCATCTTTAACATTGCCGTTCTTGGGGACAACTGTGAGCACTGCCTGTGTGGTGAAGGTTGCCGGCGTTATATCTGTAGACGGGGTGATCCTGCCGCTGGCCGCGACCGTGTGCGGTCCGCTGCCGCAGGGCGGCACCTTGGTTTCAACAGACCAGCTGCCGTTGTCGTCCGCCAGTATATTCCGCTCTATAATTTTACCGTCGAAAGTGACCTCGACCGAGGTCTCGTTGTTAGCGAAGCCGCTTCCGCTGATCTTTATGCTGTCCTCCACGGCGCCGCCGGCCGGACTGATGGTTACAGCGGGAGCAACCGTGAAGATCATGTCGGGCACGTCACCGGACGCCGTGGTATTGCCCAGCACTTTGACGATGTGGCTGCCCCTGGTGGACGGGGGTACGGCAAACGAGGTGCTCCACGACCCGTTAACCTCAGCTGTCAGGTTGGACCGCACCTCTTTATCGGAGTAGAGAACCTTGATCCCGCCCTCGGCCGAGGCGAACCCGGTGGCAGCGATGGTGACCTGCGCGCCAATACCCCCTGTTACGGGGTCCATCTTGACAACGGGGCTGACGGTGAAAGTCTTATCGGCTACGTCGGAACCCTTGGTGACATCGCCGGATGCGTCTATGGCGCGTGACCCCCTGGCTGAGAGAGGTGCGGCAAAACTCGTGGTCCAGGTGCCGTTCTCGTCGGCCGAGAGGCCGCTCTTGACTATGGATCCGTCATAGGTGACCGCGACGTTATCTTCGCTGACGCCGAAGCCGCGGCCGACCACGGTGATATCGGTGCCGGCGGACCCGGAAGTGGGATCGATGGTTATGTTAGGCACGATGATATAGATACCCGTGAATGCCAGGTTGCCGGCGGGGCTTTCCACTGTGACCGTGTGCTCACCACCGTACGATTCGGGTACAATAAAAAATATGCTGCCGCCACTGCCCACTACCCCCTGCTTGTACGTCTCCGCGTCCCACTTGATCTTGTATGATTGCTCCTCGACAAGGCCGGTAATGGTCACTTCAAGCCCGCTCACTCCCATGGCCGGGCTCATGCTTGCCGCTGTGGCCGCGCCGGCAGGGATAAGGCTGAGGACAATGGTTAAAAGGGCAGTGATCGCCAGCACCTTTTTTCTCATATCCGTACCTCCTTATATAAATAATATCGAAAAAGCCCGGCAATTGATAGGTAGCGCATTTCATATACGGGCGCAAACCCTGGCCTCACGGGTTTCTGAAACGCCTGGACAGTGAGGCTGCAGAGTAATGTTCCTGCACCTGCCGTTCCTTTTCCTGGTCGCTCCAGCCCAGCAGCTTCTGCATCTCGGAGGCGACCGCGGGCACCGCATCGGTACCCAGGTCCTTGCGAAGGCCGACTGCGCTGCGCCGCAGCATGAAATCGCTGACGGTCATGCAGATCTCGTTCTTCACCGCATGCCGTACCTGCGCCACAATATCCGGACCTCCCGCGCTCAGCAGTTGCAGCCCGGCCTTATCGCCTCCGGCCAGTGCCAGCACCTCCCCGGTTCTGGAGCCGTAGATGCGGGCCAGGTGAGCCACGGTATCGACGGACAGGCCCGACTTTTCAGCCAGCCCGGCCATCTCTGCGCTGCCCGGGGCCGGCGCTCCGGGCAAACCTTTCTCGCCCGTGGTGCAGCGCGTTTTATTGCCCAGCTTGCGGCAGGCCAGGTCCGCTCCGTCCTTGGCCACCTCGCGGTAGGCCGTAATTTTTCCTCCCAGTATACTAACCAGCCCATCGAGGTGGTCCCGCTTGCTGTGATCGATCAACGCATGGCTGCGCGAGGTGTCGGAGGCCGATTTGCCGGGCTTGAGAGCCAGCGACCTCAGTCCGGCATATGCGTAATAGACGTCGTCGATCGTGACGTCGGGATAGGCTAAATGCAGCCCTTCCAGGATGTAGTCGACGTCTTCACGCGTGGCGTAGACGGCATCCAGGTCGTCTTTATAGTCGGTGTCGGTCGTGCCCACCAGCGAGAACCCTTCCCAGGGGATGACGAAGAAGAGCCGGCCGTCCACGGGGGAGAAGAGCACCAGGGCGTGCTTCGATACCTCTGGTATGATGATGTGCGCCCCCTTGGTGCGGCGCAAATATGGAGGCCGGTCTTTGAAGATCATCTCCTTGACGGTGTCAACCCACTGGCCGGCGGCGTTGACCACCATCCTGCCCCTGGCCTGCAGCACCTCCCCGCTGATCTCGTCCCTCACTTCCACGCCGGTCACGCGGTTGCCCTCCCGCAGGACGTTTATCACCTTTGCATGGTTGACCACGGTGGCCCCGCCCTCCGCCGCGGAAAGGGCGGTCTCCCAGTTGAGCCTCTCCGTCAGAGGTATAGCGCAATCGGAATAGACATACGAGCCCTGCAGCCCCTTGACCTTGAGCCCGGGCTCCTCGGCCAGCGTTTTAGATTTGTTTAAATACCTGTGGTTGGGCAGAGTCTTGTCGAAGGAGATAACGTCGTAGAGCGTTGTGCCCAGGAACATGGCCACGTTCAGGCTAAGGTTGGGTATGGGTATAAAGAAGGACAGCGGGAACACCAGGTGGGGCGCGATGCGCATCAGTACCTCCCTCTCGCTGAGGTCCTGACGTACCAGGCCGAACTCGAGCTGGCGCAGGTAGCGCAGCCCGCCGTGTGCCAGCCTGGTGGAGCGCGAAGTGGTGCCCGAGCCGAAATCGTCCTTTTCCAGCAGCAGCGTGTCCAGGCCGCGCAGTGTCGTGTCCCGCGCCACGCCCGCGCCGACTATGCCGCCCCCGATTACAATGACATCGAATGTTTTTCCGGCAACCGCTTTAAAATCCCTTTTCATGTTGCACCTACAATCTAATTTATTGACCAGCCTCTGGCCCTCTCCACCGCGCGCTTCCAGTTGGAGTAGAGGTTCTCGCGATGGTCGGCCGACATGCCGGGCTCAAATGTGGCCGAAGAACGCCATTTGCCGGCAATCTCCTCCGTGTTTTTCCACAGGCCCGCGGCCAGCCCAGCCAGGTAGGCCACGCCCAGCGAAGTGGTCTCCGGTATGGCTGCCACCTGTATGGGGATATTCATTACATCGGCCTGGAACTGCATGAGGAAGGAGTTGGAGGTGCCGCCGCCGTCCACGCGCAGCACCGGTATGCCGATGCCGGTCTCGGAACGCATGGTGTCTATGACGTCCCTTACCTGGAAGGCGATGGCTTCCAGCGTGGCGCGTGCAATATGTCCCCTGGTGGTGCCGCGCGTGATCCCTATTACGGTCCCGCGCGCATACATGTCCCAGTAGGGCGCGCCCAGGCCGACGAAGGCCGGCACGAAGTAGATGCCCCCGTTGTCGTCTACCGAGCGGGCCAGCGCCTCGCTCTCAGACGCACTGTCGATAATCTTGAGCCCGTCGCGCAGCCATTGCACTGCGGCCCCTGTGATGAAGATGCTGCCCTCAAGCGCGTAGTTGACTTTATTATCCAGGCCCCAGGCCAGGCTGGTCAGCAGCCCCCGTTTGGAGATGATCGGTTTCTCGCCGCTGTTCATGAGGATGAATGACCCGGTGCCGTAGGTGTTCTTGGACATGCCGGGTTTGTAGCAGGCCTGGCCGAAGAGCGCGGCCTGCTGGTCGCCCGCTATGGCGCAGAGCGGCACACGGGTCCCCTCGAAGATGCCCTCCGCCGTCTCGCCGTAGCTGAAGCTGGAGGGGATGACGCGGGGCAGTATGTCCGCCGGGATGTTGAGGGTAGACAGTATGTCCTTGTCCCACTGGAGGGTATTGATATTGAAGAGCATGGTGCGCGAGGCGTTGCCGTAGTCGGTCACGTGTGCCTTGCCGCCGCTCAGTTTCCATGCCAGCCAGGTGTCAACCGTCCCGAAGAGCAGGTCGCCCGCCTCGGCACGCTTCTGGCCGTCTTTAACATGGTCGAGGATCCAGCGCACCTTGGTGGCCGAGAAATAGGCATCGGGTATGAGGCCTGTCTTATCGCAGATAGTCTGCCCCACGCCCCGGTTTTTCAGCTCTTCCACCAGACCTGCCGTCCGCCGGCACTGCCAGACTATGGCATTGCTGACCGGCTGGCCCGTTGTCCTGTCCCAGATAATTGTGGTCTCGCGCTGGTTTGTTATGCCGATGCCGGCTAGGGAGGACGGAGCTGCGCCGGCTTTCGCAAGGGCCTGGCGTGCAACCTCGAGCGATGTCTGGTAGATCTCGTTGGGGTCGTGCTCCACCCAGCCCGGGTTGGGGTAGATTTGCCTGGTCTCGGTATCGGCCTCCGCGGCCGGCCTGCCTTCACGGTCGAAAAGGATGGCCGCGCTCCCCGTGGTGCCCTGGTCTATGGAGAGGATATATTCTTTAACGGGCATAGCACACTCCCTGCGGATATATGGTTCCGCCTATTCTATCACTAAAAAAAACCGCTTACTACATTACCGCAGCAGTTTTTAGCCGGGATCAGCCGCCCACGAAGCGCGGGATGATGTCGATGCTGTCTCCGTCCTTCAGGCTGTGATCCGTTAGCTGCCTGATGTGGACGCGGTTGACCAGGATATTGCTATCATCGCCTATCTTGCGCTTTTCCACGATGCCGCCCCTGCGCAGCCGCTCGTGATATTTCGGGCCGTAGGATGTTTCCACCTGCTGCAGGGCTTCCTCAACGGTTCCGGCCTGCAGCGTGACCCTCTCCACGCCCAGGTAAAGGCGCCACGGCCCGACGAACCTTACGTTGACCGTTGCCATTATGAATCTTCCTGTGCCAGCTTGATCTCTTCCATGCTGCCGTCGCAGAAATCCAGCAGTAGCAGCCTGTTGCGCACGGGGGTGCCTATCCCGGTGATCAGCTTGACCACCTCCTGCACTTCCCAGGCGGCGATGGCAGCTGGGGTGGCCGGCGGGTTGCCCGTGATGGCCTCCAGCCCGCGCGTATCACGGCCGGGACCGTAGATGGCGGCCAGGCCTTTATCGCCCGGCAGCACGGTCATCACCTGGCCGCAGAAGCCGGCGACGGCGCCGTGAACAAAGGGTAGATTGAGCCTGCGGCAGGCCGCCTCCACCACCAGCCGGGCGGCGAGGCTGTCCAGGGCGTCCACCACTATGTCGGCACCCTTCAGCAAGCCGTCCGCGCTGGAGTCATCGATAAATGCGTTGCACTCCTTTACTTCTACCGCGGAGTTAATGCGCCCGATGTGACGGGCTGCAACCTTGACCTTGGATTTGCGCAGGACGTCCTCATCCGACATGATCTGGCGGTTGAGGTTGTTCTCCACGAACCTGCCGTTGTCGATGATCACCAGACACCCCACTCCCAGGCGGGCCAGCAGCTCGATGACGGTGCCGCCCAGGCCGCCCGCGCCGCACACGGCCACTGTGGAGCGCAGCAGCTTCAATTGACCATCGATGCCGGAAGTTCCCATGTTGCGCAGGTAGCGCATGGGCACCACGCCATTCTCAAGGCAGGTGATCTCAACCTGAAGCGGTTTAAGCCCGCTGCGGGAGGCAACGGCCCTGCTGTCCGCCAGGCTGATTACCTGCACTTTCAGCCCGTTTCCGGAAAGGGCCAGTTTACTATAGTGACCGATCAGCCTTGCCGCTGTGGCCTTCGCGTCCATATGAAGGGATTATACATGAAAACATCCGTTTATTTAATGCGCCCGGCTTCACGGTCCCCTCAGTTTGATTAAACGATCCGCCGAATGTATTATAGTCTCATCAAATTGAGTTAGGAGATTGTAATGCTACCTGAATTGGGCAAACTGGACCGGGCCACCTTCGACAGGTTGATACTTTCGAGGTTGGGCAAGAAAGACAGGTCGGTATTCATCGGGCCGCAGCACGGCGTGGACGCCGCGGTCATCGACCTGCCGGGTGGCGATGTCATGGTTATAGCCGAGGACCCGACGTTCGGTATGCCCGTGATAATGCCCTATTTCGGCTGGGCCATAGTGCATATCTGCGCCAGCGACGTGGCTGTGCTGGGCGTCAAACCCAGGTATATGACCATCTGCCTGATGTTCCCGCCGAAAACGGCTGAAGTTGTCATAGATAAGGTCTGGAAGCAGGTGGATGAGGAATGCAGGAAGCTGGGCATCGCCATCATCGGAGGCCATACGGGCATCTACCCCGGCATGGCCTTTCCGCTGAATGGTGGCTGCACGGTGATGGGCATCGGCAAGAAAGATCAGATAACGCCTGCCTGCAATGCCAGGGTAGGCGACCGCGTGATCATGACCAAGGGGCCCGCCGTCGAGGCAGTTGGGCTGCTGGCCTGGCAGGCAGCCAGGTCCCTGACCAAGAAGCTGGGACGCAGCACGGTGGAGAAGGCCAAAAAGTACCTGCTGCAGATGACCGTGGTGGAGGACGCGCTCACGGCGGCGCCGCTGGCGCATGCCATGCACGATGCCACGGAAGGCGGGCTGCTGAACGGCGTCTTCGAGATAGCCGCGGCCTCAGGGACGGGCGTAACGTTATATGAGGACAGGATAGTGGTGCCGGACGAGATAGACGCCGTCTGCAAAGCCTTCAAGATCGATCCGCTGATCTCCATCAGCGAAGGCACCCTGGTTATCACCGCGTCCCCGGCCAACAGCAGCAAAATCATAGCCAGGCTGAAAAGAAAGAACATACCCGCCTGGGATATCGGGGAGATCACCGCCCGTGACAGGCTGTTCGTCAGGAAGTCCGGCAAAAAGCAAAAATTGACGCCCGTGCTGGTGGACCCCTTCTGGCCGGCCTATTTCAGCGCGGTGGAGGGCTGATGCATGGGTAAAAAAGACACCGTTGAGCGGGTCATGGGCAACCTGTGCCTGGCCGTGGGAAGGCTTCAGCGCTGCAGGGAGTTCTCCCTGCTCATGCCCGAGGTGCGCGTGAACATAGTTTATGCCCTGCCCGGCGCTGTAAAGCCTGCGGATGTGGCGGCCGTCGACGGCAGGATAACGGTGGTCAACGGTTATCCCCATGCCTGCGGCCTGCCGAAGTGGGGGGGCTCGGACCACATGGCGCGGCTGATAATGGAAGCCAGGAAGTACAGCCCGGAGGTCAATGCCGGTATAAATTTCAAGTGTGACGACGGTATTATTAAAGTCGTGAAAAAATATGCCCGTGAGAAGAAGCTGGTCTTCGGTTGGATAGACCGTACCAGCGAGCCGGGTGAAGTGTCGAAGGTTGACGGCAGTTCCATGCCCTGGAAGATAAAGCAGCTTGTCGATCGCAGAGGGAGGTTGCCGGCCATTTTTTACGAGGGTGACGGCTGGGGCAAAGAGCCGCTCTTCGTGACGATAGGAAGCGATGCCGTCAGCGTGGTCAGGAGGGCCATCGAAATCGCCCGGCTGTATGCGCGTGAGGGCGGGCGGGTTTAAAAACCCGCCCCTACAACGAAAAGATGTAGGGGCGTACCTTCAGGTGCGCCCGTATGAACTTTAGGGGCGTTGCTTTAACAGCGCCCGTATAAACGCAGGTGATATAGATGACACACGATACAAAAAACGGGGAATTGATCGAAAAAATACTCAGGCTGAAAAAAGAGCGGAAAGCCGTGATCCTGTCCCACAATTACCAGCGTACGGAGGTGCAGGACATCGGCGACTTCGTCGGCGATTCGCTGGAGCTGAGCCGCAAGGCGGCCGGGGTCAAGGCCGATGTAATAGTCTTCTGCGGCGTGCATTTCATGGCTGAGACGGCCTCCCTATTATCACCCGGCAGCGTGGTTCTGCTTCCGGATGCGGGGTCCGGATGTCCCATGGCCGACATGATCACGGCTGAGCAGCTGGTCGCCAGGAAAAAAGAGCTGCCGGGCGCCCGCGTCGTCTGCTATGTCAATTCAACTGCGGCGGTCAAGGCGGAGTCGGACATCTGCTGCACCTCTGCAAATGCTGTCGAAGTGGTCAGGAGCATGGGCGACGGCCGGATACTTTTCGTGCCGGACCAGTATCTGGGACACTGGGTATCGACCAGGCTCAACAGGCCCATGGTGCTGTGGCCGGGGTTTTGCCCCACACATGTCAATATACAGCCACAGGATATCCTCAGGTGGAAGGAGAAGCACCCGGGTGCGGTGGCGCTGGTGCATCCCGAATGCAGGCCGGAGGTCACCGCCGTGGCGGATGAGGTGCTCAGCACGGGAGGGATGCTCAGGTACGCGCGCGCGGCGGACGCCGCTGTCATGATAATCGGCACCGAGACCGGCATACTGCACCGGCTGAGGAAGGAGAACCCGGGCAAGACCTTCATCCCGGCAACGGCAAAGGCGGTCTGCCCCGATATGAAGAAGATAACGCTGGAGAAGGTGCTGAGTGCGCTGGAGGACATGAAGCCCGAGGTCAGGGTGCCGGCGGGCGTGCGGGAGCGCGCCCGGTCTGCCGTGGACAGGATGCTGGCCCTCTGATTTTCAGGTAGCCCGCAGATAGATTATTATTAAGTGTAGCGGTGAGAGATGAGAAAGGTTTACATGGACAACGTTGCGGCCTCACCCCTGTTGCCCGAGGTCAGGGAGGCCATGCTGCCCTACCTGGGCGAAGTATTCGGCAACCCGCAGTCCCTGCATGACTGGGGAGATGGGGCCAGGGAGGCAGTGGAAGGCGCGCGGGAACAGGTCGCCGCTCTGATCGGCGGTAACCCCGAGGAGGTGATCTTCACCTCGAGCGGCACGGAGGCCAACAACATGGCCGTCAAGGGCATGGCGCGGGCCAGGGCTGACAGGGGGAAGCACATAATCGTATCGGCAATCGAGCACTTCTCGGTGTTGAATTCCACACGCACGTTGCAGAAAGAGGGCTTCGAGGTCAGCCAGGCGCCGGTGGATTCCAATGGCGCGGTCGACCCCGAAGAAGTGATAAAGCTGGTCAGGTCCGATACCGTGCTGGTATCGGTCATGCACGCCAGCGGCGAGGTTGGCACCATCCAGCCCATTGCGGAGATAGCAGCAAGGCTGCCCAAGGATGGCCCCCTGCTGCACACCGATGCCGTAGCCAGCGCCGGGAACATCCCCGTCGATGTCAAAGGGCTCGGCGTGCATGCGCTCAGTTTGGCCGGCAACCAGTTCAACGGCCCGCGCGGCAGCGCTGCGCTCTGGGTCAGGCGGGGGGTACGCATGCTGCCCCTGCTGGATGGAGGCGTACAGGAGGGTGGGCGCAGGCCGGGCACCGAGGATGTGCCGGCCATCGCGGGGTTGGGCAAGGCGGCAGAGATAGCCGGGCGCGACCTGGCCGGCAGGATGAGCAAATTGTCGGGCCTGCGCGATATGTTGATCGGTGGGGTGCTGGGTAGAATTGAGCATTCGATCCTGACGGGGCATCCGCTGAAGAGGCTGCCGGGATATGCCAGCTTCTGCCTGCGTTTCATCGAGGGTGAGGCCACGCTCATGCTGCTCAACAGCCATGGAATTGCGGCAGCCAGCGGCTCGGCCTGCACTTCGCGCGCGCTCAAAGCCTCGCATGTGTTGCTGGCCATGGGGGTCAACCATGAACTGGCGCAGGGGTCAATGTTATTTACCCTGGGGCCTGATAACGATGAGGAAGATGTAAACTACGTGCTGGAGAAGCTGCCGCAGGTGGTGGAGCGACTGAGGCAGATGTCTCCCCTGTATTCCAGATATCTCAAAGAACAGAAGGGGTGATAGCTATGCCTGTTTACAGCGAGAAGGTCATGCAGCATTTCATGAACCCGCACAATGTGGGCGAGATCGAAGATGCAGACGGAGTGGGTGAGATAGGAAACCCGGTGTGCGGCGATATGATGACGTTTTACATAAAGGTCAAGGACAACCGCATTGAGGATGTTAAATACAAGACCTTCGGGTGCGGTGCGGCCATAGCCGTTTCCAGCATGGTCAGCGACCTGGTCAAGGGTAAAACGCTGGAGGAGGCGTTGACCGTGACCCCCGCCGCAGTGGCCGTCGAGCTGGAGGGTTTGCCCAAGAACAAGATGCACTGTTCCAACCTGGGCGCACAGGCGCTGCACAGGGCTATCAAGGACTATGCCATAAAGAACAAGATCGACATACCGGGCTTGACGGATAAAGAAGAACCGGAGGAGGATGAACATGCCTGCGAAACCTGAGAAAGACAAGAAACCCCTGATTTACCGCTACACCTGCCCGTGCTGCAACGAGGAGTTGGTGGTGACCGAAAACCCGTATTGCAAGGTCTGCAAGATCAGCTTCGGACGTTGTGCCAACTGCGGAGCGCTGATCATGGAAGAGACGCTGGCCGTCTGCCACGGCTGCGGAAAGCCGCTGAGATAGGGCGGGGAGTGCGGATATGGCAGAAAAAGAGAAGATGACCCTGATCCTTTTTTCGGGCGAGATGGACAAGGCGCTGGCGGCCTTCAACATCGCGCTGGGAGGGGCCGCTTCGGGCATGGATGTGACGATCTTCTTTACCTTCTGGGGGCTTAACGTGATCAAGAAGAACGAGGGCGGCATCAAGAGCAGGGGCGTTATGCGCAATATGCTGAATTTCATGAACAGGGGGGGAGCGAAGCGGCTGCCGCTGTCTAAATTTCACATGATGGGCATGGGCAAGTCTATGATGCAGGGTTTGATGAAGGATATAAATTTCCCGCAGGTGGACGAGCTGATGCTTACGGCCAAAGAGCTCGGGGTCAAGTTTATCGCCTGCACGACCACCATGGGTATGATGGGGATAGGCAAGGATGCCTTTATCACAGGGGTTGACAGCTATGCCGGCGTGGCAACTTATATAGCGGAGGCGCGCCAGAGCAAGATCAACCTCTTTATCTAGGAGGGAGGACATGAAGGCGGATATAACCATCGATTGCATCGGGCTGTACTGTCCCATGCCGATCGTCAATACGACAAGGCAGATGAAGGCCATGCAGCCGGGACAGGTTCTGGAGGTGGTGGCAGATGACGAGGGAATCAAGCAGGACATGCCCAACTGGGCCAAAATGACGGGCAACGAGTTCCTGGGAATTGAAGAGGAAGATGGCAAGTACCGCGTATTTGTCCGCAAGGGCTGAACCGCTGCCTTGCATTGCATTGGCACATGTGCGTTGTTATAATTTCTTACGGTCACAGTATTGTAAATCACGGCCCGTGCCGTTGAAGAGAGGTTGAAAATGGCTGCAAAGCCGCGAAAAAGCGCTGTTCAGAATATAATCAAGAACCTGCTGGAAACTGAGATACCCGATATCCAGACTGCCTCCAAAGAGCTGGCCGAGTGGATCAAGCAGCTTGAGCAGCATAGCTTTAAGCTGCAGCATTATGCCACTGAGATCGAGAGCTGGGCCGCCGAGGAAGAGGAGGTCGACACCATAGAGTTGACCGACCTGATCAAGGATCTCGAATCCACCCTGAATGATATGCGCCAAACCGGGGCGCTTCCGTCTCCCTCCGTTCCTGCTATTGAAGAGCCCGCTGTTGTTACCGGTGACAGGGTATTGCGCGGTTACGGCCGCAGCGGCAGGGTGCTCAGGCCGAAGGAACTGCCACGGGCCGAGCTGAGAGCCGATGACGGCAGGGTGCCCGTTAGAAAGTTTGAGAAGCAAGTAGAAGATGAGAAAGTGGATGAGGGGCCTGCCAGGACACCACAGGGCGTGCTGTTGGCCCGGGACAGGGGCAAGCGCGGGGCTAAAGCCGAATTGCCGACGGGCGGCAGGGAGGTCGCAGTTCGCAGGGAGGGCAAGGAGCCTTCTGAGGAAGAGCCCGGTAAGAGCAGCTATATGACGCCCGAAGGTTTCAGAGTCAGGCGCATGCGCCATTAGAGACGTGCCCCTGTAGCTCAGTGGATAGAGCAGCGGTTTCCTAAACCGCGTGTCGTGCGTTCGACTCGCACCAGGGGTACCACAACTTCTCGCGTTTTTTGCAGATAATTCTGGGCGGGCCGGCATTTGCCAATAATCGCCCGCCTATTGTAAGATTTACTGCACTTTAAAAAGTTCATATTTTTAGTATAATTTAGGGGTGTAGCTCAGCCTGGTAGAGCAGCGGTCTCCAAAACCGCGTGTCGTGGGTTCGAATCCTGCCACCCCTGCC
>Ga0268281_1000688_pt1 | contig 23697 bp, 19 predicted proteins | sample saktaG_10_FD_190134 | JGI IMG/M metagenome (GOLD analysis project Ga0268281, IMG submission 190134) | Saline water microbial communities from Sakinaw Lake, British Columbia, Canada - sak_2011_5_24_50m | ecosystem: Environmental > Aquatic > Non-marine Saline and Alkaline > Saline ...
TTCAATTCCTTGAAGAGCGCCAGAAAATCCTCCTTCTGTAACTTGCTCAGATGTTGCAGCGCTTTAGCCTTCTGCGCCGGGGTTTCCGCCAGGATGTATTCCCTGATGGCGGAAAGGCGTTCAGGCCCGTTGAATTGCCTCTCAGTACGGCAGAGCCCGATGCCTTCCGCGCCGAGATTAATGGCCTGCGCCACCATCTCCGGCGTATCCGCGTTGGCCCTGACCCCCAGCCGCTTGGCGCCGTCCAGCCAGGAGAGCAACTCCTTGAACTCCACTATCATCGTGCCTTCCTCGAGGGGAAGCGTGCCCATATAAACCGTGCCCGCCGTGCCGTCGATAGTGATAGTGTCACCCTGACGGACGGTTTTACCTTTACATGTAAAGTGCTTTCCTTTGGGAACGATCTCAATATCTTCAGCCCCGCAGACACAGGGCTTGCCCATGGCCCTGGTCACAATGGCCGCATGGGATGTCAGCCCGCCCCTGGAAGTAAGCACGCCATCGGCGGCCGCGATGCCCTGTATGTCGTCCGGGCTGGTCTCCGGCCTCACCAGTATGGAAGCGATGCTTTTCTTTGACAGCAGCATAGCGTCATCCACGGTAAAAACTACGCGCCCGCTAACAGCGCCGGGAGCTGCCGCCAGACCCCTGGTCAGAGGCTCATGTGACTGGGCTGATTTGATGTGTTTGTGCAGAAGCGCGCGCAGGTCGTTGGCTTTGATCCGAAGAATAGCCTCTTCCACGGTGATGAGGTCCTCGTGCACCATATCTACGGCCACCTTTATGGCAGCCTGCCCGCTCCTTTTTCCCGATCTGGTCTGCAGTATATACAGTTTCTCCGACTCGATGGTGAACTCAACGTCCTGCATGTCGCGGAAATGGGCTTCCAGCAGTGCGACTTTCTGCTCCAGTTCGCGGTACATCTTCGGCATGATAGATTCGAGCTTGGACACGGGGACGGGCGTCGTGGCCCCGGACACTATGGCCTCTCCCTGTGCACGCTGGATGTACTCGCCGAACAGCCCGTGCTCTCCCGTGCTGGGGTTGCGGCTGAATACCACGCCCGTGCCGGATTTGTCATCTTTATTGCCGAAGACCATGGACTGTACAACGGCTGCCGTGCCGATATCGGAAGGTATATTATTCAGGCGGCGGTATTCGATGGCGCGTATGTTGTCCCAGGACTCGAAGATACGCCTGATGGCCGCCCGCATCTCGGACATACCGTTCACATTCAGGACAGTGTCCATCATGCCGGGCATGGACACCGGCGCCGAAGAACGGACGGAAACCTGGAGCCCTTTGCCGAGCTTGGAGCGTGACTCCTTTTCCAGGGCGGCGACTGATTGGGCGATCTCCTTCTCCGATAAGCGGCCTGTCTTCTTATATTCGTTATAGCCCTGGACGGAGACCACGAACCCGGGCGGCACCGGAAGGCCGAGCCTGGTCATGGTTACAAGGTTGGCGCCCTTATTGCCCAGAAGGGTTTTATCCTCGCAGTTATCATGAAAAGAATAGATGTATCCCATGGTTTTCCACCTCCACTAATAAGTATTATATATTATACAGTTCGGCCGGGGGTCAGGATTATACACAGCGGGGTGTCTGTGATAGACAAAGGAATTATTGAACAATCGTTTTTGACGTTTTCTATCTTCAAGGAGTCATAGAAAAAGTATCCCTGCGCAGGTGAAAAGAAACTGAAATTTGTCCGGATCGTTTGTGTCCTTTCAGGACGACTTGTTCTAATAACTGGTCAATGGTCATTGATAATTACAGCATTTAAGATATCTGGCAATCTTTTGTCCACTCGTATCTTTACACCAAAGTAACTAATGTTTTAGATTATTCTTAATATTGTCATTGACAGAAGTTGGCAATGATCAGAGAGAATAATAGCCACAATCATTTTACGAAAGTGAAAGAGAAGGAATAGCAAGTTATTCGACTTTGATGAACCTTTAAAGCTTTTGTCCAAATTTGACTAGGAGGTAGCATATGGCGGTTTCAAAATACCTGTGGGGGACGGAGAAAAGATGAATAAATCGAAGTATCCGTGGTTCGTATTCGGGACGTTCTTTGCTTTTGTCCTCTTTCAACAAACCGAGAAATTGGTAATCGGCCCGCTCACCACCCCTATAATGGACGAGTTTAAGATCAATGAAGCGCAGATGGGGCTGGTTTTCTCCGCCGCGTTGATCGTTGCTGCCATACTGTATCCTGTGTGGGGTTACCTTTATGACCGCTTTGCACGGACCAAACTGCTGGCATTGGCCGCATTGATATGGGGCGCCACAACCTGGCTGAGCGCAACAGTGCGTACATTTCCGGCTTTCGTGCTGACTCGTTCATCAACCGGCATTGCAGATTCAAGCTATCCGGGCTTATACAATGTAACCAATGACTATTTTGAGCCTAAGGTCCGCGGCAAGATCATGGGATTTCTTCAGATCGCCCAGCCGCTGGGGTATCTGATGGGCATGGTGCTTGCTTTGATTTTAGGAGGGGTTATCGGATGGAGGGGCGTCTTCTATGTCACAGGGGCAATGGGCTTTGTCCTGGCTATCGTTATATTCTTCGGGGTCAAGGAGCCGCAGAGGGGAAGCACTGAGCCGGAGCTGCAGGGCATCGATCAGAAGGGCGAATATAAATTCAACTGGAAGACCGCCTTAGGCTTATTTAAAAAGCGTTCACTCATCTTTCTCTTCCTTAACTGCTTCGCAGGTGTTTTCCCCTGGCAGGTAATAACCTTCTGGTTCTTCCGCTACCTTCAGGTGGAGAGGGGGTACGACACCAATACAGTGCTTGTTATCATGGTCGTGGCCGTACTGGTGCTTGCCGCAGGCTTTCCCATCGGAGGGTTGCTGGGTGACTATTTCTTCAAGCGCAACCAGAGAGGCCGGCTGCTGGTGAGTGCGGCGGGTATTATAATTGCATTAGTATTAATGGTGCTGACGATCAATGTACCCAACGACGAAGCGCTCCTTTTCGGTTCTCTACTGGCGTTAACCTGCCTCTTTATGCCCATAGCCTCACCCAACGTGATAACCACCGTCTATGACATGACGTTACCAGAGGTACGCAGCACAGCCAATGCGCTGCAGAATTTTTTCGAGGTGGTGGGTTCTTCGACAGCGCCCCTCATTGCCGGCATTATAGCTGTCAATTCCTCGCTGAGAGATGCCATTTTACTTATATGCATCATAGCATGGAGCACATGCTTTATATTCATCTCTATTTCAGCATACCTGGCTCCCAAGGACCTTCAGGAACTGCGCGATCAGCTTCAGAAAAGGGCCGAGATAGAGAAGGCTGGAGCGGCTTAACTAAAGGATAGTAAACTACATTTATCATTTACGCAATAGACAGGGGGGAGTACTTGAGGAGATATTCTTTAGGATTTGATTTCGGTACCGAGTCTGCGCGGGCTTTGTTGCTGGATGTGGACACGGTCGAGATCATAGCTACGACGGCATATACCTACCCTCATGGAGTGATAGACAGAACTCTGCCCGGCAGCGGTAATCCGCTGCCCCCTGACTGGGCGCTGCAGGACCCTTCCGACTGGCTGGAAGCAATGGAGGAAACTGCCCGGGAGGTGCTGCGGCAGAGCAAGATTGCACCGGAGTCGGTCATCGGCATAGGGGTGGACTTTACAGCCTGCACGATCATGCCCACCACGTCCGATGGAACACCGTTATGCTACCTGGATACCTATCGTGAGGAACTCCATGCGTGGCCCAAGCTGTGGAAGCATCACGCTGCGTGGTCTCAATGTGAGCGTATCAACCGAATAGCCGCGGCGAGAAATGAACCGTGGTTGCAACGCTATGGCGGCGCCATCTGCTCCGAATGGGTCATGCCCAAAGCGTTACAGATGCTGGAAGAATCGCCCTCGATTTACCGGGCTGCCGACCGTATTATCGAAGGCGGTGACTGGATCGTATGGCAACTGACCGGGGCACTGGTACGCAATAGCTGCGGAGCCGGATACAAAGCTACCTGGAATAAGAAGGATGGCTTTCCCTCAGCCGATTTTTTATCTGCCCTGCATCCTGACTTGAGCGATCTTTACGCTCATAAGATGGCCGGGCCGATTATGGTGCCCGGAACCCCGGCAGGCGCCCTGAATGCCCAATGGAGCAGGCGGTTTGGATTGCCGCGCGGAATATCTGTGGCGTCCGCGATTATTGACGCCCATGTCGCAGTGCTGGGGTGCAGGTTGGCCAAACCGGCCACCATGTTCATGATTATGGGTACTTCGACATGCCATATGCTGATATCGGAGCGGGAGGTACTGGTGCCGGGCATATCGGGCGTGGTGGAGGATGGCATAGTACCGGGGCTCTTCGGCTACGAAGCAGGCCAGGCGGCCGTCGGCGATGCTTTTGCCTGGTTTGTTAAAAACCACGTACCTCAAGAATATGCGGATGAAGCCGAGCGCAGCGGCAAGTCGATACATGATCTGATGTCCGCCAAGGCTTCTTTGTTGAGGCCGGGGCAGAGTGGACTGCTGGCCCTCGACTGGTGGAACGGCAACCGCTCTATCCCCTCCGATGCCAGCCTGAGCGGAATACTTATCGGCTATACATTAACAACCAGGCCTGAGGATGTTTATCGGGCCATTGTTGAGTCCACAGCTTTTGGCGCGAGGATTATCATTGAGAACTTTATCCAGTCCGGTGTGCCGGTCAGTGAGATCATAGCAGGAGGCGGCCTCACTAAAAACCAGTTCGTCATGCAGATCTATGCGGATGTCATAGGCCGCGATATCAATGTGACCACCGAGCAGCATGCATCCGCTCTGGGGGCAGCAATTTTAGGTGCGATATCGGCCGGAAAGGAGAAAGGCGGTTATGCCTCTCATGCTGAAGCGGTTGTTTTCATGACCACGCCCGTTCAACAGATATATCATCCGATCCCTGGCAATGTGGAGATCTATAACAAGCTCTATGCCGAATATAAACGTCTGACCAGCTATTTCGGTCACGGTGAGAACGATGTCATGAAGCTCCTGCGTCGTTTAAGGGATTAGTATAACAATCCCTCACTGACGATTTGATCAATTTCGTTGGAGGATGGTATGCCGTTATGAAAGGGAAAAAAGTGAATGCGCCTGTAGACAGGTTATCCGGGGGAATGCCAAGGGTCGGCATCCGTCCGGCCATCGATGGCCGGAGAGGTGGAGTCAGAGAGTCACTGGAGGATCAGACGATGGCTATGGCGAAAGCGGTCGCCGGCCTGATATCGGAAAACCTTCGGCACGCCAACGGACTTCTTGTTGAAAGCGTGATCGCCGATACCTGTATCGGCGGTACAACCGAGGCCATCAGGGCTGCTGAAAAATTTGCGGCAGAGGGAGTGGGTTTGACCATCACGGTAAGTCCCTGCTGGTGTTATGGCACGGAAACAATGGATATGGATACTCTTATTCCGAAAGCTATCTGGGGCTTCAACGGAACGGAACGTCCCGGCGCTGTTTATCTCGCTGCAGTGCTCGCGGGCTATAACCAGAAAGGCCTGCCTGCTTTCGGTATTTACGGTCACGAAGTCCAGGATGTGTCGGATGCTTCGATACCGCATGATGTCGGTGACAAAATCATCAGGTTCGCCAGGTCGGGATTGGCAGTAGCTTATATGAGAGGAAAATCCTATTTGTCCGTAGGCGGTGTTTCTATGGGTATAGCCGGTTCCATTGTCGACCAGGCCTTTTTCGAAAGTTATCTGGGGATGCGCGTGCAGACCCTGGATATGTCTGAGTTTATACGAAGGATCGATAGGGGCATTTACGATAAGGAAGAATACGGCCGCGCTTTGTCCTGGGTAAAGCAGACCTGTAAAGAGGGCAGAGATTACAACTCGCCGAAGCTACGCCGGACAAAGTCTCAAAAAGAGCATGACTGGGAAACCGCCGTTAAGATGACGATCATAATGCGCGACCTGATGGTGGGCAATCAGAAGCTGGACGTTATCGGCTACAGCGAGGAGGCCATTGGGCATAACGCCGTCAGCGCCGGTTTTCAAGGCCAGCGCCAGTGGACAGACCATTTCCCCAATGGCGATTTCATGGAAGCTATTTTGAATTCGTCCTTTGACTGGAACGGGATCCGGCAACCTTATATCGTAGCAACCGAGAATGATGCGCTGAACGGCGCAGCTATGCTTTTCGGTCACCTGATCAACGGCGCTGCTCAAATTTTCGCGGATGTCAGGACCTATTGGAGTTCTGCGTCAGTTGAACGTGTGACAGGTTATAAACTGCGGGGTCAGGCGGCGGGGGGTATTATCCATCTGCTTAACTCGGGCGCCGCCTGTTTGGACGGAACAGGCCAGCAGTCTCTCAACGGGCGTCCAGTGATGAAACCGTACTGGGAAATTACGCCGCAGGAAATGGACAAATGCCTGAGCGCAACAAGCTGGTATCCAGCCAGGACGGAATATTTCAGAGGCGGAGGCTATTCCTCGGGCTTTATAACCCGCGGCGGGATGCCGGTTACCATGTCCAGAATAAATTTGGTCAAGGGGCTGGGACCGGCCATGCAGATTGCCGAAGGATACACTGTAGAAATGCCGCAAAAAATTCACAATATTTTGACCGACCGGACCGATCCGACCTGGCCTACCACCTGGTTTGTGCCCGTTCTGACCGGCGACACCCCCTTCAAGGATGTCTACACGGTGATGGACAACTGGGGCGCCAATCATGCTTCCCTGAGTTACGGACATATCGGGCATGACCTTATTACGCTGGCAGCCATGCTTCGCATACCGATCTCCATGCATAACGTGCCTGGGGAGAGGATCTTCAGACCGGACGTCTGGAATGCATTCGGCGCCATGGAGCCGCAGGGCGCTGATTTCCGCGCCTGTGCCAACTTCGGGCCCCTGTACGGCAGGTATTGATCAGTATGTGTTGGAACAATCGCGAAACGGTGGACTTAGAATGCGTAAACCGGCAGATTATTATTTGATTCAAGTAAAGGAGGAAAATCGATGGATATGAATATGGGTATGACTTCACTGGAAAATCTTGCCAGGTTGAGGAGCAATGTGAAATCGAGGCGATGGTCGTCCTTCGATAAAACGGGTGGAAATGCCGATCTCTGGTTTATCCCCGCCGGCGAGACCGTTGTGCTTGGAGAGACTGCGGGTGCAGGGTGTATCAAACACATCTGGATGACGACTTTCGAGGACGATCCCAGCCTTCCCTTTAATCTGCGCCGTCTGATACTGAATATGTACTGGGATGGTGAAAAAACACCATCCGTATCATGTCCCCTGGGAGATTTCTTCGGATTGGGACACGCCGTCGGCGCTTATTTCAACTCGCTGCCTCTGCAGACCTCCTATTTGGGCCTCAACTGCTGGTTTCCCATGCCATACGCCACTGGCGCAAGAGTTGAGGTAACCAATGACACAGATAAGACGAGCCTTCTTTACTTCTATATCGATTATCAGGCATGGCCTGATGCGCAACGCGATCTGGCACGGTTCCACGCATCATGGAACCGCCGGCTGGTCGTAAAGAAGGATGAGAAGCAGGGTTTAAACGCCGCCGGTGTTACAGACAGGCTGAACACCACCGGCAAAGACAACTATATCGTTCTTGACGCCAGGGGCAGGGGCCATTATGTAGGCTGCTGTCTTCACGTGGACACCAATGAGCCGGGCTGGTGGGGTGAGGGTGACGATATGTTTTTCATCGACGGGGAATCCTGGCCGCCCTCGCTGCACGGGACCGGCACAGAAGATTATTTTTGCGGCGCCTGGAACTACAACAGCCTGCGTGAAACGTATTCAACCCCATACTACGGCTATTATTTCAAAGGTAACTCCGATTATACGGGCAAACACTCGCAGTACCGTTTTCACGTTGAAGACCCTGTTTTCTTCGAGAAGTCCCTATTGTTTTCCATCGAGCACGGCCACGCAAATGACCGGCAGGGCGACTGGACCAGCACTGCATATTGGTACCAGGTTGGGAGAAAAGAACCGTTGCCGCAGGTTCCACCGTTTGAACAGCGGTTGCCATATGCATTCGGCGGACTGGAGAGGGGGATAGGCAAGGACAGGGGAGCATTGCCAATTTAACCTGACATAATGTACGGGAGATATATTAGAAAACCATATCGTTGTGAGCTATCAAAGAATTTGGCGGGAGGGCATGACAATGACAACGCAAAGCTGTGGAGCACCCAGGTATCATATTAAAGAGCCGAAGAACCTATCCGGCCGTATCAAATGGCTCCGCGATTATTATTTCCAGGGGGTAAAGCGCAAATGGAATAACGAGTTCGTCAGTTTTACCTCCGGGACCCCCTGGGACATTCAGTGCCAGGAGATCACTTACTATATAGCGCCCGAAAGCTATATAACCCTGCCCACTTTTACAGGCACATTTCAGCAAATGGCACACAGGGTAGAGCTTGCTAAGGACTTCTGGAAATGGAGTTTGCCCGAGCGGCAGGCATGGTTTATCAGGGAAGTTATGGTACATTACCTGCCGCAAGAGGTGCTGCCCGGAGATCTCATCGCTGGAGGGCGTTTTAACGTTCAGACCTCCCGTTGCCTTACTCAAAAGGAGACTCGACAATATGCGCGGGAAGTCTACGGAAAGAACGGCATCCGCAGCGCCGCAATATGGTTCCATGATCATGGTTACGGCAACGCCGGCGTGCCCGGCGGGCACCTGATACCTGATTATCCGCGTATCCTTCGCGAGGGCTGGAAAAGCATCCACAAGGAGCTCAGCCGGCGACTGGCGGCGCTGTCGGGAACAGAGCGTGAAGGTAAAAAGGGCGCGCAGATCAGGGCCATGCTTACCGCATCGACGATGGCGCGGGATGTAGCTCTGGAATACAGTAAAGTGTGCTCCAAACTGGCCTCCCAAGAGGCCGACTCCGCCAGGAAAGATGAGCTGATCAAAATGGCCGATATGCTCAAACGGGTCCCCTGGGAGCCGGCACAGAATTTCTGGGAAGCAATTCAGTCACTCTGGCTCACACATATGATGGTTATGAGCGATGAAAATTACCAGGGGTCCGGCGTCTCTTTCGGCAGGGCGGACCAGTATCTCTACAGCTTCTGGAAGAAATCCATCGACGAGGGAATGAACCGTGAGTTCGGAAAAGAGATACTGAAATGCTTCTGGATACACTGCAACTATGTATACGACGCCATGATGCGCATGGGAAACTCACAGGGTATTACCGGTTCCTTGGGCCAACTCATCACAATCTCCGGAATGGGCAAGGGCGGAGTCGACCTGAGCAACGATCTCACATACACCATACTCGAGGTTATCGATGAGGTCAGCCCCTTGCTTGAACCCAAGCCCAGTATTCGGCTGCATAGGAACAGCCCCGACAAGCTGCTGGATACTATGGTCGATATGATCACCGCAAACCAGGGCTCACCATTCCAGTTGAATTTCGACGAGCGTGCCATAGCCGGTATGTTGCGTGAGGCAAAAATGGCAAAGGTGGAGAAGTTAATTAATGCCGATAATGTATTGGATTACGCGCCGGTGGGCTGCCTCGAGAATACCATGTGCGGCAACGACCGCTCCGGCACGGTTGATATTAATCTGAACCTCTTGAAAGCTGTCGAGCATGCATTAAACGATGGCTACGATTTGATCCGCTGCGCGGACCTGTTGACCGGAAAGCAGGAACCTCGTAAACGCCGGGGTGTCCATACCGGCAGTGCCGACGGATTTAAAACCTGGGATGAATTCTGGAATGCCTATGTGTTACAGACCGGAGCAATCGTAAAAAGGATTGCGCATCTTTATGACTGGGCCGACCGTATTAAGGCTAAGTTCACCCGTACCCCGTATCTTTCATGTATGGTTAAGGGCTGCGCCGATAAAGGAATCGATATCACTGAGGGCGGTCCCGAGCTCAACTTTGTAACGCTGGAAGCGGTAACCTTCGCTACCACCGTGGATTCTCTGCTCGCCGTCAAGTATCTTGTCTTCGACAGGAAGGAATGCACCATGCAAGAGCTTATAAAAGCGCTGCAAGATAACTGGATTGGGCATGAAATACTCCAGGCCAAGGCTTTGCATAAAGCCCCCAAGTACGGCAGGGATGATGATGACGCCGATGAGATGGGCAGAAAAGTGATGCAGGTGTGGACTGACGAGACATGGAAATACAGGACCCCAGCCACGGGTAAACAGTACCGTCCCGGTATGCATTCGGGGATCTACTGGATCACAGACGCCGATATACTTCCGGCAAGTCCGGACGGCCGTCCCAAGGGCAAGTTCCTGTCGAATGCCATCTGCCCGTGCGATGGGGCCGACATTAACGGACCGACTGCCAACGTCAACTCGGTGGGGAAGGTGCTCGGCGGCAAGGATACTTCCGGTGGTGACTGGGATGGCTATCTAAACATGTTACCCAACGGCGCCAGCCATACCATAGCGCTCAGTCCATCTTTGCTGAGCGATCCGGAACATAAAACGAAGTTCAAGGCATTCCTGCGGAGTTGCACGGAAAGCGGCGGCAGCTCAATGCAGATAAATATGATAAATGCCGATATCTTGAGGGACGCCCAGAGAAATCCCGATGCCTATCGGCACCTCGTTGTACGCCTGACCGGATACAACTCTTATTTCACTTCCGTAGGCCGCGAACTTCAAAACGAGATAATTGAACGCGAAAGCCACTGCATGTAAGAAAATACCCATGGCGATAATTGAGGAGGCCGGTTATGCAAAAGCAAAAACAGATTTTCACCGCTTTTTCAGATGCGGATCTCAAGAGCTTTGAGCCGGAGTTGAAGGTCGGGCTGCTGGCCACCATCAATGAAGAGGGACTTCCACATATTACCTTGATTACCACGCTGTCGGCAAATTCACCCGGGCAGCTTTATTGGGGACAATTCTCCGAGGGGTTGAGCAAGGTTAATATCCAGGGTAACCCGAAAACAGGTTTCTTGATTATGACACTGGATAAAAACATGTGGCGTGGCAAGGCAACATTCGTTAAAATGACCAACTCTGGAAAAGAATACGACCTGCTAAATAACAATGCTATGTTTCGCTACAATGCGTATTTCGGCATACACACGGTCTATTATTTAGACTTAGTTGAGCATCGCGGCAAAGAACCTCTGAACATGGGTGGTATTATCCGGGCAGCGGTTAAAACGATAGCAGCTAAAACGCTGGGAGGCAAAGGCGCAGGCAAGGAAGTCATCAATCCATTAACACACAGGCTGATGGACAAAATCGATAATCTTAAATTCCTGTCGTATGTCGATAAGGATGGGTACCCTGTCATTACCCCGGTAATTCAGGCGCAGACCGCGGGCAGTGACCGCATAATTTTCGCCTCATCGGTTTACAGAAAAGACCTTAAGGCCGTCACGCAGGGTACGGAGGTGGCGCTCTTCTGCATGTCCCTGGAGATGCAGATGGTACTGCTGAGAGGTGTTTTCAAGGGATATACAACCGTTGGCGGAGTGGAATGCGGAAGCATCGATGTCAACTGGATTTACAACCCCATGCCTCCCAGTCAGGGGCGGGTATATCCTGAACAAAAACTGGAAGCGGTAAGTGTGTTTTGAAGAACCCATCTTACTACTTGAAGTAATGATTCTGAAATAAGTTGATTGATATCAATTGAGTGGTACACAGGGGAAAAACGGTCCCCATGCGATAGAATGCGCATTAGATTGACAGACAGCAGGAACATTGTTAGTATTAATGACCAAATATCAGTTATAACTACTATGACTAGACGATCGGCGCCGGGGAGACGTAGTGTAATACTTGCGGCTGCGCGAGATCTATTCAATCGGCAAGGATATAGTCGGACGAGTATGAGGCAGATTGCAAGACAAGCCGGCGTTGCGAACGGAACGATATATCTTTATTTTGACTCCAAGTTAGCTATGGCAGATGCTCTGGTTGAGGACTACATAGGCAGCGCATCTGTAATTTTAGAAAGGTCGGTGTCAGGTTCTTTGGGGCCTGAGCAGATCAGAACGTGCGTGCAAAAAATACTTCTGCATGCTTCTAAGAATTCCGACATCGTGCGTTTACTCGACATCCGAGTCCACCTCGGCTTGGATTATATAAGACAACCCGATGCTGATAAGAAGCTGCAGAAAATATTAAGTGCTGTCATTGCAGAGGGTATAAAGAGAGGGAGGTTTAGGGAATACGACCCTTTTGCGGCTGCAGCGCTGGTTAGTGGATTGATCGAGTGGATAACGCGGTACAGTTTAATGTGGTTGAAATGCGATATGTCCGTATTTGAGGAAACGGCGATTCAGATGCTGGAGCATGCCCTGATAAAATCTTAGTTCAAGGTTATCGTGCATCCGGGATCCAGTTGAGCACGGGCCATTAATTCATTTGAAGCAGATTTATTACTTGTAATAATGCTTCTGGACGACGTTGATTCATCCCGGATAATATGCGCGGCTTTCAGAGGAAAAGCGAGAAAGCGGCCACATGCGAAAGAATGCACATACTATTGACAGACAGCGGGGACATTGTTAGTATTAATGACCACTTATCAGTTATAAATACGATGGCAAGACGACCGGTGCCTGGGCGGCAAAGTGAAATAATTGCTGTGGCGCGTGATCTGTTCAGCCGGCAGGGCTACGCCCGAACAACTATGACGCAGATAGCGGCGCAATCAGGCGTTGCGCACGGGACGGTATACCTTTATTTCGACTCCAAGTTAGCTGTGGCCGATGCTCTGGTTGAGGGCTACATCAGCGGTATATCTGAGATTTTGCAGCAGTCGCTGTCAGGTTCTTTGGGACCTCAGCAGATCAGGGCTTGCGTGCATAATATACTGGTGTATGCTTCGAAGAATAGCGATATAGTGCGCCTGCTGGACATCCGTGCCACTCTCGGTACAGAGCATGTAAGGCCGTTTGCCGATAAAAAACTGCAGAGAGTCTTACGCGCTGCTATTGCAACGGGTATTAAAAGGGGAAGAATCAGGGAATATGATACCCTGGCGGCTGCGGAGCTTATAAGCGGGCTGGTCGAGTGGATAACCAGGATCTGCTTTATCTATCTTAAATGCGATACGTCCCGCTTTGAGGAGACGGCAATTCAAATGCTGGAGCACGCCCTGATAAAATCGTAGTCCCGAGACATCATACGCACGTGATCCAGTTCATCCGCGCCTGTTAATGCAGTTGAAGCAGATGAAGTTCAGTTCGCTGTGCAGCACGACTATTTTCTGGATATAACCAGGTCTTCATCCGGCTTTCTCTGTTCATCTTCGCCGTAGAGCATTTTAAATATATCTGCCAGGTCCTTTTTTTGCCTGTCAATTTCATCTTGCTTCAATCCGAATTCCTCCGGCGCCAGGTACATCAGCAATTTGCTGTCGAGCCTCGGCTTGGTCGGATCGTGTGCTTCCCAGTCGGCGTTCCATATTCTTTCTACGACATTTTTTCTCGATAGCACGAGAGGCACAAGTTCCAGGTCTTCTGTTGTTACTTGCCCGTCGTTTGTATTCAGTTTTGTAGGCACCGGAAATATGTGATTCCCGAAATTGCCGGATGCGTCGGGTATCATGCCCATACCGAATTTGCTGTACAACTTTGCCAGGCTGGGAACGGCATAAGCAAATGCGTAATTAATAGGTTTTACGCCGCCTATCTCATTTTTTGTAATCTGCGTGGCGTTCTTCCAGATCAGCAAACTGACCGGGTCATATGTCGTATCCACATTCTTTCTATTGGTGAGCCTGAAAAACCTGCCGAACTCCGCAATGTTTTTTGATGGAATACCGGAATTTTCTATGTAATGAGTTATATTGAAGCCGGCTCTGCTCTGAATCATTTTGTCGGGATACCTGTTTTCCATGGGCAATCCGATCTCCTCTTGATAGGGAACTATCCTCATACCGCAGAAAATCTCATCCTTTTCATTTAAAGCAACTAAATGAAGGGAGATCGGGTCAAAAACGTCATATACCATTTTTTTTTCGACATCCAAATGTATTCCGCTATCGGCGATATACCTGTCTTCCTTGGCATACAGCTTAAATCTCGCTCTATATATCGCATCCGCTACGCTGCTCCTGCCGTCGGTAAGATAGAATCTCACAGACCCGACCTCGTCCACTTTCATGAAGATGCTACTCTCGGATCTCATATATACTGCTTACTCCAATATTTCATATTACGATTGCCAAACAAGCGATTATCGCTCCACCATACCTCGTGAATACGATAGTATCTTTTCGTCAGGCCCGTGTCAACGGTCTATGTTCTAGCGTATGCGATGGCAACCGGTCAAAATCATTCGTGGGGCATTACCTTTAAAGAGACTGAGCACGGCGCCGGGCGGTTGGTCATAAACCGCAGGCACTCAGGGTCCAGGCAGCCGTGGCCTTCGCCTTCCCCATCTAATGCGTAAAATAACAGGTGCTCAGGGCCATCAGCAACTGCGAGGTCGCGTAAGTGATCGGTCCTATATAGAGCGGCATGGGTTTGGCAAAGTTGCTTACGGCCAGCTCAAGGTCACCGATCAGAAACATACATGCGGCAGCCGTGATCAAAACGGACTGGACGACCGCGAACTTCAAGCCGAAGAACGTGGAAACAGCCAGGCTGATAAAAAAGCAAAGCACCAGCACATAGAACAGCACTGGTATCTTGAGTGAGCCGAGTCCCTTCCAGATATATGCCAGGGGGAAGGCGGTGACGAGGACAAGAATGGGGAAAATGTAGAGGTTTACGGCGAGGAAACCTTGTTTCACCGCAATCGCTGAGCAGTAGGCGATGTATATGAGAAGGAACAGGCCCAGCGCAATGGCCAGTTTTTTCGGGTCCTTGACATCGATAAAAATGATATCGGCAACGATGGAAAGCGCCAGTCCAAGCATTACCAGGCCGGTGTAGGTGAGATCGAAACCGGTAGTAAAGAAACTCAGGATACATACCACCATGCTCAGGCATGTAATGAGTGGCTGGATGACGGCTATTTTCTTGAGATCGTTTCTATCACGGTAGATCTTGTAGAAAACGATCAGTACGACGATAAATGGAACCGGGATTAGATATATTCCCATTCATACCTCCCTGTGTACGCAATTTTGCCACTGTATAGGCGCTTGTTTACAGTTTATCATATGGCCTGTTAAGCCGGGTTCCATATAGACGCATTCCAAGTTCTTGATCTAAATTGATAGGATGCCCTGCAGGGTGAGCAGGATGGTTGAATGCGTCACTTGTAAATAAGCTGTTGTGGGGTCCCAGTTTTCCTGATAGATGTTAAGCTTCTCGCCACTGTCATAAACATCCTGTAAAGTGTGCCACCCTTTAGAGATGTCCATCTCTCGCATAAGCTATATACCTCCCCCTCAGGTGTTTTTTAGCAGTCTTCGTCAGTTAAAAGTTGCGGCAAGAGAAACAAGGCGCTACGCCACCGGTACATATTTTAACAGCTACTTCGTCCACGTCAATGACTTGTATGGGAGATTAGCACTGAACCCTTGGGGCGTCCGGTGATTCTGAACAGCTATTGACAGTGGAATCGAATGCGAGTAATTTAATGTAAGCGCGGAAGAATGATGAGTCCGGCTCATTATCAGATAATGCGGAGATGGCGGACAGGGTAGCAGAACGAATTAATCAGGGGTATAGGCATGAGTGAACTGATGAAGTGGAATTTTGCAACAAAGCTGGAAACATACAAAAGCATGGCGATTATCGCCGGCCGGCTTATAGCAATGTCATTTCCACGAAAGGAACAGCGCCCCGGAGGTCCGGATCAGCGGAAATGGTGGCAGAAGTCCGGCTTTTGCGTGCAGTACCAGATCGAGAAACGTCCCGGTGTAGGCTGGGACCGCGACTATGTAGAGTTCAATAAAGCCATGACTGATGAGAAGGGCAATCTTAAATTCAACGGCCCTTATTGCAAGATCGAAGACTACGTAGCCTTGAGCAAAAAGATCGGCCTGGACTATCATTCCCTGGAAATCAAATGGCACGACGGCATCTGCTGGTTTAACACGGGATTGACCAAATGGAAGACCGATGTCGATTATGCAGGAAGATTTGCCGATCTCAGCAGGAAGGCCAATATCACTTTCCTGTATTATTACTCGTCGATTTTCGACCACAATCCGCAGTTCGATTCCATCCAGCCCCTCCCGCGCATAACTCCTTCGTTCCTGGGCCTGCTGCCGGATGTGGATTACAAGATCTATGCCGATTACCTGCGCGGGCAGTACGACGAGATCGTGCAGCAGTATAAGCCGGACGGCATGTGGATGGACTGGTGGTGGTCCGATAAGACGACCAGGGACACGGTCGCCCATTTCAGCAGCAGGCACCCGGACGTCGTGCTTGCCTTCAATCTTTCATCGATGTTTTTCACCTCCCATAAACACCAGCATTACTCATCGGGAGAGGCCCATGCCCTTGACGGACCATTCATAGGGAAACGGGAAGAAGCCGGTGGCATAATATCTGTCCTTACCAGCACCTGGAAGTGGGCAAATCTTTACCGGGTGCTTTTTAAACACCCATGGGAACTTATCACACCGACCTCGGTATGGTGGCAGGATATGAACCTGCGTGACGACATCCACGATTTTGTGCGCCAGGCGGCGATCGTCATGGCATGCGGCGGCAAATTCGCCGCCGGCACGTCCGCCCTTATGGATGGGAGCCTGTATCCAGACCATGTAAGGCAGCTTGAGATCCTCGGCGAATGGTATATCCCCAGGAAGGAACTGTTCCTCGGCTCGTACCCGATCAGGTATCTGGGGTACGCGCCGAAGGGTGTATCCGTGGATAAAAAGGATTTCAATACTATCGCGTGTTTTTATAAGGATGGGGTGCTCCTGCATGTGATCAACATGAAGGGGAGATCCGAACCGCTGGAGATAACGCTGAAGGGTAAGAGATGGGAAGGGGCTCAGTCCGCATACCTTGAGCCGGGCCACCGTCAAATAAAGCTTCAGCGCAGGGGATCGAATAAGATCATTGCTCTTCCAAAGGACGACGTCGATCATATCGATACCATCGTCCATTTGCCTGGCATCGAGACTATTTAAGCCATGAAAAAACAGTTATTGGAACCCGCCCTGGATAGGGGGAAAGGCGTTTTCCGGCTCTGTCCCAACTGGGTCCCGCGGTCTTTCTGCATCCCGGGCAGGAGGCTTAAGCTCCATCCGGATGACTACTATGCCTTCGGCGCCGACCGCGGCGGCATCGATGAGCGCTGGTTCGCGTCCACCACCAGGGCGGACAACGGGCCGTTGACTCTTGAAGACGAAGGCCTGAGCTACATCTATTGCAATGATGGCGGTCGTAATAATAAAATCCTATTGAAAGAGGCAATCGAGTTAGCGGGCAACGAGTTCCTCGGCCCGGAGGTGATGAGGAAGCACGGCGGATGGACCATGTACAGCAAATTCTTCGATAACCTCGAACCACTACCGCTGCACCTCCACCAGGACGATGAGTTTGCCGCCCGTGTGGGGCGGAAAGGAAAGCCGGAGGCCTATTATTTTCCACGGCAGCTCAATAATCACGGTGGCCTTTTTCCCTACACGTTCTTTGGCTTGAACCCGGGCACCATCAGGGATGACGTGCGTCGCTGCCTTGAGAGATGGAACAGCGGAGACAACGGGATATTGAACTTATCCCGCGCCTACCGCCTGACGCCGGGCACGGGTTGGGATGTGCCTGCTGGCGTGCTGCACGCGCCGGGCTCGATGCTCACCTACGAGCCGCAGCGGGCGTCGGATGTTTTCGGCATGTACCAGTCCCTCACCTGGAATAAATATATTCCTTATGACCTCCTGGTTAAGGACGTGCCCGATGAACACCGGAAGAATATCGATTACCTGATAGATATGATCGATTGGGAGTTGAATACGGACCCGGATTTCTACGAAAACAGGTTCTTGTCCCCGCGGCCGGTCAAGCCGCCGGATGAGATGAAGGAGTCGGGCTACGAGGAGTATGATGTAGTATACAATTCCCCGTTTTTCAGCGCGAAGGAGCTAACCGTTCATCCCGGCCGGAAGGTAACCATCCTGGACAAAGATGCCTACGGGGTTATAGTGCTGCAGGGCAGGGGAAAGTTCGGCGTATTGGAGATCGAATCGCCGGCCATGATACGCTTCGGACAGATGACGGCGGATGAGCTCTTTGTCTGTTGCGGGTCGGCCCGCCAGGGGATAACGATCACCAATACCAGCGAGTATGAGGACCTGGTGATGCTGAAGCATTTCGGTCCGCCGGCCTGAGAGGTTTGTAAATTGAAAAACGAGATCTCCGCTTATTTTTACCCGCGCGGCGCCGGCAGCTTCGAATTTCAACTTCCCACCAGGATCATTTTCGGTGAAGGGATGGTGCGAAGGCTGGGCGGCGAGATCAAACAGCTCGGCGGGATCAGGGCGCTCATAGTCACCAGCAGAGGCATGCTTGAAAGGCAAGCTGTGAAGTACATTCTGGCCGACCTGGATCGAGCGGGGATAACTGCAAGTACATATTCAGCCGCGCCGCCAGAGCCGTCCGTCGACGACGTAGATACGTGTCTTAAATTCGCCAACAAAGTAAAGCCCGATATTGTGATCGGACTGGGTGGTGGGAGCGCCATGGATGTGGCAAAAAAAACCGCCCGGGAAATGGCCGTGCCTAAAATTATGATCGCCACCACGGCGGGAAGCGGCAGCGAAGTCACTCACAACTCTGTCCTCAAAGTTGATGGGCGAAAAAAATCCTTTAACGACATCAAGCTTGCGGCGGACGTAGCCATAGTCGATCCGGACCTTTTGATGACCATGTCCGCTGCGGGCATGGTCAGTTCGGCAATGGATGCCATGGCGCATGCCATGGAAAGCTACGGGGCCAGGAAGGGGAACAGCATAGTGCGCGCGCTGGCACTGGAGTCGTACTTGTTAACCAGGGATAATATCGGCCTCGCCTTATCGGGCGACGTGGAGGGAAGGCGCAATATCGCCATGGGCAGCCTTATGGCCGGGATGGCGCTCATCAGCACGGGGACGACCCTGGGGCACGCCCTGGCCTATCCGCTGTCTGACCGGGGCATATCGCACGGCCTGTCCCTGGCCATCGTGCTGCCATATTTAATGAAGATCAACCGCTTCGATGCGAACCATGCCGATGAACTGAAGTCCTTCCGTCAAAAGTATTGCGTCATCCCGGAGATCGACTGGAATATCAAGGAGATGGCCGCGGAGGTTGCTGCAGATGAAAGGCATCTGTCAAACAATGCCCGGGAGGTTACATTGCAGGAGATCGCCGCTGTATATGAGGCGATAAGGGACGAAAGTCGTAATGCCGGCCGGACGCTCCGGCCGGGGATTATCAACTTATAAGGAATGTCATGCTTATGGAAATCTACGGCTTATTGAAGAAGACGCTGACGGACCTGGTTCAGGACAATCACCTGGAATCGGAGGATGTCGTTATTAGGGCGAGGCCCCTTACCTCTGACGAGGCCATTGGAAATCCTGAAGACAGGGACTATCCTCTGATTGCCGGCCGTGAGCGGATGATACAGGCCGAGTTCAGGCATACCATTGGACAGGCTTATACGGATATGTATGGTGATTATGCCGGAAAATTAATTGACGTTGCTCAAATGGAATTAAAAAATAATTTCCGGCGGGCTATTTTTATATCCAGCTTAAATGCTGTAATGAGGTATCTTGAACTGATTGATAAAACTATACATTGCAAAGATAATGAGCCCAGGGAATGCGGCATAGCACTGGTCGGTTACATAGCTGAAAAATACGGGCATCCCAGAATAGCCATGGTAGGTTTCCAGCCCAGGCTGGTTGAGTCCCTGGCTAAAAGTTACGACATAAAGGTAACCGACATGGATAGTGCCAATATAAATTCCAGAAAGTCTGGTGTGGCTGTACAAAGCCCATCAAAAACCAGGGAGCATTTAGATTGGTGCGATATTGTGGTAGCAACCGGCTCAACCGTTGTTAACAACACGATTACTGATTTCCTGATCGACAAACCGGTAATCTTTTACGGGGTGACTATAGTGGGAGCAGCAAAAATAGCCGGGCTGGAGCATTATTGTCACTGCGCAAAATGACGGCAAAATAATCGCCATGCAGTTTTGATAATTCTTACCAGCATCAGCGCCTTTATTACAAATTACGTGGACCGCTTAATCAAGATCAGCACTCAATGCCGTCGCGGGCGCCCACTCCCTGCTGATAATAATGCTTGATCTCCAGCATTTCGGTTACCAGGTCGGCAGCATCGATAAGTTCCTTCGGCGCATACCTCCCGGTTAAAACAACCTCTACATTTTCAGGTTTGTTTCTTGCAATATTCAGCATATCGTCAAGCGAAACAAGGTGAAAATAATGCGCCGTGATGATCTCATCAAAAACTACTATATCGTAGTTGCCTTTCTTCATAGCAAGCCATGCTTTTGCCAGTCCCTCCCCGGCCATGCGTACATCCTCTGGATCCGGAGGATTCTTAACATGTATAAAATCCTTTCTCCCATATTGCTCAATGGTAATATACGGCTTAACTAATTTAGCGGCTTCAAGCTCGCCGTATTGCTGGCCTTTCATAAATTGACCGATGTATGTCTTTAAACCACGACCCATGGCCCGGAAAGCCAGCCCCAGAGCAGCAGTAGTTTTACCCTTGCAATTACCCGTGTAGACTTGGACATAGCCTTTTCCAAGAGGACGCAGTTCATCATGTGCCATATCTATAACCAACCTCGTCGGCGATGCCGATAGCCCCGGGGAGCTTTATATTTTGTAATCAATTTTACATCATCAAAACAGAATATGCCGGAGTTCATTGCTAAGTTATATGCCAGGTCAGGAGGGGTCGTTGACAGCCGTGTATCAGAGGCCTATTATCGTGACCGGGACATCGATATACATTAAGCAGAGAGAAGGCAGGCTCGATGTACGACTTTTCAAATAAAACAATTATTATAACAGGCGCTGCCGGCGGTATAGGCACGGCGCTTGCAAGGGAGTTAGAAAAAAGAAGGGCAAACCTTGTTCTTGCAGATATAAATTTCAGCGGCCTGGAATCATCGGCTTGCGGTTTGACCTCAAATGTGCTGATTGTTGAATGCGACATTACGGACAGGGCGGATGTAAAAAAGCTCGTAGAATCGGCCGTAAACAGATTCATGAAAATCGATATATTGATAAACAATGCAGGCATTATCAGGCCGGCGCTTTTTGAAAACTGCAGCTATGAAGATATCGACGCCCAGATTAAGGTGAATTTTATGGGGGCCGTAAATTGCTCAAAGGAAGTCACGGCCGTAATGATACCTGCCAAACAGGGGCATATCGTGACCATTTCCTCGCTTGCCGGCCTCGTTCCCGAAACCTACAGCTCGATTTATACGGCATCGAAATTCGCCTTAAGGGGCTTCTTCCTGACTCTTGCAATAGAACTGAGGAAGCATAACATAAAAGTATCGACTATTTTCCCTGACTCGGTCGACACTCCCATGCTGAAATATGAGGCATCTCATGGCGGCTCTCCGCTTACGTTCTTGAGCAATGCGCAAAGTCCTGAAAAAATAGTTCAGGCCGTAATCAAGGCAATAGAAAAAAACAGGCCTGAAATATATTCACCCGCTTCAACCGGTATTTTTTCAAAAATCATCATGTGCTGGCCATGGCTTGTTACAAAACTCTGGCCGCTGCTGGAACGGCTCGGGGAAAAGAATAGGAAATCTTATATGAAGGGGTGAAAAAATGATTGCACCGCAAGGACTGATAACAATTGCCATACTTGAGCTGCTGACGGGCGTCGGGTTGATACTGTTCTGGATATTATTTTTTAAAGTAGGCCTTGCGCCGAAAAATCCTCCGCCAGGCTATTTGGCCTATGAGCACTCATTCCCGTTGCCGGATGGATTGCTGGCCATACTGCTGCTGGTGGCCGGCACATTGCTACTGTTAAATAATCCGCTGGGCATCGATCTTTCGCTGATTGCGGCAGGCGCGCTGGTATTTTTGGGGGTGTTAGACTTCAGCTTCAATATCCAGAACGGCGTATATAAGATCTCTAAGACGGACCTGGTATTAAACGCTTTTCTCAACGTCTGGTGTGTTGGCTTTGGCGTTGCTATTGCAGTGATGATAGTTTGAAAACCAGTGGCGTGAAGGCCTGATTATTGCCACCCCGGTTGACTATATACTCATTGTCAACAAATAAATAAGCGGGATTGTCCCGAGGCTTAAAACGTACATTGCGATAACAAGCGCCGAAGCGAGTCCCCCATTGCAACCGTACCTTGCAGCAACCACCGCTGCAATGGCGCCTGCGGGCATGGCTGCCTCTATTACAAGAACTTCATCTTCAAGTTGTGATAAGCCGAATAAATGTGCGCTTCCCAGTGCTATGAGGGGCTCAGCAATTAAATTGATACAGAAGAGCGCGGCGATAGGCGGCAATAGCCGCCTGAAAGGTATCTTCTGGAGCATTAACCCTACAGCAAATGCGGTAAAAATCTCTATGGAATCGCCGATTATGCCCAGGAGGCTGTAAATTGTTTTCACCACGATATTTTCTGGAGGCAGTCTGAGGAAAGAAAAGGCTATGCCCAGGACGAGGGCGATGAATATAGGCGAGCGAAAAAACTCGGCCACCGAAGCCAGCACTTCACTGCTATCCGTATGCTCTCTTCCGAAATACAGGGCAAACGGGATTGCCAGCAGAAACAACGGCACGCCTGCGCCCAATTCGCTGATTATTAGTGCATCCCCCATTGCTTCCGGGTTGTTGTTAAAACACTGCATGATCAGGGCGTAACCCAGGGTGGATGAGCTGCCCCAGCCGGATACCAGGACAAAGGCGCCAAGGGATTTCCTGTCCATTTTCAGCATCTTGCCGGCGGCAAAGCCCAGTGAGCATGCAATAAGGATCGTGCCCATCATAATAAGCGCGGGCAGGAGTTTTTCGATCTCGAATCTTTGTTGGGAAAGAGTCGAGAATATCAGTGCCGGTAAGGCAAAATCCGTTACCAGCCTGGAGAAGAGCGTTTGATGTTCGGCAGAGAGTATTGAGCGATTTCTTAGCAGAAGAGTGAGTAAAACCAGCGTAACCAGGATGAAAAGAGACCCAAGCAGTGCATAAAAATAATTCATACTATTGGCTGCTTGTTATTATCAGCGTTTATGATTCGATCACTAGTATAGCACAGGTGATGCGAAAACCGGGGGGTGCCGTAAGCCGGGATAAGCTCAATATTCATCGTCCGAACGGTTGTTACGGGTCCAGTACCAGCGTGTGGTTGTGGCATCGTCCAGGGTTTTGATATAACCGGCATCGCTGAGCTGCTGCAGCGTGTTTTGTACGAGTTCTGGCTGTGCTCCGGTCTGCTGTGTAATCCGTTCGGCCAGGATCTGCACGCTGGGATCGCCATTGTTAAAAACGCCGTGATGCTCGATGAGATCGGTGCTCAGAAGTTTGAAGACCAGGTGCAGGCGGTTGTGGGCGGCCACGCGTCGGTATTCGTCACCGGTACATATTCCTGCTTCATACCTTTTAACCATGTCGTCCCAGACATCACGGTGCTGGGCTTCAGACGCCTCCATGAAATTGGCGACATAGGTTTCACTCATCAAAGAAGTTCGTACGATGGGGACATTGGCATCATACAGGTCCCAGTCGTCCGTGAGGATCTCGATGTCGTATTTTTCCTGCTCCTGC
>Ga0268281_1000692_pt1 | contig 23542 bp, 23 predicted proteins | sample saktaG_10_FD_190134 | JGI IMG/M metagenome (GOLD analysis project Ga0268281, IMG submission 190134) | Saline water microbial communities from Sakinaw Lake, British Columbia, Canada - sak_2011_5_24_50m | ecosystem: Environmental > Aquatic > Non-marine Saline and Alkaline > Saline ...
GGCAGTCGGCCAGGATAGCACTTTCGCTTTGGACGACCCGGTCGGGCGGCAGACCTCCCTGGGACTGGCCCAGGGACATGCTGCCCCGGCAGGGATGGAAGCGAATGCCCAGCTCGCGAGCGGCGCAGATCTCGTCGTCCAGCGAGGCGTCGTTGGGGAAGAGGTACAGGTGATCGGCGGTGGTGGTGCAACCAGAGAGAATTAGCTCCGCCAGGCCCACCAGCGCGCTGACGTAAACAGCCTCCCCGGTAAGCTCAGCCCACAAGGGATAGAGAGTACGCAGCCAATCGAAAAGCTCTACATCCTGCACGGCGGGCAGGGCGCGGGTCAGGGTTTGGTAGAGATGGTGGTGGGTGTTCACCAGCCCCGGCAGGACGATCATCCCTGAGGCGAAGATGACCCGGTCGGCCTCCTGTGGCAGCTCTCCAGTCGGCCCCACCGCCTCGATGACGTTATCCCGCACAAAGACGCCGCCGTCCTCGATGCGCCTCCTCTCCTCGTCCATGGTCACCAGCAAGGCTGCGTTTTTCACTAGCAAGGTAGACATGGATCCTCCCTCATTGCTTATTCACCGCTGACTCGTTACCTCCAATTTCCCTATTTCATCTTCTTCTCAGCGTAAAAATGGAGGCAGCTCAACACGTCCGTAAGTATATCACAAGCTCACACCTCATGCAAAGTTTGACGTTTGCTCTTTTTTGTGGTACACTGAGCGCTGTTCTGATGGAAGCATAGGTTCACCTTGACGCACCTACCCTCCATCGGCTCAAACTCTAATCTTTAAGTCGGAAAGGTGATCTGAAAATGCCATTAGTAACCAGTAAAGAAGTACTACAGCAAGCTTTGGCTGAACGCTTCGCTGTGGGGGCTTTCAATGCCAACAACATGGAGATGGTGCAGGCTATCGTCGAGGCGGCCCAGGAGGAGCGGGCGCCGGTCATTCTCCAGGTAAGTCAGGGAGCTATCCGCTACGCTGGCCTGGACTTCGCGGTCGGTCTGGTGAAGATCGCTGCCAACCAGGTTGACGTCCCTGTGATTCTCCACCTGGACCACGGCACTAGCTTCGAGCAGAATGTCCGCTGTCTCAGAGCTGGCTTCACCTCCCTGATGTTCGATGGCTCCAAGCTCCCCTACGAGGAGAACGTGGCTATCACCAAGAAAGTTTGTGAGATTGCTCACATCGTTGGCATCCCTGTCGAGGCGGAGTTGGGCTGCGTGCTTCAGGCCGCGGATGACGTAACGCCTGAGGAAGTGGAGGCAGCCATGACGGACCCCGACCAGGCTAAAGAGTTCGTTGATCTGACCGGGGCCGATTCCCTGGCCGTGGCCGCCGGCTCGGTGCATGCCATGAAGTCCCGCCAGGCTGCGCTGGACATCCTGCGTATCGAGGCCATCCGCCAGAAGGTTGGGGTGCCATTGGTGTTGCACGGCTCGTCGGGCGTCCGGCACGAGAGTGTGGTCGAAGCCATCGAGCACGGCGTCTGCAAGGTCAACGTGGCGACTTACCTGAATCAGGCTTTCGTGCGAGGGATGAAGGAGGGTTTCGAGAGGCATCCCGACGAAGTGGATCCCCGCAAATATCTGAGCATCTCTCGCGAGAATATCAAAGAAGCAGTGCGGGAGAAGATCCGCCTCTTCAAGAGCAACGACCGCATTGACTCCAGCGGCGGCTTCAAAAGTCCGCCCAGGCAGTACCGCAGTGTAGACCTTGGACAGACTGAAGAGTAGCAGTAAGCATAGGTGCCAGGCACTTTCACCGAAAATCTAAAAGCAAGAGCACTTTCCAAATCGTCTTCAGCGTTGGGCAGGTTGGCTTTTGCGGAAGTGCCTGGCACCTGACGGAGTTTTCTCACAAAGTAAGGTGCCATGACTTCAGAGATTATCACCATTGAGCGCCACATCCTGGACCAACAGCGATTCTTTCCCAGGGCGACGGGCGAATTCACCTATCTGCTCTACGACATCGCCCTGGCGGCCAAGATCATCTCCCGTGAGGTGAGCAAGGCGGGCCTGGCGGAAATCCTGGGCCTCGCTGGCGAAGTGAATATCCAGGGTGAACAGGTCATGAAGCTGGACGTGTTCGCCAACGAGACCATGATCCGCATGAATGACCACACGGGGCGGTTGTGCGCCATGGCCTCCGAGGAGAACCCCGATGTCATTCCCATCCCTGAGCGGTTTCCTTGCGGCAAATACGTGCTCATCTTTGACCCCCTGGATGGCTCGGCCAACATTGACGTGAACGTCAGCATCGGCACGATTTTCTCCATCCACCGCAAGGTCTCGGATGAACGACGGGGTACGTTGGAAGATTTCCTGCAGCCCGGTTACAAGCAGGTCGCCGCGGGTTACATCCTCTACGGCTCTAGCACTATGATGGTCTACACCACTGGTCAGCGAGTGCACGGTTTTACCCTCGATCCCAGTGTGGGCGAGTTTCTCCTCTCGCATCCCAATATCCAGATTCCGCCTCGAGGCAAGTATTACAGTGTCAATGAAGGCAACTATCACTACTGGAGCGAGGGCGTTCGCCGCTACGTGGACTACCTGAAGGCGTCCGACGAAGCCACGGGCCGGCCCTATTCGGGGCGTTACATCGGCACGTTGGTGGCAGACTTTCACCGCAACTTGCTGGCGGGTGGCCTCTTCATGTACCCGGCCGACACCAGGGACCCAGAGAAACCGCGCGGCAAACTCCGGCTGCTCTACGAGGCGGCACCCCTGGCCTTCATCGTCGAACAGGCGGGCGGGCGCGCTTCCGATGGCACGCAGGACATCATGCACATCCAGCCAGAATCGCTGCATCAGCGCGTGCCCCTGTTCATCGGCAGCCGGGAGGGCGTGGACGAGGCAGAACAGTTCATCCGCGAGTTTGAGTAGAGCGGACTGAGCCTGACGGAGTCCAGAAACCAGGTTTTTCGCTGAAGAGAATGTGGCTTTCCGTACAGCGGAGAGCCTTAAAAGCAACAGTGTGTCCATTCAAGCAGGGTAAAAACCTGGTTTCTAACAAATTGCAGGAGGAGACTTATGAGGATTGGAATTCTAACAGGCGGCGGGGATGTCCCCGGTTTGAACCCCGTCATTAAGACGGTAACCTACCGTGGCGTGAGTGAGGGTCATGAGGTAATCGGCATTCGGCGTGGTTGGATGGGGCTTCTGCACTACAACCCGGACGACCCTGAAACTCACGAGCTCTTTATCCGACCTTTGAACAAGGCTAACACACGCACGATTGACCGTACCGGCGGTACCTTTTTGCATACCTCACGCACGAACCCAAGCCGCATGCGGCCGCAACAGGCCCCTGCCTTCCTGAAGCCAGAGGAACAAGAGCCCGACGAGGAGGGGCTCCTGGACTTTACCCCTCACGTGCTCAAGAACCTGGAGCACCTGAAGATTGACGTGCTGATCCCTATCGGGGGAGAGGACACGCTGGGATATGGTGCACGGCTTCACCGTGAGAGGTTCCCCATTGTATCCATTCCAAAGACGATGGATAACGACGTCTTTGGGACCGATTTCTGCATCGGCTTTTCCACCGCAGTCACCCGCAGCGTCGGTTTCATTCACCAACTGCGCAGCACCTGTGGCTCTCACGAGCGCATCGGGGTTATCGAGCTATTCGGTCGCCACTGTGGGGAGACCTCGCTCATCTCTGCATATCTCGCTGGCGTAGATCGGGCCATCATCTCCGAGGTCCCCTTCGACATCGAAAGACTGGCCGATTTCCTGATGCAGGACAAACGCGCCAACCCCAGCCATTACGCTATGATGACCATTTCTGAAGGGGCTCGAATGCTGGGCGAGGAAATCGTCTATAAGGAGGACAAGATTGACCCTTATGGGCACAAGAAGCTTGGCGGCATCGGCGCTGTGACCGCTGACATGCTGCAAAGGATAACGGGCGAAGCAACGTTGATTCAGGAAGTCGGCTACCTGATGCGCTCCGGGGAGCCGGATGCGTTGGACATCATGGTTGCCGTCAACTATGCCAACATTGCCATGGATCTGATCGCGACGAAGAAGTTTGGGCGCATGGTGGCATTGCGTGATGGGCGGTACACCGACGTGACGGCGGAATCGCCATTGCTGGGCGTCAAGACGGTGGATGTGCGTGCCCTGTACGACGTCGAGGAGTACCGGCCCAAAGTTTGGCACGCTCACGGCAAGCCGATGTTCCTGTATTAGTGCATTCAGACCCCTGGGGTTTTCCAAAACCCCAAGGGCCTCACGTAACGAAAACGCTCGGGAGTGCTAGGTGCCCCCGAGCGTTTCTGCTTTCATCAAACAGATTTGACCTGTTGGCACGGATTCACGTTTGACGTTTGACGTTTCACGTTTCACGTTTCATGTAACCCTAGTTGATTATTTCTACCTCCCCCATGTAGGGCCGCAGTACCTCAGGAACGACGATGCTGCCATCAGCCTGTTGGTAGTTCTCCATGACGGCGATCATTGTTCGGGGCAAGGCCAGGCCGCTTCCGTTGAGGGTGTGGGCGAACTCAGGCCTGGCACCAGGCTCCGGCCGGTAGCGGATGTTGGCCCGGCGGGCCTGGAAACCCTCGCAATTGGAACAGGAGCTGACCTCCAGCCACTCGCCGCAGCCGGGTGCCCACATCTCCACGTCGTACTTCTTGGCAGCGGCGAAGCCCAGGTCGCCGGTGCACATCTGCACCACTCGGTAGGGGATGCCCAGCCCCCGGCACACATCCTCCGCGTTGTCCACCATCTTCTCCAGTTCCTCGTAGGAGTTCTCCGTGGTAGTGAACTTATACATCTCCACCTTGTCGAACTGATGCCCTCGCTTGATGCCCCGCGTGTCCTTGCCAGCGGAGAACTTCTCTCGTCGGAAACAGGGCGAGTAGGCCACGTAGTACAGCGGCAACTGGTCTGCCTCGAGGATCTCGTCGCGATGCAGGTTGGTCAGCGGAATCTCTGCCGTGCCGATGAACCAGAAGTCGTCTTCGACGTCGTGGTAGATGTTGGCCTCAAACTTGGGCAACTGCGCTGCCCCGACCATACATTCTCGCTTGACCACGTAGGGGGGGTAGATTTCAGTGTAGCCTTGCTCGTTCACGTGCAGGTCGAGCATCCAGGCAATGAGCGCCCGCTGAAGCCTGGCCCCCAGGCCCTTGAGCACGTAGAAGCGCGTGCCAGAGAGCTTCACTCCCCGCTCGAAGTCAATGATGCCCAACACCGGCCCCAGGTCCCAGTGAGGTAGCGGCTCAAAGTCGAACTGGCGGGGCTCACCCTCGATACGCACCACCACGTTCTCGCTGTCGTCCTTGCCAACGGGCACCGACTCGTGGGGCATGTTGGGCACCAGAAGCATGGCCTCCTGAAGCTGTTCATCTACATTACTTACCCGGTCATCCAGGGCTTTGACGCGCTCCCCCACCTGGCGCATCTCCGCGATGAGCGACTGGCGATCCTCTCCCTTCTCCATGCGTCCTATCTTTGTAGAGGTAACGTTGCGCTGATGCTTCAGGGCTTCCACCTCCGTCAGCAGCGTGCGCCGCTCCTCGTCCAGGGCCAGGATCTCGTCAACAGGCGCGCCGGTGTTCAATTTGACCAAAGCCTCTTTGACCTGGTCTGGGTTCTCGCGGATGAAATTTAGGTCGAGCATGATTGACCTCCCTCTGTTTTTAATGGAAAACGCTCTTCACTCCTGATAAGGACGAAGAGCGCTCGTGGTGCCACCTTTCTTCGCTGCCGCCTCACGGCAAGCAACCTTGTGGAGTCCTCGGACTCCAACTCGATAACGGGAGCGCCCGGCCTGGCATAATCTGGCCTATCTGCCATTTCCGCTGGCGACTCAGGAGGGGATTTCAGCAACCTGTGACTATCGCCTTCCACCAGTCGGCGACTCTCTGGAAGTCTAGCGCTGCTTACTCGTCTCCGTCAGCGTCTTTTGATCTCTTCGGTTGTAATGCCTCCGTTGGCTAGGCGTAGGCCATTGCCGGCATCTCAATGTAGCGGTCCGGCTCTTCATGTTTGTGCTGAATGGCAAAGAAGCGCCGTTCGATCTCCTTCAGGACAGCCGCATCGTAATAAACCATTCCGCAGTTGAGGCAAATCTCAACCGGGGTGTTGGGCACCAGCAAGTATTTACCCTTGTGGCTATAGAGATATTCGATTCGACGTTCTTCGTAGCGGTCACTGCCGCAGAAATTACATTGAGTTTTCCGCATCACTCTTCTCTCCTCGTGTCCAGGGGTCAACAAACTTCGGTGGGCGTGGAATGTAAACCGTGATTAGTGCTACTTTCTCCCGACGCCAACCGCAGACGGCGTGAGTCGGTACATCCTTCGCAAAGCCCACAATCAGACAACTTTCGCCACGCCCTGTATCAGGATATTGCTCGAGTATCTCTCCGTTCAGCAGGGCTTTTTCAACCTGGGCAAATGTCAACTCATCTGCCTTGCGCTCAATATCCGCGTGATGGGTGTAGACATACTGGTCGGCTCGAACTTTAGCTTTGATCTCTTCAATGTCCATGTTTGCCGGCAGTTTCGGCTAATGGTCCCGCCCGGTAAGCGAGGCACCGAACCGGGTCGAAGGCCCAGTGGAGGCATCTCCGCTTACTCGAAAAAACCTGGGCTCTTTTCAGGAGGGGATTTCAGCGGCCTTTGGCTATTACCTTCCACCAATTGGCGACTCTCTGGAAGTCTAGCGCTGCTTACTCGTCTCCGTCAGCGTCTTTTCGACGATGTAAGGCTGTCTCAGACAGGCTTATTATATCCCAAAACAACGCTTTTGTCCAATTGATTTGCCTGCTAGAAAGTTTTGTGATATAATACCCAGGCCAAGAGACGGGCGGTCGGACCTGTCTCTTTATACTGTCAACTGACAGCAAGCATCCGAAATTCCCACTCTGGAGGAGAGCGTGCCCCTCGGCCCAACTAAACATATCTACGAGCTCACTCCTCTTGGAGCTTTAGCTCTCAAACCCCGCTGTAAGACGTCCTCTACGACCTTTGCGATTTGGGAAATTGGCCCCTCTGGTAGTTTTGTTCCCTTTCGTTGGGCGAAGGTCTCCGACCGAGCCCCCAGCGGCGGCGGTCGGGACTTCGTCGTGAGCGCTCAGTCGAACGAGACCTCGCCGAACAGAAGTACCCCATCTGGTAATCCTATCCAGTTTGTCTTATCATTACACTAACAAACGGAGGAACAATGATGTTAACCGAAAAACCCGTGACCACCTTTCTGGATGAGCTGGCCAGTTCGGCTCCCGCCCCCGGAGGCGGAAGTGTGGCGGCGCTATCAGGCGCTTTGGGCGCAGCGTTGGTCAGCATGGTCTGCAATCTGACGGTGGGCAAGGAGAAATACGCCGATGTGCAAGAAGACATTGAGGTTCTGCTGGAGAAGTCGGAGGCGCTGCGCAAGGAGCTGACCGATCTGCTGGAAGAGGACGTTAGAGCCTACACCGCCTACTCAAAAGCGGCCAAGATGCCACGCCAGACCGAGGAGCAGAAGGCCGAGCGCGCCACGGCCATGCAGGAGGCACTGAAAGGCGCCACCGATGTGCCGCTGCGCATCGCCGAGGCTGCGGTCAAGGTCATGCACCTGTGCTTGCCCGCTGCTGAAAAGGGCAACGTCTGGGCTGTGAGCGACGCCGGCGTGGCGATACTGATGGCCGAAGCCGCCCTGCGCGGTGCGGCCCTCAACGTGCTCATCAACCTGGGCTCCCTCAAAGACAAAGGGTTCGCTGCCCAGAAGCGCGCCAGGCTCGAAAGCCTGCTCGAAGGCAAAGGCGTCATGCGCGACGAGATCTACGACCTGGTGGTGGAGAAGCTGTGAGAGGCCCTTCCAATTGACGGACTTTGACCACGAGGCTATCGAGCAGCACAACGTCACAGCACAGGACATAGATAACGCCCGACGCTATGTGGCGCTTCTGCAGGGGACAGACTCCCAGACCTACGCTGACATCGCGGGCGGATGCTACTACGGCAGCAGCGCGCTGTTGCACGAGGTGATCGAACTGCGCATTCTGCTGAAGCGGGATCGGTGGCTACTGTTCAGATCACATCAGAGGGTCACTAGATTCCTGCACGACAATGAGGATGCGCACGTGGAAGCACTGAAAGTCGAGTATCCCTATCTACAACGAGCGATCACAGAGGAATCAGATGAGAAGATCGAGTTAGGTGACCTCATGGTTGCCAACACATCGCGCCAGGACTACGAGCGTCTGGTGGAGTCTGACTTGCAACTGCCGATTTTTCCGCCAACGCGGTTAGGGGTTCGGTGTGCCATAGACTTGCTTGATAGGCTGAAAGAGTGCGATTGCTCAAGAAGAGAAGCATGATCACAAGATACAGAGTGCTACAAACCCGCAACCTCGAAAGTGGGGTCTGGGAAACATCAGGAGCTGTCTATGAGAGAACATTCGGGACCCCCGAGTTGGCCGTGATACCGGTGGCTGGGGCCGGTGATGTCAAAGTCAACTGGCAAGAATGGGATGACATTGCCCGGCGTGAGCGGGAGTACGGTTTCTTCGAGCCTACTCTCGAAGAGTACGACAAGGTCTTCATTGACCACGCCGACCGCTACCGCCTCTCTGAGGAGATCTACACTATCGAGGGCGATTCGTACAAAGAGATCAGAGCAAAGCTGTACCAGCACTACGTCCTCGACCCAATGCACGAACGGGAAGAGGCAGAGCATCCTGTCTTGATCTATGAAGTTCCAGCCGAAAGTTCCCTCGCTGCGGCGAGGGCGATCCGAGAGACGAAAGGCGATGAGCCTTGCCCTTCCAATTAGCCGATTTCGACCAGGAAGCCCTGGCTGAGCATGGTGTCATCCAACGGGACATTGAGAACGTCCGGCGCTACGTGGCTATCTTGCAGGGGATGGACTCCCAGACCTACGCTGATATTGCAGGCGGCTGCTATTATGCCACCAGCGCACTGCTGCACGAGGTGGTCGAACTGCGCGTTTTGCTGAAGCGGGATCGGTGGCTGCTGAGGAGGTCAGGCCAGCGGATCAAGAAGTTCCTGGAAAACAATGCGGATGCGCACGTAGAAGGACTGAAAGCGGAGTACGTCTATCTCCAACGGGTGATCAGAGAGCGGTTAGGAGAACAGATTGGCCTGAGTGCACTGGTTCGGACCAACACCACCCGGTTCGACTACAACCGCCTGCTTGAGTCGGACCTTCCACTCCCATTCCTTAGGCCAACAGCAGAAGAGGTAAGCAAGGCAAGTAAGTTACTCTCGCGACTGAAGAAGCTGTGCGAGGAGGGCTCACGGTGTTAACTCAATACAGGATCATCACGAGAAAGAACACCCAGACGAATTCGTGGGAACCACTGGGCTTCGTGTATGATAGGGAACTCGATGATGGCAACGCCTACGCCTTCCCTGTCATCGGGCCGGGGGAAGAGAAGGTGAACTGGCGTGACTGGAACGCTATTGACAAGAAAGCAGACGACTATGGCATGTTCGGTCCCCCGCTAGAGGAGTACCACAAGGTCTTCGCCGATCACGCCGACCGCTACCGCCTCTCCGAAGAGGTATACACCATCGAGGGCGATTCTTACAAAGAGATCAGGGCAAAGCTGTACCAGCGCTACGTCCTCGACCCGGCGCACAAGCGAGAAGAGGCAGAGCACCCTGTCTTGACCTATGAAGCTCCAGCCGAAAGGCCCCTCGCTCCGGCGAGGGCGATCCATGAGACGAAAGGAGACGACAAATGACCGCTACGATTCTGGATGGTCGCACTCTGGCCAATACCATGCGCGCAGAGCTAGATGAAGAAATTGCCGCTTTCAAGGAGAAGTACGGCGTCACTCCCACCATCGCTGTGGTGAGAGCTGGCGAGGACCCAGGCTCCGTGTGGTATGCCAACGCCATAAAGAAGACGATGGCCGGCCGAGGCATGGAATCCCAGCTCCACGTGTTGCCCGAGACGGCTAGCCAGGAGGAGTTGGTGGCCCTGGTCGCTAAGCTGAACGCGGACCCCATCGTCCACGGCATCATGGTGCAGGAGCCGATGCCCAAGGGGATTGACGAGGCGGCGGTCAAAGCGGCCCTGTCGCCTGACAAGGACGTGGACGGCGTGCACGAGGTCAACGCCGGACGGCTGGCGCTGGCGGCCCCGGCTGGGCGACCGGCGGGCGTAGGGCCGTTTTTCGTGCCGGCCACACCGGCCGGCGGCATGGAGCTGATGCGTCGGCACGGCATCGAATTCAAAGGCCAGCACGCCGTGGTGGTAGGCCGATCGAGCATCGTCGGCAAGCCGATGGCCCTGCTGTTGCTGCGCGAAAACGCCACTGTCACCGTCTGCCACTCCCGCACCGTGGACCTGGCGGCTGTCTGTCGCCAGGCAGACATCTTGTGCGCGGCGGTGGGGCGGGCTGAGATGATCCGGGGCGACTGGGTCAAGCCGGGGGCGGTGGTGGTTGACTTTGGCGTCAACGATGTGGAAGGCCAGATGGTGGGCGACGTGGCCTACGCTGAAGCCGCCGAGGTGGCTGGAATGATCACCCCGGTGCCCGGCGGCACAGGCCCCATGACCAATATCATGCTGGTGAAGAACGTGATCGAGGCAGCCAGACGACAGGTGGTGCGTTAGCGTCATTGCGAGCTACTCCACGGCGTAGCCTTTTGTCATTGCGAGGCGGCGCTTTTCCGCCGCCTGTCCTGAGCTTGTCGAAGGGAAGCAATCCCCAGGTAGCTACATTGAGGAGATTGCTTCGCTCCCTACGATCGCTCACAATGACAGATGCAATTCAGTTTGACAATCTCTTTGCCCTGTGGTAATATATCGCGGTGCTGCGAGTAGCGAAACAGATGTGAGCAATGCATCATGCTCTTGACAGACATGATGCCTAAAATAAAACCTGTTTTTCAAGGAGGAACCAATGATAGTAGACGTCAAGTCGCCAGTACCTAGCGACATTGAGATCGCTCAGGCGGCCAATATGAGACCCATCCGCGAGGTTGCTAAGGAGATAGGTCTCACCGAGGATGACCTGGACCTATACGGCAAGTACAAGGCCAAGGTGCATCTGGATGTGCTGGAGCGGTTCAAGAACCGCCCTAATGCCAAGTACATTGACGTGACGGCCATCACGCCCACTCCATTGGGCGAGGGGAAGACCGTCACCACCATCGGCGTCAGCCAGGGGTTGGCCTATCTGGGCAAGAAGGTCTTCACCTGCATCCGCCAGCCCTCGCAGGGGCCGACCTTCGGCATCAAGGGTGGCGCGGCCGGCGGCGGCTATTCGCAGATCGTGTCCATGGAGGACTTCAACTTGCACCTGACGGGCGACATCCACGCTGTCGGCGCGGCCCACAACCTGTTGGCGGCAGCCATTGACAACCGACTGGCGAAGGAAGCTCGTTGGAGCACAGACTATTTGGCCAAGGCGCTCTGTCCGGATGACGAGTACACGCCAAGTATGCGCATGCGGCTGAAGAAGCTGGGCATCGAGTCGGAGAAGCCTTCCGATTTGAGCGACGAGGACAAGGAGCGAATGTTCCGCCTGAACATTGACCCCGACTCCATCCAGTGGCGGCGGGTGGTGGACGTGTCCGATGCCGCCCTGCGCAACATCATCATCGGCCTGGGCGCGAAAAACGACGGTCCCACGCGCCAGGCGGGATACGACATCACCGTGGCCTCCGAGATCATGGCCGCGCTGGCCCTGTGCAGCGGCCTGGCCGATCTGCGCGAGCGCATGGGCCGCATCATCATCGGCACGAGTAGTTCAGGGGCAATGCGCTCGAAATGGCCGGTAGAACCGATCACGGCCGAGGATCTGAACGTGGCCGGTGCGATGACCGTGCTGCTCAGAGAGGCCATCATGCCCAACCTGATGCAAACCCTGATGGGCAGCCCGGCCTTTGTCCACTGCGGGCCGTTCGCCAACATCGCCCAGGGCAACAGTTCCATCATGGCCGACAAAATCGCTCTCAAGCTGATGGGGCCGGATGGCTACGTGGTCACCGAGTCCGGCTTTGGCGCTGACTGCGGCATGGAGAAGTTTTTCAACATCAAGTGCCGCGTCTCCGGTCTGGTGCCTAACTGCGTCGTTATCGTCGCCTCCGTCCGTGCCCTCAAGATGCACGGCGGTGGCCCCAGGGTTGTGGCTGGCAAGCCCCTGGACAGAGCCTACACCCAGGAGAACCTGGACCTGCTGCGAAAGGGCCTGTCCAATCTGACCCAGCACGTCGAGAACGCCCGCAAGTTTGGCGTCCCGGTGGTCGTGGCGGTCAACAAGTTCACCAACGACACCGCTGCCGAGATCGAAGTGGTCAAAAAAACGGCCCTGGAAGCGGGTGCCGAGGCCGTCGCCATGAGTAACGTCTGGGCCAAGGGTGGCGAGGGCGGCGCAGAACTGGCCGAGGCGGTCATTGCAGCCTGCGAAAAGCCAGTCAACTTCAAGTTCCTCTACCCCGACGACATGCCCATCAAGGAAAAGATCGAGACCGTGGTACGCGAGATCTACCGCGCTGACGGGGTGGACTATACGGCCGATGCCGAGGCTAAGATCAAGCTCTTCACCGACATGGGATTGAGCCATCTGCCGCTCTGCATGGCCAAGACCCACCTCTCCTTCACCCACGATCCGGCCATCAAAGGCACGCCGCGCGGCTGGCGGATGCCCATCACCGATGTGCGGGCCAGCGTAGGCGCGGGGTTCATCTTCCCGCTGTGCGGCACCATGCGCACCATGCCCGGCCTGCCCACCAGGCCAGTTTTCACGGACATTGACATTGACCTGGAAACTGGCAAGGTCGTTGGGCTGTCCTAGGTCCCATACTATCAAGGCGGGGAGGGCACCTTTATTCTCCCCGCCTTCCAAATATCCAATACCTAATATCTGACAGCAGATGCCACTGCCAGGAGCTAAGGGCTATTGGATATTAGATATTGGGTAATTGAATATTAGGGAGGGAACGCAAACGTGGAGAAGACTGTGTTGCACGTGCCGAAGATGTACGCCGACCATCACGTCAAGGCTGTGCGTGAGGCTTTGCTGCCATTGGACGGCGTGGAGGACGTTGTGGCCAGCAGTGCATTCAAGCGCGTCGTCGTGGGCTACGATTCGGCTCGCCTGGAGCCGAGCGCGATAGAAGAGGCCCTTCGCGCAGCGGGCTATGGGCCGGGAGAGGACTGGGAAATCCCCAGCCCGCCTGAGGGCAAGGAGGACGATTCCGCCTGGTTCAAGACGATAAGGCGAGTCACTGAGACTAACATGCTCGACCTGCAAATGTCTGGAGACTTCCGCAAGTATTAGTTAGTGGCTTAGACCTCCGAGGTCTTGTGTAGTCTTTGCACAATGTGGGTTGATGAATAGGACATGGTCTGCACGCGGTGAGGCTCTACTGGAGACCTCGGAGGTCTTATTATGCCAGAAAGAGGAACACGATAATGACAAATAACAAGACGATAGATCCAACTATTGAGACTATGCTGGAGATTGCCGAGGCCGAGGGCCTTTCCACTGCCTTCTCTCGCGCCGAAGCGATGAAACCGTGCCCCATCGGGCACGACGGGGCCTGTTGCAGGAACTGCTCTATGGGCCCCTGCCGCCTGGTTGGCAAGCACGAGAGGGGCATCTGTGGGGCTACCAGGGAAACGGTGGCTGCCCGCAACCTGGCCCGCATGATAGCCGCCGGTGCGTCCGCCCACTCCGACCATGGGCGCGGCATGGCCCTGACGCTCCTGGCCGCCGCTGAGGGTGAGGCCCCGGATTACGAGATCCGCGACGTGAACAAACTGCTAGAAGTAGCGGAGCTGCTGGGGATAGCTACCCAAGGCCGGAAGACCCTGGAAATAGCCAGGGATGTGGCAGAGAAGGCCCTGGCCGAATTCGGCCGGCAGAAAGGGGAGTTGATCTACCTCCAACGCGCCCCCAAGAAGCGGCAGGAGATTTGGCGCAAGCTGGGCATCGCCCCCCGGGGCATAGACCGGGAGGTGGTGGACATCATGCACCGCACCCACGTGGGGAACGATCAGGACTATGACAGCATCCTGATGGCCGGACTGCGAAATGCCCTGGCCGACGGCTGGGGCGGCTCGATGCTGTCCACCGACATCACCGACATCCTGTTTGGCTCGCCAGTTCCCCTCATGGCCAAGGCCAACATGGGAGCCCTGAGCGAGGACGAGGTGAACATCGTCATCCACGGCCACGAGCCGACCCTGTCGGAGTTGATCCTGGTGGCGGTGAGCGATCCAGAGATGATTGAGTACGCCAAGAGCAAGGGGGCCAAGGGCATCAACCTGACGGGCATCTGCTGCACGGCTAACGAGACGCTGATGCGCCAGGGTGTGCCCACCATCGGCAACTTCCTGAGCCAGGAGCTGGCCATCATGACCGGCGCCATCGAGCTCATGGTGGTTGACATCCAGTGTATCATGCAGGCGTTGGCTCCCCTGTCTGACCAGTTCCACACTACCCTGGTCACCACCTCCGACAAGGCGCACATCGAAGGGGCCACCCACGTCCAGTTCGACGAGCATCGCGCCCTGGAGATCGCCAAACAGATCGTGAAGATGGGGATTGACAACTTCCCCAACCGTAAGGAGACCCGCATCCCCAAAGAGGTCAACCATTTGATAGCTGGCTTTTCCCACGAGTACATCAACTACGCCCTGGGCGGCTTCTATCGTGGCTCCTTCCGCCCGCTGAACGACGCCGTGGTGCAGGGGAGGCTGCGTGGTGTGGCAGGAGTGGTGGGCTGCAACAACGCCCGCACTTGCCACGATTACTCTCACGAGTACATCACCCGCAAGCTAATCGAGAACGACGTGCTGGTGGTGATGACCGGTTGCGGAGCCATCGCCTGCGCCAAGTACGGGCTCCTGTCGCCAGAGGCGGCCCAATACGCCGGCCCCGGACTGCGGGAGATCTGCGAGGCGGTGGGCATCCCGCCGGTGCTGCACGTGGGCAGTTGCGTGGACAACACTCGCATCCTCACCACCCTCAGCCAGATGGCCAGTGAGGGTGGGCTGGGCGAGGACATCTCCGACATCCCAGGCGTGGGATTCGCCCCGGAGTGGATGAGCGAGAAGGCTATCTCCATCGGCTGCTACTTCGTGGGTTCGGGCGTGTACACCATCTTCGGCAGCGAATCGCCAGTGGCCAGCAGCCCCATCGTGGACCGCTTCATCAGCGAGGACTGGGAGAAGCGGGTCGGCGGCAAGCTGGAGTTCATCCCCGATCCCGACGAGGCCATCCGCAAGGCCCTGGAGCACATAGACAAGAAACGTGCCGCTCTGGGCCTGGTGGAATACGACCCCACCCGCTTTGGCCAGAGCGGCGACCGGCTGATGCGGCAGTTTGTGGAGGCCATGGAGGCTGGTCTGCCAGTGAACCTCTACAGCGCCAAAGTGCCCCAGTTAGCGTGAGAAGGGGGAAGCATGTCTGAGCTGGCTTTAGATCAACCCGTCGGCACCATAACCGTCGGCGACTTGAGGGAGCTGGTGAGAGAGGTGACCAGGGAAGAACGGCGCTACTACATTGACGATGATGGCTACCTCGTCTTTCTCAGCGAAGACGCCTATGCCGATTACCTGGACAAGCAGGAGGGCAAACTCCCCAGCGAGGTGAGGGCCTACTTCATGGACGAGCAAGGCTACAAGGCTTTCTACAGCGACTGGGTGCCTACCCCTGAGTATGCTAAAGAATTGGACGAGGCCAGGAAAGAACCAACGGTTGACGCCGAGGAGGTATGGGAGGACCTGAGAAAGTTGGGGGTTGACATCTGAATGTATCGGCTAAGATTCAGAAAGAGGGCCAGAAAGCGACTCCAGAAGATCGCCAAGCGCAACCCCCAGATCGCTAAAGACATTTACGAGAAGGTCACCTGGCTGGTACAAAACGCCGATGTTATCGCCCACGAGCGGTTGCAGGGTCATCGGGAATACAGTCTGCATTGTGGGCAGTATCGTATCCCCTACTCGCTCGACAGGACAAATACGGTGATCACGATTGAGGATATCGGTAAACACGACGAGGTTTACAGAAGGCTTAAGAAGCTTCAGAAGGAGGACGACTAAATGTCTCGATATATCGCTACCGCCGCCATCCGCGGCGCTAATCGCATCGTCAATGAAGCCGATGATCTGCTGCAGAAAGCCCTGAAAGGACTGGGGCCTGAGACGCCGATTCAATTCCCGAACACGGCGTACTACCTCCCCGTCATCCTGGGCTTCACTGGCCTGGAGGTGAGCAAGGTCGGTGATCTACCTCCTGTGCTTGATCGGGCCAGGGCGTTGCTGCACCCAGAACCAGAAGGTATGATTTGGCTGCCCTATCTGGGCGAAACTCTCGACTCCGGGGTGGCCACGCTCCTGGCGGAGGAGGCTATCGAGGGCCTCCGTTTCGCCTACGGCCAGCAGCCAGAGCCGATGCCCGGCTTGCAGCTCACCGGCACCAGCTTCACCAGCCCCGACATGGAGGGGGAGGAGGCAGGCGGCTACGTTAACGGCCCCATTGATGACATCCAACTGCGCTCCTGGGGCATCCAACTGGTGGACGGCCGGATGCCCGGCTTCGCGGCCATCATCGGCGCTGCCAAGTCCAACGAGGCGGCTGTCCAGATCGTGCGGGAGTTGCAACAGCGCAACATCCTGGTCTTCCTGTCCGGCAACGTCAATGGGCGGAGCATCATCCATCAACTGATGGAGGAAGGGGTGGAGATGGGCTACGACACCTACATCGTACCCTTCGGCACCGATACCATCTCTGCCATCTACGCCCTGGGCTTCGCCACCCGTTCGGCGCTGACCTTCGGCGGCATGAAAGGTGGCCAGACGCGAAATATCTTGCTCTACAACAAATACCGCGTCTTCGCCTTCGCCCTGGCTCTGGGCGAGGTGGATGATTTGAAGTACGCTTCCGCAGCGGGTGCTATCAGCTACGGCTTCCCGGTCATTGCCGACACCGTCATCCCCCAGATACTTCCCACCGGTGTCACCCAGTACGAGCATGTCATCTCCATGCCCTTCGACGATATCGAGGGAGAGACAGATGCCGAGAAGGCCAGGCGACTGGTACAGCGCTGCATCGAGGTGCGCGGCGTCAAGGTGAAGATTGCTGAGGTGCCCATCCCTGTTCCCTACGGCAGCGCGTTCGAGGGGGAGAGGGTGCGCCGGGCCGACATGAGGGTCGAGTTCGGCGGCAAGAACTCCCGCGCCTTCGAGTACCTGGGTATGAGACCCATGGACGAGGTGGAGGACGGCAAGATCGAGGTCATCGGCCCCGGCTTCGAGGACATCGAAGAGGGGGGATACATGGACGTGGGGATCGTGGTCGAGGTGGCCGGGCGGAAGATGCAGGAGGACTTTGAGCCTGTGCTGGAGCGACAGATTCACTACTTCGTCAATGGTGCGTCGGGCATCCAACACATCGGCCAGCGCGACATTACCTGGATTCGTCTCAGCAAGGCTGCGGCCGAAAAAGGTTTTAACCTGGAACATTTCGGCAAAATCCTCCACGCCCGCTTCCACTCCGACTTTGAGGCCATCGTGGACAAAGTGCAGGTCGCCATCGTCACCGATCCTGAGCTGTACGCCGAGTGGCTGGAGAAGGCTCGCGTGGCTTACGATTTCCGCAACAAGCGCTTGGCCGAGATGACTGACGAGAGCGTGGACACCTTCTATAGCTGCACTCTCTGCCAGAGCTTTGCCCCCGATCACGTCTGCGTGGTCAGCCCGGAGCGATTAGGGCTTTGCGGCGCGTATAACTGGCTGGACTGCAAGGCCTCGTTCCAGATCAACCCCACTGGGCCAAACCAGCCCATCCTGAAGGGCTCAGTCATAGATCCGGTCAAGGGCTATTTCGAGGGAATCAACGAGTATGCAAAGGCAGGTTCCCACGGGACGGTGCAAGAAGTGGCGATGTATTCCGCCATGGAGAACCCGATGACGGCTTGCGGCTGCTTCGAGTGCATCATGATGATCATCCCAGAAGCCAATGGCTTCATGATCGTCTCCCGCGAAGACCCCAGCATGACCCCAGCCGGGATGACCTTCTCCACCCTGGCTGGCATGTGTGGGGGCGGCATCCAAACCCCTGGGGTGATGGGGCACGGGAAGTTCTTCGTTATCAGCAACAAGTTCATCCGCGCCGATGGAGGACTCAAGCGGGTGGTCTGGATGTCCAGCTTCCTTAAGGAATCCATGACCGAGGAGTTGAAGGCCGCTGCCGAGCGAGAAGGCGATCCCGACCTCATAGACAAGATCGCCGACGAGCGAGCGGCCACTACCGTGGAGGAGCTTCTGCCCTTCCTGGAGGAGAAGGGACATCCGGCCCTGACCATGCCGCCACTGTTTTAGAAATTAGAAGTTAGAAATTAGAAATTGGAAGGTCTGACAATCCAACTTCTAACGTCCAACTTCCAACATAAGGAGGACACAACTAGGATGCCTGTCACAGTAGAGATACCCACTGAGAAATGGACGGGCTCAGTGCGGGAGGTTACCCTGGGTGCCACCGCTGAGCAAGGAGGGAGCAGGGCCAAGACGGTCACCGTGGGCGGTGAGACCACCCTTTCTTTCCTGCACTTTGAGGGCGAAATGCCCCATCCGCCCGTCATCGCCATCGAAATCCAGGACCATTATCCCGAAGATTGGTCGGTCCTTTTGAAGGAGGCCTGGGGCAACGCGCTCAACGACCCGGTCACCTGGGCCAAGAAAGCTGAGGGTTACGGTGCCGATCTCATCATGTTGAGGCTGAGGGGCGCTGATAAAGAGGGCCAAGAGACCACGCCTGGGGAAGCTGCGGCCACAGTCAAGAAAGTGTTGGCAGCGACGGGGCTCCCTCTCATCGTGCGCGGGCCCGGCCAGGCTGAACTGGACAACGAGCTTTTGGTGGCCGTGGCCGAGGCCGCCAAGGGCGAGCGAATAGTGCTGGGCCTGTGCGAGGACAAGAACTACCGCACCATCGTCGCGGCAGCGTTAGCTCACGACCAACTGGTTATCTCCAGCACGCCGATGGACGTGAACCTGTCCAAGCAGCTCACCATCCTGATCAGCGACATGGCCCTTCCCCTGAACCGCATCTTGATGGACCCCACCACCGGGGCACTAGGTTACGGGATCGAATACGGCTATTCGGTCATGGAGAGGCTGCGCATGGCAGCCCTCACCGGCGACTCCATGACCCAGCAACCCATGATCTGCTTCGTGGGCGAGGAATCCTGGCGGCAGAAAGAATCCAAGGCGGGCGAGGGCGTGCCAGAAGCCTGGGGCGACTGGACCAAGCGAGGAGTCACCTGGGAGTCAACAACAGCCACCACTCTCCTCCAAACCGGCGCCGATATCGTTACCATACGTCACCCTGAGACAGTGGAGATCGTCCAGGGTTTCATTGAGAAGCTGATGGCAAGCGGCTAGAGGTGCTGTCATGTATGAGCGTATCTCGATTGATCCGCGAGTGTGTCACGGACAAGCTTGTGTCAAAGGTACTCGCATCCCTGTCCACCAGATTGTTCGTATGTTGGCCAATGGGGACACAATCGAGGAGTTACTGGCGGAGTATCCCTCGCTTGAACGCGAAGATATCCTCGCCTGTCTCGACTATGCTGGTGCACTTGCCGAAGAGCAGGTTACACCCATTCAAGCACTAGCGGGTGTGGCATGAAGATCCTCGTAGACGAGAACATACCCTTGATGACCATGCCTTGTTTTGCATCGCTTGATGAACTCGTAGAGTTCTTCGATACCCACGATCTGAGCGAATATTGGGATCAAATGCCCGAAGCTCATTTCAAGGTGGATATAAAGACAAAGGCACACATCGGTAACCTAAGGAACATCCCTTCAAGAACTGGAAGAGAACATCCGAGACGCCTACCAGCTGATGAGAGAAGATGAAAATGATAGCAAAACATCTTGAGTAAGGAGACGATAGAATGGCACTAAGCGGTCTTGCAATCTACAAGCTGCTGCCCAAAACCAACTGTAAGGAGTGTGGGTTCCCCACTTGTTTGGCTTTCGCTATGAAATTGGCAGCGAAGCAGGCCGAGCTTGCGGCTTGTCCCTATGTATCCGAGGAGGCAAAGGAAACTCTGGCTGCTGCAGCAGCTCCGCCCATCCGCCTGATCACCATCTCCAGCGATGGCAGGAAGATCGAGGTGGGCAACGAGACGGTGATGTTCCGCCACGAGAAGACCTTCTACCACGAGCCGGGGTTACTGGTGAGGGTCAAGGACACCCAGCCGCTGGAGGAGTTCAAGGAAGTAGTCACCCAGGCGGCCAGCTACTCTGTGGTGCGGGTAGGGATGGAGTTGGGCGTCAGCGGCTTTGCTGTGGAGAATGCTTCTGGGGACCCCGCGCTGTTCGCTGAGCGGGTCGAGGCCCTGAAGGCCATGGCGAATCTACCTCTCGTCCTCATCTCCAAGGACCCTGCGGCCCTGGAAGCGGCTGTAGCTAAGCTTGAGAGAGATGTCCCTCTGCTATACGCCGCCGACGGGGACAACTGGCAGGCCATGGCCGAGTTGGCCAAGAAGCACAAACTGCCCCTGGCCGTGCGTGGGGAGGGCGGCCCTTCGACAAGCCGTCGTGGTGAGCCTGTCGAACCATCAGGACACCGCCTCACCAGCCTGGCCAATCTGGTCGAGCAGGTGAAGAACGCTGGCGTGGAAGATATCGTTCTCGACCTGGGAGCAAGGGAGCCTGGAGATACCCTGGTTACCCTGACCCAACTTCGCCGCCTGGCGTTGAAGAAGAACTTCCGGCTGCTGGGCTATCCCATCATCACCTTCCCGGGCGAAGGGGCTGCATCAGAGGCCGAGGAGGTGGTCCTCGCTGCCCAGCACATCGCCAAGTATGGTGGCTTCGTCGTCCTCGACCACTTCGATCCAGCCACCATGTACTCCCTGCTGACCCTGCGGCTGAACATCTACACCGACCCGCAAAAGCCCATCCAGATGGAACCAGGAATCTACGAATTTGGCGAGCCAACGGCCGATTCGCCTCTCCTGACCACCACCAACTTCTCGCTGACCTATTTCAGCGTGGCGGGTGAAGTAGAGGGTTCAGGGGTGCCTGCCTGGCTGTTGGTCTGTGATGCGGAGGGTATGAGCGTGCTCACTGCCTGGGCAGCGGGCAACTTCGACGCCGAGACCATAGTCAAGATGGTCAAGCAGTTCAACGTGGGGGATAAGATCGCTCACCGCAAGATCGTTATTCCCGGTTTCGTAGCCGTCATCTCCGGCGAGCTGGAGGATGAGTTGTCTGGCTGGGAAGTGCTGGTCGGCCCCCGCGAGGCCGTTGACATCCCGGCCTATCTGAAGCTTTGGAGTTAGCTGGTCGGGTAGTTGGGTAGTCAGATCGTCGGATAGTCCGTGGTCAAGTGGTCTCTGGTCCTCGGAGCGTCTGACCAGCAAACCAGGGACGACCTGACCATTTGACCAAGGGGTACACTGCGTGCTGAACTTTATATCCGCCCACTTGGCCATAAATTACTTCCTTTTGGCTTTCGTCACCATTGTGGGGGTCTTGCAGTTCGTTGCTGCCCGCCATAGGCTGATTGGCCTTACCTGGTTGGGAAGTGTCAGGAAGCCCATCTGGGGTTACCTGCTGGCCATTGCCCTCATCATGGGGGCCTTCACCTGGTTCTTCCTCGCCACATGGGAAGAAGTCTTCATCCCCGGCCTGGCCGGGTCAGAGCTGGTGCTCCTCTTTGGAGCAGCCGGGGTTTGCGCCCTGGCCTCCACTCTGCTTGTCTCCTCTATTCTCCACGGGGTGCAACGTCGAGAGAAGTCTGATCCGAAGGCCGGTGGTCGCCTTCGCCACGAGGCCGTCGCCTGGCAGCAGTTGAAAGGAAGGCTCTACCTGCCAGAAGACACCGCTCCACTTAAAGGCGAGCCCAGAGCAGCCATCTGCATCCTGTCCAGCCCTTTGGAAGCCCCCCTCTCCCTGCACCCCCTGGTGGCCGACTTGATCGAGGCAGGCTTCATCGTCCTGGCTATGGATTGGGGCTCTGAAGAGGAAATTCGCTATCCTGCAGTACTGAGCCTGCTGCCCATCGCGATGGCCTATCTAACGCGACGGAACGAGGTCAACCCTGAGCGCATCGGCGTGCTGGGAGTTGGCCTGGGTGGCGATCTGGCTATCCGGTCTGCTGCGACTGACGAACAAATCGCGGCCGTGCTGGCCTTAGCTCCTTTCCTGAAGCGGGCCAACGCCCAGCCGGGGCTGGGCATCCTGAAGGAAACGTCCTACCTGGAAGCTATCCGCTGGGCCAGTTTTCGGAGGCGAGGAAAACTGGTGGCTGAGTTGGCTCCACTAGATTACATCAATAAACTGGGTTCCCGTCCTTTGCTCCTGATCTATGGCGACCAAGATGGCATAACTCCTCTCGCCCAGGCTCGTGCAGCCCTGGGCGAGGAAACGGCGCGAGGCACGCTGAAGTCACTGCCCGGAAAGGGGCATCTAAGCCTGGCTAATAGCCGGGCAACATCCACCCTGGCAATTCGTTGGTTAAGAACAGTATTCAGTGATAGGCCAAACAAGTTTGGCACGTATTCAATATGATGTCCTTCGATCTTCAGTTGTTTCGGTTGATCAATAACCTGGCTGGCCGCTATGCTTTGCTGGATGGCCTGGCGCGGTTATTAGTCAACGAATATTTTCTGACGACGACCATGGCTTTGATCCTGGTCATCTTCTGGTTCGAGGGGCAGGATCGGGACCAAAGGGAACGAAATCAGAGCGCGATACTCCGGGCCATCATAGCCCTGTTTGTGGCCAACATCGTCTTGAAACTTTGCAATCTGATCTACTTTCGACCGCGTCCCTTCGTTAACCACGAAGTCAATCTGCTCTTCTACCACCCCACGGATTCATCCTTTCCCAGCAACCCCGCCACTGTTGGTTTCTCCGTAGCCACTGCCGTATGGCTGTACAACCGCCGGTTAGGGGCTTCGCTCCTCGTGCTGGCCACGTTATTTGGCCTGTCCCGCATCTACTGCGGCGTTCATTATCCTTTGGACGTCATCGCTGGAGCGCTGCTCGGTGCTCTGTCTGCCTACCTCGTGGTAAGAAAAGGCGGATTCATTGATCCCCTGATAAGCCTGATTATAAAAACGGGGCGTAGGCTCTATCTGGCCTAGCCGACTGGCCAACTTCGCAGACCGAATTCTCGTCCTCCCCGATACGCCTCCGGGCCTTTACACGACCTGCCAGGGCATCGAGCGCCTCCCGCTGAAGTTGGGAGGCGACTGCGTGCTCCCGGCCGAGATCGCGGTCGGGCCTTGACTTTTTGCCTTCTCGATAGTATCATTTTGTGGGGGATATACCGTGGGCCAGTCCGGGGAGATCCAGAAACTACAGGATGGATTGACGACACTGGGAGGGGCAAGAGCGGGCCGCTCGATTACAGCAGCCATCCGTGAACACGGTACAGCGGTACGATTTGGCCAGACTGATGAAGATGCCATCGCCTATTTTGGCATTAAGGTAAAAGTGACACGAACACACACTTGTGGTATCATGGGCCGCGATCAACAGCACAGAAGGAGGTCGGCGGTCCATGGCCAAGAGAGCCAAGCACTTGGAAGTGAAAGCGCGGTACATT